>ERZ506922.846-NODE-846-length-11241-cov-3.901037_pt1 | contig 11241 bp, 9 predicted proteins | sample MGYA00513974_ERZ506922 | MGnify/ENA metagenome assembly ERZ506922 | reverse complement strand
GTACAGGAAAATGGTTTGCGTATATGCATAGTGGTGTAAAACCTGACATTATGACTTTTGCCAAAGGGATTGGCGGTGGTTTTCCTGTTGGTGGTTTTGTCGTCACGGAAAGGTTGGCGCATGTTTTTAAACCTGGTGATCATGGTGGTACTTTTGGCGGCAATGCTTTAGCATGTGCGGCTATTTATGCGACCTTAACTACAATAAAAAATGAAAATATTCTAGAACAGACGGCAGAAAAAGGAGATTATTTCAAAAAGAAACTGGAATTTCTGATGGCTAAGTATCCGGATAAGGTTATTGAAATACGCGGCTGCGGCTTGATTTTAGGCATGGAGTTGGCTAAAGATGGCAAAGAGGTTGTCGAAGCTTGTCTTAAGCGCCAGGTCATTGTTAATTGTACGGCTGGTAACGTTATTCGTTTAGTTCCTCCTTTGATCGTTACAAAAGAAGAAATAGATCAGGCAGTAGCTGCTTTAGATGCGGCATTGGCTGAATTTTAACCAAGTTTGTGAGGGTGGAGAATGGGTTTAAGAAATAAAGATTTGATTTCTATTCACGATTTATCGGTGGGTGAAGTTGCGACTATTTTAGATGTCGCTAAAAAGTTAAAGCGTAAACAAAAAAATGGCGAGCCGCATCAATATCTTAAAGGCAAAACTCTTGGGATGATTTTTTCCAAGGTATTCACATAATCTAAGATACTAAAATATAGCTTATAGAATAGGCGTGTATCCTTTTGATCTAAATAAGCGTAAGTTTGTTTCTCATTTAAAGAACGAAGCTTATCATTAAAAGACACATGCTCATGTGCTTCTTTGTAGCCTTTCATACTAAGTCCATAGTAATTTGGCAATGCGATTTGTACGACAGCTTTGCGGTAGCGCTTTGTCAAAGAATCTGAGAACCCATTAAATAATGGAATTAAATCGATTTTTTCTTCATTCACAGTACCACGAAGTAAACTAGTGAATAAGTCTTCTTTAAACCTTGTAATGTCAGACACTTCTTTATTTACAGCTGTAAAGAATTTCTTAATATCTGGATTTGTCGCATCATAACCATGATAGAAAATCGAAATATAGCTATCTTGATCTAAAAATTTTGGACCGAATCTTTCATGTTGAATACGTGATTCACGAATATCAAATAACATATCCTTATATTCCCAATAGACATACTCATTCGCAAAGCTATCATCGATCAATCTATAATCTTCTTTTAAATAGGCCCAGAAATTAAATAATTCACTTTCAACAATAGATTTATAATCAAAATTACATGCAGCACATACAGCTTGAATCAATGAGGGTTCAATAATGCCAAAGGCACGGATAATCCCGAGTATGACAATCGTTGGTTCATCGTCAAGTGCTTTTTGATTCAAATCTATATTATTAACAGCTAATTTTACATTCTTTTTAAATTCTTCTGGTATTTCTTTATCAAAATATAAAAATTTAGTACTTAACGCCTGTCTTTCAAAGCGATAACGATCATCTTCTAAGTCTTGGTTGCGCAATAATCTTCTTAAAGCTTTTAATTCCCATGATGTACAAATAGAAATCAAATAATCAGGTGTATATGTTTCGATCATGCGCTCAAACATCTCTTTACGCGTCATCGAATCATAATCCCAATAATCGTTCTGACATGTTCTTTTATAATATCCAAATACATCCTTCTTACTATAGCGATTCGCATGCTCTAAAATACGTACCATTTAAACGCCTCCTTGATAATGTGTTTATATTAATTATAAGCATTCCTTTGATTTTGACAAATGAAATTTCTTGTTGCCTCAAATCGGTTTTTTCTTATAATGTATTTGAGGTGTGTTATGGCATTAACTATTGAAAGCGCAAAACAAATTCTAGACGATTATTATGATCTTGTTCACCCTAAATATGAGGATGATATTGCGTTTATGGATGCACTAGAATTTTTAATAAAAGAAACAAACGAAACAGAATATATGGTCGAGCTTGGCGGCTGGTACTATGAACAGAAACAGTTTGATCTTGCGGAAGAATATTATTTAATGGCTGCCAAACAAGGCAATGTAGATGCCTATGAATGTCTAGGTAATATCTACTATTATGGAAGAGTTGGGCAACCTGATTATGAAAAAGCATTCCATTATTATAAGCTAGCAAGTGATCTAGGTGATGTTATTGCAGCTTATAAACTGGCAGATATGTATAAGAATGGATATTATGTATCGAAGGATTATACAAAGTATGTCCAAATTATTAAAGGCTTGTATCCATTGATTCAAGGTGCGACCAACACATTTGATCCGGTTCCCGAAATCTATTCTCGTCTAGCCAAAATCTATGTTGAAGAAGGCAATGAAGATCAGGCTATACAATTATTATTGATTGCCAAAGAATTCCAATCTCAAAGATTGATCTATTCAGACTTTTTTGGAGATCTTACTATCATGAAAAACATTGTGAAGGATCTCTATTCCCTTATTCAATTTGATCCGGATTATATGGACCTTTTTGATCTATACTATGCTCTTCAATCTCCTTGTAAAATATTAATTGAAATACATAATCAAGAGCATATTGTTGAAGCCAAATATGAATATGATTACTTCTATATTTCTATGGACGATAAAAACTATGAGGATGTAGACCAATTCTTCTTAAAGGCTAAAATCGATGATGAACCTTTATCAAGTCAATATGTCAACGTAAATTATATGGAAATGCTTGAAAAATAAATATATAGACACTAGTTGAATCCATTTAGGTGAACCAGTCATTTTGTTCTACACTCTTTAATTCTATTGCATAAATCTAAATAAATCGATATAATACACATACAGAAAGACTACTGGATACAGTGGCCACTCTGAATTTTCTAATGTAAAGACACTAGTTTAATCCGTTGGTGTTGGGTGAACTAGTGTCTTTTACATTTTTCTATAATTAATAATGTGATTTTTAATAATTCAACTAATGCCAATAAAACCATGGCTACATCAATGTATAGATAAATATACATACAACACGTCCTCCTACAAAATCGGGATCTTTGAGAACTCAAGATATCATCCTTTTCATTCAGAGGGTTCACCGTTACTACATCCAGTAGCACTTTTAATTATAAAGAGCCTATGTGAAAATAACATTAAGCGTGCAACATTTCTTACGATTGCATCTATCTGATCTAATTCAGCTTATTTTCGTCAAATTAGATAAATTCATCTTGAATTTTCAAATTACATTATAAATGTACGAAAATCATTCATATTATTATGCTAAGTAGACAATACTCGGATGCTTACATTATGATAAACTTAAATTATATGAGGAGAAATAAAAATGAATGAAATAAGTTGTAAAATTCTTGATTATTATCAGGTTCGTAAAACAAAAAAAACAAAAAGAGGAATTTCGTAAATATATAATTCATGAACTTAATCAATATGGGTATTGCCCCAAAATTCAAAATAAAGGGATAAATAATAATATAATTATTGGTAATATGGAAAAAGCTAAGATATTCTGTACAGCTCACTATGATACACAGGCGGTCTTACCATTTCCCAATTTAATTGTGCCTAATAACTTGTTTGGACTGATTTTGTCACAATTAGCCATTATTATTTGCGTTTTGATTCTTATATTCTTAATAAATATTGTTTTCATTAAATTATTTGTTTGGACAGGTCTATTCAATGGGTTTGAACTTAGTATCGCTTCTTCTATTTCATGGTTAATTATTATGATTTGGATGTTGTTTGGAAAGGCAAATAAACATACTGCAAATGATAATACAAGTGGTGTCGTTACGATCATTGAATCTGCCATCAAATTACCAGAAGATTTCAGAGATGAAATATGTTTTGTTTTATTTGACAATGAAGAACTCGGTTTATTAGGTTCTGCTGCTTTTGCGAAAGAATATAAGGAATATATTAAAAATAAACTTATCATTAATTTTGATTGTGTATCCGATGCCAATGATATATTTTTCTTTCCGACAAAACAAATCAAAAATGATCAATCAAAACATGAAGTTATTATAAAAGCATTTGCATCTACAAATTATATAAATGTACACATGAACAAAGGATTTGGATTTTATCCATCTGACAACTTCAACTTTAAATGTGCATATGGAGTCTGCAGTCTTAAGAAAGGTTTATTCTATTATCTCGATCGAATTCACACCTCAAGAGATATCATTTTTAATGAAGAAAATATCGAATTACTAAGTGATGGCGTATGCAAACTTGTTAATACAATTCATTTGCATAAGCCGCAATAAATCGATATGGTACACATACAGAAAGACTACTGGATACAGTGGCCACTCTGAATTTTCTAATGTAAAGATACTAGTTTAATCCGTTGGTGTTGGGGGAACTAGTGTCTTTTACATTTTTCTATAATTAATAATGTGATTTTTAGTAATTCAACTAAAGCCAATAAAGTCATGTCAACATCGATATATAGATAAATATACATAAGACATACTCCTTCTTCAAAATTGGAATCTTTGAAAACTCAAGATATCATCTTTTTTTTCAGAGGGTTCACGAATAGCTCTTTTAATTATAAAGAGTCTGAATTGTGATGTTTATGAAATGAAAAGAAAAAACTCCTATTTAGGAGTTATTGCTTAAGCTATAATATAATTTTTCTGGTTCGTTAGAAACAAGTGAAATCTGAGCATCCTTACAATCTATAATTTTCCATGTTCCATTTTCGAATTGGGCAAAATCGATTGTAAAGAAAGGACTATTTAACACTTCATATTTATGTATCAACTCAACAGGTGGCTGTACACTATCGTTAGTCATACACAAAGGCATGTTTTTATAATAGAAGACACGACATACATTTTGAATGTCATCATAATACTTTTCCGCATACAATTCACCTGTAGACATATCCTTATGGTATTTACTCAATCTTGTGATCCAAGAATCGAATTCTTCCTGTGTTGTACTTTGATCAAAGAAAGCTGGAAAGCCGCATTCCTTAACACAAATCGTATTGTCCTTTATCATAAATTTTCCTAATTTGTGCTTTATAAATTCAACATCAATCAGGGTGTCCATTGGAAAACGTATGATTGGTACACAATCTTCTCTAAGTGTTGAATATATCTTCTGGAATGCGTACATATTCTCATATTCATTTGGTTCAATTAGTAAATGATAACCTAAATACTTCAATTGAACGCTAAATTCTCGATATGCACAAGGCTGCATCCTAAATCCTCTAAATAACACTTTGATGGGTTCTTCTCCAATATTAGTTATATTCATCTTCAAGACTAGATACATATACCATTGTTCTTGATCAAACAATAGCACATCAAATCCAGCTCGAATGGCGGTATTATACTCATTTTTTAATGCCAAATCCACTTCATTAGAATCCATTAGACTTGATGGAAACAAAATTTTAAACATAGTATTATTCTCCTCATCCTATTTCTCATAATCATTATACCAAAATATTTGAACTTTAAAGGCATATCAAAATTAATTTTCCTCTTCCATTATTTGAGAATATAAGGTATAGCTTAATTTCTGAATTTCATCAGTTTCTCAACACAAAAAGGCTGCTAGATAATCTAGCAGTTTTTATTGTCTATTCCTCACCATTTAATTTATATAGAAGCAATGTTAAAATCAATAAAATATTAGAATCATATCCATATAGATCTGTGATATCAAAACAATATATACGTCTATTTAATCCTTCTAAAGGAATTGTTTCTTCGCGAATATTAGTTAAAATAAGATCTAAATCTAACCAATCCTTTGATAAGTTAAAATCAGAAATAGATTCCGTTTGATTTTTAATAGCCTCCATATATAAGGTCATCATAATACGAGTATAGTCAACAACGTCTTGAAAAAAAACTTGTTTTGACTTAGAAATCGAAATGGCTCTTTCATAGTACTTCTGGGCATGTGTTTTTGGTTCAGCATCTTCAATTCGGTATTCTAAGATTTCATTTATTTTCTTAAAATACCATTTGATTAACTTATTAAAATCCGCCTTATTCTTTAATTCAACCTTTTCAAAATGATCATACAATTTTTCTGCGATTCCTTCCCTAGAAGGTTCTTTCATAGATTTAAATTCAATGTAATTATTCAAATCCAATAAAACACAGTCACGAGTCACATCATCAAACTCTAACCATGTATTTTCAATTAATTCTTGTACTTCCATATTAACCTCTCTTTTTTATACGAATCCAATAAAATAATAAATAATTTTATTGCAAAAATAACAGTCGTATTCTTCATCATAGACATATTCTGCTCTTATAGAAAACAGAAGAACCTGCAAAGAACTCAAGCAAATATCACTTTTAATTCTGTGGGTTCACCATTACCACATCCGATAGCTAATTCCTATTATAAATGTCCAATGTAAAAATATTGTGAATTCCATTCAATTTGTTGCGATTGTTCTTATTTGATCTAAAACGCCTAATTTTCATTATAGTAGATAAGGTCAGCTTTGACTTTTTATATTAATTAGAACCCTCAACAAAGAGGATTCTGCTTACTCAATATATATTTTAATACTACTTCCATTTTTTGAAAGTCAATTGGTTTCGTTATATAATCGTTCATCTTTGCATCAAATGCTTTTTTCTTATCTTCCTCAAACGCATTGGCAGACATAGCTATAATTGGAATATTGGCCTTTTCAAATTGTGAAAGATGTCGAATACAATGTGTTGCCTTATAGCCATCCATATTTGGCATTTGAATATCCATTAAAATCAAATCATATGTGTTGGCAGGTTGACGTTGGATTTCATTCACACAAAGAATTCCATCTTCTACAACCTTTACTTCAAAACCCATTTTACTAAGAATAGTAGTTGTGATTTCTGCATTTAATTCATTATCTTCGGCCAATAAGATTCTTTTACCCTTAAAATCAATATCACATTCATTTAAAGATTCGATATTTCTATAAGTATAATCTTTATCGGCAAGCTTATGTGGTATGGTAATAGTAAAAGTACTCCCCTTACCAAGCTTACTCTCTACTTCTATACTACCATTCATTAAGTCCACAAAGTTTTTGACAATAGCCATACCAAGTCCTGTACCTGGAATTTTAGATAGTGTTGTATTTCTTTCTCTTGTAAATAAATCAAATAAAGATGGCAAGAATTCTTCACTCATACCAATACCAGTATCTGTAACTTTTGTTTGAATCAATACATACCCTTCTTTATCATAAGGAAGTTCTTGTACATCAATCAAAACTTTACCACCTTCTGGCGTATATTTAATCGCATTACTGATTAGATTGGATAGAATTTCCTGCATCTTTGTAGAATCGACAATAACATATTTGTGTTCAACATTCACATTTTCATGTAATTCAATATTCTTTCTTGAAGCTTCTGCCGCAAATGCACTACAAACAAGTTGAGATACATTTCCAACCACCTCAAAGTTTTCATCCAACTCCATCTTACCACTTTCAACACGAGCCATATCCAACACGTTATTGATAATAGAAAGTAATAATTTGCTGGATTGTTCAATCATTTCTTGATAATGAACCAGTTTAGGATTTGTTAATTCCTTCTTCATTAATTGTGAATACCCTACAATCGCATTCATCGGTGTACGAATATCATGTGACATATTAAACAAAAATATAGACTTAGCTTCATTCGCCTTTTCGGCCTTGATCTTTTCTTGGCGTAAAGCCTCTTCTTGTTCTAACTCACGCTTCTTTTCTTCCGTAAAATCACGATTTGCGAGTAATACACTCACAACATGACCATTCTCATCGTATTTTTGAGGTACAATCATCGAAAGAATCCAAGTTCCATCTGTCCTTTCACAAGTATGGAATAAGGAATTCTTTCCTTCAAGACGTTTTGCGATAGTCTTACCATCATAAAATTCAACACTACTCTCTCTAAATGGTTCGGTAATCAAACGATTTACTTGCTCTAATAATATATTATGATCTATCTGAGTATAGCGTCCATTTAAGCCAGGAATAGTATTTCCTTTAATCAATTCCACATCACCTGTCTCTAGATTCATCAAACAAATATAGGAATATCCAGCCGATAATGCCTCAACTTCATGTCGTGCCTGTTGCACCTGTTTACTTAAAGTAATTGGAAACTCTTCATCTTCCAATTGTTCTTTATCTGGAATCGAATGATGAATATGAAGAACCTTCCATTTTCCATCCCTAAAACCATAAACAATAGTAAAGCGAGAATCCAAATGTATAATTGTAACTTCTTTATCATAAAGACCATAAATTTGAACAGATCCATACACAAAGACACATTGATCATCCACAATATTTTCTTCTATTTCTAAATCTTTAAATTCAAAATGAATATTCTTTCTTTTCTCCACATCAAATTTGAAAGAATTTAAAAAGTGCTCAATATTTTTAAAGAATTCTTGTTTTCCCGTACCAATAATACTCGCATTCGAATCTAAAAAATCTTGAATTGCAACATCACTCAACGTATCCGATCCTAGATATGTTTCTAACAATTGTCTAGTAAGTAACTTAAAATCCTGCATAACCTCAACTCCACAAAATAAAGGCATCATCACAAATCAGACAATGCCACATTATATTTAATAACTGATTTGAAAAGATATATCAATATCTATATGATACCACAAAATCTAGCTTAAGTTATTAATACTATCATCAATAATAGCTCCTAACAAAGTATCATCTTTTTTCTTTAATTAATTTTTTTAAATATATAGTCTCATACATGAAAAAACTAACTTGTGGATAAAGCTGGGTTGGCTGTGCCAGTAAGATGTAGATTGAGATGCCAATGCTTGTGGGGTTAGTTTTTTATATTCAAAATCTACTAAATAATTAAAACTCAATTTCATAAATTAACGAACTATTTGATTCCTTTTTAAATTGTTGAGACATTGAAGCCTCTAGTTTAAATTTGAATTTCGATAAAACCTCATCAATTTTTGTCGATAATTCCTTATTTAAGCCAGAAGATTCACTTAATTTAATTTCAAGATTCTGTTTTTGAAAATCTCCTTCTTCAGCCATTCTCATTGATATTAAGCTATTTATAGCTGGATCATTTTTCAAATATTGTAAAATTGGTTGAAATGGTAGATGCCCACTAAAATACATTTCACTTTCAATGTTCATCTTATAATGAGATTTTGTATCTACGGCTTGTTTAGCTTCTGCCTGAACACCATTCCCTTTTCCTTTTAGTACGCCCTTTTTATTAATGTACGCTTCTGTTTGTTCTTTATAACTTACTTTAAAATGCTTAGCGCCAAGCGATTGTGCAACACTTTGTAATTCACTAACACGTGCAATTTTTAAATAGTCATAATAGTTATCTAATGCGATATACAATCTCTCATTACTTGGATCCACATAATAAAAACGATTATGTTCATTGGGATAAAATGATAATTCGTAATCTTGAATACTATCTGCAAATACATTTAACAATGGCATAGATTTATTATCAGACATAAACCCAATTGAACCTTTACACAAACTATTTTCATCATAGTTTTTATCTCTAGCTACAATTTGTACTAGTTTAGGCAAATTTGTTTTTTCTAAATCTGAAGAATAGAACGGATTCAAAGATTTTACTTTCTGCGCATTCATTTTTTCTTGTGTTAAATCTACAATCTTTTTAGTTTCATGTTTAACTTGTTCACCGACTAATTTGACATCTTCTAAATCTAGTTTTCCATCACCATTTTGATCAACAACTTTCACTACCACATCTTTTGCCTTACCCATGGCATCACCAGCTTTAACTCCAGCTTGTTTCACAATTTTTCCAATTTTCTTTTCCATATAACCCTCTTTTTTATAATAATTTCAAATTATTTATTAATCTTCTTCTTCATATAATCTCTCAGATTCTCATCCGTACAATACACATAACAACCTTTCATACCACGTGTCATTAATGTTCTATATGTATTTTTTATAATTTCATCCGCTCTCTGAAGAGCCTCTTCTTTATTCTCTTTATATAATTTTTTTATTCCTTTAATTGACTGATCCGTAGATGCCCGCTTTTCAAAATCCGTTATGATTTTACCATCTTCATACCGTAAATCATCACCAATGATAACCCCAACATAATCAAACTCTAGACCTTGCGTCGTATGTATACAGCCCGCTTCATTAACTGAGTTTTCATCAATTGCAAATGCCTTTCCATTATCCAAATTCCAACTAATTCCAAAATCTCCAATTTGAATATCATGGTAGGTCGTATCTTTCCTATGTTTTGAAGGCCATTGCCAACAATACCCAGCTAACAATCGTGCCTTATTCGCTATTTTATTTTTTTCTTTAATCTTATCGAGTACTTCTTGAGGCGTATCAAATACTTCAATATCGTAATCTAAACCATCTAAGTTGAAGTTTGCGGTTTCTCTAATTTGCAGCACATCATCCACCCATGATAAATACCCATTGGAACCATTGCACCGGAATTGGGATAACAACTTCATATAATATACTTCCGAATCTTCTTCCTTCGCCCATTTTTCAATTTCAGAAATAGAACCAATATCTTTCATAGTTACCCGTTGGCTTTCATCGATAAAGAAAACTGAACACATTGCGGAATGAATAATCTCTTTAATTTGATTTTCACCTAAATTTTGAAACATCCCCGATTTTTCATTCAAGCGATGTGCTTCATCCACTAACAAAGTATTAATAACGTTATTTCCAATTTCAGTATAAGAACCAGAACCTTTAAACATATTGTCGACGCTGCTCTTCTTTATCGAACCTTTTAGTTTTGCCGCATACACTTTCCGAGGTTCACTATTCTTAGAAACATACTGAACAAATTGTCCACGGTTGGTTAGAGCCGATAATAATTGAACCGCAATAACGCTCTTTCCTGTACCCGGTCCCCCTTCACAAATAATGGTTCTTTTCTTATGATCTTCCTGACATTTCGCAGATAATTGTAGAACTTCTTCATAAACAACTCTTTGTTCATCAATCATGATAAATTCAGGATTTCCTTTCAACATAGAAGCAATCGCATTTTGTAAGCTCTTGGATGGCTTGATTTTTCCATGATCTATTTCATATAAGATAGCTTTATCATCTCCGTATTTAACGGTTTTCTCAATAAATCTTCGTAAGTCAAATACTTGCCCCTTCGTAAATGCCGGTGCTTCTTTTGTGTAATCATCATATTGTGCATCATCCAAAG
>ERZ506922.843-NODE-843-length-11278-cov-3.072975_pt1 | contig 11278 bp, 9 predicted proteins | sample MGYA00513974_ERZ506922 | MGnify/ENA metagenome assembly ERZ506922 | reverse complement strand
GCTCTTCCGATCTGGTCATATGGAAGCGCATCCAGGATCGTAAGTCTGGGACCGCAGCAGGTGCAGTTGATAAATGGGTGCAGATAACGCCGGTCTTTCGGATCGTACATTTCTTTCTTGCATTCTTCGCAGATTGCAATATCCGGCGAGACGAAGATCTCCCCTTTTGTCTTCTCACTTTCTATGATCTGAAAATCATTGAATTTCCCGTATTCTTCCTCTTTTACATCTTCTGTATTGATCTTCAATATGGCAGCTCTCTTCGGCGGCTGCTTTTCCAGTCTCTCCAGAAAATCTTTTACACATTTTTCCTCTCCCTGTGCAAAGATTTCCACATAGGGACCTTTGTTACACACACTTCCGGTGATTCCGGCAGCCGCTGCATGACGGCTCACAGTCGGTCTGAAGCCGACGCCCTGCACAATTCCGTAGACACGGATTTTCTTTGTTATCATCCGTTTCTTCCCCCTGTCTAAAACATATAGGTTTCCCATATATCCTACTTACACGTTAAGCTTTCCTGACACTGCAAAATGCGTCAGCGGAATAAATACCCCTTCAAATCCCGGAATCATCCGCTCCATACACGGATCTGCAAAAATCACATCATATCCTTCTTTTTCCACCAGCGAAATGAAATCATCCTCTTCTTTCAGACTAATATCATCTACGGCATCAACATTCAGATCCGTTAAAATCTCCTCTTTCCGCATGAACCATGTCGCTGTTGTGATTGCTTCTTTTTCCCCGGTTCGTTTTTCGATCTCCTTACGCACTGCATTTGCAATCACCTGCTGCTGTACGATCAGGATCTTCTTTCCTTGATAATTCACTTCCGGCACAAGTTCTGATGCCAGTGGATAGGCAATCTCATATGGTGTTCCGAACTTCTTTTGCAGATACTGCGCTGCTTTTAATGCTGCCGGAGATACGACCACATTCTTCGCTGCCAGAGAAGCATTTCTCACTTCATCCAGTCCGTCTCCCATGCCATAGCAGATGGCACGCATTCCCTGGTCTGCATATACTTTCCGGATCTTATCTGCTGCCTTCAGGTCACTGACATCCTGCGGAGTCATGCCGATAATCCCGATATGTGGTCTGTCTTTATCATTCATATCCTCAGACTCTTCGTTCTTGTCACTGAATTTCTCGAACAATGCAAGATATGCCTTTTCTTCTCCCTTGTCATACAATTCCATTCCATCCGTATTCACCGTCAGGACCGGCAGTTCCGTCTTCTTCGCCAGCATCCGCTCCAGCGCCCGGTAATCTGTCCCGATCACTGCCGGTACCGGAGTCCCGATCACTGCTGCAAATGTCACATCCAGCTTTTCTGCCGCATCTGCAAGTTTTGCAACCAGTCTGTCGTCTCTTCCGAGTATCGCATCCATATCACGAAGCCCCGCACTGAATACCGCACTTCTTGTTTCAAACCATCTTGGCTCATCGAATCCACATACATTTCCCGTACAGCCGCCCGCATCACAGATGACCAGCATTCCGCCAAGTTCGTATAACACCGACACCGCTCCAGACTGGTCCGGTGCAAATGGTGTCAGATATTTTCTTAATCCTTTCATCGCCTACACCTCCAACAGTTTTTCGCACAAATGCTTCACACCTGCATATCCATACGGCTGTACTTCTTCATTCCACATCACATTTTCCGCATCCGGATGATAGTAGCAGGCATCTTTTCCAATGGTAGTGGTTACTCCGCTCTCTTTGTGATCATAATAGATCATGGTCGGTTCCATGTTGGAAAATACTTTTGTCTGCGGACTTAATTCAGATAAATGCTTCAGATACACAAAGTTCTCTGCAGTCAGTGTCCCATAGATCTCTGCCACTTGAAATCCGTATTTCACAAGTGCCAGTGCCAGTTCAAACGGATCACCGTTCATACATTCTCCAATGGCAAATATGGCATCCGGCTTAGCGGCTTTCAAACGTTCTACCGCATCAAGTGCAGTTCTTTCTGCCTCTTTATCTTCGAATGGAATCCCCAGAACCTTCCCCAGTGCCTGATACTGCTTCGTTATCTTATCAATCTGGTACAATCTCCGAAGTTCGATAAACGGAATCTGCAATTTCTCATGAAAATCTTCTGCTGCGAATCTCGCTTCTGGATGTAATACCAGATTGAAATTCGCCTCCGCCATCATCTGATATTCTTCATAGTTCTTGCATCTGGATATCTCATGCACCGTCTTTACACCTGCTTTTTCCAGCATTCCGTATAACTCACAGTCATCCATAAGTGGTGAGAAGAATCCCAGCAGATTCACGACATTTCCTTTTTTCTTCTTGGGTTCCAGTAAAGAATATAACGACTGACGCACATGTACCATCGGCGGTTTTCTTCCTTCCCTTGTCAGGGCATACATATAGCATGGTCTCACTGGAAGTCCTGTCTTTTCTTCGGATTTTCTGCAGATCCGTTCCATATCTGTTCCAAGAAGCGCATCCACGCAGGTAATGCAGATCATCACAACCGACGGCTTCTTCTCCAGACTGTCACAGATCTCCTGTACTGCCTTTGGCACTTTTTTCAGATGTCTTCCCGTTACGATATCGGTCTCATCCATCGTAAGATAAAAGAACCGGTCCTCATACTGCGGCATGGAACTGATCATGGATGTATTCCGCCCACAGCATCCCGGTGCCACGATCAGCATGATCGAATCCGGAATTGCAAGCCCGGCCCTTTTCACACCGAATCCTTCCGCTCCCGGCGAGTTGAACGCAAGCGTCGCCGGAGAACTGTAGATCAGATGCGTGTTTGAACGGAACTGCTCCGGAATGTCATCCCTTCCCCGCTTCTGTAATTCTTCTACCGTACAATAATAGGCAGTCCCTCTCATACCTGTTCCTCATCTTTCCATAATATTTCTGCCAGATCATAGAAGCATTTACTGATGTCCGACTCCGGATTGCCCTCAATCACCGTCTTCCCCTGGTCTTCACAACGGTTAATTTCATCACTTCTTGGAATCTCTCCCACGATGTCAAATCCATGCTCTTTTGCAAATGTCTCTACTTTTTCAGTCTCATTTTCCACATTTCTGTGGTTCAGTACGATTCCGAATACTCTTGCATAACTTCTGTCTTCGAAGTTCTTCACTGCTTTGGAAATGTTGTCCGCCGCATAAAGTGCCATCTTCTCCCCGGATGTCACGATCAGGACCTTCTCTGCATAGTCTTCCCGGATCGGCGCTGCGAATCCGCCGCAGACTACGTCACCAAGTACATCGTACAGAACCACATCGGGCTTATAGGTCTCGAATAATTTCAAATCTTCTAATAACTGGAATGTGGCAATGATTCCTCTTCCCGCACAGCCCAGTCCCGGTGTCGGTCCGCCCGTCTCGATACATAAGACATTTCCAAATCCTTCTCTTGCAATGTCTTCCAGTTTCTCCGGTTCTTCGTCTTCTTCTCTCATATAATTCATGACCGGCCTTAGCGGTTCCCCGCCGAGCAGATTCATCGTCGAATCTGCCTTCGGGTCACAGCCGATCTGGATTACTTTCTTCCCCATCGTGGCAAATGCTGCCGCCAGATTGGATGTGACGGTAGATTTTCCGATGCCGCCTTTGCCGTAGATTGCTACTTTTAACATGTGTGTTCCTCCTGCATGTTCTTATTGCTGAAAACTTACCTTTGAAAGTTTTTCTTGTATACTTAGATATAATAAAGCACGATATACCCAAATGGCTCTCTTTCATGTTAGAAATCGCCTGATTTTGTATACCGTGCTGTAACATAACCTGCTGTTAACTACTTTTTAATGAAACGAATTCATAACTATTCCTGCTCGGGACTTACCTTGCAGTCAGAGTCATTCTTTTTTTATTTTCTTCCCTGTATTTTCTTCTCTTTACATTCGGATAGATATCGATCACTCCGTCTGTATCAATAGGTTTATTATACTCTTTATTCAATTAGTCAGTCAACGCAAACCTGTAGTCTCTTCTTTTACAATTTTCTCTGTCTTTACCTGCCCTTTTTGCGCAAAAGAACAGGGCTGCCGCACACATCATTTCGTACGACAGCCCTGTTCATATTTATAAAAATTGAGGAATTAATAAAATGGATAAAAGATCGGCAATACAATGAACACTGCAATGACGACGGCTCTCGGATCCGCTCCCAGTGACTCGGCAATGGTCCATGCGATCGGACATAAAATACTTCTTCTTCCGTAAATCCAAAGCTGGTCTCATATTCCTGAGATGTAGAAGTAATCACATTCAGATTATTCAGATCTGAAAAAACTTTCTTTCTGACTTTTAACTTCCCACTTCTTATTTTATATTCTCTACTCTTATATGATCTCTTTCGCTATCTCTTCTACTATCCCTTCACGCCTTTCCGATACACCACATACGCAATCACCGCAGTCACCACTTCCGTGATCCAGAACGCATGCCATACTCCGACCGCTCCCATAAAACGGCTGACAATGAATGCCACCGGAATAATCACAACCACATATCTGCATAACGAAATGATCAGTGAATGCACACCTTTTCCAAGACCTTCCAGTGCCCCGCTGCAGATAACCGATACCGATGAAGCAAGGAATCCAAGACTGATGACTCTGAGTGCCACACTTCCGGCCTTCATCGTTATCGGATTCGCTGTAAATAATCCCATCAGCTGTCCCGGAACTGCCAGACAGATTGCCATTCCGGCTGCCATCATCACGAGTACCAGGATCAGGCCATCCTGGAAGATCTTATGTACACGCTTATGCTCTCCCGCTCCGTAATTATATCCGAGAAGCGGACGCATTCCCTGCACGATTCCATTTGCCGGAAGGTAGAGGAAGGTCTGCAGCTTATAGTAGACTCCGAGAACGAATACGTAGACTTCCCCATAGCCTGTAAGTATTACGTTCAATACAGAGATTAAAAGCGACGGAAGTGCCAGGTTCAGGCTTGCCGGAATTCCGATTACATATAATTTTTTCCACAGCTTCAAATCAGCCTTCAGATATTTCTTTCTGTATTTCACCGGAAGCGGATTCACGATATAAAAGATCAGGTACAATACTGCTCCTGCTGCCTGTCCGATTCCTGTTGCAAGTGCGGCTCCTTCGATTCCCATCTTCGGAAATGGTCCAAGTCCGAAGATCAGGACTGGATCCAGGATAATGTTGATAATCGCACCTGACATCATACAAGTCATTGACTCCACCATACGTCCGACCGCCTGAAACGTCTTCTCAAATACCAGCTGCCAAGATAATGCCGTAGCAAATAAAAATGCAATTCTCGAATAACGCACACCATAGTCCACAATCTGTGCATTTCCCGTAAACATCTGTAAAAACGGTCTCATTACGGCAATTCCCAGAATCATAAATCCGACTCCGTGAATCGTCCCTAGCAGCATTCCCTGTGTTGCCGCCCTGTCTGCCATCTTTTTATCCTGCGCTCCAAGATAAAATGAGATGACCGCATTGATTCCGATTCCAAATCCGATCATCACCGCATTGATCAGATTCTGCACTGGATACACCAGTGATAACGCCGTCATGGCATCTTCGCTGATCCTGGCGATGAAGAAGCTGTCTACAATATTATAAAGTGAACTCACCATCATAGAAATGACCATCGGCAGTGCCATCGATACGATCAATTTTAATACCGGTTGTTCTTTCATATATGTCTGATCCATATATATCCCCTTTCTCTCATATGTACTATCTATTAATCTTCTAATTCTATTGCGGATCTTTGCAATGCTTTTTTCTATTTTCCCATCTTGTCACAGATTGTTTCAACTGAATATATAACAACAAAAAACCACATGGTTACTTCTACTCAGTAACCATGTGGCGAAAAATAGATTGCTCCAGAAAAATCCACATTCATTTTAGGGTTGTATTATAGCACTGTCTTTCAGGGAATGTCAATCACTAGTTCTATGAAATCATCTTCCAATTTTCCCTCATTTGTCACATCCGATTAACAGATCTTATTCCCGTTCGCTTTCATCTTGAATTTCATTCCCAGCATCTCTGCCGCACGCTTGCACATCAGCATACGCTGTAAGAAAATCTCAAAATAATCTAATATAGAACAGATTCCTTCATCCAGTTCAATCTCCAGCAGAATCACCTGCTTTTCGACATTTACATGCAGACTGGATGCCACTGCAGCATAATTCACCCGGTCATGTTTGTCAAAGCTTTCCTTGATCGTGTTCCGCACACGGTTTCTTCTTACATCCGTCTTATCCGCCAGTATCAGTGCTGCCGATACCGCATCCACTGCCATGCCGGTTGCCTCATCATGCTGACCGATTGCACTGACGATCACTGCGATGTCTTCATCCGGTGCTTTCAGATCCCGCAGTATCTGAAATGCCATGATCGCGGAACTATGTGCATGATCCACACGGTTTACACAATTTCCCATGTCATGCATATAGCCCGCTATCCTGGCAAGCTCGATCGTATGCTGGTTATACCCTAATTTTTCCAGAATATTTCCGGCAGTTTCCGCCACTTTTACTGCATGTCCTCTGGAATGTTCGGTAAACCCAAGTGCTCCAAGTACCCTATTTCCCTGCTCAATATAGGCATTCACCTCCGGCATATTTTTGATTGCTTTATATGTTACTTTGCTCAATTTTATTTCGTTCCCTTCTAATTCTATAATCTATGTCTATAATCTGTGAATCGCATCCATCGCAAGTTCGGAACGCTCACATTCTTCTGCAGACATTGTAATCTGATAACATAAAGGACTACCCTTCATGTATTCCGACGCATAACTAAGTCCATTCGTTCTCTCATCCAGAAATGGCCGATCTATCTGATTCGGATCACCAAGCAGAATGATCTTCGTTCCTTTTCCGGCTCTTGTTATGATTCCTTTCACCTGATTCGGAGTCATGTTCTGCGCCTCGTCTATGATCAGATAGGTCTTCACAAATGAACGGCCTCTGATGAAATTCATTGCTTCTGTCTGGATCAGTCCTCTTGCAAATATCTCTTCGATCTTACCCTGTAATTCCTGTTCATCCTGATAACGCTCTTCTTCATCCGAATCAATCAGCTGCTCTAGATTATCTACGATCGGACGCATCAAAGGTGATATCTTTTCCTGCTCGTCTCCCGGAAGGAAACCGATATCCTGGTCAAACTGCGCATTCGGTCTGCAGATCAGAATTCTTCTATATTCTCCGGTCGGATTGTTCAGCACCTTCTCCAGTCCGACTGCCAGTGAGTAAAATGTCTTCGCCGTTCCTGCCATTCCTTTTACAATTACAAGCGGTGCTTTCTCTGCGGATTTCATCAATGCTTCCTGTAAAAAATACTGTCCGGCATTCCTTGGTTTGATGCCATAAGGCTGGCTCTTTCGGAATTCTAACGATACTACTTTCTTCCCTTCAACTCTTCCAAGATGTGTCTTTTTCACAGACTGATCTGCCTTCAATATGATAAATTCATTCTCCGTAAGTTCCGGCTGGATCTTATTACCATCTTCATCGGACAAATAAAGTTCCTTCAGATGAACGCCTTTTTTCTTGAATTCTTTGAACTTGTCTTCCGCCACATAGCAAATCTGTCTGCCGCTGTACTGTCCCTCTTCTTCGATGACCTGCTCTGTGCTGAAATCCTGGGCTTCAATTCCGAGAATCTGTGCTTTTAACCTAAGGACCAGATCTTTTGTCACCAGAACGACCGGCTTTTCTCCTTCTGCTTTCTTCAGGCCGTCCAGTTCTTCTAATACAACCAATGGCAATATCACCCTGTTTTCTTCAAAACACTGACATGCATAAGGTGCCTGGATTAAAATATTGGTATCAATAACATAGGATTTGATCATAGATATTTCTCACACTTTCTGATTTTGTTTTTTGTACATTTTCAGGCATAGTATGAAAATATTGAATTTACTCGATATTTTTGTAAAAAAGATGTTAAGTTATTCTTGAAATCTACTGAAATTTTCAGATTCATATACAGAATGATTCTGCAAAATAATACAGAGAACCTGTCAATGGCAGATTCTCTGTATTTATTATGTATTTTTTATTTTCACAGATTCTTGACTATTCTCCGAGGAAATATTTTCCGTATGCATCTGCTGCCTTGATTGCTGCACATACAGTCTCCGGTGTTACCTCGAATGGCATATTATGAAGCGTATCGTTCTCTGCGCAGGCTGCTGTTGCAACTGCCATCAGTTTCTCGTCCGTCACTTCTGTGATTCCCAGTTCTTTTAATGTCACAGGCAGTCCCAGTTCGATACACCAGTCAATGATATCTTCCAGTTCTTCTGCCGGAATATTCTCCAGTACCAGCTGCGTAATCGTTCCAAATGCAACCTTCTCACCGTGATACATATGGTGGCACTCGTCCAGTACGGTAAATCCATTATGAATTGCATGTGCTCCTGCAAGTCCGCCACTCTCAAATCCAATACCGCTCAGTAATGTGTTGGCTTCGATGACTTTTTCCACAGCCGGTGTACATGCTCCTGCTTCCAGGGCAAGTTTTGCCTTTACACCTTCTGCCATCAGAGTGTCAAAACAAAGTTTTGCAAGTGCGATTGCTGCCTGTGTAACCTGTCCGCCGGCACATGTTGTTGCCCCGCTTGCCTGACAGGCTCTTGCTTCAAAATATGTTGCCAGTGCATCACCCATTCCGGATACCGTAAGTCTTACCGGTGATTTTGCAATAATCTCGGTATCCATCAGAACCATATTTGGGTTAGCCGGAAGGAATAAGTACTCTTCGAATACGCCATCATCTGTATAAATAACTGACAGTGCACTGCAAGGTGCGTCTGTCGATGCGATTGTCGGGCAGATCAGAACCGGAGCTTCTTTGTAATAAGCAACTGCTTTGGCTGTATCCAGGATCTTACCACCACCGATACCGATCACGACATCACAGCCTTTTTCATTCATAATGTCTACCAGACGGTTAATCTCATTCTTACTGCATTCTCTGTTGAAATACTCATATACAGGTGTGATCTCGTATCCTTCAAATCCAGTATTTACAACGTCCCCGATACGTTTGTATCCGGATTCCGTGATCAGTACAAGTGCCTTCTTGCCATACTTCTGAGCATATTCACCCAGCTTCTTCATCTCTCCTGCACCCTGTACATATTTACTTGGACTACATAAAATCTTTGCCATGATATTACCCTCCTGTAATCTTCACGTTTCATGTGTTATTTTATTAACAATCTAGTTTTATTGTATGCTTTTGATACAGTTGTGTCAATAAGGTAGTGGGAAATATTACGTCAAAATATTATGACTAATCCTAATACATATCTTTGTGTCAATGATACAACACCAGCGCATGACTATATCACAATACCGTGACAATGATCTACTTCATGTTGAATAATCTGCGCCGTCCATCCGGTATATTTCTGTCTCTGTTTTTTGAAATTCATATCCTGATATTCCACTTCAATCTCCTGATACCGGGTGCATTTTCTCACACCAGTAAGGGAAAGACAGCCTTCCTCCGTCTCATATTTTCCGGAACGTTTTACAATCTTCGGATTGAACATTGCCACATTCATGAATCCCATATTGACGGCTATGATACATTTCTTCACGCCAATCATATTCGCTGCCATGCCGACACAGCCTTCCTCGTGCGCTTTCAATGTATCTAACAAATCCACTGCAACCTGCTTATCCGCCTCTGTCGCCGGCTCGGATCTCTGGTTCAGAAAAAATATGTCTTTCATAATCGGTCTTATCATGCTTTGTTACTCTCTTTCGTATGTGTCTTCATATAATTATAGAATTCCTGATGCAGCCGCTGGAATTCTTCCGGCGCATGCATCGCATGCCGGTAAAGAAATCTGTTGCCAAATTCACTCTGATATACTCTGCTTAGAACCCCTGCCAGCATTCCTGTCGGCATATCTTTGATCATATAAAGCTTTGCCGGGCACAACATTCCCTTCTGGGCGATCCACTTCAGGTTCTTTTTCATCCGATAAGCTGTCAGCGTCATCAATTTTTCATTTGCACAGATTTTTTCCGGATGCCTGCTCTGGTAATAAGCATCTGCCAGCGGAATGATCACGCCAAGATGTGAGATCTGCCAGTGATGCATTTCCGGAACGATCTGATATGGAATGTGGCTTTTTCTAAATATGTATGCCAGTGCTTCTTCCCTGCTGCTCTTTCTTCCTCCGATCTCACCGAATGTTGTCGGCTGGATTGCTCTTGGCAGAAGCTGTGCATCCAGAATCCCACCTTCGATACAGCCGCCCGCTCCCGGAAATGCCGGAAGAATCCTGCCTTTTCCGCAGATTTTCTCCCACCTGCCATATGGTTTGATCGTATTGACCATAGTGACAACATTCGGACTTTTATTCTTACTGATATCTTCCAGTGCTTCTTCTACTTGATTCTCACGTACGGTCAGGAAAATAAACTGGTAGCGGTCATTCGGCTTTAACTCACTGATCGTCTTAACCTCAACTTTATGCGTTCTTGTCTTGCCTCTGTACCATAGACCGTGTCCCTGTAATTCTTTTAACCGCTGCCCTCTTGCTAAGACTGTTACATCCAGTCCCGCTTTGGCGAATCTGGATGCGTAGAAGCTTCCGATGACTCCGGCGCCGTAGATTAGGATCCGCATGGTGTTTCCTCCTTGGTGTTTGTTCGTATGTTCTGTGTGGTTTCTTGTGTTCTTTGATATCTTTCTGTTATATATCTTCTGCTATAGCATCTGTTGTAATTCTAACACCCGGACTTTTTGATTTCAACACTGTCCCGGTTTATGGTGCATCTGATCGTATTTTATTTTATGTTCTAAATTTGTTAACAATTTCTTCCTAATTCCATCACAGTTTTATCACAATTCAATTCTATACTAGGAATTGTTCAAGAGAACAAACACTTTAAATCTTTTTCATAACTTTTTCCTCAGGGCTGCACTCCTCCCTAATAATGCAGTCCTTTTTTAATGCTAAGAAACTGTAACTTATATTCTTTCAATTCTCCCCTTTTTCGCATAACATAAATTGAATTCATATCGTTACTTGGAACTATTTTTCTCATAAAAAGGGCTATACTTGAGTACCATACATTTTTACATCATTCTCTTTTCAACTCACATCCTCACAAGGAGGATGACGGATAACGAGCAACCACTTGCACCCTGTATATGTTTTTCAACTCACATCCTCACAAGGAGGATGACCTTTAGGATCTCCATGTTGCTCTTCGCAATCATGTTTCAACTCACATCCTCACAAGGAGAATGACGCCA
>ERZ506922.823-NODE-823-length-11549-cov-4.257004_pt1 | contig 11549 bp, 10 predicted proteins | sample MGYA00513974_ERZ506922 | MGnify/ENA metagenome assembly ERZ506922 | reverse complement strand
CCGTCACTGCTGGTGCCATGCAGTCGGCATCTTCAGCGGCCGCCTCTCCATGGAACTTGCTGACGGGCGGCGGTAATGTATCCGATTCGGCCTCTGGCGGGGGAGCGGGCTCTGGAATGGCATCGTTCTGGGCCATGCTTCAGGGTGGGAGCGGCCCTTCTGGATCCGTGATGAACGCCGGTTTCCCGCTGTCCCAGTCCAATATCTGGATGTTGCTGGGTGTGTTGGCACTCACCTTTGTTGCCAAAGCGCTGGTGACGCTGATGACCATTCGCTCCGGTGCGTCGGGCGGTGTGCTGCAGCCCGGCATCGCATTAGGTTCCACGCTGGGTGCGATGCTCGGCCTCGTATGGATACTGATGTTTCCGACCGATTCGGTAACCGCGTGTGCCTTGATCGGTGCGGCTTCGTTGCTTTCGGCCTCACAACAGGCACCGCTTATGGCCATGTGCTTGGTGATGGAGCTCTCTGAAGCGCCGATTACCTTCTTTGTGCCGGTCGGCATGGCCGTGGCCACGTCGTCACTGATATCAAAGTGGTTGCTGAGTCGTAAGTAAATACATATATTCTGGCTCCCCTCTCTGAGGGGAGCTGCCCCGGTCGAAACTCCCCTCAGCCGCCTATGGCGACAGCTCCCCTCAGAGAGGGGAGCCGAGGTAAAGAAAGCTATGTCAGAAAATACAGAAATTCGCTCGGCACTTGAATTGCTTGCCGCTGAGCCGCTCACTGAGCAGATTGACTACTATCGAAAGCCATTCATGGTGTTATGGGCCGCCATTCAGGAGGCAGCCAGCGATGTGGCCGAAGACTACGACTTACCTGCGGATATGGCCCAATTATGGGTGGCCGAACAGATGCGCCAAGTCGCCGATTCACTGGTCGATCGGCTCGCGGAAAAAGCCGTGGCCCATGGTGCCAGCAAGTCCAACGTAGCGCGAGCCGCCGGTGCCAGCCCCGCCAATGCCGCCCGTCGCTTCCCGCGTCTGGGCGACGATGCCGCCTCCCAGACCCGCCTCCTCATTGACGACGTCCTCGACACCCTCGAATAAACCGAAATCCCTACGCTGCCCGCCAAAAAGCACGCGAAAAGCCGCCTTCAGTCGCTTCAAGGCGGTAGTCTGAACAATGTTCGAGTAATTAGAAGGAGAATCAAGGTGAGCAATACCTTTGCGACCTTGCCGGTCATGGCGGGCGATGACGTCCCGGCCGGCCCCGTCGACCCGATTTTCAACCGTCTGCTCAAAGACCGCATCATCTGGATGGGTGAAGAGGTCAAGGACGATATGGCCAACCGCATCTGCGCTCAGCTGCTGATGCTGGCCGCCGAAGACCCGAAGAAGGACATCTGGCTGTACATCAACTCGCCGGGCGGCTCCATCACCGCCGGCATGGCCATCTACGACACCATGCAGCTCATCGAGCCTGACGTGGCGACCGTGGGCCTGGGCATGTGTGCTTCCATGGGCCAGTTCCTGCTGAGCTCCGGTACCAAGGGCAAGCGCTTCCTGACCTCGCATGCGCGTGTGCTGATGCACCAGCCGTCCGGCGGCATCGGCGGCACCGCCACTGACGTGCGCATCAACGCCGAGCTGATCATGGACATGAAAAAGACCATGAGCGAGTTGACCGCCGAGCAGACTGGGCACACCGTCGAGGAAATCTACCGCGACAACGAGTACGACCACTGGTTCACCGCCCAAGAAGCGTTGGAGTACGGCTTTGTGGACAAGCTCGTTTCCACCCACGACACGATGAGCGCCACCAAGGGAGAGTGACCATGGCAAGCGAAGAAGCACAGTTTGTAGCCCGCGCCGAACGTCTGGCCGGACCGACCGGTGTGGTCGGCTTCCAGAGGGCTGCGGCGCGTGAGGCCGCGTTCGCACCGCAGAACCGTTACGTTCTGCCGCAGTTCGAGGAAAAGACCCCGTACGGATACAAGAGGCAGGATCCGTACACCCGCCTGTTCGAGGATCGCATCATCTTCATGGGCGTGCAGGTGGACGACACCTCCGCCGATGACATCATGGCCCAGCTGCTGGTTTTGGAAAGCCAGGATCCGAACCGTGACGTGATGATGTACATCAATTCGCCGGGCGGTTCCATGACGGCCATGACCGCCATCTACGACACCATGCAGTACATCAAGCCGGACGTGCAGACCGTATGCCTCGGCCAGGCCGCCTCGGCCGCGGCCATCCTGCTGGCCGCCGGCGCCAAAGGCAAACGTCTGATGCTGCCGAACGCCCGCGTGCTCATCCACCAGCCGGCCATCGACCAGGGCTTCGGCAAGGCCACGGAGATTGAAATCCAGGCCAAGGAGATGCTGCGTATGCGTGAATGGCTGGAGAACACGCTGGCCAAGCATACCGGTCGTGACATCGAGAAGATCCGCAAGGACATCGAAGTGGACACGTTCCTGACGGCCCAGGAGGCCAAGGAATACGGCATCGTTGACGAGGTGCTGGAACATCGCAGCTGAGCCTGCGGTGGAATGATATCTTCACAAATGCAATACCCCTGCCGGGTCGCGGCAGGGGTATTGTGTTTTCTAAACGGCAGATATGTGAAACGAAGAGGTTGCGAATGGGACGCGTGGTCAGCTACAACGATGCGGTGCCGAGATGCACGTTCTGCGGCAAGTCCGAGAGCCAGGTGCGCAAACTGGTCACCGGTTCGGGCGCGGCCATCTGCGACGAATGCATCGAATTGTGCGTGGACATCATTTCCGAGGAACGGGACAAGGACGCCCAGCTCAATATCCTGCAACTGCCCAAGCCGGCACAGATCAGCGCCTACCTCGACAGTCACGTCATAGGCCAGGAATCCGCCAAAAAGACACTTTCAGTGGCGGTGTACAACCATTACAAGCGCGTCAACATGGAAATGCGCGAGTCGTCGCGAATCGGCAAGGAACGGATGCATGGACATGACGATTCGTTCGAGGGCGTGCAAGTGGCGAAATCGAACATCCTGCTACTCGGGCCGACCGGCGTGGGCAAAACATATCTCGCGCAGACGCTGGCCCATGTGATGAACGTGCCGTTCGTCATAGCGGACGCCACCACGCTCACCGAGGCAGGATATGTGGGCGATGACGTCGAAACCGTGCTGCAGCGCCTCATCCAGGCTGCTGACGGGGATGTGGCGCGTGCGCAGCAGGGCATCGTATATATCGACGAAATCGACAAGATCGCCCGTAAAAGCGGCGAAAACACCTCCATCACGCGTGACGTGTCCGGCGAGGGCGTGCAGCAGGCGCTGCTCAAGATCCTTGAAGGCACCGTCGCCTCCGTGCCGGTGGAAGGGACCCGCAAGCATCGTGAAATGGAAACCGTGCAGATCGACACCCGCGACATACTGTTCATCTGCGGTGGCGCGTTCGTGGGACTCGCCGACATCGTGGCGCAACGGTTGGGCGTCAGGGAAAGCGGTTTCGGTGCGGCCTGGCATGACCATGAGGTTCCCAAGCGTGAGCTGCTTGCGCAGGTCTCCGCCGATGATCTGGCTGATTTCGGATTATTGCCGGAGTTCATCGGACGTCTGCCGGTAGTCAGCGTGCTTGAGGAACTTACCGAAGACGATTTGGCCCGAATCCTCGTCGAACCGGAAAACGCGCTGGTCAAGCAGTACCAGAAGCTATTCGCCGTCGATGGGGTGACGTTGACCTTTACCGAAGGGGCGATACGGCAGATTGCGGCGACGTCGATTCGGCGGGGTACGGGCGCACGTGGATTGCGTTCGATTATTGAGAAGACGCTGGAGGACACCATGTTCCGTCTTCCCAGCATGGAAGGCGTCGAAGAGGTGGTCGTAGACGAAGCCGCAGTCACCGGATCGGGCACTCCGAAACTATTCAAGGTGTCGACGCAGAAAATTCCTCGTCTACGTGAGGCGTAAGGCCGAAAACTCCTGCGACACGCCGAGATTTTGCCTGGAGTTCATTTGGGTGTATCTTATTCGAGTTGCCGAAAACAAGACAACGTTGCGCGAGTAGCCCAGCGGATTAGAGCAGCTGACTACGGATCAGCAGGTCGCAGGTTCGAATCCTGTCTCGCGCACATGAACCTCCTTCGCGAATGCGGAGGAGGCTTTCTTTATTTTCCGTGGATTTTTGTGAAGCCTGCAATTGATTGCGCGCACAGCGGAGCGCAATATGCGGCATGGACGAACGCCAAGACCCTCCGATACACTTGATACTACGTTTTACGGATACTGCGGTCGAACGGGGACCGCAAGACAAGGAGCATGATGGCCACATCGAAGAGGGGAACCTGGGCAACAATCCGACGCATAGCCGCGTCCGACCGCATATCCGGTCTGATTATGCTCGGTTTCGCTCTTGCCGGCCTATTGCTCGCCAATCTGCCGTTCACCGCGCATGCGTTCGAACAGCTTGAGAACTTCCATATAGCCATTCCACACACCAATATCGACATGGGATTGGGCCATTGGGTGCAGGATGGCCTGCTGACGGTGTTCTTCCTGACCGTAGGCCTGGAATTGAAGCAGGAACTCACCACGGGATCACTGTCCAATCCCAAAGCCGCGGCCGTGCCGATGCTGTGCGCGGTTGGCGGTATGCTTGCGCCGCCGGTACTGTTCATCGGCGTGATCTCATTGTTCGCGGCGGCAGGATCAGGGCAACTCGTCATCGCTTCAGGAACGTCGTTCTCCTTCGCACAGATGTCCAATGGCTGGGCGGTGCCCACAGCCACGGATATCGCGTTCTCATTGGCCGTATTGGCCCTGTTCGCCAAAGCGTTGCCGGGATCCATCCGCGCTTTTCTGATGACATTGGCCACAGTGGACGACCTGCTGGCCATCATCCTGATCGCGGTGTTCTTCTCATCGGTGAACGCATGGTACTGGTTCCTTGGCATAGCCGTATGCGCGGTCGTCTGGTACTTTCTGGTCCGCATGCGCAAGGTACCGTGGTTGGCCGTGGCCATCGTGGGCGTGCTGGCATGGGTCATGATGTTCGAAGCCGGCGTGCACCCCACTTTGGCCGGCGTGCTCGTGGGACTGCTCACGCCGGCCCATGAGCGTTTCGGTGAGAAGACGCCGCGTGCGGAACGTTACGCCGACAAGCTGCAGCCGTTCTCCGCACTGCTGGCGTTGCCGATCTTCGCACTGTTCGCCACTGGTGTGCACTTCGAGTCGTTGACCTTGGCGCTGTTCGTCTCGCCGGTGGTCGTTGCCGTGATGGTGGCGCTCGTGGTCGGCAAACCTCTGGGCATCATGACCACCGCATGGCTGTCCACGCACGTGGGCGGTCTGAAGATGGCCAAGGGACTGCGCGTGCGCGACATGTTCCCCGCTGCCTGCGCCTGCGGCATTGGTTTCACGGTGTCGTTTCTCATCGCGTCGCTGGCATATCAGGATGCCGAACTATCGGCTGAAGCCCGTTTCGGCGTCCTGGTGGGGTCCATGGTCGCAGCCGTGATCTCAGGTATTCTGCTGAGCCATCAATCCAAACGATTCGAACTGGAGGACGGTACGAAGCATAAGCACCATACCGGCGACGAAGATGCCATGAACGAAGTTGAGACGGTGCTGGAAGACGGTACCGTGGTGGTCAGCCAGATAATCGGCACCCACCAGGAACAGTAAAAGGGATTTCCATATGTTGAAAGGGCCACGCATCCCCATGCATGGCCCTTTCAACATATGCGTGCCATTGCGGCACGGCTGATTAATCTGATTGGTCTATTTCTTGACGGCAACCAGCAGACCAGTGCCGGTCGGCGTCAACGCAGTGACGAACCGTTCATCCGACTCCACCGTTTCCAGCAATTCGCGCATCGCGATGGATTTGGCATCACGATTGGCGGGATTCAGCACGCCGCCGGCCGATGTGGCCGAATCAAAGGCAAGTACATCGGTGAAGACAATCGCGGCATGCGGTTTCAGCAGGCGTGGAGCCTGCGCGAAAGCCGCCGCATAATTCTCCGGATCGCCGGCCACGACGATCAAATCGTAATTCTCGGCGTTCAGACGGGGCAGAAACACACCTGCGGACGCGTTCACGGCACGCAATGTGGTTTCGGTGTCATCGGACAGACGATTGAACAGTTTGCGAATCAGCGCGATGCCCTGCGTGGACGAATCGACGGCCGTAAGCTGGCCTGCATTGTCAAGACCGTTGATCAGCTGCATCGTCTCCACCACGGAACCGGTGCCGATGGCGATCACCGACGAGGCGTCCAACATTCGCACCAGCATGCGCAGCAATTCGGCCTGCGCCGCGGATCCTTGGGGAATGCCGGCTTCCTCGGCCGCGGTCCTGATCGCATTGAGTTCGGCAGACTGGCGTGAGAACGCATGATCCTCGACGTACTCCCACGATTTCGCGAGATTGGTATATGACGTCCTATCCATTTCAGCGCTCCTTGATTTGGGCGATCAGCTGCCAGATCTCCTCACCGACATCGATGCCACGCGGGCATTCACGCGTGCAGGCGCGCACCGACTGACACGCGGCGATGCCATCGGCGGAATCGATGGCATCCATACGTGCATCCGTCTGACCGTCGCGTGAATCATTGATGAAACGGGAGGCGGCGATAAGAGCCGCAGGGCCGATGAACGCCTCGCCGCCTGCATATACCGGACAGCTTCCCTCACAGGTGCCGCAGGCTATGCAGTTGCTCAGCAGCTCATACTTGGCGAGCTGCTGGGGATTCTGCAGATATTCGAATGCGTTGATCTTGCCGTCCGCGGTGGTGGCGAGTTCGCCACTGGCCTGCAGATACGGCTTGAGTTTCCTGATTTGGTCAAGCATCTGGTCGATATCGGCGATCAGATCACGCTGCACGGGGAAACCGGGCAGCGGTGCGAGCTCGATGACACCCAAATCGTCGGCATCCTGCGTTTGCGCGGGTTGAACGTCTTCGCCCGTATGACGGAAGCCGTCCTCATCCACCTGTGCGTCGGACGGCTGCTTTGCCCAAGCCTTCACCGTGGCGGTGCACAGAAGCGTAGGCGTGCCGTTGATGGACACGGCATCGGAACCGCACATGCCATGACCGCACGAATAACGGAAGGCAAGCGTCGGATCGATGGTGCGCTTGACTTTGAGCAGGCAGTCAAGCACGGTGTCCTCCGGACGCGCCGGCACCACGTAATCCTGCACCCACTGCTTGCCTCGCGGACGCCTGCGCGCGGATCCGGAATCGCCGAAGGGAGAGCTCTTCCTAGCGAACGGCGAGCCGCCTCGTTCACGGCCGCGTTCGGGACGCGGCGTGAACCTGTTCACCCGCAACGTCACCGTTTCCATGCCGTTCTCCATGCCGCTCATATACCTGCCTTTCGATAAAAAACCGTCAACCAGTCTGCCATACGCCGTGCCCAGGGTGTCAGTATTCACGGGCCTTTGGCGGCATGTCCACGATGTGCACCGGCTGCCAGGAGACCTGGCAGGAAACATCCGTCATGGAATGGGCCAGGAAATGCTCGTCGTCACGCTCCGGGAAATCAAGACGCTTCAACGATCCACGGGATTCGTGACGCGCATCGGAGGCGGCGAGCACGGCCTTGCCGAGCTCCAACAGATGGCGCACCTCCCAGATGGCGGTGATTTCCTGATTGAACGTGGGGGAGTCGGAATGCGCATGCAGCGCCTCGGCACGCGGCGTGAGCGTATCGTCCAGCGTAGCCAACGCCTGTTCGATGCTGTTCCGGTCGCAACGCACCGCGACCGCCTGCTCCATGACGGATCCCAAATCGGCCATCAGCTGGTACGGATTGTCCGACGACGCATCGTCGTCATCGGACGGCCGCGTCAACAGTTCCTTGACCTGCGCGGAACGCTTGTCGGCAGCCTGCGACACCGCGTCGATAGATGCTTCGTCGGCAGGCTCGGCCATCGGATCGTTCACTGGATTATCGACGACACGTTCAGCCATCGCCTTGCCCGAACGGGTGCCGAAGAGGCAGGCGTCCAACAGCGAGTTGCCGCCCAGACGATTCGCGCCATGCACCGACACGCAGGAGCATTCGCCAGCGGCGAACAGACCGTCCACGACGGCGCGTTCGCCATCGACCCAACGGTAGACTTCGCCGTCGGTGGTGATGGGGATGCCGCCCATGGTGTAATGCGCGGTGGGTTTGACCGGCACATAGTCGCGGGTCGGATCGAGATCGGCATACTGTTCGATGGTCTCCACCACCTGCGGCAGCACCTCATGCATATGATCCGCATCGATGCCGGTCATATCCAGCCAGACACAATCCTTCGGCCCATCCGGATTCTTCGGATCGGCGATTCCTCGTCCGGCGTCGATTTCAGCCATGATGGAACGGCTCACCACATCACGCGCGGCAAGGTCGGCATGCCCCGGCGCGTAATGTTCCATGAACGCCTCGCCATCGGAGTCGCGCAGCACGCCGCCTTCCGCACGTGCCGCCTCAGACAGCAGAATGCCGGTATGGGCGAGACCGGTCGGATGGAACTGCACGAACTCGCTATCCTCAAGCTGAAGGCCGGCGGACAATGTCAACGCCATGCCGTCACCGGTCAGATCCCACGAATTCGACGTGGTATGGAACAGACGGCCGGCACCGCCAGTGGCCATCAGCACATTGCGTGCGTGGATGGCATGCGTCTCGCCCTTGTGCGTGTCGAACGCCACCACGCCCTCGACCTTGCCGTGGTCTTCGGAAACCACCAGATCGGTCACATACCATTCCTCGGCGAACTCAACGCCCTCGGCCACGCACTGCTGCCACAGCGAGAACAGAATCTGATGCCCGATGCGGTCGGCCGCATAAGCGGCGCGGCGGACCGGTTCCTTACCGAAATCCTTGGTATGGCCTCCGAAACGGCGCTGCGCGATATGGCCGTCATCGGTACGCGAGAACGCGACGCCGGCATGCTCCAGCGCGATCACAGTGGCAGGAGCCTGTTCGGCAAGCAGCTTCGCCGCATCCTGGTCGACAAGCCAGTCGCCGCCTTTGACTGTGTCATAGTAATGCCAATGCCAATCGTCTTTCTCCACGTTGCCAAGGCTGGCCGCAATGCCGCCTTCCGCGGAGCCGGTGTGCGAACGCAGCGGCTGCAGTTTGGATATCACCAGGACGTTCGGTTCGATGCCGTCCGTCCGCATCTGGCGCATCCGCTCGCTACGGAGCATTCCCAACGCTGCGGACAGGCCGGCCGCGCCTGCGCCGACGATCACTGCATCATACATATCTTCAACATGCTTCGGACTCATACCACCGATTCTCGCACAAGGTGTGACCTCGCACGTTCGACGCGGCTGAGGTGGAGGTGCCGGGCCTGCTATCGCTGCTCGGCGATGATCCATCCGGACCGCATGCTGATGCGGCCTTCAAGCTCCAAGGAGCCCAGTTCGCGCATGATTCGCGAGACGGGATATTCTCCCGGATGCGTCTTGTCCATCAGATCGAGCAGATCGTCTGCGGAGACGTGGCCGTTTGCTTCGGCGCAAGTTTTAATGGCGGCGAGTATGGCATCGTCGGATTCGTCTGTCGATTCCTGCGGATGTTCGGTGTCATCCGGCAGGTCGACATGTTGCGGGCGATGCGCGCTATGGCATAGTTCGTCGATCTCCGCCAGTGAGCAGATGATGGTGGCTCTGCCGTCTTGGATAAGGCGATTGCAGCCGGTGTTATGCGGCATGGTGATGTCTCCCGGCACGGCGAACAGATTGCGGTTGAGTTCGTTCGCCCAGCCTGCGGTGTTGAGCGCGCCGGAACGCGCACGTGCCTGCGCCACGATCAGAGTGGATGACAATGCCGCGATCAGACGGTTGCGCAGCAGGAACCGTCTTGCCTCCGGCACGGTTCCGGGGCACAGTTCGGAAATCAAAGCGCCCGAATGGCTTTCGATCTGCTCGAACAGGTTCTGGTTGCTTTTCGGACCGATATGGTTCAGTCCGCCAGCGAATACGGCGACGGTGCGTCCTGCCAGCGCGGCGCTCATTTCGTCCATGGCTTTGACCGCGCCCCAATGTGCCGCGGCGTCGGTGCCCAGCGCGCCGCCGGATACCACCAGATGTCCGGCACGCGCCATCCGAAGGGCCAATTCGTGGGCGCTTTGCCTACCGTAGTCGCTTACGCCCCGTGAGCCGACGATACCCACCGGCTCGGGGCATGACACCAGCGCCTTCGGATCGCCTTTGCCCCATAGGCAGAGCGGGGAGGCCCAGTCGGTGCGCAGTGAAAGGTCGTTCAGTTGGCTGGGCCAACAGGGGTGATGCGGGGCGATGATCCACTGCGTGCCGTCTGCTGTGAACCAGTCTCGCAATGCGTCCGGATCCTTGCTGGGCAACGATGCCAGACGTTGCTGCCATGACACCAGCGAGCCATGGAACGAAGCCATCCCGCGGGCGTTGATGGTGCGTCCCCAACGAGTGACGCCGTTGATGAACGCCGCATCCAATGACGTGCAGGCCGCGGCCGTCACGTTTTCGTGATTGCCAGGGCCGCTGTCAGCGATCAGCTGTAGCGCGCTTGCCGCGGAGCCGGTGCCTTTGACCAGCGCGTACATCATCGCGTCGGCGCTGTCCAGGCAGAAGGTGAGCACCGCGCGGGCCAGGGTCTCGTCGTCGATCGTCACCATCATGCCAGCCTCGTTCTCATGGATATTCCCTGCATCATTTCCTCAGGTCCTGGGGAAGTCTTTCCCGCCAGATCGGATAATGTCCACGCAAGCCGCATGGCACGGTCGGCGCCACGCAGGCTCAGCCGCTCGCTCGCCAAGGCGCGGTTGACCAATTCGATGGCCTTGGGGGAGGTGTTGGCTCTCAGCCAGGTGCCGGTAGCCTGCGCGTTGCAGCACCAGCCGAATTCGCGGAACCGTTCCTGCGCCATCTGCCGGGCAACGATGACACGCAGACGTATGGCATGGCTCGAATCGCCGGAGGGAGCGTTCCCCGGACTTATCCGCTCCACCGGAGGCACTTCGATCTGGATGTCGATACGGTCGAGGATCGGTCCGGAAAGCCGGCTGAAATACTTGACGCGGTCCTTTTCTCGGCAGGTGCAGCGCTCGCCGTTGCCGTACGCGTAGCCGCACGGGCAGGGATTCGTCGCCATAATCAGTTGGAAGCGAGCCGGATAGTATGTGGTGCCTTTCGCTCTGGAAATCGCGACATATCCGGATTCCAAAGGTTCGCGCAGCGTCTGCAGCGTACGCGCCGAGAATTCCGGAGCCTCGTCCATGAACAGGATGCCGCGATGCGCGCGGGTGATGGCTCCGGGCTGGGCCAATCCCGCGCCTCCACCCACCAGCGCGGCGGTCGACGCGGTATGGTGGGGCGCCTCGAACGGTGGAACGTCGCTGATTCCGTATCCGGGAAGCGTGCCGCATAACGAACGAATCGAGGCCACTTCAAGCTGTTCCGTCTCGTTCAAAGGACTCATGATGCCGGGAATGCGCGAAGCGAGCATGGTCTTGCCTGTGCCGGGCGGACCGGTCATCATCAGATGATGGCCTCCGGCGGCAGCCACCTCCAACGCCCATTTGGCCGCTTGCTGGCCCATCACTTCGCTCATGTCGCCGGGCGGAGGGCACATGCCCGTGGCGA
>ERZ506922.808-NODE-808-length-11754-cov-4.884093_pt1 | contig 11754 bp, 9 predicted proteins | sample MGYA00513974_ERZ506922 | MGnify/ENA metagenome assembly ERZ506922 | reverse complement strand
TGCGGAGCGCCGAAAGCCGTCAGCGTAAGCTGATGCTCATCATTGATGCGCTTGGAGATAGAAGCAAACCAGTTGTATCCCTCGAAGTCGGTTCCCTGAATGTATCCGTCTCCCCAGTTCTTACCACCCATCAGGGTAAAAGCCCAGCCACTCTTGCTGATGCCCGAAGAAATAGAAAAGAGTATTTTGTTCATCCCGTCATTGCCCATTCCATAGGAAAGGAATCCACCTTTCTTGGCATCCAGGTTGCGGGTCACAATGTTAATGGTACCTCCCACAGAAGGAGCCGACACCTTGCTCGCACCCAGACCGCGTTGCGTCTGTATGCTACGGGCCACATCGCTAAGTCCCGCCCAGTTGGACCAGTACACGCCGCCATGCTCCATTTCGTTCATGGGCACACCGTTCACCATCATGGCAATGTTACTATTGTCAAAACCACGCATATAGATTTCGGAGTCTCCAAAACCACCGCCTTGCTTATTGGCATGCACACCTGGAGTGGACTTCAGCAACTCCGGAAACTCTTGCGTCCCCAATTTTTCTTCGATGAAAACCGGATCTACCGTAGACAAGGCTACCGGCGTTTTACGAGCCACTGCCACAGATGAAGTGATAACCACATCCTTCAGCATCACAGCATCGGGGGTCATCCGGATAATACCCAAATTAACAGAAGCGCCCTTCTGTTTAACTTTCTCCTTCAAGTCTTTATAACCCACATACTTGAATAACAATGTGGCATTAGAAGCAACGCTTTGCTTGAAATAGCCGTCAATATCGGTCACCGATCCCTGAGTAGTCCCTTCTACCATTACGGCGGCTCCGACTAAAGGCTCACCTGTTTCAGCATCAACAAGCTGACCTCGTACTGTAGTCTGAGACCATGCAACGGCAGTATAAGCCGACAGCACAGCCATCAACAGAAATTGAATTAGACTTTTTCTCATAATTCTACTTTTAGTTAATAGATAGTGTTAATTAATATTTAAAAAAGTTCGTGAGTTGCAAATATAATATTATTAAATTAGATATTCATTACAATTATGCTACAATTTTTCAAATTAATAAACGATTCGGGAAACTCTAAAAACAAAAAAGCTCCGCCAATTTCTCGCGGAGCTTTCTTTTTGTCACAAATGCAACGTATATTCTTTCAAATTAAAATCTAAAATCAGTCATTCATTAACTTTCTATAACGCACACGAGTCGGCTCTTCTTTACCCAGACGTTTCAATTTATTTTCTTCATATTCCGAATACGACCCTTCGAAGAAGAACACATTGGAGTCGCCTTCAAACGCAAGGATGTGCGTACAGATGCGGTCGAGGAACCAGCGGTCGTGGCTGATGACAACGGCGCATCCGGCAAAGTCCTCAAGACCCTCTTCGAGGGCACGCAGGGTGTTGACGTCAATGTCGTTGGTAGGCTCGTCGAGGAGCAGCACATTACCTTCTTCCTTGAGGCAGAGGGCCAGGTGAAGACGGTTGCGCTCACCACCGGAGAGCACGCCGGTCAGCTTCTGCTGGTCGGCGCCCTTGAAGCCGAAGCTGGCCACATAGGCGCGGGTCGGCACCTCCACACCGGCCACCTCGATGAAGTCGAGGCCGCCGGACACGGCTTCCCACAGGTTCTTGTTCGGGTCCAGGCCTTCACGGTTCTGGTCCACGTAGCTGATTTTGACGGTGTCGCCGATCTTCAGTTCACCGCTGGTCAGCGGTTCCAGGCCCACGATGGTCTTGAACAGCGTGGACTTACCCACGCCGTTCGGGCCGATCACGCCGACGATGCCGTTGCGCGGCAGCGTGAAGGACAGGTCGTCAATGAGCACACGCTCGCCGAAGGCCTTGTGGATGTGGTTGGCTTCCAGCACGGTGGAACCCAGGCGCGGGCCGGCCGGAATCTGAATCTCGGAGAAGTCGAGCTTCTTGTTGTTGCGTGCCTCGTTTTCCATCTGGTCGTAACGCTCCAGACGGGCCTTGTTCTTGGCCTGACGGGCCTTGGGGGAGGAGCGCACCCAGTCGAGCTCGTTCTTCAGTCGCTTGGCGAGCTTGGCGTCCTTGGCGCCCTGGATCTCCAGACGCTTGGCCTTGGTCTCCAAGTAGGTGGAGTAGTTGCCCTTGTACGGGTACAGGTGGCCGCGGTCGACCTCGCAAATCCATTCGGCCACATTGTCCATGAAGTAACGATCGTGGGTGACGGCGATGACTGCGCCCTTGTACTGGTGCAGGAACTGTTCCAGCCACAGGATGGACTCGGCGTCCAGGTGGTTGGTGGGCTCGTCGAGCAGCAGCAGGTCCGGAGCCTCAAGCAGCAGCTTGCACAGTGCCACACGACGGCGCTCGCCACCGGAGCACACGCTCACCGGCGTATCCGGATCCGGGCACTGCAGAGCGTCCATGGCCTGCTCGAGCTGGGAGTCGAGATCCCAACCGTTGGCCGCGTCGATATCGTTCTGCAGCTTGCCCATTTCTTCCATCAGCGCGTCGAAATCGGCGTCCGGATTGGCCATTTCCTCGCCAATCTGGTTGAAACGCGCCACCTTTTCGGCGATCGGGCCGAATGCCATCTTGATGTTCTCGCCGACGGTCTTGGTGTCATCCAGCGGCGGTTCCTGCTGCAGAATGCCGACGGTGAAACCAGGGGTCAGGTAGGCTTCGCCGTTGGAAACGGTGTCGAGGCCGGCCATGATCTTCAGCAGCGTGGACTTACCCATGCCGTTCGGGCCGACGACGCCGATCTTCGCGCCCGGCAGGAAGCTCAGGGTCACATCGTCAAGAATCACTCGGTCGCCGTAAGCCTTGCGGGCCTTGATCATCTGGTAAATAAACTCAGCCAATGTTGTGTTCCATCCTTAAGAAACGTTGGAATTCCAGCGTTTTGCGTATGTCGGTCGACGGAAAATCGCACTTGTTCGCCGTGCTGTGGCGCGTTGCCGGCGCGACTGGTTGCGGACGAATCGCAAGTCTGCTGCGAACTCATCGAAGCCAAGTGTTTTCGGACCGTGTCCATACGCAAAGTACCATCGCCGATTATCCCATATCCCGTCTACACAGAGTGGCGGTTACTCGTAGGAGGCATGGGCGCCATTCGACGAAGGGCGATCCGGCATGTTCGATAATCCGACTTTGGCGAAAATCAGCGAAACCCATGGCAAGTCGGTCGCCTAGGTGATTCTGCGCTGGCTGGTGCAGCGGAACATCGTGGCGTTGCCCAAGTCCACGCATCGGGAACGAATGGAACAGAACATCGATGTATTCGACTTCACGCTGAGTGATGAGGAGATGGCGGCTGTCACCGCGCTGGATACCAAGACCAGCCTGTTCTTCCGCCATGATACCCCGGAGGCCGTCGATATGTTCGTTGGTTTCATCAAGGAACGCGCGGGACGGGAATGACGCTGACATACTGAGAAAAAGGAAGTCCCGATGTTGCCCCCCGTAGGTGCTGCGGCGGCGATTTTCCTTGGTTTTTCCGCGCTTTTCGAGTGCGAGGGTGGTGGGTTGGCTGTTTTCGGCGGGCGGCTATTGATTGGTGGGCGGCAGGCCGGCGATCAAATGATCACGCCATCGCAGTGGTCGATCTCGTGTTGGATGATCTGCGCGGTGAAACCGGTGAACGCTGCGTGGCGCTCGCGGAATTTCCGATCCATATAATCCACTTCGATGCGCTGGTATCGGACGGTGCGGCGCTCGCCCTGGAGCGAGAGGCAACCTTCCGCCGTATCGAACGCGCCGTCTTCGGCGGTGATGTGTGGATTGAACATCACGAAAATGCGGCCGCCGAAATCCTCATCCACAAAAGCGATGATGCGCTTGGGAACGCCGATCATATTGGCCGCCATGCCCACGCAACCATTGCGATGCGCGTCCAACGTGTCTTTCAGGTCCTGTGCCACGGCCAGATCCTCTTCGGTGTTCTCGGCTGCGGCGGACGGCTGGCTCAAAAATGGGATGGACGTCATGATCTCACGCTGCATGTGATTCCTCTCGTTGGATGTTGCCGGTCTGCCAATATTGTAGCGTCGCATGGCTGCGAGACGGACGGCTGGGCGAACCTGTCCATTCCCTGACCGTTCGCGTCGGCTTCGGGATGTGAGGCACAACGTGTGCGGCTTGGACTGGTGCAATATGCTTGGGGTCATGGAAGACATGTTGCAATACCGCGAATATATGGCGCAGGCTCTTGAACTGGCCCGCAAGGGTGCGGGATGGGTGGACCCGAATCCGCTGGTAGGCGCGGTGGTGGTACGTGATGGCGAGGTTCTCGCCACCGGATACCATGACCGGTATCGTGGCCCGCATGCGGAGCGTATGGCGTTCGACTATGCCGACGCGCACGGCATCGATCTGACTGGCGCCACGGTCATCGACACGCTTGAACCCTGCTGCCATGTCGGATCGCAGCCGGCGTGCACTGCCTTGATTCTGGCGCACGGCATCGCACGCGTGGTGGTCGGATCGGTTGACCCGAACCCGATTGTGGCGGGCAAAGGCCTTCGCATCCTTGAGGAAGCGGGCGTCGAAGTGGTTCGCGACGTGATGCGGGAGGAATGCGACGCCATCAATCGTCATTTCTTCCACTGCATCACCACGGGAAAGCCGTACATTGTGGACGGCAGAAGGCGTGCGGGTGAATCGGACTCTGAGTATGCGGTCCGTCGGCGCGAACTATATGCCACATATGCGGCGGTGCTTGCCGGAACTGAATCGGACGTTCCTGACGAGTCTTTCGCGCATTTCAACGGACCGGTCCAAGCCGTCGGCGCAGACGAAGTGGTGATTGGCGGCCACAGGCCGTTACTCCTGGAGGCCGGCGCGCTCGCCTGCACGGATCCAGACGAATGGCTGCGTGAGCTGGGCAAGCGCAAAATCGACAGCCTCATCGTGGAAAGCGACGAAGCATTCGAGCGGTTGTCCATGGCTTGCCAAAAAGACTGAAGCGCCATTCGTGCGTTGTTGGCCGTGTATCTCGCTTATAGATGGCGGATTCGTCTGCTTGTCCAGTGCTATCTCGCTTATAGGTGGCGGATGAATTTTGCGAAGAGGTCTTAGAGGGTGTAAATCATACCCTCTAAGACCTTAATGACGTAGAGGCGCCGCCATCTATAAGCGAAATAGCATCGGGCGGCTTTCCGATTCCGCCATCTATAAGCGAGATACGTGAGACTGATATGTCCAGCACCCAGCAAGCATAGTGGCGAGCACATGGTCGGGCATGGCGCGCATGGCCTCAGGGGACTCAAGCTCACTCGGATCGCAATCCAGCAGCACTAGGTCTGCCGCATCTCCAGCTTGCAACGTCGTACGCCCCAGGGCGGTGGACGAAGCGAGAGCGGTTTCGAAATCCAGACATTGCTCAGACTGGAAAGGCTCTCGATCGGAACTCTCCGTGCCGAACACCGCTGCGGAAATGGCCAGCCACGGATCCAACGGCGCGACCGGCGCGTCCGAGCCCATAAGCAGTTTGGTTCCAGACTTGTGCAAACTGTTGAACGCGTAGGGAATTCCGGCGGGATTGCCCCAGAATCGTGTGATGACGTCACGGTCGTCCATGGCGTGCTGTGGCTGGATGCTCGCGGCAAGTCCCAATTGCGCAAGACGTGGAATGTCGCGTTCCTTGAGCATTTGGGCATGCTCGATGGAGCCGTGCGCGTGGGTACGTTCCGCGCAGTCGAGCACGATGGTGTTCGCTTCGTCGCCGATGGCATGACAGGCGATGTCGAAGCCATGTTCGGTGGCGAGCCGCATATACGATTCGATTTGCTCGGGGGTGTAGCTCAGCGTGCCGTAGGTTTCCGGCGTAATGCCCGAATACGGTGTGGAGCAGTAGGCGGATCGGGTGTTGAGCGAGCCGTCGGAAATCATCTTCATCGCACCGACATGGCCCAAGCCATGGCTTCCGGGAAGTTCGTCGCCGGTATGCCAGCCGTCGTCGATGGCTTGCTGAAGTCGTTCGGGGTAAACGCCGGCTTCGATGCGCAATCCGTCAAGCCCCTGCTTGAAGCGGTCAATCCACGTGTCGATGTTCTCGGCCATCTCATAGTCGCGCACGCCGACCACGCCTTTGCCGGCGGCGTCCTGTTCCGCGTTGCGCAGCAATCGCATCAGCTCGTCAGCCGCACCGGGGCCTTTGTCCAGCTTGCAGTAAGCGTCGAACCATTCAAGCTCGCCGACGAGTCCCGACTCGCCTACATGCACGCCGAGCTTACGAGCCGCGGCTGAATTCACCCAGCCGCAATGCATGTCTGCGCTTGACAGCGCCACGGGCTGGTCGCCCGACACCGCGTCGATCGCAGCCAATGTCGGTTGGGCATCATCGGCCCACAGGGAGTGTCTGAACCGCATGCCGACCACGTACTGGTCCGGGTCGAGCGTGCCGGATTCGCGGCGTTCCTCCAAGTGCTCGCGTAGCAGGCTCATTGCCTCATCGGCGCTGCGGGCATCAATCAGATCAAGCCGCCCCAGCGTGTACGACCACTGCGTGAAGTGCGTGTGACAATCCCACAAGCCGGGAATGATCCACGTTTTTGAAGCCTTGGCTACCGACTTTTCCGAAGACCGTACATCCGCGATCCGCCCTTGCTCAATCGTGATGTCGACAGACTCATCGGACCCCACGAAACACACATTCTCAATCACATACGGTTCGCCCATACATCCTCGATTCAACAAAATGACCTCATTGCCAGCCATAGTATCCTTGCAATGCTTGCGATTGCCGCGCTCGTCTCAATCGGCTATGCGCACTTTGAATTCCTCCGCTGGGATACGGTTATCCGCATCAGAAAAAGAAGGGCGCAGTTATCCACTTATCCACTGTTTGCCAGAAGCCGGTAGGCAGCGCGGCGACATTTCCTCTACTTTGGCGCTATGGACAATGGAGCACAATATTCGGAAAGCCTCGCACGGCTGAGGACAAGAACCATCGAACAATGTCTCGAAGCGCAGAGGCGCACCGGAAGGCGGCTGGTGTTCGCGCTTGATACCGCACTGAGTTTACAAGGCATCGAACTGCCTCGCTACCGGCGCGGAGGGCTTTTGGCTGATACGCTGCACGCGGTGATTGAAAGTAACGGCGTGCGAACGATACTGCAGGGGATTTGTTTTGTGCTTTGGTCTGGACCTCAGACGCATATGCCGATTCATCATGGTCGATTGCGATGCACGGATTCCGTGACCACATGGGCCATGCATGCCAATCGGCTTGAAGATGAAGAATTGGTGGTTTTGGGTGATTCGATGATGCGGCGTGATGGACATATGAAAAAGGCCACACTGGAGGAGTTTCGGATATATGTCGATAGCTTGTCCGATTTGTCCAACTATTCAGGCTCCGACAGATTACGTGCGGTGAGAGGAGTGTCGAAAATGCGTAGGGCTCTCAGGCTGATGCGGGAGAATACAGATTCTTCCCAGGAAACGAGAAGTCGAATTGTTCTGTTGCGTTATGGTTTGCCTTGTCCGGAAGTGAACTATGCCATTCGGCTCAAAGGCTATTCTCATGTATTTTTCGCGGACATGGCTTATCCGGATTTGAAAATCATCATTGAATACGACGGCAGGCATCATGCCTCGCGATGGTTGGCTGACAGTAAACGTCGGGAAGCGTTGGAGGATGAAGGATGGCTGTATATCCAGGTGACGGCGGAAAATCTCAGGGATGAGGATTCTCAAAGGGAATTGGCGGAACGTGTGGCGCAGAGGATGTCATTGCGTTTGGGGGAGCCTGTGCGGCTATGTGGGCGAATGACGATTGCTCAGATAGCCGATGGTCGGAGGAAGGGCAACCGTCTGTGAGGCTTGGGCAAGCCCATATCTCGCTTATGAATGGCGGAATCGGGCTGCGGCATGATGCTATTTCGCTTATAGATGGCGGATGAAATCCACAAAAAGGCCTTAAGAGGTATGAATATTACCCCCTAGGGCCTTAGCGATTCAAGAAGACTGCCATCTATAAGCGAGATAGCATCGGTCGGGTGAAGAAATCCGCCATCCATAAGCGAGATGGCGGATTTCTGCGGCTCACTGCACGGCGGCGAGGGCTTGGTCGAGGTCGGCGATGATGTCGGCCGTGTTTTCGATGCCGCAGCTCAGGCGCACCAGGTCGATGCCGACGCCGGCTTCCTCAAGCTGCTCCTCGGTGAGCTGGCGATGCGTGGTGCCGGCCGGATACAGCGTGCAGCTGCGCGCATCGGCCACATGCGTGGCGATGGACACCATCTTCAGATGGTCGAGGAACGCGGAGACCTTCTCGCGGCCGCCCGGCACGCCGAAGGAGATCACACCGCAGGTGCCGTTCGGCATGTACTTCTCCGCCAGCGCATGGTACTTGTCCGTTTCGAGGCCCGGGAAGCTCACCCAGCTGACGCGCGGATCGGCGTCGAGCCACTTGGCCACGGCCAGTGCGTTCGCGCAGTGGCGCTCCATGCGCACGCCGAGGGATTCCAGATGCATGCCCATGATCCACGAATTGATTGGCGCCGGAGTGGAGCCGAAGTCGCGCATGAGCTGCGCGGTGGCCTTGGTGATGTATGCGGCCTTGCCGAATTCCTTCGCGTAGGTGACGCCATGGTAGGAGTCGTCCGGAGTGGTGAGGCCCGGGAATTTCTCCGCATGGGCCATCCAGTCGAAATTGCCGGAATCGACGATCGCGCCGCCCACGCAGGATCCGTGGCCGTCCATGTACTTGGTGGTGGCGTGCGTGACGATGTCCACGCCGTACTGGAACGGACGGCAGTTGATCGGCGTCGGGAAGGTGTTGTCGACGATCAGTGGCACGCCGTGACGATGCGCTGCGTTCGCGAACTTCTCGAAGTCGAGCACGATAAGCGCCGGATTGGAGATGGACTCGCCGAACACGGCCTTGGTGTTCGGCTGGAACGCGGCCTCAAGTTCCTCTTCGGTGCAGTCCGGGCTGACGAAGGTGCATTCGACGCCCATCTTGCGCATGGTCACGTTGATGAGGTTGAACGTGCCGCCGTAGATGGCGGAGGAGGCGACGATGTGGTCGCCGTTGTTGCAGATGTTGAACAGCGCGAAGAAGTTCGCCGCCTGGCCGGACGAGGTGAGCATCGCGGCCGCGCCGCCTTCCAGCTCGCAGATCTTCGCGGCGACGGTGTCGTTGGTCGGATTCTGCAGGCGTGTGTAGAAGTAGCCGGATTCGGACAGGTCGAACAGTCGGCTCATCTGTTCGCTCGACTGGTATTTGAAGGTCGTGGCCTGGATGATTGGGGGAGTGCGGGATTCTCCATTGCCCGGCTGATAGCCTCCCTGCACGCAGATGGTGTCGACGTTTTCGCTCATATGTTCCTTCTTTCGATTCCGCGCTTCCGTGTGCCGCGCAGGTGTTGCGCCGCGATGCGAACAAACAAACACACTGTATCACTGCATTGATAAATGGCTTGATTCCAATGGAAACGCCGTATAGTTTAACGAATTGACAAACTTAGGTAATTCAATTTATTATGTAGACCAAGACGGGCGGAAAGCCCGCTGCGAAATAAAGCTTTACGTAAGTAAACCAAGCAAAGGAGCATTCCATGGGTCTGTGGGATATCGATAAGATTCCGTACGTCGGTCGCGAAAAGGGGCCGCAGGAGGGTCTTGCTTTCCATTACTACGACGCCGACAAGGTTGTTGCCGGCAAGAAGATGAAGGACTGGCTGCGCTTCGGCGTCGCATGGTGGCACACCTTCGACCAGGAGCTGGTCGACCCGTTCGGCACCGGCACCGCCCAGCGCCCGTGGTACGGCAAGTATTCCGATCCGGAGGACGAGGCTCTGGCCAAGGTCGACTACGCCTTCGAGTTCTTCCAGAAGCTCGGCGTCGAGTACTTCTGCTTCCATGATCGCGACATCGCTCCGGAAGGCGACACCCTGCGCGAGACCGACAAGAACCTGGACAAGGTCGTCGACAAGATCGAAGAGAACATGAAGTCCACCGGCATCAAGCTGCTGTGGAACACCTCCTCCCTGTTCACCAACCCGCGCTTCGTCTCCGGCGCCTCCACCTCCCCGTTCGCCGACATCTACGCGTACGCCGGCGGCCAGCTGAAGCACTCCCTGGAGATCGCCAAGCGCCTGGGCGCCGAGAACTACGTGTTCTGGGGCGGCCGTGAAGGCTACGAGAACCTGTGGAACACCCAGATGAAGCGCGAGCAGGAGCACATGGCCAAGTTCTTCCACATGTGCCATGACTACGCGAAGGAAATCGGCCTGGACGCCCAGTTCCTGATCGAGCCGAAGGCCAAGGAACCGACGATGTTCCAGTACGACTTCGATGCCGCCACCGCCATCAACTTCCTGCGCACCTATGATCTGATGGACGTCTTCAAGCTGAACCTGGAAGGCAACCACGCCAACCTGGCCGGCCACACCTACCAGCACGAGATCCGCACCGCCCGCGAGGCCGGCGTGCTCGGCTCCCTGGACGCCAACCAGGGCGACAAGCTCATCGGCTGGGATATGGATGAGTTCCCGACCGACCTGTACGAGACTTCCACCGTCATGTGGGAGGTCCTCGCCGAGGGTCAGATCGGCCCTCACGGCGGCCTGAACTTCGACGCCAAGCCGCGCCGTACCTCCTTCGCCGCCGAGGATCTGTTCCGCTCCCACATCGCAGGTATGGATGCATTCGCTGCAGGTCTCTTGGTCGCAGCCAAGATGCACGAGGACAAGGTCATCGAGAACCTGCAGGCCGAGCGCTACAGCTCCTTCGATTCCGGCATCGGCGCGACCGTCGAGAACGGCACCGCCTCCCTGGCTTCCCTCGAGGAGTACGCTCTGGATATCCCGCAGTCCAAGCTCATCGAGGCCACCAAGTCCGATCACCTCGAGTCCGTCAAGGCCACGATCAACAACTACATGATCGACGCCCTGGCCGAGGCGTGAGCCGAAAACTCACTAGGGTTTTAGGTAGCCTCGGGCGAAGTCCGAGACGGTAGTCGAGGGCGAGCAATGACTGGGCGCGCGTAGCGTTCCGGAATTGCAGGACCGAGGCATGGGCGCAGTAAGGAGTTTCCGTTAGGACTCCTGATTCATCGCTGGATCAAACAGTGGGGCTCGACTGTGACAGAGCCGGATGTGGTGTGCCGAAGCGTCGGTGTTCCGGCACACCACTCGCTTTTCTTTCCTTCCTCCTTCCTCAAATTTCCTTCGCACGCAAGTCGTTTGCCGGCTAGATCGCCGGTGAGCGGCTTGTTTGCGTTGTTAGACCAAGCGAAAATTTCGATTATTCGCAATGATGTGATGTATCCAAACGTTCCCGAATGAGGCGTACTTATGACCACAACGATTACCATCGCCAATCCCATTCTTCACGGAATGCATCCTGATCCGAGTTGGATTTGGGATGATGATCTTCGGCAAATCGTGCTTGTGACCTCCACCTTCGAACTGGTTCCAGGCTTGCCTATTTACGTTTCCAGAGATATGGCCCACTGGAAACACGTGTCGGATGCCATAGATGAGGAGTTGGCAAGACGTTTGCTCATTCCTTTCGTGGATGACTCGGGTGGCGTCTATGCGCCGACGCTGCGTAGGATTCGTGGCAAATACGTGATTGCCTGCACCATCGCTCGCATCAATGGACGCAAAGCCATCGCGGAAGGATGCTCCCAGGCCGAATTGGATGCGGCCCAGGCGGCGGAAGGCAACTTCGTTCTTGAGTCGGACTCGATCGACGGACCTTGGCGTGGGCCGTTCTGGATCGAGGGCGCCGAAGGCATCGATCCAGACATATTCGAGGACGGGGA
>ERZ506922.788-NODE-788-length-11919-cov-5.600809_pt1 | contig 11919 bp, 8 predicted proteins | sample MGYA00513974_ERZ506922 | MGnify/ENA metagenome assembly ERZ506922 | reverse complement strand
CTTTCCCTACACGACGCTCTTCCGATCTGGGCACGCTTGCGTTCGCCATCTTCGTGGCCTTCATGACCAAGCTGGGTCCAATATACTTTGGCGAGCTGCAGATCGTTGGTCACACGAACCTCGGTGATGGTGATATTCGCCAGACGCTTGTCATGCAACTGGGCCTCCATCGAGGAGGCGATCACACGCTGGATCAGTGCCGCGATACGCGCGGCGCGTGGGTTGGTTCCTGCCATGAATCTTCCTTACATAGCTTGTTTCGTCTTATATCGTCTTGCATCGTTTGGTTACGAATTCCCGCACAGCCATTCCCGGTGCGAGGATTTGCCGTCTTGGATTTCGGTATCACGCGAGAATCCACCCGGGCATAGGCTCATTAAACGAAGTCAGTGCACGTTTCCGACCCACAGTATTCCTGTGAATCGGAAACGTACACTGATCATTCATACGGTTGGCGTTGCCGAATACGGCGTCTACTTACGCTCGATCTCGCGCATCTCGAAGGTCTCGATGATGTCGCCGATCTCGATGTCGTTGAAGCTGCCGAGATTGATACCGGCCTCGTAGCCTTCCTTGACGGACTGCACATCGTCTTTGAAACGACGCAGGGAGGAGATCTCCAGATCGTTGACGGTAGCCACGCCGTTGCGCAGAATACGGCACTTCGTACCACGCTTGACCTCGCCGTCCTGCACCATGACGCCGGCGATGTTGCCGAACTTGGAGGAACGGAAGATCTCGCGGATCTCGGAGTGGGAGGTGGTGACCTCCTCGTATTCCGGCTTCAGCATGCCCTTGAGGGACGCCTCGATGTCTTCGATGGCCTTGTAGATGATCGAGTAGTACTTGATCTCCACGCCTTCGCGCTCGGCCAGATCAGCCACCTGACGGTTCGGACGCACATTGAAGCCGATGATGACGGCCTTGTCGACGGTGGCCAGGTTGACATCGTTCTGGGTGATGGCGCCGACGCCGCGGTGGATCACCTGGATGCCGACCTCGTCGGACACCTCGATCTTCATCAAGGAATCTTCCAGAGCCTCGACGGAACCGGAGGAATCGCCCTTGATGACGATGTTGAGCATATCCACCTCGGACTTGGCGAACTGCTCCTTGAGGCTTTCGAGGGAAACGACCTTGCGGCGCTTGGCCAGCTGGGCCGCACGCTCGGTGGCCTGACGCTTCTCGGCGATCTGACGTGCGGTACGGTCGTCGGAGGCCACCAGGAACAGGTCGCCTGCGGTCGGCACGGAGGTCAGACCCAGCACCTGCACCGGGGTGGACGGACCGGCTTCCTGCATGTGGTTGCCGTTCTCGTCGAGCATGGCGCGGACACGACCGTAGGAGGTGCCGGCAACGATGGCATCGCCGATGTGGAGGGTACCGGACTGCACCAGCACGGTAGCCACGGCGCCACGGCCCTTGTCAAGTCGGGCTTCGACGGTGGCGCCACGGGCGTCCATATCCGGGTTGGCGCGCAGGTCGAGCTCGGCGTCGGCGGTGAGCAGCACCGCTTCGAGCAGCTTGTCGACGTTGGTGCCCTGCTTCGCGGAGATGTCGACGAACATGGTGTTGCCGCCGTATTCTTCCGGAACCAGACCGTATTCGGTGAGCTGGCCGCGGACCTTGTCCGGGTTGGCGCCCGGCTTATCGATCTTGTTGACGGCCACCACGATCGGCACATGCGCGGCCTGGGCGTGGTTGATGGCTTCCACGGTCTGCGGCATGACGCCGTCGTCGGCGGCGACCACGAGGATCGCGACGTCGGTGAGTTCGGCGCCACGGGCACGCATTGCGGTGAAGGCTTCGTGGCCCGGGGTATCGAGGAACGTGATCTTGCGCGGCTCGCCCTCAAGGTTGACGGTCACCTGGTATGCGCCGATGCGCTGGGTGATGCCGCCGGCTTCGCCTTCGATGACGTTGGTGCGGCGGATGGTGTCGAGCAGTCGGGTCTTACCGTGGTCGACATGGCCCATGACGGTGACGACCGGCGGACGCGGCTTCAGATCCCCGTCCTCCTGCAGTTCCTCTTCGTCCAGGTTGATGTCGAACTGCTGCAGCAGCTCCTTGTCTTCCTCTTCGGCGGACACGATCTTGATGTTCCAGCCGATTTCCTCGCCGAGGATCTGGAACGTGGCCTCATCCAGGGACTGGGTGGCCGTGGCCATTTCACCAAGGTGGAACAGCACGGTGACCAGCGCCGCCGGATTGACGTTGATCTTCTCGGCCAGATCGGCGAGGGACGCGCCCTGACGCAGACGGACTTCCTGTCCGTTGCCGGTCGGAATGCGCACGCCGCCGATGACCGGAGCCTTCATCTCCTGGAATTCCTGACGCTTCGCCAGACGGTTCTTACGCGCCTTCGAGGACTTGCCTCCCTGACGTCCGAACGCGCCTGCAGCGCCGCCGCGGCCGCGACCACCACGTGCCGGACCATTGCTCGGAGCGCTGTTGCCGCCCTGGAAACCGCCGCCATTGCCGCCGAAACGATTGCCGCCGCCGGCGGGACGCTGGCCGCCGCCCTGACCCGGACGATGCTGGCCCCACTGGCCCGGCTTCGCGCCGCCCTGACCCGGACGACCACGGAAGCCGCCACGCTGGCCGCCGCCCTGACCCGGACGGCCACCACGACGTCCTTCGCCATTGTTGACGCTCGGACGGTTCATCGGATGCGGACGCGGAATATCACCCGGAGTCGGGGTGTGCATGCCCTGCTTGCGGCTGAACGGATTGTTGCCCGGGCGCGGTCCCGGGGTGTGCGGCTTCGCGCCATTGGCGTTGTTGCCGCCCTGCGGAGCGTTGCCATGCTGGGGGCGAGCTCCCGGAACGGCCGTCGGGCGACCGGACTGGCGGCGGTCTCCACCCTGCGGACGCGGGGCGTTGCCGTTAGGACGATTGCCATGCTGGCGGGATTCGCCTGGACGCGGCGCGCGATGACCCGGCTTCGGGGCATCGGACTTGGAAGCGGCATGACGCGGCTTCGGCGCTGCGGGGGCAGCCGGCTTCGGTGCTGACGGAGCGGCCGGCTTTGGCATGGAATGAGATGCCGGTTCGACAGGCTTCTTGGCCGTATGGCCCGGCTTCTTGGAATCAGATGCGTTGCCCTGTCCGCTGGACGCGAATGCGTTCCTCAGCTTGCGTGCAACGGGAGGTTCAACGGTAGACGATGCGGACTTCACGAATTCGCCCATCGCCTCAAGTTTGCTTAAAACGGTTTTGCTGTCAACGCCAAGTTCCTTGGCAAGTTCATATACGCGTGCTTTCGGCACTCAATTCTCCTATCTTGGGCCGCGCGCATACGGGCGCGACCGCTACTGATTCACGGCGAGCTTGTTCCTTCTCATCGTGCAACCATGTTCGTGATACCTCGTCTTTTCCCTGGGCATGACGGCATGGCCGTCACGCTTTGGATTGTCGAGTCCAGCATACTCAAGCCCGTGGATTGTACGTCCACGGGCTTGTTGTCTACCGGAAGTGTTGTTTATTCCTCGGTTTCCCCATCGGAATGGTCCGCCGATTCGGCCATCTTCTTGGCATGCGCCTCAGCGGATTCGATGCCGATCTTCCAGCCGGTCAGCTTGGCCGCAAGACGTGCGTTCTGGCCTTCCTTGCCGATGGCCAGGGACAGCTGGTCATCGTGGATGAAGGCGATGGCCGTCTTGTTCTTCTCGCTGATCACCTGCACACCGGTGGCGACGGCCGGAGACAGCGCCGCGGCGACGAATTTCGCCGGATCCGCGGACCAGTCGACGATATCGATTTTCTCAGGACCGAGGTTCTCCATGACGGCGCGCACTCGGGCTCCGCCGGGGCCGATCAGCGCGCCCTTCGGGTTGACGCCTTCGGTGTTGGCACGGACGGCGATCTTGGTGCGGGCGCCCGCCTCGCGGGCGATGGCCATAATCGACACGGCTCCCGAAACCAGTTCCGGAACCTCACGTTCGAACAGGCGGCGGACCAGCTCCGGATGGGAACGGGACACCACGATTTCCGGGCCCTTCAGACCACGGGCCACGTTCACCACGTACACGCGGATACGTTCGCCGTGACGGTAGCGTTCGCCGGGCACCTGCTCGCGGCGCGGCAGCAGGGCTTCGACGTCGCCGACGGCCACGTGCACGTTGGATGTGTCCTTGACGTCCTGCTGCACGATGCCGGTGATGAGCTTGCCCTTCTGACCGGAGAACGCGCCGAACACCTTGTCATCCTCGGCCTTGCGGAACAGCTGGCTGATCACCTGACGAGCGGTCGCAGCGGCCAGTCGGCCGAAATCGTGCGGAGTGTCGTCGTATTCCTCGCCCAGAGTCGGCGCGGGGTGGGGATCGTCTTCAGTCGGCTCGCCAGGAATCTCGTCCTGGGCCCATACGGTGAAGCTTCCCGCACGCGGATCAAGCTCGACGCGAGCGTGCTTCGCAGCGTGAGGGGTTTTCAGATATGCCAGTCGCAATGCTTCCGAGAGTGCGGCATCCAGCGTCTCGGGATCAATTCCCTGCCCAGCGGCGAGCTGGTGCATTCCTGCCAGGTCCAGTTCCATATTTCCAAGACCTCCTATATGAAGTTATTCCGAGCGCATGGCCCAATGGTCACAGTCAGATATTAGTCTAATGATTCATGCAGACACGTACCCCTTCTTTCCGCTCGGTTTCTTTTATCGCGAAACGCGTCTGCGCATTGCTTTGCACCGCTATCCTCATGCCGGCGCTGACGGCATGCTCCATGCCCAGGATCGCAGGCAGGGCTGAAGCCGAACAACGGCAAAGCCCGTGCGAGAAGGCCTATTTCGATGCCACCGCCGATAACAAGATCGCACACGACCAGCATCAGCACATCATCCGCCGCTATTTCTCGGCGCAGCAGGCGGTCTCCGCATGGACGAACACCGCGGCGCAATGTCCGGCGCGTTTTGCCGAAGGCACGTTGCGCAGCGCGCAGGCACGTCATATGGCTCGCGCACTGGGCGATCAACTGTCGGTGGCCGTCGCGCCGATCACGCTGTCGCGTTTTGACGATGTCGAATCGCTTGACGTCGATTCCAAGTCCCTTGCCACCGCCGCGCAGGCCGAAGACCGTGCCGGATTCGCCATGGAAGTGCTGGCGGCCCGCAACAGCGGCCATGCGACGCTGGATATCAGCGATCGTCATAAGACCACATCGCAACGGTTCGCATCCTTCTCGGGCACCATTGACGATCGTAGGAAAACGTACGAGGCCACCGCCTTGCTCGCCCACCCCGACACGATGCTCGATTCCGCCACCGGCCTTACGGCACCGACCGACGCCACCATCGAAATGAACTGCGCGCGAAGCGAGATAACGGCAATCGCCGGAAGCTCCAATGCCGCGAACGATCATTCCCAGTCACGCGTCACCAATGCAAAACAGTCGACGGATTCGCGAGCGCAATCCCTGGGCGTGCTTGCCGGTCTGATTGCGGACCGTGTCGAATTGGCGCTTGATTGGGGCTATCCTTCCTTCGACGAAGCGCTGTTCGCCTAAGGACGCACAGTCGGGCGCAAAACAAGACACGCCGGAAATCACACCGTTGCAGCCAGTCCGATTTGACAATCGCCACCACTGTGGCACAATTATCAAGTTGCTTGTTTTCAGGTGACGAATGGATAAGTGTCCGAGCGGTCTAAGGAGCACGCCTCGAAAGCGTGTGAGGGCGAACCCCTCCGCGAGTTCGAATCTCGCCTTATCCGCATGCAATGAAGGTTGAAACAATGGCGTTTCGGCCTTTTTTGTTTATCTGCTTTGCATCTGCCGAAATACGGAATCCGGCATCGAGAAAACGTCGGGGAATCAGTATCCCTGCTCGTGCACGGAAGCGTTGACCCACTGGTCCTGCTTGACGTCGCAGCCGGAGAAGATGCCGATGTCGAGCATGCAGTCGCGGTAATCGCGGCCATGGGCGATGGTGATGTAGTTGTCGTCGACCATACGGTTGTGTGTGGGGTCCAAACCGACCCAACGTCCATCATGGTAGATTTCGACCCATGCGTGCGTGGCGCCCTCGCCGCCGAGCAATCCCGCGATGTATCGGGCAGTGAGTCCGACGTGCCGGCACACGGACAGCATGACGTGCGCGTAATCCTGGCATACGCCCTTGCGTTGAGCGAACGCTTCCTCGGCGGTGGTGCGGATGGTGGTGGAGGCCGGCGTGTAGACGAACGTTTTGAACACCTCGTCCATCACCTCACGGGCTTGGTCGATCGGCGTGCAGTCGGCAGGCAGGGACGCGATGCGTTCACGGCAGATGCCGATCAACGCTTCGATGGCCGGCCCCGGCACTGTCAACGCCGAATTGAAGCGGTACAGCGGCTTGTAGATTTCGGATTTGATATGCGCGTTGTCCACGAAGGCGATGCCGGTCACCGAGTAGTTGAACATGGTGTGCGGTTCGGGAATGAATCCGGTCATCACCACGGAATCGAAGGAATCGATGGTGGTTTCGAGTTCCACATCCGGTTCGATTTTGACTGCCACGTCGATCACCTGCTGGCGTGGGCCGGTGGCTGGAATGCAGCGCAGTTGGAAGCGATGGTCGGTCACGGGCGAGCTGAATGAGAGCTTCATCTCATAGTCAAACACCAGTTTCTTCACATCGTCTCCTCAGCGATTATTGTCGTTCCTTCGGCGTTTTCCACGCCGTGGGCCTTGTTCTAGCCGTTATACACGCACCGTGCGATGGCTGTGGCACGTATTCTTCACAGTCGCGCGGCGTCCATGTCCATCGTGTTGAGCATGCCCAGATCCTTCAGATCCTTCGTGGAGATGCGCCCATCGAAATCTTTCAGCAGCATCCCCAGTTTTTCCGCAAGCTCCGCATATCCCCGCTGCGGCAGCTGGCCGACCAGCCAGCGCAATCCTTCGGCGAAGCATTGCGGTACCGGCAGACCGTTCAACGGCAGGATGTAGCTGCCCAGTTTGGCGAGCGGCGCCTTGAGCTCTTCCACGGAATATCCGAATCGTGTGTACAGATCCAGACGTTCCAGATATTTGCCCACGAAAATGAACGATTTCAGAGTCGGTTCGACGGGGGAATTCTCCACACCTCCCCAGAAGGCGAGCATGTTGTCCGCGATGTCGCGGTGTTTGAAGATGTCCGCGTCCGTGCCGCCGTATTCGGGTGCCTCCACTATGGAGCTCATGGCCAACTCCACCTGCTGCAACGAGCGAGAACCAAGTTCGGGGCGCAGAATCACCGCGTTGTTGAACGCGTAGACGATGGCGCTGCGTACGGAATCCGGATTCTTCTCGTCGTACAGGAAGCTGTGGATGAACGCGTCGAAATCCTCGAAATCCTCCGGCAGGTCGAGCGCGCGGGCGAACGGTCGGAACGCGTCCACATCCGTGTCCATCACACGGTCGTAGAAGGGGAAGAATTGGCTCAGCGTGGTGAATACGCGTTCCGTGTAGCGGCCGAGCCAGAACAGGTTGTCGGCCTTCGACGCGGTGACGAGTGCCAGCGAGTGCTTGCGGGACTGTTCCAGCACGCGCACGACCTCCGAGCCGGGTGCGTAATCATGCTCCACGCCGGTCTCTTTGGCCAGTACCCAGGTGTCCTTGAAACCGCCGCCCTGTGATGAGTTGACGATCATCTGGCCCGGTATGGACGAGTAGCGTGTCAGTCCCGAATACCATACGTGCGTGTTCTTGCCGGTCACCACGAAGGCGCGCAGGTCGCATTTACGTGGGCTCATCTGTCCGGTTTCGGGGTCCACCACGTCGATGTCCTTGAATTGGATGACCTCCTGCGCGATGAACCGGCGCGGTTCGGCCTTGATGCGTTCGGCCAGTTCCTCTCGCCGCGACCGGTCGAGCGACGAGCCGAACACGACGCCGTAGCCGCCCGCTTCCGCCACATCCTTGATGACCAGTTCGCCGAGCCGGTCGAGTACCTCCTTGCGGTCCTTGTCGAACATCGGCATGTAGGTCGGCGCATTGTGCAGAATCGGCTCTTCGCCGAGATAATAGCGGATCATGTTCGGCACGAAATAGTAGATGGCCTTGTCGTCGGCCGCGCCGTTGCCCGGAGCGTTGACGATCGCCACATTGCCCGACCTGTAGGCGGACAGGATTCCCGGCACGCCGATCACGGAATCCGGGTTGAACGCGAACGGGTCGAGATATTCGTCGGACAGACGGCGGTAGACCACGCCGACGCGGTGTTTCCTGCCGGCATAGTCGAGGAAGTACACTTTGTTGTCCACGACTTCGAGGTCTTCGGGGAACGCGAGCGCCGCGCCGGTTTTCTCGGCCAGGTATGCATGTTCGAAGAACGCGGAATTGTACCTGCCGGGGGTGAGCACCACTGCTATGCCGTCGGTGGAGACGAAATCCATGGATTGGCGCAGCAGTCGTGGATAATCGCGATTGTCGCGCACACGTACGTTGCGGAACAGGCTGGGCGTGATTCTGCGTTCGATATCGCGGGCGAACAGCGGATAGCTGGCACCGGATGGAATGCGCAGATTGTCTTCCAGCACCCACCATTGCCCGTCCTGCCCCTGCACCAGGTCCTCGCCGGCGATGTGCGCGAACACGCCGCCCGGAGGTGTCACGCCGTTGACTTGCGGAAAGTATCCCGCGGACGTGTACACGTATTCTTCCGGCACGATGCCGTCCTTGATGGCCTGCTTGTCGGAGTAGATGTCGCGCAGGTAGGCGTTCAACGCGTTGACGCGCTGTTTCAGTCCGGCTTCCATTCTGTCGAATTCGTCCGATTCGATGATGCGCGGAATCGGATCGTACGGAAACAGCCGGTCATGGTACTCGCCGTTCTTGTAGATGCCGAACCGTACGCCATTACGGCTCAGCTCCCGGTTGATCGACTCCCGACGATCGACCAGTTCCGAAGCCAACCTTCGTGCGGCGGATTCAATCATCGTTCCACGCTCCCTTCCACCCCATGCGAACGCATGCCAATCTGAGGCATCGTGCCTTGATGGAAGAAAAACCTAACGAACCAGCGTTTCCGGGAAACGAAACGGTCTGTTACGACAATGTCTCGGCAATGGACATGACAAGCGCCCGTAACCTGGCTGTGACAATCGCAATAAAGCTACAGTGTGCGCTTGGCGCGAATGGCTTCGGCGCGGACCGCCAGCTGGTCGTCGGCCGGATATTCGATATGCTCCAGCGTCAGTCCTTGCGGCGCGATCGGTCCTGTGGAGCCTTCGCGCAGCGGAGCCGCCATTTTTCCTGCAAACCAGTCGAGGGAACGTTTGCCGATACCGACCTGCACGCAGCCGTTGACGAGGGAGCGCACCATATTGCGTGCAAACGCGTCGGCGACGATCACGAAGCAGACGAGGCCCGATTCCACGGTCGGCGTACGGTACCGCTCCCCCATCGTCATGCCGTCGTCGATAAGCGTCCGCTGCGGCACGCGACGCCAATACGCGGTCTTCACCTCGCGTATGGTGGTGCCGCCCGGATTTGGGGTGGCGAACGAGCCGAAATCGTGCAGGCCGATCGTCATCGCAGCGGCTTCGTTCATGGATTTGAGGTCAAGTTCATCGTCGATATGCAATACGAAGTTTCTGGTACGGGGGTCCACCTCGCTTGACCTATCGGCGATTCGGTACACGTAGGTACGTTCCAACGCGGAGAAACGCGCGTCGAAACCGTCCGGAGCGGGTGCGATGCCGCGGATTGCGATATCGGCCGGCAGCATGCGCTGAAGTCTGCGGGTAAGCGCGATGACGGGCGGCACGTCCATGTGGCCGACGCAGCGTTTGAGCACGTCCTCGTTGACGTCCAGATGGCATACCTGATGCGAGGCGTGCACGCCGGTGTCGGTTCGTCCGGCCACGGTAAGGCGCAGCGGTTCGGTCGGGTCTCCTTCCGGTACGCGAAGAATGGTATGCAGCACGCGTTCGATTTCGCCCTGTACCGTACGTATTTCGGGCTGTTTCGCCCATCCGTAGAAGCCGGTACCGTCATATGCCAAATCGATGCGTAGTCTCACGGCATTGAGCATAGCAAATGGCTGGCATAGTGAGGCATGTGGCGCGACAGTCTTGGCAGCAGATATGACAAAGGCCGGGAACCTTGCGATTCCCGGCCTTCAATCAGCTAAGAGCGATTCACTCGGCGTTCTCAGCGGTAGCCTCTTCAGCGGCGGCTTCCGGAGCCTCGGCAGCGGCAACCTTGGTTGCGGCTTCGGCTTCCTTCACCACGGCCTGCTTCGGGCTCACCGGCTCGGTGACGAGCTCGATGATGGCTGCCGGAGCGGCATCGCCGCGACGCGGAGCGATCTTGACGATGCGGGTGTAGCCGCCTTCGCGCTGCTCCATCTGCTCGGCGATCTCGGTGAACAGCTTGTGCACGACGGACTTGTTGCGGATGACGCGCATCACGCGACGACGGTTGTGCAGATCACCACGCTTGGCGAGCGTGATCAGGCGCTCGGCCAGCGGACGAAGACGCTTGGCCTTCGGCAGGGTGGTGGTGATGCGGCCGTTCTGGAACAGGCTGGTGGCCATGTTCGCGAGCATAAGACGCTCATGAGCCGGGCTGGAGGCCAGACGCGGACCCTTCTTTGGTGTAGGCATTGTTTCTCCTTGAAAGCCCCGTTGGATTCAGGTGGGCAGTTGCCCGAACGTCCGAATCCAACGAAGCGGTTAGGTCAAAAGTGGCGGATCACTCGTCTTCCGGCGAGAAGAAGGTGCCACCTTCGAGATTATTGGTATCGAAGTTACCCAGCGGGGAAGCCTTGAGGGCGAGTCCCAGAGACTGGAGCTTCTCCTTGACTTCATCGATGGACTTCATACCGAAATTGCGGATATCGAGCAGATCCTGCTCGGTGTGGGCGACCAGCTCGCCGATCGTGTGGATGCCCTCGCGCTTCAGGCAGTTGTAGCTGCGCTGGGTGAGGTTCAGGTCCTCGATCGGGATGTTCATCTCCGGGTTGGTTTCCTCTGCCACAGGAGCAGGGCCAACCTCGACGCCCTCAGCCTGGGTGTTGAGCTCACGGCACAGACCGAAGAGTTCCACCAGGGTGGAGCCTGCGGATGCGACTGCATCGCGCGGGGAGATAGCCGGCTTGGTCTCCACGTCCAGGATGAGCTTGTCGAAGTCAGTGCGCTGTTCAACGCGGGTGGCTTCCACACGATAGCTCACCTTGAGCACCGGGGAGTAGATCGAGTCGACCGGAATGCGGCCGATCTCGGCGTTATCCTGCTTGTTCATCTGGGCGGGCACATAGCCGCGGCCACGCTCGACGGTGAACTCGATCTCGAGTTCGCCATCCTCGGCGAGGGTAGCGATATGCATGTCCGGGTTGGCGATGGTGACGCCGGCCGGCGGGGTGATGTCGCCCGCGGTGGCCTCGCCCTTGCCGCTCTTGCGCAGATACATGACAACCGGCTCATCGTATTCGCTGGTGAGCACGATGCCCTTGATGTTCAGCAGGATTTCGGTAACGTCCTCTTCAACACCCGGCAGAGTGGTGAACTCGTGCGGGACGCCGGAGATACGCACCGAAGTCACAGCCGCTCCCGGAATGGAGCTCAGGAGGGTACGGCGCAGCGAGTTGCCAAGCGTGTAGCCGAAACCAGGCTCAAGAGGCTCGATGGTGAAGCGGGAACGCTGAGGGTTGAGAGATTCCTCGGTAAGTGTCGGACGCTGTGCGATAAGCACTGTGGTTATCCTTTCAGCTTCAGGCCGGTGGTGCACTCACCGGCCATAAGCGGCGTTGGATTGATGATTTCTTCTAGTGCTCAGACGCGACGGCGCTTCGGAGGACGAACGCCGTTGTGTGCCTGCGGGGTGACGTCGGTGATGGAACCGACTTCGAGTCCGGCGGACTGCAGGGAACGGATGGCGGTTTCACGACCGGAACCCGGGCCCTTCACGAACACGTCGACCTTCTTGAGGCCGTGCTCCATAGCCTTGCGGGCTGCGGATTCGGCG
>ERZ506922.785-NODE-785-length-11950-cov-4.754687_pt1 | contig 11950 bp, 9 predicted proteins | sample MGYA00513974_ERZ506922 | MGnify/ENA metagenome assembly ERZ506922 | reverse complement strand
TAAAGAAAAGAAGTTTTATATCTTGCACTTCGTACTTTATGGGAAAAAAGAAAACCGCAGTCCTCCCGGAAAAGCACTGATGAAATCAGCCTTTCCGGAATCTGCGGTTTGCCTGCAGCAAGCAGGGAATCGTGAAAACGAAACTTTTGGCCTGTGGAAGGAGATTCATGACGCTGCAGCGCATAAAAAATCCTTATAAAAGAAGATGGCAGGAATGAATCCGTACCTTCCTTCATACAGAAGGTTATGTTTCGTCCCTGTTTCCTTCTTTTTTCAGCACATCTACTGCTTTCTGGAAAACAGTATCAGAAGAGAGAATGAACGGGTGACCGGTCTGTTTGACAGGAATATCCGGTACGATTCCCTTCTTATCAATAATCCTTCCGGCAGCCGTCCTGTATTCAGCAATGGAAATTTTCAATGCTTCCCGATCTCCATCGGGATAAACGGCCTGTACCGTTCCCTTGCCATAGCTTGTCTCCCCGATGATGATGCCTTCTTTCTTGTCCTGCACCGCACCGGCCAGAATCTCAGAAGCGCTGGCGCTGTTCCTGTCTATCAGGACAGCCATGGGCATGGGGTTTTCAATTCCTTTAATGGTGAAATTTTCACTCCCTTGATGCCGGGTATGGTAGCTGACCACTGTTCCGCCTGTCAGAATCTGGTCTGCCACAGCTACTACGGAGTCAATCATTCCACCGGGGTTCATACGCAGGTCAATGATAAGTTTTTCACAGCCCTGGTCTTTCAGAGAAGAAAGCTGCTTCTTAAACTCTTCCGGCGTGTGTCTGCTGAAAGTGAAGATATGGATATAGCCTATATGATCGTCCACCATACGGCTTAAAACCGTAGGCAGGCTCACATTGGAACGGGTCACTGCAAAGTCCAGGGTTTTCTGTTCTCTTGCTATGGACAGATTCACTTCTGTTCCATTCTCTCCCCGTACCGCCTGCGCTGTACCGGTAAGTCTCAGATCATTCACGTCAGTACCATCCACAGATAGAATGATATCTCCATTCCGAATGCCTGCCTTTTCAGCGGCGCTTCCTTCGAAGACATTGAAGATACGGATAAAGCCGTCTGCATCAAGTCCCATCACTACGCCAATGCCGCCATATTCCCCGTTTGTCGTTTCCATGAAGGAATTATAGGTATCTCCGGCAAGGATGGAAGAATAGGGATCTTCCAGACTGGCCAGCATGCCTTTGGACGCTCCCTGCCAGAGAGCCTCTTCATTGATGGGCCGAAAATAATTATTTTTCACGAGTCGATAATTTTGAAGGAAATGGAAGAAGCTCACCGGCTGACCATCAGTCAGCCAGTAAGCTCCGCCCAAAATGACAAATCCGCTCAAAATAACGGTACCGCATACACAGGATAGTCCCGATTTCCAATGAGTCCTAAGGAAAAGTTTCCATTGTTTACCCATTACAGATACCCCATGGGATTGACAGGAGAACCATTCACATCTACCTCAAAGTGGCAGTGAGGGCCGGTGGAGTTGCCGGTGGAACCGGCATAAGCAATGACTGAACCTTTGGACACAGACTGTCCTTCTGAAACAGCCAGGGACTGGTTATGACCGTAAAGGGTAGAAATACCGCCGCCATGGTCGATGATGACCGCATTACCGTAACCGGAAATCCAGCCGGAATATACAACGACACCACTGTCTGCTGCATGGATAGGAGTTCCATAGTCTACACCAATATCGATGCCCGCATGGAAAATAGTGGTCCCAAAAATCGGATGGGTGCGATAGCCGAAGGGCGATGTGATAGGTCCGCTGCAGGGCCAGCCCATAGCACCGGTCCCCTGAACGTAGTTATCATCACTGCCGCCGCCCCCTTCATCATCAGAGGCTGCCTGCTGCTGAGCTGCCTGACGAGCAGCTTCCGCTGCTGCCAGACGCTGCTGAATCAAATTTCTAACAGAAGCCAGCTGCGCATTCAGGTCCTGTTCCATCTGTGCAGCTGCCGCTTTATTACTCTTTGCTGCATCAAGAACTTTCTGCTGTTCTGCTTTCTTCTTGGCAATTTCCTGCCGCGTCTTTTCCGCTTCGGCCGCAAGAGCATCCAGCTGCCGTTTATCTTCTTCCAGCTGTGCCTTCTTGGCTTCAATCGCAGCTTTCTGTTTTTGAATCTCAAGAATCAGATTGTAATCGGACCGGATGACCCGCTTCAGGAGTTCTACCCGGTTGGCAAAATCGCTGAAGCTGTTGGCGCCCAGAATCACTTCCAGGTAGTTCAGCTGGCCATGCATGTAAATGGCACGAACCCGGCGGTTCAGCACATCCTGCCTTGTTTTCAGATAGGCTTCCATCTTCACGATTTCATTTTGGGTCTGTGCAATCTGTGCATTGATTTCAGCCTGTTTGGTTTGAATGCTCTGCAGTCTGGCATTGGCTGCATCCAGATCCGCCTGGATCTGTTTCAGTTTAGCACTTACATCTTCAATGACCTGCTGCCAATTTTTCTGTTCCAGACGGGAAGAATCAATCTGGCCCTGCAGGTCCTGCACCTGGTCATCCAAATCATCGGCATAGGCAGGCATATGGATGGCCTGTCCCCCAAGAAGGATGGAAAGTGCCAGAAAAGATGCCATATATGTTGATTTCTTCATAGGCAGTTACACTTTCATATACTTACGAAGTGAAATGGTACTGCCCAGGATACCGATGATAATACCTGCTGCCAGAAGCATAATCGTCATATAACCGATGAAAGGCCAGAGGGGAATCATGGGAATAAATACGAGACCTGCCTGGGCCATCTCCATCAGTACCACTTTATACCCTTCCCACAGGATAAAGGCGGAAAGGCCGGAACCAATGAAACCAATAATCATGCCTTCGAAAATGAAAGGCCAGCGAATGAATCCATTGGTGGCGCCTACGTACTTCATAATCTGGATTTCACGACGGCGGGCAAACACGGTGAGCCGGATGGTATTGGAAATAATGAAGAGTTCTGCACCTGCCAGGAATATGATCAGGATAATGCCGCCAATACGGATAACCTGGGCCACCTTGTAAAGCTGTTCAATAATATCCTGTCCGTACTGCACAGAATCAACTTCCGGGTACTGCGTTACAATGCCCACTGCATTTTTCAGTGAAGCCGGTGTGGCGAAAGAAGTGGAATAGGAGGAAGGTAGCGGATTGCCGTTAATAGCATCCAGAATCCCCTGCTGGTCCCCCAGCCGCTGTTTGAATTCCGCCATGGCCTGGTCTTTATTGGTAAATTTGATTTCCTTTAAATCCGGCAGGGCTTTCAGCTTCTTCCCCACCGCCATGACCTGCTCAGTATTCAGCCCATCTTTCAGATACACTGTCATTTCTACCTGGTTTTCCAGATACGTGGCCATGTGATTGATATTCAGTACGGCACAAAGGAAAACACCCAGGATAAACATGGAAAGGGTGACCGTAAGCACGGAAGCCACCGCCATAAATTTGTTTCTGAAGAGGGAATAGAAAGTCTCTTTCCAGAAGTAGCCAAGAGAACTAAACATGTAAATGGTATCCCCCTTTTTCCTGGTCTGCTATGATACGGCCGTCTTCAATATTAATAACCCGTTTATGCATGGCATTGACCAGATCTTTGTTATGGGTCACCATGATGATGGTTGTTCCCATATGATTGATTTCATTGAAAAGCTTCATGATTTCTTCAGAAGTCACTGGATCCAGATTTCCTGTAGGTTCATCGGCAATAAGAAGAATCGGCTGGTTCACCAGAGCCCTGGCAATAGCCACGCGCTGCTGCTCGCCACCGGATAGCTTGGAAGGCAGTTCCTTCGCTTTATTGCGAAGTCCTACCAGGTCCAGCACCCGGTTCACCCTTTCTTTGATTTCCCTGCCCTTGGCGCCGGTTACGCGGAGGACAAAGGCAATATTGTCAAACACTGTTTTCTCGGAGAGAAGACGGAAATCCTGAAAAACAATACCCAGGGTTCTCCGATAGTAAGGAATCTTGCTTCTCTTCAGCTTGGTAATATTGATTCCATTGACAACAACCGTGCCGGACTCCGGAACCAGTTCATGAGTCAGCACCTTCACAAAAGTAGACTTACCGGCACCGCTGGGGCCTACCACAAATACAAACTCCCCCTTGTCGATATGAATGCTCATATCTTTCAGGGCAGTATGCTTAGCATCATATTGCAATGATACATGATCAAATGTAATCATCCAATCCTCACTTTCTGCTGATCAGATGCAGGGCAGAGGAAACCAGATGCTCTGCAGTGAGTCCATAAACTTCCAGTAATTCATCAGCCTTGCCGGACTGGCCAAAAGTATCTTCCGTACCAACCATATCCATGAGGCAGGGTTTTTTCAGGGCAAGAACTTCTGCCACGGCACCACCAAGTCCACCTTTCACAGTATGTTCCTCAGCCGTCACAATGGCCCCGGTTTCTTCAGCTGCTTTTACAATAGCCTCTTCATCGATAGGTTTAATGGAGCTCATATTGATAACCCGTGCGGAAATGCCCTGCTTCTCCAGGGTTTCTGCCGCTCTAAGCGCTTTGGCAGTCATAATGCCACAGGCAATAAAGGTCACATCATTGCCATCTCTCAGAGTGGTGCTCTTTCCCGGAACAAAAGGCTTGTTATCCGGCATGATATCTTCACATTTAGCCCGTCCCATACGGATATACACCGGTCCTTTATAGGAAGCAGCCCATTTCACTGCCGCCTTTGTTCCTGCAGCATCGGCAGGAACGATGACAGTCATATTAGGCAGCGCCCGCATGAGGGTGATATCTTCCAGCATCTGGTGGGTTGCACCGTCTTCGCCTACCGTCAATCCGGCATGGGTAACAGCCACTTTCACGTTAAGCTTCGGGTAGCAGATGGAATTTCTGATCTGTTCATATGCTCTGCCTGCTCCGAATACGGCAAAGGTGGAAGCAAAAGGAATCTTCCCTGCTGCTGCCAGACCGGCGGCAACACCCATCATGTTGGCCTCAGCAATCCCTGTATCAAAGAAACGATCCGGATAAGCCTTGGCAAAAACCTGGGTCTTGGTGGATGCGGATAAATCAGCGTCCAAAACAACGATATCCGGATTCTGCGCACCCAGTTCCTTCAGAGCTTCGCCATATGCATCACGAGTTGCTTTACCCATCATTCTGCCTCCACCTGTTTAATAAATCTTGCGCATTCTTCTTCTGTAGGAGCCTTGCCATGCCAGCCCACTTTATTTTCAATTTCAGGAACACCCTTCCCTTTCACTGTCTTCATGACAATCATAGTGGGTTTTCCTTCAATGGATTTGGCTTCCTCAATCGCTTCGTGAAGCTTTTCTACATCATGGCCGTCTGTTTCAATCACATGCCATCCGAAAGCCCTGAATTTATCACCAATAGGAAGAGAAGACATGACTTCCGTAATAGGGCCGTCAATCTGGAGCCCATTGTTATCTACAAAAGCAGTCAGATGATCCAGTTTATAGTGGGCCGCATACATAGCTGCTTCCCAAACCTGGCCTTCTTCCAGTTCACCGTCGCCAAGGACTGCATACACCCGCCAGTCAGCCTTATCTATTTTGCTGGCAAGGGCCATACCGCAGGCAGCACTGATGCCCTGTCCCAAGGAACCGGTAGTCATATCGACTCCGGGGGTATGCTTCATATCCGGATGCCCCTGGAGCATATGACCGGCCTGACGAAGATGATCCAGCTCTTCTTTGGGGAAATATCCTTTTTCAGCCAGGCAGGCATACATGGCCGGAGCCGCATGGCCTTTGGAAAGAACAAGACGGTCACGGTCTGCCTTATGAGGATTGGCAGGGTCCACATGCATTTCCTTGAAATAAAGAAGCGTCAGAAGGTCAGCGATGGAAAGAGAACCTCCCGTATGACCAGAATTGGCTTTTGTGATCATTTTCAAAATATCAATACGAATCTGTTTTGCTTTGTCCTTGAGAAAAGCAGTCTCTTCAGTAGAAAGATGACTCATGGATTTTCCTCCTTATGAGTAACAAGACTTTTTAAAATCTGGACATTCTCACAGGCCCGCTCTTGAAGAGCAGCCACCTTCTCCCAGTCTTTAGCATCCAGACCGGAAGAAAGGATTCTACAAGTATCATTATACAACTTCTCACCATCCATGTGCTGAACAGAGGTGGAAGCTTTCTGACCAATAAGGGCCAGAAAATTATCTATTTTGGGATCATAGGAAATACCAAGAAAAGGCACATGCATGAGAGCAGAAAAAATAAGGGCGTGAAGACGCATTCCCAAAAGGACATCCATATTTCCAATAATAGACATCAGTTCTTCTATGGAAAAGTCTTCATTTAGGAAATAGACTCCCTCATCGCCTTTTCCCATGGCTTCAGCCGCTTCTTCATCTTCCGGAAACTGCATAGGTATACAGATGATTACGGCATCTTGCTCTTTGGCCAAACGATGAATTGTCCTTTCAAGCTCCTCCATCCATTCCCGAGAATGATGCCAGTAACGGATAGCAAGACCAATTTTCTTTTTTTCTGGAGGGATTCCTTTTTCTTCGAGTATCCTCCGCCCTATGGAAAGATCCGCCGGCGCAAGGGAAAGCACCGCATCGGCAGTAGTATAAATTTTCCGATGCACCCCAAGGCGCTGCAGAAATCCCTTGGATTCCTTATCCCGTACAGTAATAGCATCCACATGGTTGAGTACATGCTTCAGGATAATACGAATCACCCGATACCGGACTGGGCCTATGCCCTGGGAATAAAGGAAAACCTGTTTTCGAAACAGCACTCCAAGAGTAATAATGGAAAGGTAGTAAATCATGCTTTTCCAGCTTGTCACATCCTGCAGCAGACTGCCGCCGCCGCTGATAATCAGATCAGAGGAAAAAATAGAACGGCAGATACCGGAAATGCTGAACCTTGGCACCGTATGAACGCCAAAAGAAGCGGCGGTAGATTTGGGATCTCCGGAGATCACCGTAATATCCGGAGAGTCAAAGGTTCCCTGGAGTGCCTGCAGAATGGCAGAAAGCATGGCTTCATCACCGGCATTATTGAAGCCATAATAACCGGAAATGACGATTTTATAATTTGCCATATCTTTCTCCGAAAAACCTGGTCAGCCGGACCAGAATCATGACACCGATGAGAGCAGCAATCATGGAAAGACTGCCTGCCGCCAGTCCATCAAGCCCGCGGATAAAACTCAGAATATAGGGGCTTCGCATATGGGCAAAGGTTTCTACCATGGAACCCTGACCAATGGTGACAGCCACAATGAGGAAATAGTGAAGAATCTGGGGCCATTTACGATAAAGGGCTGTCATGGCAAGGAAAACCGCAGGATGGCCGAAAAGGAATTCCTTTTCTCTAGGCCTTGCATACATGACATTTTCAAGGAAACGGCGGAGCGCAATTTCAAAACCCGGCACCGGTGCCCCGTTATTGCCGCTTCTGCCGATGAATACATATCCCACCACTGCCAGAAGGCCAAGACCCACCAGAAGGCCAAGACGAATCTGGACACTGCAGAATTTCTTTACAAAGCGGATAAAATCTTTGTCCGAAGAAACGGTCTGTCCGAAAAAAGGAAACTTCTGAATATACACAATAGAAATCAACAAGAGCGGAAGAACAAAAGTCAGTTTCACACCGCGGAAAATCTGCATTTCCAAGAGGAAACGAATATCCCCCAGAAGACCGCTCACAAAAGCAGCGCCTGCCAGGGAAAGAAGTCCAGCGATCCAGAGAATCAGCAGAGATTCAGCGAAAAGTTTACCCCAGCCGATTTCGGCAAAGGCTTTATCCTTTCTTTTAAGACAATAGTTCAGGAAAAGGCTGACTACCACCACCGGCGTGCACACGGCAGCGCCAAGAGCCAGAAGCTGAAGGACCATAAGGGAGTGGAGTCCCCAGAATAATCCCTGAGTAACTGCCAGTCCAAGAATTTCAAGGACCCAAACATATCTGCCAAGAGGCGGGAAAAGAAGAAGCGCCGTCATAACCACAAGAGAAAGGGCGCCGGCCATGGCAATGCTCCGAAGAAGGGCTGGCGGGAAATAGGATTCCATGACAGACGCTTTTCCTACGGTAAAGCCATGCCCTTCCAGTCGGGAAGATACATCGGCAATATAGGAAGCATTCGTCTCAGACAGAGTCATACCATCCAGAGGGAACTTGAAGGAAGGGAACAGGTTCATGCGGATATTCCGTTCAATATCGGAAATATAATAGCGGGAAGCCGCTTCCTTCGGATCCAGTTTGATCAGTTCATCTTTGGACATGGCGTAGAGGCGGACTACCTGATAGTCCGAAGAAACTGCCATGTCAAGATTTCCGGACTGCTTTTCAAAACCAAGCTGATTCTGCGCTTCAATAAGAGCAATCGGGATGTGGCGGCGGCTGAGTTCATGAGACAGATATTTTACATACGTTTTATAGCCAAGCACTTCCTTGCCCTGGAAAATGACGGCACTTACCTTATCGGAAGCATCCAGCTTTTTCAGGAAAAGATCTACATATTCCTTCGTCACATGGGCTTCATTTCCGGGACGCAGTACCACATAGAACCCATGAGAAGCTGCATTTTTCACAGTTTCCGCATAAATGCCCAGTTCCATCTGCATAAACTTATTGTACACCGCATTGACTTCCAGCGTTTCCACGCCGTTCACATCAAAGGAGCGTACATCATCGCTGCTCATAAGAAGAGAAAGATATTCTTTCGTTTCCTTGAAATAGGCATTTCCTTCCGCATTCAGCACCGGCTGGATATAAATTTTGGAATCAGAGATTCCCTGGGCTGTGGGATTTCTGAATGCAAATTCACTGCCTCGATAAATGCGGAGGTAATCATGGTTTACCAGCTTTTCCGGTGTTTCATCATACACAGCCAGAGAAGTAACACCGCTTTTCCGGTACAACGAAAACAGCTCATCCGCTGATTTCTTTTCAACTGATGCGCTGTCAATTATATTGTAATAATCATATACATTTTCAACAGCAGTGGCAGATGATTCCACATGGCTCCGCTGCAGAGATATCATCCCTGCAGCGATTACGCCGATGAAAATCAGGACTGCCAGCACTTTAAAGGCGCTGCTCTGTATGGCCCTCATTCTATCCATCCTTTTATTTTGCTTTGGCTTTAAATTTGTTCATTTTCAGGAAACCTTCAATGAACGGGTCAATATCGCCGTCCATGACTCCCTGAATATTGCCTGTTTCTACTCCGGTGCGGTTATCCTTCACCAGCGTATAAGGCTGGAATACATAGGAGCGAATCTGGCTGCCCCATTCAATAGCCTGCTGATCGCCTTCCAGCGCATTGACTTCCTGCTCATGTTTCTTCATTTCAAATTCATAGAGTTTGGCCCGAAGAAGACGAAGACACTGTTCCTTATTTTGGAACTGGGAGCGTTCATTCTGGCAGGCTGCCACGATACCTGTAGGAATGTGGGTCATGCGGACAGCAGAACTGGTCTTGTTGATATGCTGACCGCCGGCACCGCTGGAGCGATAGTAGTCTACCCGCACATCATCCATGTTAAGATCTACTTGCACGTCATCATCGATTTCAGGCATCACATCCACAGCGGAAAAAGAGGTATGACGGCGTTTAGCCGCATCAAAAGGAGAAATACGCACCAGGCGGTGCACTCCTTTTTCTGATTTCAGGAAACCATAGGCATACTTCCCTTTCACCATGTATTCAGCACTCTTAATGCCGGCTTCATCGCCGGGAAGCATATTCAGTTCTTCCAGCGCAAACCCTTCCGCCTCTGCCCATTTCATATACATGCGGATCAGCATTTCTGTCCAGTCCTGGGCTTCTGTGCCGCCGGCACCGGCATGGAAAGTAAGGATGGCGTTATTCTCATCATATTTACCGGAAAGGAGGAGTTCAATTTCCTTTTTATCCAGGATCTCTTTCACTTCATTGAGCTCTTTGGCGATTTCCGGCTCCATGGACTGGTCATCTTCTTCAATAGCCAGATCCAGGATATCCTTCAATCCTTCCGCCCGCTCAAAAAGTTTGGTATAGGTCTCATAGGCATCCTTTGCCTCAGTTGCTTCCTGAGAAATTCTGCGGGCCTTATCCGCATCATCCCAGAAAGTAGGATCACTCATCTGAACGTCGTAACTTCTGATACGTTCCTTCAGCTGAGGTAAGTCAAAGTGAATCCCTTATTTCTTTTTCATGATTCAGCAGTTCTGTTAAAGTTTTTTTCAAATCTTCCAGCATCTGAATAATCATCTCTCTTTCGTTGTAAAAAGTATGTAATAAATCAAAACATATCAGACTCAGTCATTCGACGAATTTTCGTCCACATAGTGGGCAGTAGCCCCTTTCAGATGGTCTTCTGCTTTCGGTGCTTCGGGAGCCTGCTGCGGTTCTTCCGGATCGGTAGCAAAACGGATCTGGATATGGTAGAGATAGAGCACAATAGTTTCCATCATGGCCTGCTGCATTTCTTCAAAAATATCATAGGCTTCTACTTTGTATTCTACAATGGGGTTTCTCTGTCCATAAGAACGAAGGCCTATGCCTTCTTTCAGCATATCCATGTCATCGAGATGTTCCATCCACTTGGAATCCACCACTTTCAGCATAACTGCTTTTTCCAGTTCCCTCATCATGGAGGAGCCGATGGATTTTTCTCTGGATTCATAGGTTTCATGAGCAATGGTTTTGAGTTTGTCCTCCACCTCTTCACGGCTCATATCTTCAATTTCTTCCAGTTTGATTTCACCGGGAGCCAGGAAATATTTTTCGCTGTATTTCAGAAGCCCTGCAAAATCCCATTCTTCAGGATACAGCTTTGGATCTGCGTAGGTCTGCATGCCCTTCTCAATAATGGTATCCACCATGCGGAGTACCTGGTCCTTCATGTTTTCGCCTTCCAGAATTCGGCGGCGCTGTTCATAAACCACCTTTCTCTGCTGATTCATGACATCATCATATTCAAGGACATATTTTCGGATATCAAAGTTTCTGGCTTCTACTCTCTTCTGTGCTTTCTGGATGGCATTGGAAACCATGCGGCTGTTAATCGGCTCATCTTCATCAAGGCCCATTTTTTCCATGAACTTCTTGATATTGTCACCGCCGAAAATACGAAGCAGATCATCTTCCAGAGACAGGAAGAACTGACTGGAACCCGGGTCCCCCTGACGGCCTGCACGGCCGCGGAGCTGGTTATCAATACGGCGGCTTTCATGGCGCTCCGTTCCGATAATGGCAAGTCCGCCGAGCTCGGCTACCCCGTCTCCCAGCTGGATATCAGTACCGCGGCCGGCCATGTTGGTAGCAATGGTCACGGCCCCTTTCTGTCCTGCCAGAGCTACGATGGCCGCTTCTTTTTCATGATATTTGGCATTCAGTACGGAATGAGGGATCTTAGCCGCATCAAGCATATGGGAAAGCTCTTCGGACTGTTCAATGGAGGTGGTACCAATCAGTATGGGCTGACCGGTGGCATGGCGGCGTTCCACTTCCTTCACTACAGCACGGTACTTGCCTCGTTTCGTTTTGAAAACCACATCCGGCAGATCTTTACGCTGAATCGGTTTATTGGTAGGAATCTGGATAACAGGGAGACCATAAATCTTAATAAATTCCTGCTCTTCTGTTTTCGCAGTACCAGTCATGCCGGCCAGCTTGTCATACATTCTGAAATAATTCTGGAAGGTAATGGTAGCCAGAGTCTGGCTTTCGCGCTGAACTTCCAGCCCTTCCTTGGCTTCGATGGCCTGATGAAGTCCGTCGGAATAGCGGCGGCCATACATGAGACGACCGGTAAATTCATCAACAATGACCACTTCACCGTCTTTAACTACATAGTCCTTATCCCGCTGCATCATGGTCTGAGCACGGAGGGCCTGAACGAAAAGATGGTTCAGCTCCAGATTTTCCGCATCATATAGATTTTCCACATGAAGCATTTTTTCCATCTTTGCAACCCCGGCTTCTGTAGGAGCCAGAT
>ERZ506922.781-NODE-781-length-11994-cov-4.401876_pt1 | contig 11994 bp, 8 predicted proteins | sample MGYA00513974_ERZ506922 | MGnify/ENA metagenome assembly ERZ506922 | reverse complement strand
TTAACAGATACGGAACTGTTGCTAACTTATTGGAACATAGGGATAAATAAGTATCCTGCTAGCCAAAATCTTTTATGTCTTTAGTCGTTTTTCTTTCGTAGCACCTAGGTGAGACGAATGTATTACCTAGGTGCTTCAGTTATCTGACCTGGGTGCTACAATTGTCTGACCTAGGTGCTACGAAAGAAAATAGCCGGTTATGGTGATTAATGAATGCGTACGGTCGGCTTCTTTTTTTATTTATTCTTCTCTTTATATTCGGAAGGCGTGATACCTACTACCTTCTTGAAGCATTTACTGAAATACTTCGGGTCATTGAAACCGGTCATATAGCAGAACATGGCATAGGCAGAGAAAGCAATGACGCAGCATCCCGAAGCCAGTCCATCAAGACCGTCAGTGAGGTTCACCGCATTGGATGCGCCCACAATAACAAGGACCACGAAGGGATAGTACAAAAGGCCGATGGAAATATCCGTATGGGTAAAAGGAATAGCTATGGAATAGGGCAGATGAAGCGTATCCACAACGCCCCAGCAGAAAAGAACGGCTAGGATAATCTGGCCAAGCATCTTCTGCTTTGCCGTAAGGCCCAGGTTTCTTTTCTTTTCCGCCTTGATAAAATCATCAAGAAAGCCAAGAAGGCCATGGCCCAGCGTAAGAAATAAAAGCCACAGGACCGAGGGGTCAATCATTTTATTGAAAATAACCACCAGCACTGCGGAAAGAAGCATGAACAGTCCGCCCATGGTAGGCGTACCGCTCTTAATCCGGTGAGACTTCGGTCCTTCTTCCCTGATGGACTGACGAGCCTTTAATTTTTTCAAAAGCGGAATGGCAAAAAATCCAAGAATCACGGTAAGCACCGCTGATTCCGCCAGATAAATCAAATAATTACTTTCCATCCTATGCTTTTTCTCCCCTCAAAACAGCAGGAATCCTTTCCATATGCATGTAATGGGAACCTTTCACAAGCACCACATCACCGGGCGCTGCCATCTTCATCAGTTTTTCCGCTGCTTCCTCACAGGTATCGCAGGTCATGACAGTCTTCATGCCTGCCTCTTCTGCGCCTTTGGCAAGGAAACGGGAAAGCGGTCCCACCGTAATCAGACCGTCAAATCCGATTTTCCCGGCTTTCACACCTGTTTCATAATGCAGTTTTTCTTCAAAACGGCCCAGTTCGCCCATGTCCCCCAGCACAAGGAAATAATGGTTCCCTGCAATCTGCTTCGCAGAGCGGAAAGCCATTTCCATGGACAGCGGGTTGGCATTATAAGAATCGTCAAGAACGGTGATGCCCCCTATGTTTACCACAGACTGCCGCTGATCGGCAGGGCGGAACTCACCGAGAGCCTTCTGGATTTTTCCCGTATCCACGCCAAGCACCCGGGCTGCAGCTGTAGCAGCCAGGGCATCATATACATTATGAATGCCGAGAAGGTGAAGTTTCACCTTGAAGGCTTCGTCAAAGCAGGTACAGGTATAGCGGGTATCCTCTTCTTCGAAACGGACATCGCTGCCCCGTACCGTATACCGGCCGTTCATACCGTAGCGGACAATCCGACCTGCAAAGCCCTTCCCCATAACGCTGACTCGTTCGTCATCGCCATTCAGGATAGCCGTGCCATCGGCAGGAAGTGCATCGATCAGTTCTTTCTTCGCTTTGGCAATGTTATCCTGGCTCCCCAGGATACCGATATGGGATGTCCCCACATTGGTTACGACCCCCATAGTGGGAGACGCAATGGCACAGAGCTCTGCAATCTGGCCAAAGCCCCGCATGCCCATTTCCACCACGCACACCTCTGTTTCGGCAGTCATAGAAAGAAGGGTCATGGAAAGACCGATTTCATTATTGAAATTCTTCTCCGTAGCGGTCACATGGAAGCGGGTGCGGAGGATGGACGTAATCATGTCCTTGGTGGTAGTTTTTCCGTTGGAACCGGTGACTCCGATTACGGGCACCTGAAAACGCATCCGGTGGAAATGGGCCAGATCTTCCAGCCCCTTCTTTGTGTCTTTCACCAGAAAAACGGATACATGGGCATCTATATCCTTCCCGTAGGAAGCATCAGAAATCATCACTGCCGATGCCCCGGAAAGAACCGCTCGTTTCAGAAATTCATGACCGTTGAAATTTTCACCAATAAGAGCGATGAAAAGTTCGCCCCGGGAAATGGTACGGGTATCGGTACTTACCCCCTCCACAAAGGCGTCCTCTCCCTTCTGCAGAAGAGATGCTCCTGTGGCTTTTTCGATTTCCTCCAGTGTAAATGATGCCATTTTATTTCTCCTTCAGTTTCAGTGCCTTTCTGGCTTCTTCCCTGTCATCAAAATGAATGGTTTTGTCCTTTAAAATCTGGTAATTTTCATGTCCTTTACCGGCAATCAGCACAATGTCTCCCGGCTTGGCCAGTTCAATGGCCCGGCAGATGGCGCTCCTGCGGTCCACAATGACTTCATAGGAAAGGGAGGGCTTTTCCTTCTTCACTTCCTCCACGCCGGCAGCCACTTCCTTCACAATGGAAGCGGGGTCCTCGGTGCGCGGATTGTCACTGGTTACCAGGGCAATATCGGCATTCCTGGCAGCAATGCGGCCCATAATGGGGCGCTTCATCCTGTCCCTGTCGCCGCCACAGCCGAAGACAACAATAATTCGTCCTTTTGTAATTTCCTCTGCCGTGGTCAGAATCTTTTCCAGTCCGTCCGGTGTATGGGCATAGTCCACCACCACCGTAAAAGGCTGTCCTTCATCAATCAGCTCAAAACGGCCGGGAACGCTCTTAAAGTCCCTCATCCCCTCCACAATGGTCTCCATGGGAACTCCTTCAGAGAGGCAGGCGCCTACTGCGCCAAGAGTATTGTAAACGTTAAAACGTCCGGCCAGTCTGGTTTCAAAATCATAATCCTTTCCCTCATAGGTCACTTTAAAGGAAGATGATTTCCCGGTGAAATGAATGTCATGGGCGTAAAGATCTGCTTCAGGATGGATCATGCTGTAGGTATAAAGAGCACAGATATTTCTATCATCCACCCCTTCTTCCATTACGTGGGCATAGGGATCGTCCATATTGACCCAAGCGGATTTGCCTTTCTTTGTCTGTCCTTTGGCTGATACCATATGGAAAAGGATAGCCTTGGCCTTTGCATAATTATCCATGGTCTTGTGGAAATCCAAATGGTCTTCGGTGAGGTTGGTGAATACAGCATCGTCGAATTCACAGCCTGCCACACGACCAAGGACCAGGGAATGGGAAGAAACTTCCATGCACACGTACTCCACTTTTTCCTCCGCCATGCGGGCCAGAATGCGGTCCAGATCGATCACATCAGGCGTTGTATTGTGGGTTGGGATTTCCTTATCACCGATGAGGGCATGAATGGTACCGATGACACCTGTCTTATGGCCGGCATGGTGAAGAATATGAGCTGCCACATGGGTGGTGGTTGTCTTCCCGTTGGTACCGGTCAGGGCGATCATGCGCATTTTCCTTGTGGGATAATCAAAGAAAAAAGGTACCATATCTTCCATAGCCTTCCTTGTATCTTTGACATATACCACAGTCACAGAAGACGGCACATCTATATCCCGGGAAGCCACAATGGCAGCAGCACCCTTTTCTACAGCTGCCTTGACAAAGTCATGGCCATCCACATGGGCACCGGAAAGGCAGATAAATAAACCGCCTTCCACCACCTTGCGGGAATCAGCTGTTACATCTTTAATTTCAACATCCGCAGAACCCAGCACTTTCTCCACCGGGGTCATACGAATCAATTCTGATAATGTTTTCAAAATGAATCACCTCTGCATAATTTTCAATTAAGCGTCATTATTTATGATAGCTTAAATCCCCTTGAAGCACAATAGCGGCCTTAAAAAAAGGCCGCTGATTTTATAATTCTAATTCACTTTTTACGCAGCCGGCGCTTTCAGAGCAGCCTGCGCCGATTCCATGACAAAATGAATCAGTAGGTCTCTTAGCAGCTACCGAACTGCTTTCTTTGCCGGAGCAGAAACTGTTTTCGCTGCCGCGCCGGCCTTTTGTGCTTCCACACCGCCATACACATTACGCACGGGAAGGCGCATGCCCAGCTTTGTTTCTGCCAGTTTCTGTATGCGTACCGGCGCATTGAGCCTTGATACCTCCAGTTTCAGCACTGAATTTTCTTTTTCCAGATTCATTACTTCCGCCCGTACCTGCTGCATATGATATTCCGCCTGCACATTGACGCCATTTAAAATGGTGCTTGCCAGGAAGGGCATCAGAATCATGATAATCCCCAGAATGACATTATGAAATAAACTGCGAGATGAAGATTCTTCCCTCTCCCTTTGCCGGGGAACAGCAATGTCCTGAGGCATGGAAGCCATATAATCCATCATTTGTACATTCTGCGATATCATAAAACATCTCTCCCCATGCAGGAAGCATCCTTTAAAGACCCATAATTTCAAATAACCTTATGGAATCAGCGCTTCCTTAATCATAAAATCCAAATCAGCGGAAACTATTTCCTATACTTTTTCAACCACCCTGAGCACCGCACTCCGGGCCCGCGGATTTTCCTCCACTTCCCGATCTGACGGTTTGATGGCCTTTCCCAGACTCTTCACCGTCCTGTGGTGATGGCATACACACACCGGCAGATCCGGCGGGCATATGCAGTCTCTTTCCATTTCCCGAAACGTATTTTTAATAATCCGGTCTTCCAGGGACTGGAAGGTAATTGCCCCCAGCCGTCCCCCCACTTTCAGGTGGCCCACGCAGGCTTCCATGGTGTCCTTCAAGATGCCAAGCTCATTATTCACCTCTATGCGGATAGCCTGGAATGTACGCTTCGCCGGATGAGGTCCGTTTCTTCTGGCATGAGCGGGAATGGCCGCCTTAATCACACGGACCAAATCGTCTGTAGTTTCAATGGGCTTTTCATTTCTGAAATTCACGATGAATTGGGCAATCCTCCTGGCCCACCGCTCTTCCCCGTATTCCCGAATGATGCGGGTCAGGTCATCTTCATCATAGGTATTTACAATTTCATAGGCAGTCAAAGGATTCCGCTGGTCCATACGCATGTCCAGCTTCCCATTGTTCATATAGGAAAATCCCCGCTCCCCATCATCCAGCTGATGAGAAGAAACACCCAGGTCGAAAATAAATCCATCCACCTTCTCTATATCCAGAGAATCGAGAATAGAAGAAATATGAGAAAAATTGTCACGCACAAAAAGATGGCGGCATCCAGTGCCTTTGAGCCTTTCGGAAGCCGCATCTATAGCCTCCTGATCCTGGTCCACCCCAATCACAAGAGCATCTTCTTCCAGCCTTTCCGACAAGGCCATGGAATGACCGCCGCCGCCCAGGGTGCAGTCTACATATACACCATGAGGATTGGTGAGCACAGAATCAATCATCTCATGAAGAAGTACGGTGGTATGATGGAATTCCATGAAACCCTCCCCTTATAAGTCAAAATTTAACGGCAGATCCAGAGAATCGGCTATATCTGCCATCGATTCTTCTCCGTTTTCATCCGCATCAAGAAGCGCCGGATCCCAGATTTCAATGATGGAACCTGTTCCTACAATGACGGCATCCTTTTTCAGCTGAGCAAAAGTGCGGAGATGCTGGGGAATCAAAATTCTCCCCTGCTTGTCACATTCCATTTCAGTTCCCCGTCCGATGAGATGGCGCATAATCTTTCTTACCTTGTGATTGGTAAAAGGAAGCTTCTGCAGTCTGGCAATAAGAGCATCCCATCTTTCCCTGGGGTAAATGCAGAGACAGGTATCAAGACCCGGTGCCAGCACAAAGCTGTTTCCCAGTTCCTCCCTGAATTTGGCTGGAAGAATCATACGTCCTTTGCTGTCAATAGTATGAGAATACTCATTCATGAACATATTTCTTCCACCTCCTCCACATTTACCCACATTCTACCACATACCCCCACTTGCTTACAACGAAAAAAGTTTGTTTGGTATCGGAAAGGCGAAAATGAATAAGCTTAAAAAAACTCGATATTTACTGATAAAATACAGGATGCTCCATCCAAGGCATGCTCTGAAATTCTCCCATTCCCCTCAGCAGCTATCCCCTACTCCATAAAAAAATCCCCACCCGGTGGAGATGAGTGGAGAAATAAATAAGATGCCTGAAGCAGAGAATATCGGTGGCGGAAATACAAATGACCCCGCCCCGTCATTTTGACTGTTTCGCAGCGGAATGAAGAAATCTCACGTCCCCAGGGGCAAGGAAGCATGGGAGCAGGAAATCTCCAGACTGGGCGTTTCTATAAAGTACCAAGTCCTTACCGCCCATACCGACGCCCCGCTCAAGATGACCAAAACAGCGGGCAGCTTACGGTCAAAGAGAAGCCATAAAAAAAGGCTGTGAAGAAATGTAAATCATTTTCTTCACAGCCTTTTTTATTTTATGACACCGGGAGCACAATGTGTTTCTTTTGTAAAGCGGTCAGTTTTTCAAAAGGAAAATCTTCCAGCGCTTCCTCAAGGGACACCGGCCTCAGTTCCGGAAGTCCTCCTGCCAGATGGAGAAGAAGACCAGTCAGGTCTTCCGGCCTTAAGCCCCGGTTTCTCAGTTCCCTCACGGTGATGCCCTTTTGCCTTTTGGACAGGCGGATGCCCCGGGTATCTACCAGAAGGGGCAGGTGACCATACGCGGGCACCTGATATCCCAGCTTCTGGATCAGCCAGGCCTGACCGGGCGTGGAATCCAGAAGATCGTTTCCTCTGAAAACATGGGTAATCCCCATTTCTCCATCATCGATGGAAACGGCCAGCTGGTAGGCCACCAGGCCGTCAGCCCGCCGGACCACGAAATCATCGGCACCAGCCTTAAGTGTCCTGGTGATGGTTCCATAAAATAGATCGGTAAAAGAAATGGTGCTTTCTTCCATGCGCACTCTCCAACAGGGATTTTTGGTCATGGACTCTCTCTCTTTTGGGGTCAGGTTCCGGCAGTGTCCATCATACACGGGACGTGCTTCCCCTTCATGAGGTGCGGAGAGGACCTGGTGAATGCGGCTCCGGCTGCAGTAACAGGGATAAATATGGCCCTTCTTTTCCATGGCGGAAAGGATAGAGTCATAAATATCATAGCGCCGGCTCTGTACCGCCGGTCCATAGGAGTATATCCCTTCCGGGCCCTCGTCAAAGTCAAGGCCCATCCAGGAAAGGTCTTCCAGTATGCCCTCTTCATACTCCTTACGACAGCGGTCCCGGTCAATATCTTCCATGCGGAGAATGATTTTTCCTCCCCGCTGTCTTGTCCAGAGCCAGTTGAGGAAAGCAATCCAGAGATTGCCCAGATGCATGCGGCCGGTGGGACTGGGAGCGAAACGGCTACGGATAACCATCAGTCTGGCAGGGACCTCACCTCGTCGAAGAGGTCCTTATCCTTCTGAATCTTATCTTCGCTGCCCATGACGCAGATGTAGGGATCTTTCATGACACTGTCTACCAGAGGAGCCAGTCTGCGGATATCCTCCACCTGGCAGTTAATAATTTCATCACGAATCTTCATGCGGGATTCTCTGGTATTGCCGGAAAGGTAATGGACCATGGCCCTCTCGCCTTTCATGGAAGGAGTCAGCTGAATTTCATCGGCTGCCATGGTACCGATGACGTACTTGGTCATTTCACGGTCAGACAGAGTCAGATTTTCCAGGTATGCCGGCAGTTCTTCGTAGGCCCTGATGGTCTGCGCCAGGTTCGGGTCCCGGTAAGAGCAGAGAATAGCCGTGCCATCCCGGAGGAACTGGGTGAAAGCACCATAGGCGCCTCCCAGAACACGGACTTTCTTCCACAGATATTCATAGCGGAGAATCGTTTCCATCACCCTGAGCGCACCGGTATAGGCGAAGCCGTGGCTCTTGAAATTGCCGCCTTTGGCTACGTACTGTACTTTACCAGAAGTGAGGAACGCTTCGTTTCTGCTTTCCGGCGGGAAACTGTATACATGGGGCGCTGTTTTCACCCCTACTTCCATATCATCAAGCAGAAGCGGAAGGTTTTCAAGGACTGCCTTCTTTTCCTCTTCTTCCCCTATGGTTTCAAAGAAAAGACCACTTCTTGTGAAAATCTTTCCGGAAACAGCAGCCAGTTTTTCCTGCAGTCCTTCCCTGTTCTCATCAAAATGCTTCACCAGGTCTGCCAGGAAATAGTAGTAGGAAAGGCCGGACTGTTCGGCGAATTCCCCTCCCTTGGAAAAATAGGAGGTCAGTCTTGTCATGACCAGGGTATGGCCTCTGGAGAAAGCGCTCATATCCCATTCCGATTTTTCCTGAAGAACCAGTTCTTTCAGCCGCTTGGCATCGGTAAAGAGGGTGTGATTGATGACTTCTCCCAAAAGGTCCATGAGCTTGTCCGTCTTGGACGTCAGGGCTTTGGCCCGGATGGTAAGAGCCGGCAGATAGGAAGATGTATCATTCACCTTCCCGTAGCCGTTCAGGGCAAAGCTCATGCCGCCGGTATAGGCATTGGACAGGCGGGCCAGTTCGGTATAGCTGTGCCTTGTGGTGGAAAGGCTTCTAAGCAGGGAAGAAAGGAGTATGGCATAGGGAATATCCGCTTCCTTCAGATTTACCAGGGTGAAATAAAGATTCAGGTAGGTAATACCGTTCGTATGAACCTGAAAATGGAAATGGTCTACGCCGGATACGCTTTCTTTTTCCAGCACCTCTTCTTCTATGGGCCGTTTCAGGTCTTTTCTGGAAAGGAGAGGAATGGTTTTCAATGCTTCTTCTGTTTCGCCGGAGGCCTGTCTTTCCTTCAGGGCTTTGGTGGAGGCCATGATTTTTTCCAGCTGTTCGTCGGAAAGGCTGCTCTTGAAGGATGCCAGTTTTTCCGCCGTTTCCTGATTCGCCTTTTCCGTGAGTCCCTTTTCCGGCTTCATGGTAATGAGAACCTGGTGGGGATTCTTAATCACATAGCGGAGCAGCAGGTTTTCAAAATAGTTGGTTTTCAGGTTCTTCCGCAGGGTGTTCATATCATCAATGTAGCGCAGCGCATCCATGGGATTCCTGTCGTAAAGCCACATATCCATAGCACGGACGCCGTAGAAAAGTCCCTTTGGCCTTCCCTGGTAGTCATTTTCACGAGCTGTAAATTCAGTGCGGTTCAGTGCGGCTTCCAGCATGTCTTTGTCAATCCCTTTGAGGGCAATGGAACGAAGGGTACTGTCCACTACATCTGCAAAAGCGGCCTGCTTATCCACTTCCGAGCCGGTGGCTTCCACAATCCATACAGGCTGCTTGTAGCTGTCACCGTAGGAACCGGACAGGTCGCTGCCAAGGCCTGCATCCAGTACCGCCTGTTTCAGAGGAGCGCCGTCCATATCGATGAGTACATAGTTAAGAATACGGAAAGCTAGAGAGTCCATGGTGGTCATATGGTCGTTGAAAGCGGTGTAGAGCGCATGGATGGCCTTGCCTTCGGGACTTTCATTTTCCGCAATGCCGTAGGGAGCGGTGAGAGATACCCTTTTACTGAAGGGAGCCTGGGTTTTAACCATAGAATCCACATTTCTTTTATCGAAAGCAGACAGGTATTCCCTGTCCAAATAGTCCAGCGTCTTTTCAATATCCATATCGCCGTAGAGGTAAATATAGCTGTTGGATGGATGATAAAAACGGCGGTGGAATTCTGTAAATTCACGGAAAGAAAGGGTAGGAATCACTTCCGGGTCCCCGCCGGATTCCACGCCGTAGGTGGTGTTGGGGAAAAGTTTTTCCATGGCCCGGTCTTCCATAATGGCTTCCGGAGAGGAAAGAGCCCCCTTCATTTCGTTGTATACCACTCCATTGTAGGTCAGAGGCGCATCTTTGCTTTCCAGCTCGTAATGCCAGCCTTCCTGCATGAGAATCTGCGGATTTTTCAGGCAGTTGGGATAGAAAACCGCATCCAGGTACACATCCATGAGATTGTGGAAATCCACATCATTTCTGCTGGCAATGGGATACATGGTCTTATCGGGCCAGGTAATGGCATTGAGGAATGTGTTGAGGGACCCTTTGGCCAGCTCCACGAAAGGCTCCTTCAGCGGATATTTCCGGGAACCGCAGAGAGTGGAATGTTCCATGATATGGGGTGTGCCCTTGGAATTATCCGGTGTGGTGCGGAAACAGATATAAAATACTTTGTTATCATCGTCGTTGTCCAGATACATGAGACGGGCGCCGCTCTTGACGTGCTCCATCAGGTACGCATCGGAATTGACTTCTTCAATATGAGACATGGAGTTCACGCGAAATCCGTGAACCATATCGCCCATTTTCCATTTCATATAAAACCTCCAGAACGTACGAAAAAGCGCAGGCGCATACCTGTGCTTTTTCTGTTATAAAATGCAGATTATTCAGCTTTGGCAGCAGGGAAAAATTCATCATGAATCGCCTGCACTGCCTTATCCAGATCTTTTCTCAAAATAAGACAGGAAATACTGATTTCAGAGGTGCTCACAATATCAATATTCACACCGGCCCTTCCCAGGGCGCCAAACATACGGGCTGCTACGCCGGGAGTGCCGAGCATGCCGGCACCAACCACAGAAACCTTAGCCGTGTCATCATCATAAATGACCTCTTCCAGCTTTCCTTCATCCCGCATCTGCTCCAGAACCCGTTTAGCATCAGGCAGATCCGTATCTTCGATAGTGAAGATAATGTCTGTTTTATCATCATTGGAATTCCTTACGCTCTGCACAATCATATCAACGGTGATATTGTCTTCAGCCAGAGCGGAGAATACCATGTACGCCACGCCGGGAATATTTCTAAGCCCCAGCACAGCAATCCTTGCAGCATGGGCATCCTGCGCCACGCCTCTTACTGCTTCATTCTTTCCATCCATTGTGCATACCTCCCGGATAATGGTGCCTTCTTCATCGGTAAATGTAGACCGTACATGAATCGGAATATGATACTTCATGCCCAGCTCCACACTGCGAGGCTGCATAACGCCGGCCCCCAGCCTTGCCATTTCAAGCATTTCCGTATTAGTGATTTCCTTCATCTTGACGCAGCCCTTCACATGACGGGGATCAGCAGAATAAATGCCATCCACATCAGTAAAGATTTCGCACATATCCGCATGCATGGCTCCCGCCAGCGCCACTGCCGTGGCATCAGAGCCGCCGCGGCCAAGGGTAGCCACATCGCCATTGGGCATCAGACCCTGGAAACCGGCCACAATCACGATTTTGCCCTCTTCCAGTTCCCGAAGCACCCGGTCAGGTTTCACATCATCAATCGTAGCCTTTCCATAAGCGCCGCCGGCTATAATGCCTGCCTGGGGGCCGGTCAGGGAAATCGCCGGAACGCCCAGCTTTTTGAAAGTCATTGCCATCAGCGCAATGGACATCTGCTCTCCCGTAGCCAGGAGCATATCCATTTCTCTGCCGTGATTGACAGAAGAAACCTGGGATGCCAGGTCCAGAAGATCATCTGTGGTGTCCCCCATGGCGGATACCACGATCACGATCTTATCCCCAGGCTTCCGATCGCGAAGAACGCGGTTTGCAATATTCAGCATTTTTTCCGGTGTAGCCACCGAACTTCCACCGAACTTCTTAACATAAAGTGCCATTTACATCCCTCATTTACTGAGTAATCCATATATCTACAACTTAGAAAATTTTATCATGCCCGCCCATTTATGTAAAGAACATTGTTAAAAATTGGGGCGTTCAAGGCCTCTTTCGGAGAGCTTGCCCCTTATCGATGGTGCCCCTGCCTGCAGGGCGGCAGAACGCGTCAAAGAGATGCCTTCCTGCTTTAATTGTCAGTCAGGGAGATAGCGAAGGAAGATGGCGGGAAGTGGAACAGCTGATGTCTGGCAGTCTGATGGTCTGACGTCGGACGTCTGATAGTCTGTCAACCTGATGTCTGCCAGTTTGATAGTCTATCATCTTCTCAGAACTCGATTCCCTTCCTGGCGCGGATGCCCTTTTGGAAAGCATGCTTCAGATCGGA
>ERZ506922.756-NODE-756-length-12412-cov-4.043457_pt1 | contig 12412 bp, 8 predicted proteins | sample MGYA00513974_ERZ506922 | MGnify/ENA metagenome assembly ERZ506922 | reverse complement strand
ATTTCATTCCTAGCGGCCGATGTGTTCAGGCACTCAACTATAAGCACGATAAGGGCGGTTATGTGGAGCATGTTCCTGACTCTCTTACCAAGGTGTTCTATACCGCTGGCGGCAGAGAAGTGAGAGATGGCGGTGGTGTGAAGCCGGATGTAGAGGTAAAGCCTGATTCTTTGCCAAATATCGCCTTCTATCTGGCTGGTGCCCGCGACAGTAATGAGGTGATGCTCAATTATGAGATTGATTATATTGCCAAACATCCTACTATCGCTCCAGCGAAGGAATTCTCGCTGACCGATGCCGACTATGATGAATTCAAGGCACGCGTATTGAAGGCTAACTTCCAGTATGACCGTGAAACTGAAAAGTATCTCAAAGACTTGGAAAAACTCGCTAAGTTTGAAGGTTACTACGATGATGCCAAGGCAGAGTTTGAAGCTTTGAAGAAAAAACTGAGTCACAATGTGGCAAAGGATCTGGATTATAACAAGGATTACATCAAGCATCTGTTGGAAAATGACATCGTTTCTGCCTATTATTTCCAGCGCGGTGCCATCCAGAATTCCATGCGCTATGACAAGCAGATAAAGGAAGCAGTAAAATTACTGAATTCTCCATCAGAATACGAAAAAATACTGCATCCTGTGAAGAAATAAGTACAAAAACGTGCACAATCGATTAAAAATGTGCACGTTGCGAATAAAAAGTTGCATTTTTTTTGGTCAATCACAAAAATATTTGTAATTTTGCAACGTTCAGTGGAATGAGGGGCTCACAAGAGTTCCTCATTTTATTTTAATAAGGTATATATGATTGATAAAAACGTCGTAAAAAATTTAGTTGAAGAATGGCTCCAAGATAAGGAATATTTCTTGGTAAGCATTGAAATCAGTCCCGACGATAGAATCGTTGTTGAGATTGACCATGCCGATGGAGTATGGATTGAGGATTGTGTTGCCTTGAGTAAGTATATTGAGGATCATTTGAACCGTGACGAGGAAGACTATGAGCTCGAAGTTGGCTCTGCAGGTTTGGGTCAGCCGTTCAAAGTTCCACAGCAGTATATCAATTTCATTGGCAAGGAGGTTGAGGTACTTGATGCCGACGGCAAGAAGGTGAAGGGTATCTTGAAAGCTGTTGAAGGAAATGACTTCACAGTTGGCGTTGAAGAAAAGGTAAAGATTGAAGGTAAGAAACGCCCGGTTAAGCAGGAGGTTGACCACGTTTACCAGATGGATAAAGTAAAATATACAAAATACATAATCAGTTTCAATTAAGTTATGGCTAAAAAAGAGCAAGAATTGACAGCGAGTATGATTGATACATTCCGCGAGTTTAAAGAAACAAAGAATATCGACCGTACTACATTGGTAAGTGTATTGGAGGAAAGCTTCCGCAATGTACTTGCCAGAATTTTCGGTAGTGATGAGAATTTCGATGTAATCGTAAACCCAGACAAGGGCGATTTCGAGATTTATCGTAACCGTGTCGTTGTTGCTGATGGTGAGGTAGAAGATGAGAACAAGGAGATTACGCTTACCGAAGCACGCAAGATTGAGCCTGACTATGAGGTAGGTGAGGATGTGAGCGAGAAGGTAGATTTCAATAAGTTCGGTCGCCGTGCTATCTTGACTCTTCGCCAGACTTTGGCTTCTAAGATTCTTGAGCTTGAGCACGACTCACTCTACAATAAGTATAAAGACCGTGTTGGACAGGTAATCTCTGGTGAGGTTTATCAGGTTTGGAAGCGCGAGGTTCTGATTGTAGACGATGAGAACAACGAGCTCATGTTGCCTAAGACCGAGCAGATTCCTGGTGATACTTACCGCAAGGGTGAGACAGTTCGTGCGGTCATCCTCCGTGTAGACAATGAGAACAATAATCCGAAGATTATCCTGAGCCGTACTGCTCCTATCTTCCTGCAGCGCCTGTTGGAGGCTGAGGTTCCTGAGATTGCAGACGGTCTGATTGCAATCCGCCGTATCGCCCGTCTTCCGGGAGAACGTGCCAAGATTGCTGTTGAAACATTCGATGAGCGTATCGACCCTGTTGGCGCATGTGTAGGTGTTAAGGGTAGCCGCGTTCATGGTATCGTTCGCGAACTTTGCAACGAGAATCTCGATGTCATCAACTACTCTAGCAATACCAAGCTCTTCATCCAGCGTGCGTTGGCTCCTGCTAAGGTTTCTTCAATCAATGTTGATGATGAGAACAAGAAGGCTGAGGTTTACTTGCAGCCAGAGGAGGTTAGCCTGGCTATCGGCCGTGGCGGTATGAACATCAAGCTGGCTTCTATGCTTACAGAATATACCATCGACGTATTCCGTGAGGTAGACGAGAATGAGGCCGACGAGGATATCTACTTGGATGAGTTCTCTGATGAGATTGACCAGTGGGTTATCGATGCTATCAAGGGCATCGGTCTTGATACTGCCAAGCAGGTACTCAATGCACCTCGCAACTTGCTGATTGAGAAGGCCGACCTTGAAGAGGAGACCGTTGATCATGTACTCAGCGTGTTGCGCGCCGAATTCGAACAATAATTCCCTTGCCAGCGAGTGCTTGCAGGGAATCTAACTTTAAAAATAGGAGAATAAAATAATTTATGAGCATCAGATTAAATAAAGCACTACGTGAATTAAATATAGGACTTCAGACGGCAGTTGAATTCCTAGAAAAAAGAAAGGACCTGGGAGAGGTCAAGGCCGAACCGAGCTTCAAACTCAGCGACCAGCAATACAAGGCATTGAATGATGCCTTCAGTCAGGACAGAGAAGTTCGTGATCAGGCTGAGAAACTCTTTACCAAAAAAGCAAAAGATAAGAAGCGTGCGCCAGAGCAGAAGGACAATCGCGCTGAAAGCTTGTTGGAGTCTAATGGACAGCAGCAGTACAAGCCGCTGGGAAAGATTGACTTGGACAATATCGGTAAGAAGCCTGCTGCAGAGTCTGTTGCGAAAAAGCCTGAGACTGCTGCCGTCAGTCCTGAGCAGAAGAAAGACGCTCCTAAGGCTGAGCATAAGAAAGAACAGAAGCCACAACAGGCTTCTCAGCATAAACAGCAAATGAAACAGGAAAATCATCAGAAATCACAGCAGTCAAACGCTCAGACGAATAAGCAGAATGCTCCTCAGGGAAAGAGAGAGCATCATCATGCTAAGAATGAAGCTGCACAGCATTCTGCTGGAGCAGCTGACAACAGCGTGTTTACTCTCAAGAGTGAGAAGAAGTTTACTGCAAATGAGCCTAAGGTGTTGGGCAAGATAGATTTGTCTTCCCTCAACCAGAGCACTCGTCCTAAGAAGAAAACCAAGGAGGAGCGCCGAAAGGAACGTGAGGAGAAAATGGCTCAACAGCACAATGAGCGCAAAAAGCGTGTTCGTATCAACAAAGAACGTGTTGACATCAATGCCGAAGCTAAGAATAATGGCGGAGGTAATGGCAACAACGGCGGTAATAACAAGAAGAACAAAAACCGCAACAGAAATAATAACAATAACAACAATCGCGGCAATAACAACAACCGCGGCAACCAGCGTCAGATCGAGGTGGATGACGAGGCTGTAGCACGCCAGGTTAAGGAGACTCTTGCACGTTTGACCAGCAAGAGCCAGAACAAGAAGGGTGCTAAGTATCGTAAGGAGAAGCGTGAGGCTGTTCAGGAGAAGTTGCAGGATCAGGCTCGTCAGGAGCAGAAGGAAAGCAAGACCCTGAAGCTTACAGAGTTCGTTACCGTTAGCGAGTTGGCTACGATGATGGATATCAGCGTTACTCAGGTTATCTCTACCCTGATGGGTGTAGGTATCATGGTTTCTATCAACCAGCGTCTGGATGCTGAAACCATCAACATGGTGGCTGAGGAGTTCGGTTTCAAGACCGAATACGTGAGTGCCGAGGTTCAGGAGGCCGTGAGCGAGGAAGAGGATGATGAGAACGACTTGGTTCCTCGTGCTCCAATCGTAACCGTGATGGGTCACGTAGACCATGGTAAGACCTCTTTGCTCGACTATATCCGCAATACCAATGTGATTGCCGGTGAGGCGGGTGGTATTACCCAGCATATCGGTGCCTACAGTGTGACCCTGAAAAGCGGTCGCAAGGTAACCTTCCTTGATACTCCAGGTCACGAGGCGTTTACCGCCATGCGTGCCCGTGGTGCCCAGGCTACCGATATCGCCATCATCATCATCGCAGCCGATGACTCTGTGATGCCAACTACCAAGGAGGCTATCGCTCATGCGCAGGCTGCCGGTGTACCAATGGTATTCGCTATCAACAAGATTGATAAGCCAGGTGCTAACCCAGACCGTATCCGTGAGGACTTGGCTAACATGAACCTGCTCGTTGAGGAGTGGGGTGGTAAGTATCAGTGCCAGGAAATCAGTGCCAAGAAGGGTATCGGTGTTCACGATCTGCTCGACAAGGTGCTCCTCGAGGCTGATATGCTCGACTTGAAGGCTAACCCTAACCGTCGTGCAACAGGTACCATCATCGAGTCTTCTCTCGACAAGGGTCGTGGATATGTTTCTACCGTATTGGTTGCCAATGGTACCTTGAAGGTAGGCGACATCGTACTTGCCGGTACATCTTGGGGTCGTGTCAAGGCAATGTTCAATGAGCGTAATGCCAATATCAAGTCGGCTGCTCCAGCTGAGCCAGCTATCATCCTCGGTTTGAACGGCGCGCCTACTGCAGGTGACCAGTTCCACGTAATCGAGACTGAGCAGGAGGCTCGCGAAATCGCCAACAAGCGTGAGCAGTTGCAGCGTGAGCAGGGCTTGCGTACTCAGAAGCGCTTGACCTTGGGTGATATTTCTCACCGTATTGCACGTGGTGAGTTCCACGAGTTGAACGTCATCGTAAAGGGTGATACCGACGGTTCTGTTGAGGCATTGAGCGACTCATTCATCAAACTTTCTACCGAGAAGGTTCAGGTGAACGTAGTCAACAAGGCAGTAGGTCAGATTTCAGAGAACGACGTGATGCTGGCATCTGCTTCAGATGCAGTCATCGTTGGTTTCCAGGTTCGTCCATCTGCCGATGCCCGCAAGGCTGCCGACCGTGAGGGTGTTGAAATCAACACATACTCTATCATCTACGATGCTATCGACGATATCAAGAGCGCGATGGTAGGTATGCTCGACAAGGTGAAGAAGGAAATCGTTACCGGTCAGGTTGAGGTTAAGCAGACCTTCAAGATTTCCAAGGTGGGTACTATTGCCGGTGGTCTCGTTACCGAGGGTAAGGTACATGCTAAGGATAAGGCTCGCGTCATCCGTGACGGTATCGTAATCCGTACTGCTGAAATCGGTGCCTTGAAGCGTTACAAGGACGATGTCAAGGAGGTGGTTACCGGTATGGAATGCGGTTTGAGCCTCGTCAACTACAACGATATCCAGGAAGGCGACGTTATCGAGACCTTCACAGAGATCGAGGTAGAGCAGAAGCTTTAATAAAGTGAAGAGTGAAGAACGAAAAGTGAAGAATTCATTTGTTTTTCGCTCTATCATATATATAATAAGGTAGGGATGAGTCCTCAGCGGCTTATCCCTATTTAGGGTTAAAATAACGAAAGGTTATTCTAAATAACAATGGCAGAAATAGAGAAAGAACAGAATCAGGTTGTCAAGGATGTGATAGACCAGAAATACGAGTATGGTTTTACCACGGATGTGCATACTGAAATCATAGAAAAGGGTCTCAACGAGGATGTTGTGCGCCTGATCTCGCAGAAGAAGGGAGAGCCAGACTGGATGCTCGAATTTCGTCTGAAAGCCTACAATTACTGGAAGACGCTCAAGGAGCCAAAATGGGGACATGTTCACGTGCCACCTATTGACTACCAGGAGATTTCATACTATGCCGATCCTTTGGCAAAGAAGCCGAAGAACAAGGAGATTGATCCTGAGTTGGAGAAAACATTCGATAAACTCGGTATTCCTCTGGAGGAGCGTCTGGCTTTGAGCGGTACCGCCGTAGATGCCATCATGGACTCTGTGTCGGTAAAGACTACTTTCAAGGAGAAACTCCGTGAGAAAGGTGTCATCTTCTGCAGTATCGGTGAGGCTGTGAAGGAGCATCCTGATTTGGTAAGAGAGTATCTGGGAACTGTAGTTCCTTATCGTGATAACTTTTATGCAGCCTTGAACAGTTGCGTATTCAGTGATGGCTCATTCGTCTATATTCCTAAGGGTGTCCGCTGTCCGATGGAGTTGAGCAGTTACTTCCGCATCAATGCCCGTAACACCGGTCAGTTTGAGCGTACATTGATCATCGCTGATGATGATGCCTACGTTTCTTACCTGGAGGGATGTACAGCGCCAATGCGTGATGAGAACCAGCTCCATGCGGCTATCGTAGAGATTATCGTCAAGGATAATGCTGAGGTAAAGTACTCTACCGTTCAGAACTGGTATCCAGGTGATGAACATGGTAAGGGTGGTGTGCTGAACCTGGTAACCAAGCGAGGCGACTTGCGCGGTGTGAACTCTAAGTTGAGCTGGACTCAGGTAGAGACGGGTTCTGCGATTACCTGGAAGTATCCTTCCTGTATCTTGCGTGGCGACAACTCTGTGGCAGAGTTCTACAGTGTGGCTGTTACAAACAACTATCAGGAGGCTGATACCGGTACCAAGATGATTCACATGGGTAAGAACACCAAGAGTACCATCATTTCGAAGGGTATCTCGGCTGGTCATAGCCAGAACTCCTATCGTGGTCTGGTTCGTGCCACATCCAATGCCGACAATGCGCGTAACTACAGTTCCTGCGACTCTTTGTTGCTGGGCAGCGATTGCGGAGCGCATACCTTCCCATATATGGATGCCCATAACGACACAGCCGTGTTCGAGCATGAGGCAACTACCTCGAAGATTTCAGAAGACCAGCTCTTCTATTGCAATCAGCGAGGCATTCCTACCGAGGAGGCTGTCGGCCTGATCGTAAACGGTTATGCCAAGGATGTGCTCAACAAGTTGCCTATGGAGTTTGCCGTTGAGGCACAGAAACTCCTGAGCGTTTCACTCGAAGGAACCGTAGGATAGTTATCATAATTCTCGATGAAATCGATAAAAATTGACTAAAATTATGTTAGAGGTAAAGAATCTGCATGCTACTATTGCAGGCAAAGAAATATTGAAAGGTATCAACCTGACTATCAACGATGGTGAGATACATGCTATCATGGGACCAAACGGTTCCGGTAAGTCAACCTTGAGCGCTGTGCTCACAGGTAACCCTCTCTATACTGTAACCGAGGGCGAGGCTATCTTCAACGGCAAGAACCTTCTGGATATGAAGCCAGAGGACCGTGCCCGTGAAGGCTTGTTCCTCTCTTTCCAGTATCCAGTGGAGATTCCTGGTGTATCCATGACCAACTTCATGCGTGCGGCTATCAATGCCAAGCGTGAGTATCAGGGGTTGGAACCATTGAACACAAGCGAATTCATGAAGCTGATGCGTGAGAAGCGCGAGTTGGTGGAATTGGATAGCAAGTTGGCTCGCCGTTCTGTAAACGAAGGTTTCTCGGGTGGTGAGAAGAAGCGCAACGAGATTTTCCAGATGGCTATGCTGGAGCCAAAGCTCTCTATCCTCGATGAAACCGACTCTGGTCTCGACGTGGATGCGATGCGTATTGTAGCAGATGGTGTGAACAAGATGCATACCGACAAGACTTCTGCCATCGTCATCACTCATTATGAGCGTCTGCTCGATATGATTAAGCCAAGTGTAGTTCACGTACTCTATAAGGGTAGAATCGTGAAGACTGCCGGTCCTGAACTTGCCAAGGAGATTGAGGCTCGTGGCTACGACTGGATCAAGGCTGAAGTAGATGAGAAATAATTAGGAGGATGGCTATGCTTTCAGAAAAACAATATTTAGACTTGTATCAGTCTTCTTCGAGAATAATCAAGAAGAACAGTGCTGAGGTGCTCAATGCGGTGCGCGATGCTGCATTCGAGGACTTCCGTCGCCTGGGCTTTCCTTCCCGTAAGGTAGAAAGATACAAGTATACAGATATGAGCGCCATCTTCGAGCCAGACTATGGCTTGAACTTGAACCGTCTGGAAATTCCTGTAGATCCATACGAGGCTTTCCGCTGCGATGTGCCTAACCTGAGCACTTCGCTCTACTTCGTGGTGAACGATGCTTTCTATTGCAAGGCATTGCCAAAGGTAGAGTTGCCAGAGGGTGTTATCGTGGACTCTTTGAACAAGATTGCTGCAGAAAACCCTGAATTCATCGGGAAATACTATGCCAAGATTGCCAAAACCGATGAAGATGGCATCACGGCATTGAATACATTCCTGGCACAGGATGGCTTGCTTATCTACGTACCAAAGAACGTGAAGGTGGAGCGAACCATTCAGGTCATCAATATTCTCCGTTCGGATGTAGATTTGATGGTAAACCGCCGTGTTCTCATCGTCATGGAACAGGGTGCTGAGGCTAAGTTCCTCTTCTGCGATCATGCAGCCGATGATAAGAACTTCCTCGCTACCCAGGTAATCGAGGCTTATGTAGGCGAGAATGCCAGTCTCGACCTCTATTGTCTGGAGGAGACTCATTACAAGAACCGTCGTGTCAGCAACGTTTATATTGAGCAGCAGGCTAACAGCCGTGTGAACCATAATGTAATTACGCTTCATAACGGTATCACCCGCAACCGCCTCGACCTCGTATTCAAGGGCGAGGGAGCCGAGTGCTTCTGCAATGGTTGTGTGATTGCCGATAAGAACCAGGTGGTTGACAACAATACGCTTATCGATCATCAGGTGGGTCATTGTACCAGCAACGAGCTTTATAAGTATGTACTCGATGGTGAGGCACGTGGTGCTTTTGCCGGCAGAGTGCTGGTTCGTCATGGTGCCCAGAAGACCACTTCTCAGGAAACCAACCAGAATCTCTGTGCTACGAAGACAGCCCGCATGTTCACCCAGCCGATGCTGGAGATTTATGCCGACGATGTGAAGTGTGCGCACGGTAGTACTGTAGGTCAGCTCAACGATGCCGCCCTGTTCTATATGCAGCAGCGTGGTGTGAGCCGTGAGGAGGCTAAGTTGCTCCTTCAGTTTGCATTTATCAACGAAGTCATCGACAAGATGGAGCTGGAGCCATTGCGCGATCGCCTGCATCATCTCGTAGAGAAGCGATTCCGTGGTGAACTCAATAAGTGCGAGGGTTGTAAACTCTGTAAATAAACTATTTTGCTATGTATGATATCAATCAAGTAAGAGCAGATTTCCCGATTTTATCGAGAAAGGTATATGATAAGCCATTGGTGTATCTGGATAATGCGGCAACCACGCAGAAGCCATTGTGCGTGCTTGATGCCATGCGCGACGAGTATCTCAACGTAAATGCCAATGTGCATCGTGGCGTTCACTATCTCTCTCAGCAGGCTACCGACCTTCATGAGGCAGCCCGCGAAACCGTGCGCAAGTTTATCAATGCGCCTAAGGTTGAGGAAGTCATCTTTACCCGCGGTACTACCGAGAGTCTGAATCTCGTGATTTCATCGTTCTGCGATGCGTTTATGAGCGAGGGCGACGAGGTGATTATCTCTACCATGGAGCATCACTCCAATATCGTGCCTTGGCAGTTGCAGGCTGCCAAGAAGGGAATTGCCATCCGTGTCATCCCAATCAACGATAAAGGTGAGATTAACCTCGATGAATTCGCCAATTTATTTACCGAACGCACCAAAATCGTGAGCATTGCCCAGGTGAGCAACGTGCTCGGTACGGTGAATCCGGTAAAAGAGATGATTAAGATAGCTCATGAGCACGATGTACCTGTCATGGTGGATGGCGCTCAGAGTACTCCTCACTTCGCTGTGGATGTACAGGATATGGATTGCGATTTCTTCGCTTTCAGCGGACATAAGATTTATGGTCCTACCGGTATCGGTGTGCTTTACGGCAAGGAAGAATGGCTCGACAAGTTGCCTCCTTATCAGGGAGGTGGTGAAATGATTGAGAGCGTAAGTTTCGAGAAGACTACTTTCGAGAAGTTGCCTTTCAAGTTCGAGGCTGGTACTCCTGATTATGTAGCTACCCATGGTTTGGCAAAGGCCATCGATTATGTCTCTGCACTCGGCATGGATAACATTGCCAAGCATGAGCAGGAACTCACCCGCTACTGTATGGACCAGATGAGAACCATCGATGGAATCAGACTTTTTGGTGAGCAGGAAGGTAAGGACGCCGTTGTCAGTTTCTTGGTTGGTGATATTCATCACATGGATATGGGCACCTTGCTCGACCGTCTGGGCATCGCTGTACGTACCGGTCATCATTGCGCTCAGCCTTTGATGGACCGCTATGGTATTCTCGGCACCGTTCGTGCCAGCTTTGCCCTATATAATACAAAGGAAGAAATAGATGCGCTTGTAGCGGGCGTTAAACGCGTGGCTATGATGTTCTAAGGAAAAATCATTTAAGCCGTTTACAGCGCACGTAAAAGCCTTATTTAGCCAACTGGCGAGCGAAAGACAACCCACTGGCAAGCAAAGAACAGCCAACTGGCGCTACTGCGGACAGTTGGCTGTTTGCGTTTGGCAGTTATCAGAAAGTTGAGGTTGGAATGCCCAAATACTCTTCACTCTTCACCATTTTGCTGTAACGTATTGTTATACTGATACTTACGCGCTGAAGAGACGCTCTGACTCTTCACCCACTCTTCACCCACTCTTCACCGCCTGGTGCTATGAGGGTGAAGAGAGGGTGAAGAGTAGGTGAAGAGTGTGTGAAGAGTTGAAACGCTCTTATCTTTGTAACTACCTTATAATTAGGTGGTTATAAAATAGAGGTGAAGAGTGAAGAGATAAACGTAAAATTCATCATAATTATGTTAGAAAGTCATTATTATAAGGATATGGTAGAGGCGGGCTGCGATGAGGCTGGCAGAGGATGTTTGGCAGGCAGCGTATATGCTGCAGCCGTCATTCTTCCTCCCGGTTATCAGAATGCCGAATTGAACGACAGTAAGAAGCTCACAGATAAGAAGCGCAAGGCACTCCGCGAGCAGATAGAGCGTGATGCCATAGCTTGGGCTGTGGGTATTGTTACTCCCGAAGAAATCGATAAAATCAATATCCTCAACGCCAGTATCCTGGCTATGCACCGTGCCCTGGACCAGCTCAAGGTTCGTCCGGAGGCAGTTATCGTTGATGGCAACCGTTTCAAACCCTATAAGGATTTGCCTTATACAACCATCGTAAAAGGCGACGGCAAGTATCTGGCAATTGCTGCGGCAAGCATCCTTGCCAAGACCTATCGTGATGATTACATGGATGTGCTGGCAGAAGAATACCCACAATACGATTGGAAAGGCAACAAGGGTTATCCAACCAAGAAGCATCGTGCTGCCATCAGGGAATTTGGAGTTACCCCATATCATCGCATGAGCTACAATCTTTTAGGCTCTGGCGAATTGAGTATTGATTTCAAGGATTAGAGACCCCCTGTTATGCCCCTTTTTATGAAACAGACTTCGATGGTCAATGAAACAGGCTTCAATGGCAAACGAAACAGGCTTCGTTTGCCATTGAAGCCTGCTTCATTTTTTAGGGCAGTATTGATAAAAAAATAAGAGGACGAACCTTCACAGGCTCGCCCTCTTTGTTTTTTATTAAATATGTATATCTGATAATATAATTTAGTAAGTCAGATCACCACTCTTTACTGTGTGGTTCTTGCCACCATCCCAAGACTTACCAGTGCGCCAGCGTGGGTCACCGATTTCCTTGGTATAGATAGGATGTTTCTTCACCTTGTCAGAAGCATTGTAGTAGAAACCACTGATGTCTGAATAACGGTAAGCATCCTTCTGGAACTTCTCCTTGGCATTTACTGTACCGATAGTCCAAGGGCTCTTGAAGAGCTCGCCAGCCTCAAGCTGGTAGCCTACAGCGTCAGCCTCATTCCCGTTATGGTTGTCACCAAACTTGATCTTGGTTTCACCTTCACCACCGATGTTGAGGGCTCCCTTGTTGTAGCCGGCACCAGTCTTAGAGTTAGAGAATGCGTTCTGCATGAACATACCATCCAGGAGGTTTGACTTAGGGTCTGTAGATGTCTTATACTTGTCGTAAGCAGGAACTACGGTAGAGTAGTTGTCTGCAAAGTCGTAAGTAATATCCTTGGTATTGATGATCATACCCTTCTGGAAGTAGTCACGTCCACTATCATTCTTGTTACCGGCAAATACGAAGAGGTTCTTCTTGCAGGTAATCTTAGAACCACCTGGAGCATACTGGATTTCGAACATCAAACCGTGGCTCTTGTTGTTAGAGCGTGGTGAGAAGTTGACGAATGTATTGTTAGATACATTGATGTTCCATCTTGTACCATCAGGCCAAGCCAGGTTCTTTGCCTCTGTAATCAAGGCGTGGCGTGGACTGTTGATGATGGTGT
>ERZ506922.753-NODE-753-length-12467-cov-13.512327_pt1 | contig 12467 bp, 9 predicted proteins | sample MGYA00513974_ERZ506922 | MGnify/ENA metagenome assembly ERZ506922 | reverse complement strand
AGAGCGGTTTTTCAATTGCCTCAATGGCATCAGACGGATTCATACATGTATTCCCGGTGAAAAAAGACAAAAAACCGCGCACTAGAAAGGTGGCGGGGGATTCACAACGATAATATCTGTCTGAAATTATTTAGGATGCAGGTATCTTCAGATAATCATACCTCCAGAATTTTGTTCTTAATAGTTGAGTAGTGGCCCTGAGAGAATATAAAGCATGAATCATCCTGCACTGCGTTTGATTCTATTTGTACTGAGACAGGTATCTTCATGATTATAATCAAAAGTTGGGTGGATTGGTCTGGCGCTCATCATTTTTTCGAATAAACTCACTAATTATTGTAACCATCCCAAAGGAGATGATTTTATGTATAATTGTGGTGAATCATATTCAGAATACGACATATCATTATCTGACAATGAAAACTATTACGATGACTATTATCGTGAACGCCCGTGTCCGGGGGAAGTTTTCGGCTATGATAATAGTGAGGATAATGATGAGGCAGCGTCTGATTATGCACTAAAAATAAATGAAAACTCTGATTAATACGGGGGATAGTTGACAATAAGGCAATTAATGACAGATATTAGTGAATAAATATAATCAGGCGTCCAATACTTTATTTATTTTGAGGCGTCTGATTAAAACTTGATATAATATATGATAATTTTCATAAAAACAGTATTTATATATTAACTGAGTTGGTTACAAAAACGATATGTTTTTTATCCGCTACTGATATTAATTGAAGCGTTGAGCATGTTTTCCATCATCATCTATAGTAAACTACTATAGCCCCATCGATATATCAGCATGACGCATTGATATTTATCCACTGCCTGCGTCCAGTCATCAGATTTAACCAACTATAACACCAGCTCGAGATGTGGCAATTGCGGACGATCATCGCGATATATTCCATATCACGATTCTCACTTCCACCAACACAGTGCCGATATACTATGGTCATAAAGCGCTCGTCGGCTTTGTAAACGAAAGCACAGCTGTTCACAGGAACTCTGCAAGACCGGCGAAACCTTCCCGGCAAACAGGAATACACAGACAGGGGCTCCCGGCTCCAGTTTTTCCCATAATGCCACTCACCGACCCATAGTCGGTTAGCGAGTGAATGTTTTTCAGGATTGTCTCAGACCGTTGTGTGGATAGAGTGTTGATACCTTCTTGTTTACTCATCTATTTTTCCGAACAAAAAACAACAACGGCTGACCTGCTGATCAGCCGTTATAGTCAGCGTGCTTGAGAAATGATATATATGAAATTATTAAGAATTATGTCAGCAGCAATAATTACCTTCAGTCCATAAGAACCCATTGAGTTTTGTAGAGTTGCAATGCAAAATGCATTACATTTACAGGCTCTGGCATTGAGGGCTTCACTGATGGTTCGCCTTAAAGATGAAACATTTTCTATACGTACATCTGTCGGTATTAAACAACTTCTTCACCAGGCTGCTGATCGTAAGTGCCACTCTGCCGCCTCAATGCTTAAAGCTTTGGTTATAAATGATGCGAAAGCACACAGACTAACGCCGACTCACTCTAAAATATAACACTACTAAGTAGCTCACTTTTAGTACTTCATTTCACACAATCAGATACTTGGTCAAGTAAAAAGTGAGACTGAGGCGAGGAATCCACCAATGAGTACAACCGAAAATCAAATTGAGCAGGATCTTATTGCCCGACTGACTGAACTAAAATACACACTGCGGCCCGACATTCGCGATCGTGCATCACTCGAAAAAAACTTTAGGGAAAAGTTTGAAACTCTCAATAAGGTGCATCTGACCGATAACGAGTTTCAGCGTCTGCTTGATGCTGTTATTACTCCTGATGTGTATAATGCAGCTCAGACACTACGCAATATCAACAGCTTCGAGCGTGATGATGGTACACCACTGAACTACAGTCTGGTTAATCTTCGCGACTGGTGCAAGAACGATTTTGAGGTAGTGAATCAGTTACGCATCAACACCGATAACAGCTATCACCGCTATGATGTGATGCTTCTTATAAACGGTGTACCAGTTGTGCAGATCGAGCTTAAAGCACTGTCTGTTAGTCCACGTCGTGCTATGCAGCAAATCGTGGATTACAAAACTGATCCTGGCAATGGCTACGGTAAGACACTGTTGTGTTTTATCCAACTCTTCATCGTTAGCAATCGTACTGATACTTGGTACTTCGCGAACAATAATGCACGACATTTCAGTTTTAATGCCGATGAGCGATTCCTGCCAGTCTACCAGTTCGCCAGTGAAGATAACAAAAAGATTACCCAGCTAGAAATTTTCGCCGACAAATTCTTAGCCAAGTGTACTTTAGCGCAAATGATCAGTCGTTATATGGTTCTGGTTGCCAGCGAACAGAAGTTATTAATGATGCGCCCGTACCAAATTTATGCGGTCAAGGCTATCGTCGATTGCATTCATCAGAATTGCGGAAACGGCTATATCTGGCATACCACAGGTTCAGGCAAAACATTGACTTCGTTCAAAGCGTCCACTTTGCTCAAGGATAATCCTGACATTGAAAAATGTCTTTTTGTGGTGGATCGTAAAGATTTGGATCGCCAGACTCGGGAAGAGTTTAACCGTTTTCAGGAAGGGTGTGTAGAAGAGAACACGAATACTGAAACGCTGGTGCGCCGACTTTTATCTGACGACTATGCCGATAAAGTTATTGTCACAACTATCCAAAAGTTGGGGCTGGCGCTGGACAGCACAAATAAACGTAACTACAAAGAGCGTCTGGAGCCATTACGAGACGCCCGTATAGCATTTATCTTTGATGAATGCCATCGCTCTCAATTTGGCGAAAATCACAAAGCTATAAAAGAATTTTTCCCTAATGCACAGCTTTTTGGCTTCACGGGAACACCTATCTTCGAGCAAAATGCCAGCTACCAGCAAATCGAAGGTCAACAAGCCAGCCTGCGTACCACCGACGACTTATTCGAACGCTGTTTGCATCAGTACACCATCACTCATGCTATCGAAGATCGCAACGTCTTACGCTTTCACATAGACTATTTCAAACCGGAAGGAAAGAACCCACCTAAGCCCGGCGAAGGCATCGCTAAATCTAAGGTTATCGAAACCATTCTTTCTAAACACGATTCTGCGACCAATGGACGCAAATTTAATGCTATCTTGGCAACTGCCAGCATTAACGATGCCATCGAATATTTTGAGTTATTTGACAGCATTCAGACAAAAAATGCAGAACAAAATACTGAATTTCGACCATTGAACGTAGCATGTGTTTTTTCCCCACCTTCTGAAGGAAACAAAGATGTTCAGCAGATACAGGAAGATCTGCCTCAGGAAAAAGAAGATAACCAGCAAGACCCGGAAGGCAAGAAAGTTGCACTCACCCGTATCATTGCTGACTACAATACGCGTTTCAAGACCAATCACCGCATAAGTGAATTTGACTCTTACTATCAGGACGTACAAAAGCGTATCAAGGATCAACAGTATCCCAATACTGACTTATCTGCTGCGCAAAAAATTGACATAACCATCGTAGTGGACATGCTGCTTACGGGATTTGACTCCAAGTACCTCAATACACTGTACGTGGACAAAAATCTCAAACACCATGGTTTAATTCAAGCATTTTCGCGAACTAATCGCGTTCTCAACGATACGAAACCCTACGGTAACATTCTCGATTTTCGTCAACAACAAAAGTCGGTGGAAGGGGCCATTGCACTCTTTTCCGGTGAAAAAATTAATAACCCACGTGAAATTTGGCTGGTAGATTCTGCTCCTAAAGTCATTGAGAATCTGCAAACAGCCACACAGAAACTGGCTGACTTTATGCAATCACAGGGACTGGCTAATACACCGGAAGAAGTTGCTAACCTTAAAGGCGATGTTGCCAGAGCGCAATTCATTAACCTGTTCAAAGATGTTCAGAGACTTAAAACTCAGCTCGATCAGTATACCGATCTATCTGAAGAGCAAAAACAACAGATCGAGAGGATCGTGTCAGCAGATCAATTGCTGGGATTTAAGGGCGTGTATCTAGAAACGGCCAGGCGCCTAAAGGAACAACAGGACAAAGACCAAACATTACCAGAAGTACAACAACTCGATTTTGAATTTGTACTTTTTGCCTCTGCGGTTATTGATTACGACTTTATCATGGGCCTTATTGCTAATCTGACTCAGCAGAAACCAGGCAAACTCACCCTAAATCGCGAAGAACTCATTGGACTGATCCAGTCCGATGCCAAGTTTATCGACGAACGTGAAGATATTGCTGCGTACATCCGTGGTCTGCCAGTAAATGAGGCATTAAACGAAAAACAGATTCGAACAGGTTTTGAACACTTCAAGGCAGAGAAGAAGGCGAAAGAACTCTCTGAGATCGCCGTCAGACATGACCTTGCACCAGATGCCCTGCAAGTTTTTGTTGATGAAATTCTACGTCGTCGTATCTTTGATGGTGAGCGCCTTTCCGAATTAATGGCTCCGCTGAATCTGGGCTGGAAAACACGTACACAGAAAGAGCTGGCGCTTATGGATGAACTGACACCGTTGCTACACAAACTGGCACAAGGGCGTGAGATCACGGGACTATCAGCCTATGAGGAACAATGATAATGATAGCAGTTTGGTCGTATTTTTTTGCACATTAAGCGATATACCAAATTTAATAAGTGCATGGTTTTTGGAGTAAAGAAAATGAATGACAATGTTAAACAATTTTTTCCCCGGTTGCGCTTTCAATCATTTAAAGCTTCAGGTCCATGGGAATTCCAACCATTGGGAAAACTAGCGAAACGCTCAGTTCGAAAAAATGTTGATGGTAAAATAACCCGCGTTCTAACCAACTCAGCAGAGTATGGGGTTGTTGATCAGCGAGATTTTTTCGAGAAAGATATTGCTAACCAAAACAATCTTGAAGGGTATTACCTTGTTGAAGAAGGAAGCTATGTTTATAACCCTCGGGTTTCAACGATGGCTCCTGTAGGACCGATTTCAAAAAATAAAATCGGATTAGGCGTGATCTCACCATTATATACAGTGTTCAAATTTAATAGCAAAAATAATGATTTTTATACTCATTATTTTAAGTCAACACATTGGCATCATTACATGCGCCAAGTTTCAAGCACAGGCGTACGCCATGACCGAATGAACATCAGTAATAACGCATTCATGGAGCTACCACTTCCTGTATCTACTCCAGAAGAACAACAAAAAATCGCCAATTGTTTATCATCTTTGGATGCTCTACTCACAGCAGAAGTCCAGAAACTGGATGCGTTAAAGAAATATAAAAAAGGCCTGTTGCAGCAGCTTTTTCCTCGTGAAGGAGAAACCCTGCCCAAATTACGTTTTCCTAATTTCCAAGGCACAACGGAATGGAAAATATGTCCATTGGGTGATTTTATTGAGGAATATCGAAAAAAGTCTACATATCAAGATGAGTATGATGTATTAACTTCTGCTAGAAATGGTCTTATCAAACAACGTGAATATTACGATAATGAACGAATTACAGAACGTAATAATGTCGGCTTTAATATTATTCCTGTAAATTACATCACATATCGCAGCAGAAGTGATGATAGACGATTTTATTTTAACGAAAACAACTTAGGTATAACTGGAATTATTAGCACATATTACCCTGTCTTTCGCATAAATAAAGGCATAAATAAATTCTTTATCGAATTACTTGCTCAATATGCAGAGTATGTTGGCAAACATAGTGTCGGAACTTCGCAAACAGTTCTTTCATTAAATGAACTACGCCGAATTAAGTTACCTATTCCCACAGAAGCAGAGCAACAAGATATTGCTAATTGTCTATATTCTTTCGACAACCTAATCGTAGCTCAAGCTCAAAAAGTTAAAACACTTAAAACCTTTAAAAAGGGCCTATTGCAACAGATTTTTCCTAAGGTTAATGAGGTGATCTTATGAAACTAGGAAAAACATTTGCTGACTTGTTCTCACTTAGTACTCACTTACGCACAGAACTGATAAGCAAGAAGGCAATCCTGCTGTACGCCTACAATGGTACAGGTAAGACTCGTTTATCAATGGCCTTCAAGGATACAGGTAATCACGATACATTGTATTTCAATGCTTTCACCGAAGATCTCTTCCACTGGAACAACGATCTGGTAGGTGATGAAGATCGACGCTTGCTCCTCAACAGGGATTCGCGATTTTTTCAGGGGTTATTTGAGCTGGAAATGGACAACCGTATACGCCCGTTATTGCAGCGTTATACAGACTTCGACTTTCGAATTGATACAGAAGAATGGGCGATACGCTTCTCACGAACTGTAGATGGTCAAATCATTGATAACATCAAGGTTTCACGAGGAGAAGAAAATATCTTCATTTGGTGTTTCTTCTTAGCTATCGTACAATTAGCACTTGATGGTGCAGATGCTTACCAGTGGGTAAAATATGTCTACATCGACGATCCTATATCTTCATTGGATGAGCATAACGCAATCACAGTTGGCAGTCATCTGGCGCAACTATTGAACAAAGCAGATAACCCATTGAAGGTGATGATCTCGTCTCATCATCCATTATTCTTCAATGTCATGCACAATGAACTTGATGCTCGTAAATCCAGAAAGGTCGCAGCCTACTTTTTATCAAGATCCCGGGTTGATGGCAGTTATTCCCTAACTTATACAGGTGCGACACCATTCTTTCATCATGTTGCGATACTAACTGAGTTGTATAAAGCGGAGCAATCAGGTGAATTATATACCTATCATTTCAATATGTTACGTTCAGTTCTGGAAAAATCAGCTAGCTTCCATGGTTTCTCAAATTTCTCAGCCTGCATTGCGCAGGATGCTGATGACCCTGAAAGGATTTTACATTCGAGACTCATCAATATTTTGAGCCATGGAAACTATTCGCTTTTCGAGCCTCAACCTATGCTTGAAGAAAATAAAACTTATTTCAGAAAGATTTTGCATGATTTTCTGAAACGCTATCCATTTAATCCTGATTTATTTCCCCAACAGATTGAGGAAAGTGAAGAGAAACTATGACTGACTTTGAAAAACAAAAACTGGGCAAAACGCTCTGGAACATAGCTGATCAACTACGCGGTGCTATGAATGCTGATGATTTTCGCGATTATATGCTAGCATTTTTGTTCCTGCGATATCTATCGGATAATTACGAAGCAGCGGCTCAAAAAGAGCTAGGAGTAGACTACCCCAAACAAAAAGAGGGGAAACGTCAACCACCATTAACTCTGTGGTATGAACAAAATGAGCAGGACATTCCTGAGTTTGAGAAGTTAATGCGCCGTAAAGTGCATTACGTAATCGAACCCCAGTACCTTTGGACAAGCATTGCCGAAATGGCGCGGACTCAACATGTGAAACTGCTTAATACATTACAGGCAGGCTTTAAGTACATTGAGGAAGAATCTTTCGCCAGTGTCTTTCGAGGGCTGTTCTCAGAAATCAATCTTGCCTCAGAAAAACTTGGCAAAACATACGGTGAGAGAAATGACCGCCTTTGCAAGATAATCAAAGAAATTGCTGATGGGTTGAAACAGTTCTCTACCGACAGTGACACATTGGGGGATGCTTACGAGTATTTAATCGGTCAGTTTGCAGCTGGCTCAGGTAAAAAAGCCGGTGAGTTCTACACTCCTCAACATATTTCAGATATCTTATCTGCCATTGTTACGCTGGATAGCCAAGAACCTGCCACTGGGCAGCGTTCACACATAGACAGCGTGTTTGATTTTGCCTGTGGTTCAGGTTCATTGCTCCTAAATATTCGCAAGCGCATGGGGCAGCACGGTATTGGAAAAATATACGGTCAAGAGAAAAATATCACCACCTACAACCTTGCACGTATGAATATGCTTCTGCATGGAGTGAAAGATTCGGAATTTGATATTTTTCACGGAGATACCCTTCTTAACGATTGGGATATGTTACGCGAGACCAATCCGTCCAGAATGCCCAAATTCGATGCGGTTGTTGCCAATCCGCCATTCAGCTATCGCTGGGAACCTTCAGAAACATTAGCTGATGATGTGCGCTTTAAAAATTACGGTCTGGCACCTAAATCTGCTGCTGACTTCGCTTTCCTTTTACATGGATTCCATTTTTTAAAAGAAGATGGTGTAATGGCAATCATCCTGCCTCATGGTGTACTTTTCCGGAGCGGTACTGAAGCACGTATACGCACGAAGCTGCTGAAGGATGGGCATATTGATACGATAATTGGTCTGCCTGCAAATCTGTTCTTCTCTACTGGTATTCCGGTATGTATTCTGGTGCTTAAAAAATGTAAAAAACCTGACGACATATTATTCATCAATGCAGCAGAACACTTTAATAAGGGTAAACGGCAGAATCAGATTTCTTCTGATCATATAAAAAAAATTATTGATGCTTACAAGTTCCGCAAAGAGGAACCACGCTACGCACGTCGCGTCAGCATGGAAGAGATTGAGAAAAATGATTTTAATTTAAACATCTCACGCTATGTAAGCACAGCTGAACCTGAAGAAGAAATCAATCTTACTGCAGTACATGCAGAGCTGTTTTCTCTGGATAATCAGATAAAATCAGCAACTCAAAAATATAACGAATTTCTAAAAGAGTTAGGTTTAGCTCCTTTGCCATAATTCACATCATATTATTTTTATAAAAGAATGCCCTTGTTGCAACAAGGGCATCAAAACGTATTGATATTAAATAATATTTTGGGAGAATCATTTTCACAAAAATTTTCAGTTCAGTAGCATGATGTATATTAAGGGGGCTGTAAATTAATAGGCATCTATCTGCGAGCGTGCCATCCGCCCGGTCGTTATGGGACGAAAGGCCCAGTTATTCGCTGCTTCACTGATGGCCGGGAACCACACAGCACAGATAATGAGCCTTCTGGAAACAGCAAAACGCAATGGTCTGGAGCCACATGCCTAGCTAACAGACGTTCTGACACGTCTGCCTGCGTATTACCGCGGCGTTTTTCAAGGTAGTTGCTGCCTCTTGAGGGATTTACCTTATCCAAGTAAGTGATACCTGTCGTCAGGTGTTCGTGTACCAGACTATAACCTGCAGTCGGGCATTGAACGTCTGACGACAGGAAATCAGCCAGACCAGCAACTACGCGGGCTGACAGCGAATCAGAACCTGAATCATCCGAGAGTCATTCCCGAGTCAGTACTTCATCACCTACCACCAATATCCGGCGGCTTCAATAGTGGCACTGTGATTATTCAGTACACCGGCTTTCCCCGTGGCGGCACCATTCGCATCCAGCATGCCACCAGTATGCATATCACCTGCACTGTAAATCAGGCTGTGCGTCCGGTTATTCAGGGTCTGTACCCCTAAGTCCACACGCTCACGCCCGGCCAGCGTCGCCGCCACGCCATTTTCTTCCAGATTATTAAATGTGGCAGCGCTGACACCAACAGCATCGCCGTAGATTCGCCCGGTACCGGAATTCGTCAGGGTGTTCGCCTGAAGATGCGTATATTTCCCGTCAATCAACCGGTACCAGAATGCTGAGTAATAAATCTGCCAATTTTTAGCTGACTTAATTTTGATCATTATAGAATAATGATCTGAACGACAGCAATATGACAGATTTATCGATCGATATAACGCAAATGAACAGATCTTTATTCTGATATATATCGCAAAAAACAGTATATCGAAAAACTTATAACCATAATTAATGGAAAAGTGCAGGAAATTATTCCGATGAATGATTTTAATACAGTTGGTTAGCCTAAAAAGTAGCAATTTTTGATTTCAGTCATTGAAAATTGCAATGCGTGACGATTCAACAGCATTTAAGTGAGTTTCAGGATATGGGAAGGGCATGAAAGGAGGAACGCAATAAAATACACAGGAAGAAGGGGAAAATGTTTTGTAAAAACAGAAAATTAACAGCGTACATCAGGAAACGCAGTCTCCTGATTCAGTGCTACCACATGAAAATTTAGTTAACTGTTACCGTACTAAAATTTATGTCAGAAGATGTTCCATTACCGAAAGTCAATCAGCGATACAAAGACGATCATGGTGCGCTTGTCACCGTGACCAGTGTTGAGGAAATCTGGGTGGTGTTTATGCGGGACGGTTATCCGCATTACTGTCTTATATCACTGGCGCTGACAATATCCTTCCATGAAAATATACTTCTGATAAATGACTCCGGTTTAGTGGCAACCAAGTGCAAACACTAAAAGACTGCTCTGTTGACCGCTCAGGTAACAAGCTGAGTTCCGGAAAGCGGTAAGTGCATAGTGTTATTCCGTGCTTTAACATTCTTTCCATACCGGAACCAAGATTGCAGGCACTGTATATAAATCAATATCGTCGTGCGCCAGAAAATCAATGAAAGAGCGTTTTTCTATTTTCTCAACAATCCTCTGGCCGACAATCATGGGAACATATTTATGCTCAGGAAGAACCGTCTCTGGCGGGCCAATAATCACACTTCCACTGACTTCACTCAGGTGTTCAGGTAATCGCCGCGATAACGTACTCATAAAGGAAACATCCACAATCACACCATTTTCCGTCGTCAACCACGCATGAAAATTAAACCCCGAGTGATGTCTGAAATCTTCAGGCTGAATCCCTTTTTCAGACCAGCGCTGAAAATCCGCAACTGACGGATTGTAAATAAATCTTTCCTGTTTCCAGAGTTGTCCGACGGTAACCCATACCCGACATTCAAGGATATTCTCAAAATATGGCTGAAAATAATGACTCCACTTTAAGCATTGTCCTGCTGAAGCGGAAAAGTCTGTCACACCAGACTGCAGACAGACATGACTGAATACATCCTGATAATCGTATTCTTTGTTTTTTGTGACTCCATTCCATTCTTCATTAAATCCCAGCCTTTTTGTAAAAGAGAAGGCTTTACGTAAATTATCTGAATAATCAGATTCAGGATGAAATACTAATAAATCTTTTTTACAGAAACTAAAGTATCGTAGCAGATGGCCAAACATTAAATGTCTCCCCAATACATAACCTGTATGTCAGATACTCTGAACCTGAAGAATTATAAAAAATGTTGACTAGTCGTAAAATCCTGCTTTATGCAACTATATGTAAAGTCTCTCTTTACTGCCATTAGCCATTTCAGTAGTACGCACAGAATATGGCGCAGATACGCTTGCGGATCGATACCATTCAGACAGCAGGTCCGTTCACTACCGTAATCGCTGCCGAAGAACACATTGATTACCCCTCAATAATCCTGCTGTCAACGTCAAAATTGTTGGTCGGGCTCGATTTATTTAATTGTGTAAACAGGGCCTCTCAGCGAAAGGCCCTTGAACCGCCCCGGGTTTCCTGGAGAGTGTTTTATCTGTGAACTCAGGCTGCCAGATCATCGTTTCCGATGGAAGCATAATAAGCTTTTTCTGCTTCTGCCGGAGGAGTATGGCCCAGCCTTTCCAGCAATCGTCGATTGTTATACCAGTCCACCCACGTGAGTGTGGCCAGTTCCACTTCTGCACGGTTTTTCCAGCTCTTACGGTGTATTACCTCCGCTTTGTAAAGACCATTGATGCTCTCCGCCATCGCGTTGTCATACGAGTCGCCTGTACTCCCTGTTGATGCCAGCAGTTTTGCTTCTTTTAATCGCTCCATATAGGCCAGTGACACATACTGAGAGCCTTTATCGCTGTGATGGATGGTGCCGGACGGACGGCGGGCCCACAACGCCTGCTCCAGCGCATCCAGCACGAATGTCGTTTCCATAGACGATGAGACCCACCACCCCACGATGTATCCGGCAAACACATCAATGATGAACGCCACATAGACGAAGCCCCGCCATGTGCTGACGTAAGTAAAATCAGCCACCCACAGCTGGTCAGGTCGTTCTGCCACGAACTGACGGTTTACGCGGTCGCCTGCGGCAACGGCTTTCCGGCTGATGGTCGTACGGACCTTTTTACCCCGGAGAACACCGGCAAGTCCCATAACCGCCATGAGACGTGCCACAGTGCATCTGGCCACTCTGATACCTTCCCGTAACAACTGACGCCAGACTTTACGCACACCGTATACCTGATGATTTTCATCGTATACGCGCTGTATCTCTTTCTTCAGCCAGTCATCGCGCTGCGCACGGGCACTGCGTTTATCCGGATGATGTCGCTGTTGCTGACAGTGGTAATACGTTGACGGGGCAATATGTAGTTCACTGCATACCGGTCCGACCCCGTACAGCTTACGCAGCTTATCCAGCAGTGGCATCACTTTTTCCAGAGGCGGTCGAACTCCGCCTTCGCAAAATAAGCGGAAGCCTGGCGAAGGATATCGTTACTGCGGCGCAGTTCACGATTTTCACGTTCCAGCTCTTTCAGACGCTGACGTTCAGCGGTGGTGAGCCCGCCATCACCGCCTCCGGTATCCCGCTCATGCTGGCGTACCCAGACACGCAGAG
>ERZ506922.742-NODE-742-length-12592-cov-3.355428_pt1 | contig 12592 bp, 7 predicted proteins | sample MGYA00513974_ERZ506922 | MGnify/ENA metagenome assembly ERZ506922 | reverse complement strand
GAGTTGATTTTGGCTTCCGATGCCCGTCGTGCAAATGAAAAAGCACTGTATTTGTTGGAGCACCGTAGCCATTCCAAAAAAGAATTGATAGATACGCTCTATGGCTGGAATGCCGGGGTAAATCCCAACAAGAATTTGAATAATGTTATCTACAGGCTGAAAAAGCAGCTTGTTTTAGCCGGACTGCCGGAAGAGGAATATGTTGTTCTCGAAAGCGGCATGTGCCGCTGGAGCAGCAGTTTTCCGGTAGAAACAGATGCCGTCCGTTTTACCGAATGCATCAGCATGGCAAAGGAATCGGCAGGCGCCGGGCGCATCGGTTTTTTAAGAACGGCGGAACGGCTGTATACGGGTGAATTGCTGCCGGAATTTTCTACGGAGCTATGGGTCATTGAGCGGAATCTGCAGCTTAAGGGAATGTATCAGCAGGCTGTGGTGGAGCTGGGGGAATATCTCCGACAGGCCGGCAAGTATCAGGAAGAGCTTCGGCTTTACCGGAAAGCCGGCAAATTATATCCCTTTGATAAATGGCAGATTCAGGAGATTGACTGTCTGATGCTGCTGAAGGAGTATAAAGAGGCATATGACGTCTATCGGAATACGGCCAAACTCTATTGCGAGGAGCTGGGCGTGCCGCCCGGGCCTGAGATGGTAAGCCGTCTGCGAAGGATAGAGAGTCAGATTAAGAATCCGGTAGGGAATTTTGAAGATTTAAAAGAAAACTTCAGGGAGCAGAAGAATACGGGCGCCTATTACTGCCTGTATCCCAGCTTTCTTGACTCCTGCCAGCTGCTTGCGAGAGTGGCAGAGAGAAGCGGAAGATCTATTTTCCTGATGCTTCTGAACCTGACCGAGCGGATGGGGAAGGAGATAACGGATTCGGAGAAGCTGGAGACGCAGATGGAGATCCTGAAGGAGGTAATCCGGTCATCGTTCAGAAGAGGAGATCTGTTCACCACCTACAGCAAGAGCCAGTATATGATTATTCTGGTCGGAACAGAGAAAGAGAACTGCAACAAAGCATTTACCAGGTGTCTTGACAGATGGAAGCAAACCGAAGGAGCAAAAGGGGAACTCAGTTATTCGGTAGAGTCCCTGGTCAAAATGTTGAATCCCGAACTGTCACAGGAGGGGGAAACTCCGGACTGGAAATGAGATTCCGGTATAAACAGGTAAAAAAGTTATAAAAACAGTAAAAAGAATAAAAAAATCAGGAGCTGCTATTGGCGAGGTAATTCGCGAGGCAGCTCTTTTGTTATGATAAAAATAATACGCTTAAGCTGATAGACGCTGCTCTGGATGATTAAAGAATTAAAACGGATAAATGAGGAGAAAAAATGGCGGGAATGTTCAGGAAAATAAAAGAGGATGGCAGGTTAAGACGAACGATGGCCGCATGGCTTGGCATCTGTATAGTCGTGCAGATGGTGTTCGGCAGCCTTGGCGCCGTCCGTACGTATGCCGGCGACACGATTTATAAGGTAATCACGGTCAGTGAAAAAGAGATTATAAAAGGTGTGAAGCGGGCGGCCGGCAAGGACCATGAGTATGTTCCGAATATAGACAGAAAGAAGCTTCCCTATGCAAATGAAGAGCTGAAAGATGACGCAATTGACAAGATTACGCCTTTTTTGATGGGAACATCCATTATTGAACAGAAAAAGGCGGGCGATAATTGTTCTGTCATTGTGGCAGTCAGCGGGGAGGAGCTTCCGGCATCGGGCAGTGAAGCCGAATACGCAGCAGAAAACGTAATATTTATCGGATTTAATGGAAATAAGGACAGTGACTGTGTATTTACGCTGCAGATAGTCGATGCGAACGATATTGTAATACGCTCTATGACAATTATTACGTATAAACAGGACGGCGCAGCAGCCACGCCGCCGGAGGCCAGCGGCTCGGAAGCAACGCCCTCCGAGGATGGCACGGAACCGGCAAGCCCGTCCGCCGCCACATCTTCCACAGCAACCGGTTCTGAGATACAGGGATACGGCTTTGCTGAAGCAGGGGCCAGGGAAGAGCTGGGGGAGGATGAACTGACGGATTTAGTGCAGAACGGAGACATTTCCACTCCGGGAGAGGCAGCCTCACCCGGCAGTCCGGATGACCCGAAAGATGCGGCAGGCCCCAGAATGACGGTACCGGCAGGCGGATTTTGTGTCGCATTTGCGGAGAGCGGTACGAATGCGCACGGAAAAATAGCACAGGTTCAGGCCTTTCTGGCCGATGGTGAGGAAAAGGTAATGTCAGGCGCAATCGGAACCTTTCATATTGCGGCCGATTACAGTGTAGTTGACGAAAAACTGCCGGAATACGCTTATTTCACGGTGAGATTCAAGATAGAGGATGATAAGGGCAATGACTACGGGAATGTAAAAGGCCCGGAAAGTGAGCCGAGCGCCAGGCCGGTTTCGTCCCTGAACAGTGAAAAACAAAGGGAATGGAAGGCCATCCACGAACTGCTGTTGGAATCTTCCGAATATGCGGACGCGGCGCAGTGTAATGACTGGCAGATGATAACGGCGGAAACGAACACCTATTTTTATTCCGCCGGGGCCGGATTAGCGGTATTCGGAATCAGGAACGGCGGAACCGCAATCACGGATCTTCCAATATTCTTTACCTTTGATAACTATATTACACCGATTGGTTCCGCAATTACGGCTACACCGGGAATCCTGAACAGGGAGGAGCTTAAAGAGGCATATGAGAGCAGCGCAGGCCCTGCTCACAGCGGAGATGCTGCCCTGATCGAAGGGGAAGCAGTCACCATGAGAAGCAATGCCCGGTACTGGTGGCATGATGTAAAGCTGTCCAATACCGGCAGTCTTGGCAATATGGCGGCAGGAACAAATGTGGGAAATGCTGACGGTGAAATTATTTACAAAATTTCAGCAGGAAAAGATTACAGAAGCGACGTGGGCCGCCTCTATACAAAATCTTATTCAGTCCTCGACGTTATTGCATTTGACGGGTTTGCCCTGGATATTTCCGGATATGGATTATCTGTTGATGCCTCAGTCAAAAAAGGGGAACTGTATCTGACAAAAGATGGCCGTAATGTGGCAAAGCTGATTGGACTGAAGCTTCCGGGAGGATATCATTCCGGTGAAGTAAAGGTGACGCCGGTTTACCAAAACAACGATTCTTCAACGAATATCATAACCGGTTTTGAAGTGCGCTACACGGCAGAAAACAAAACTTTGGCAACAGACGGGCCAAAAGATATGGCGGACATCGTAAGTGATGAGATGAATGTCTACCTGGGAATCGGTTCGGTTCTCAAAAAAGCGGCTGGCATCATTAAATATGACGGGAATGCAGCAGTTTCCGGCCGGAATCCGTCGGTGTCGTGCAAAGCGTATTTTGACGCCTATTCCATCATGTATGATGAGACGGCAGACAACACGGACCTGGAAAAGAACGACGGAGAAACAAATCATCACAGTGAAGCAGAAAATAACCTGACTGCAAATTCCGCTTATCCTCTGACGAAAGAGGCATATACAGACAGGGACTGCAAGGTTAAGGCAGAGGGGGAAAATAAGATATTCGAACCCGGCCGGGAAGTCCGTTATAAAATCAGGGTCAAAAATAATGGTTATGCAGAAGAACGGTTTGACATCGTGGACTCTCTTCCTGCGGGTCTTGACACTGCGTCGGTTAAGACATTAAAGGTGATGGTGGAAGGAAAACAGCTTCCGGCAGACGCTTTTACGGATCTTCCTGCCAATACGGCCGTTTCCCCGGCCGTCAAAGTATGGGGAAACATTCTGATTCCGTCCGGCGGGGAAGCAGTTGTCATTTTTGAAGCCGCCTTTAAATCGAAAACAGAGTTTTCCGGTAATAACATCAATACGACGCAGACCAATTCAGCCGGATGGTACCGCAGTTCAGATGTGCAGAGAGAAAAAAACCTTGGCAGGGATGATGCGACGGTATTCGTGAACCTGAATACTTTACAAGAGAGCGATGTCACATTCAGGAAGACTATCGTAAATGCCGGAACAGGCGGCAGCCAGCCGGCAGTGGGCAGCGACGTGACATATAATCTCATGGCGGGATTAACCGGAGGCGTACACAATTCCCACTGGATCACGGTAAAAGACGAATGGCCCGGCTCCGTAACGTTAAAGGAAATCTCCAATATTCCTTCACAGGCAATTATCATCATAAAAGAGAATGGGACGGAGATTAAACGCTATGAGAATAAGGGAAACAGCGCGGCTTCCTGGAGCGCGTTCTCGCTTGCAGGGAAATCCGGAATTACCGTGGAAGCAAGAGTCTATCTCAAACCGGGTGTGACGGAGAATATTAAATTAAAGGGGAGGATTGAGGCCGAAGGCGAGATTACCAACCAGGCTCATGCAGGAGGCGGAGAAGGAGAGGGCTTCGATAAGCCGGGTAGCGCAACTCTTTATGCAATCGGAGCATCGATTGAGAAGAAAGCTTATTTTATCGGAGCATCGGAAAAGGGCAGTATTACAGAGCAGAACAGCAGGCGCCATCCTGTCGATCAGAGCGTTACGTTCCGGGCCGGAGACGTGGTATGTTATGAGATGACGCTTAAAAATACGGGTAATGACAGGTTTAAGGCTAATGTCTCGGACGACATATCAAACCTGTTCGGAGACGGAATCCGCCCGATTTATGCAAACGCGGATTTGGGTGAACCGGGATCTGTATTTATGAAGAAAACGGGAGCTAAGGGCTGGCTCAGTCTGACGCCCGGCCAGAGCGGGACAAAGGCATTGGATGAGAACGTGGAACTGGCAAAGGGGGAAAGTATTGTTTTCCGTATCTATCTTGAGATACCGGAGGGAGCATCGGTTCTGTTCCCCGAAAATACGGTCAGCGCTTCTCTGGCCTATGATAAGGAACCGGAGCGGAAATTTGCGATCAGGGCGTCCGCCTCAATTACAATTAACGAGGATGTCCAGAAGGCCTCGATTGATAAAGAGGTATACGCGGTCGCCAGGGAGCTGAAAGAAGAAGGGGGCCATGTCTATCTGAAGGGCGCCAAATGGAATAATCCGGTTCTTGGCAGCGGAACAGGACTGGCGGAAGACGAAACGACTCTCACTGTCGGAAAAGGAGATTATGTTTTCTACCGGATCACCATTAATAACGAAAGTGATGAAGAACCTCTCCGCATCTATGAAATCGAAGACTGGCTGCCCGCCGGAATGCAGTTTGAACGGTTTTATGAATTCAACGGTGCGGACCGGGGAAAGAAGATACCTGGGGCAGTAGGAGACAGCGATACGCTGGATCTGGGGATTAAAGAAAGAAGCAATAAGTTTTCCGGTAAAAACTGGCTGTATTATGAAGACGCGGCCGCAGGTAAATGGGGAACGGATGCAGAGGTTGCGGTGAGCCATGGAGCAAATTTTGCATCGATGAACAGCGGTAAGACAACTTACCGTGTCCGGCTTTACGATACGGATGCCATAAAGACAGGTTTGTCCCCCGTTCCATCGGTTAAACCGGGCGGAAGTGTGGTATACGGAATAATTGCAAAAGTCACGGGAGATCTTGACGGCATTAAGAAACTTACTAATACTACCGGTGTCATTGTTGACCAGACGGCGATTACGGATGAAGCATTCGACAGGCCGGTTTCTGATTTGAGAGGAGCAGTGGGCGGAAAATCTTATTCCGATGACTTATATAAGATTATAACCGCTTCCGCTGATGTCGCCGCGGCGGGAATTTATACTCCCGGTATCGGAAAGAGCCTGGCTCAGTACAATGCTTCGAATAATTGGTATGATTATAAACCGGACGGTAAAAATGACAATTTCCTTCCGAACAATCCGATGCGCTGGCAGGTGACCCTGTATAATGGAACCAACGGCCATATGACTAGAGGGCCGATTGAAAATTATACAATCAGGGATGTGTTCCCGGCCGGCCTGACTTACAACGAAGCCGATGCGGACGGAACCTATATTGTCACCCCGGGCGGGAAAAAGATACCCCTTCCGGAACCGGCTGTCGGACGCGAAGAGGGAAAGAATGTGACAGCCTCCTGGAAGATTGAGAAACAGTCTGAAGGATACCTGATAACGGGTGCAGACGGCCATACCGTGAAGACGAATGAAAACCTGGCCATTCCGGTAAAAGGCAAAATTACAGTCAGAATAGGTTCCAGGGCTGACGGCGACGGAACGGCTAAATATGGAACTTATGTGAACCAGGCTGATTTAATACCGGCCCGGGAATACAGTTATACGGCTGCCTGTGAAGGCACGCTGGTCAAAGAGGGCAATCAGCCTGTCTGTGTCCGTGCGGAGGCATCGGTCAATATTTTCTTCGGTGACGGAAAGACGGAGGCGTGGAAAGAAATCAGAGGCTCCTTCAACGGAACAGAGGGGACCGGCACCGGCACCGGCACCGGCACCGACAGCTCCCGCAATTCAATTATTGCCGATGCCGGAAGCGAAGTTACGTATACGCTCAACATCAGGAATCAGGTAGAAAAGGGGATTGAAAACCTGGTAATAGTGGATCGTCTTCCGGCATTGAAGGATAACGGACTTGTAAACAACATGCAGCGAAATTCAGGTTTCAAAGTATCATTTCCCGACTCGCCTGCAATCGAAGTCCGGATCAGGAAAGCGTCCGGACAAATGGTAAGACTTAAAGACGGAGATTATAATGTCACGTTTGCGGACTGGAACACGAAATTCGGCAAAGGCTCCGCATTGCCTGCACGATATTGGGAACCGGACAGCGCGTCCGATTGGGAGTCCTCCGCCGCAGGCAGAGACACCTTCCGCATCGAGGTGGAAAATGACGCGTTAAAAGGACTTACGAACAATGATACGGTTATAGTAACCTTCAGCGCATTGCTTCCGAAGGCATCAGAACTGGATCTGAGCAATGAGCCGGTTGCGTGGAACACATTCGGATACGCATACAGGGCCGTCAACTCCACAAATAAGTCGACTATCACCGTGGAGCCGGCCAAAGTAGGCGTCCGGATACCAACGGCGTCCCTTGCGGTAACGAAAAAGATTGAAAGTCGGTTTGAGGAAGATAAGGCTCAGGCATTTACCTTCCGTCTAGAGAAAGAAGACGGGGCCAATACCGGGAAATGGGTGAGCGCAGGCGGGCAGCCCTATCAGCTTATGCCGGGAACCGGTGAAACCGCATCAGACGGGAAAACTGCGGAGAATGGGGAATTTACCCTGACCCATGGTCAGACTGCGAAATTTACGGTTCTGGCCGGCCGGAATTACCGGATTACCGAGAGAGACGGCGACGGATATTATGTGTCTGTCAGGGAATTCGGCGGCGGCGCCGGAGAGGACACCCTCTTCGATCCCGAGAATCCACCGTCTGCCGTATTGAAAAATGCCTCGGACGGTAAGAGCTATTCCTGTACCTTCACAAATATAAGAAGCAGCTTTTTCCTGCCGGAAACAGGAGGTGCGGGAACCGACCATCTCCGCAGAAAGGGAGCCGGAATGATGCTTGCGTCGCTGTTCGTTCTGATCGGCTGCTTCACAGGAGGTTTGTCAGGGAGAAGGCGCAGAAAAGAAGACGTTAAACGGAGCCGGTTCCTGTGACAAGGAGAGACGGATGAAGAGAAAAGGAATTATCATATTGGCCGTCCTGGTACTGCTTGCCGGAGCCGGAATGTACTTTTATCCGGACATCAGCAATATGTATTACCAGGCAGCGGCGGCGTCCGATATCAAGGGGTATCAAAAGGGGGTCCGGGAGCTGAGTAAAACGCAGGAAGAGGAAATGCTTGCAAGGGCTGAGGTATATAACAGCCGGTTATCCGGCGCACTTTCGATGGATCCCTTCCGGACGGGAGGCGCTGATCCTTCGGAAGAAGATGAGGAGTATAATGCCCTGCTGAATATAAACGGTGTGATGGGCTATATAGATATTCCAAAGATTGATGTTTACCTGCCGGTTTATCACGGCACATCGGCGGAGGTATTGAAGAAAGGGGCGGGCCATTTATATGGTTCAGCCCTTCCTACAGGCGGGAGCGGGACACACAGCGTCATATCGGCACACAGGGGGCTGCCGTCCGCCAGGCTTTTTACGGATTTGGGAGAGATGGAGAAGGGGGACATATTTTATTTCCACATATTTGACCGGATTATGGCTTATCAGATAGATCAGATAGAAACGGTTCTTCCGACACAGCTGGAACTGCTCGATCCGGTGCCGGGCAGGGAATATATGACACTGTTTACCTGCACGCCGTATGGGATTAACAGCCACCGTCTTCTGGTGCGTGGGGTAAGGATTCCTTATGAGGTAACCTCCGATGGGACTTCGCAGGAAGCAATGGCCGCCATACACATCCGGTGAAGGGGGAGAAAAGGTAGAGGAGAAAAGAGGGAAACGCGATGAAACATAAAGGAATTGCAAAGAAGGCAGGCACATTTCTCATCACTGCAATACTCGCGGCGGCATTTGCAGTACAGACTGCGGCTGCTGTGCCGGCGGAGAGTGAGAAGGCCGCGCTTACAATACAGGCATCCTCAGATGGGACGGGAATAGCAGGTGTAGAGTGGTCTGTCTATCAGGTGGCTGAAATGCCGCAGGACGGAGTATTTATCCTGACAGGAGACTTTGCGGCTTCCGGACTGGACATTGACGGCCTGAATGATTCAAGTCAATCAGCCATGCAGAAAAATGCGGTAAAATCAGCTGCTTTTGTCTCTGAGAATAAGATAAAAGCAGCTGGCAGCGAAGTAACCGATAAAAATGGGAGGGCAAAGATAGGCGGTCTCGAACGGGGCCTGTACCTTGTAAGCCAGACCGGTACACCCGGGACGGACAGGATAGTGAAGTCGATGCCATTTTTTGCAGCACTGCCCATGATGGTGGACGAAGGCGGAAAAATGGTCATTAAATATGAGGTGACGGCTGCTCCGAAACTGGAAGTGGAACAACCGCCTGAAACAGAGGCGCCGTCAACGGAGACGCCGTCAACAGAAGCGCCGTCAACAGAAGCGCCGTCAACGGAAGAGACGGATAAACCCTCGACGGAAGCTCCGCCCACATCTTCTGCGGAGGAATCAACCGGGGAAACCGGCAGCGCTTCACAGCCGTCGCAGCCTCCATCAACCGGCTCAGGCGGTTCATCGGGCGGCCATGACCGGGACAGGGGAAATTCTACGGTAATCATTGACAGCAATACGCCGCTGTCCAGTTTTCCGCAGGCAGAACCGCAGTTGGAGGAGATAGGGGATGAACCGGTGCCGCTGGCAGCTTTGCCCTCTCTTCCCAAAATGGGGGATATGGGAGCCGGGGCATATGCAGCAGGCATGCTGATTTCGATTCTGACAGGCTGCACCGCATTAATCCGCCGGAAAAAGTATACCGGAGGGAAAAAGTGATTTATGACCGACAAGACGAAACGACGGCTGTGTACGGCCATATTTACACTCAGCCTCATCTCCATGGCGGTTTTTACAGTAATGTATGTAAAAACACAAAAAGAGTACCGCCACAGTGAAAGAGATATTGCGGCGGTAATGGAAATACGCGGAGCAATATCGCCCGCTCTTACAATAAACGAGAAGAGCCGGCTGGATGAGGCCTCCCTGAGAGCGGCAGAATATGAGTCGGCGCAGGAGCGCCGGGAAGGCTGCAGGCTTCTGAAGGAGATCAATCAGGATGTGGCGGCATGGATCACGATTGCGGGAACACCCATTGATTACCCGGTAATGCAAACCCCGGACAGTCCGGATTATTACTACAGGAGGGGATTTGACGGCAGATATTCCGCATATGGGATGATTTATATGGATGCGGCCTGCCGGCTCCGGGAGGCTGAAGCGCTTTATGAAGCGGAGGCAGAGGAAGGGAAGGCAAGTCCCAACTGCGTCATTTACGGACATCATATGAAAAACGGAACCATGTTTGCCTCACTGGAAAAATACGGTTCTGAGGAATATTATAAGGAACATCCGGAAATTTGTCTGGATACACCCGATTCGTCATCGGTATATGAGATAGTGGGAGTTGTCAGACTTCCGGCCGAGAAGCTGAGCAGCGGATTTGCGGCAGTGCTGGCAGCCAGAACACGGGAAGAATACGAAAGCTTTGTACAGTACATAAAAAAACATGCTGCCTATGATACGGGAATTACGGCCGAATGGCCTCGGCAGCTTATTACACTGACCACCTGTGAATACACACTAAAAGACGGCAGACTGCTGGTCGTGGCACGTAAAAAACGGTGAGAAATCCGCGTTGCGGACTTCTCACCGTTTTTTACGTGATTCCGGCTTTACATTAAGCGCATCTGCATCTGCTCCGGATCACTGCTGTAGCTGATACAGGTGTCACGGGATATTTTGCCTTCCCGCATAAGCCGCAGCAGGCTGTTATTCATGCTGATCATGCCCTCGGCCATACTGGTGGCGATTACATTATCTATCTGATGAATCTTGCCCTCCCGAACCATTGTGCGGATTGCATCATTCAGGAACATGATCTCAAAGGCGGGCACCATGCCTCCGGTGACGGTAGGGACGAGCTGCTGGGAGATGACGGCCTGGAGAACCATAGCCAGCTGGACGCGTATCTGCTGCTGCCCGTCGGGAGGGAATACATCGATGATACGGTCAATCGAATTGGCGGACCCGATGGTATGCAGGGTTGAAATCACCAAATGGCCTGTTTCCGCGGCGGTCATCGCGGTTTTAATCGTATCGAAATCCCTCATCTCGCCGAGCAGGATGACATCGGGAGCCTGCCGGAGGGAAGCCACCAGTCCATTTACATAACTGTCCGTATCCAGTCCAATCTCACGCTGGGTGACAACGGAACGGTTATGCCGGTGCAGATATTCAATCGGATCCTCCAAAGTAATAATGTGGCTGTTTCTCGTCCTGTTTATTTCATCGATAATACATGCCAGAGTGGTGGATTTTCCGCTGCCTGCGGCTCCGGTGACAAGGACAAGCCCTTTTTTCAGGTTTGCCGTCCGGATGACTTCCGGAGGGATGTTCATATCTTCCGGTCTGGGTATCTCAAAGTGAACAACACGGATGACGGCGGCCAGGGAGCCTCTCTGTTTCATGATACTCACGCGGAATCTGGCGACTCCTTTGATAGAACAGGAAAGATCGTCATCCCCGTAGGTATGCAGCTTATCCATACTTCTGTGGTTGCTGAGCTCATAAAGCGCAGTGATCAGAGCCTCCGAATCGGCGGGCATCAGTTTATTATCGTCGACTGGAATAATCTTACCATTTATTTTATAGGAGAGAGGAAGGCCGGGGATTATAAAAATGTCTGATGCATTTTTCTCCACGGCGTCAGTCAAAAACTTAAGCATGGTATATCTCCTTTCAAACCTTGTTCTTCATTATTCATCAGGGGCGATCCATACGGGAAGGCTGTCGTCTATCGCATAATCTTCCCGATTGTAGACATAGCTTGCCAGAACCTCCCTGCTACTGCCATCCAGTTCAATTCGGAGAGCCTGGCCGGCATTCATCGGTATTTCACAGTAGAGCCTGCCTGCCTCATCAACTCCTGACTCCGTTCCTTCAGGCATCAGTGAAGCTGCATCAGAAAGGGCCTCCTCCATGCTTTTGTTACCGTCAAGAGCCGAGACGGCAGCCTGGATGAACTCCTGGCCCATGGCATCGGCCTGGTAGTAGGCGGTTACCGAATCTGCACGGCGTCTGGCCAGTACAAGGGCCGAATTCCCATCGCTCAGACTCAGGAGAGAGAAAACGGCGAGGCAGAGGATGATAAAAATAAGGATAATGGAGGCTGTGCCTATATTGATTTTGTTTTTCATGGAAGCCTCCTTTCAGCGGCCAGACTTCGGGCGCCGCTCAAGGTATAGATAGTTTCCATTCCTTTTCCTCTGATATCGCTGATCTCCACAGATACGTGAAGCAGTCCTTCTGCCGCGTATGAATTAATTTTCATAAAATAGGCAGCTTCCGGATCGGCCGGTTCACATATCTTCCAATATCTGTCAAAACCGGAATGTGTCTCACTGGGGGCAGACGCTTCGTCATATTCGGCAAAAGCAGTTTCAATTGCGTTCTCGGCGGCGAGAACGGCGTGGTTTAAGTTTTCCGCATTCTGGCTGAGCCGGTCGGCCTTTGCAAACGCAAGTACGAAAATACAGGCAGCCACTGCGAAAAAACCACATACCCACAGCATTTCCATCAGAAAAGCATAAGATGTCCGTTTTTTATTCATTCCTGCGGCCTCCTTTCGAACTGCTGCGAAGAAAGAGGCTGGCAGTTCTGGGGGAAGGAGTTTCCTCCAGGGTAATCTCAAGCATCGCTCCGTTCTTCTTATCGGCAATGGAGAAGGAAATGGGCTCACAGTCCATAATAGGAAGGCCGTCTTCTACGGTGAGGCCGCTTCCCTGCTCGGAAAACAGCTCCAGCAGTGTGCCGTCTTTTGTGTAAACCCAGGTTTCATACAGGATGCCGTCGTAATCGGAGGCCAGCACCAGGATGCTTTGCCCTTCAACCGTCCGGACACTGATGCTGCCGGTCCGATCGGACTGGCGTACTTTGTTCGTGATATAGCTCAATGCGGAGTCTGAGTAAAAAGCTGCGTCGTTTCTGGCGCGGAT
>ERZ506922.703-NODE-703-length-13435-cov-5.284529_pt1 | contig 13435 bp, 4 predicted proteins | sample MGYA00513974_ERZ506922 | MGnify/ENA metagenome assembly ERZ506922 | reverse complement strand
GCATACGAGATCTTCCTTCGTGACTGGAGTTCAGACGTGTGCTCTTCCGATCTGAAAATTTATTTAATTTTCCCTCCTACTCGATTACAAAAAAATCACAGAAAGGAACAGAAAACTATGATGAAAGCAATGGAAAAAAGACAGGAAGCACGAAAAAACCAGGAGAAAACTTTAAAGAGAATGATGGCTTATCAGAAGAAAGCCGAGCAGATGGTCAGCAGAAAAAGAATGAACCATCACATGATCAGAAAGGGGTAAAAGCGTATGATGAACAGAAAAGAATTTTATGAATATGTCAAAGACAATGTAAAGGAGTATCTGCCAGAGTCTTACAAGGACGCAGAAATTAAACTTCAAGAAGTAGAAAAAAACAATGGGCTGAAGCTTACTGGCATTACAATTCCAAATGGAGATCAGAGAATCGTACCGACAGTCTATCTGGATTCTCTCTATCAGGAATATATCAATGGGAAAGATGTAGATTCTTGTGTTGGTGATGTAGCTGATATGCGTATTGAAGCACAGGGTAAAGCAGAATTTTTTGATATGGGAGTTCCGGACATTTTTGATTATGAAAAAATGAAGGAAAAACTGCAGGTGAGAATCTGTGACAAGGAATGGAATACCGATCGTCTTGCTGATAAAGTAGTCACAGAACACGGAGATTTTGCAGCTTATTATGCAGTAAATCTGGAGGAAAATGGAGAAGGGATCAGCAGTATTCCGGTAACTGTTTCTCTGATGAACGAGTGGGGAGTATCTGCCGAACAGATTCAAGCGGATGCAATGACGGCAGACCGAAAACGTGGTGTCACACTTATGGATATGAATGAGATTATCAAATCTATGATTTTTGGTGAAGAACCAGAAAACCTGCTGAATGAAAAAATGGATATGGAAGCCATGGAAAAACCAATGTTCTGTCTGACAAACAAAGCTAAGATGAATGGTGCATCACTGTTACTGCAGGAAGACATCCGAAAACAGATTGGGGAATGTCTGGGTAGTGATTATTTTGTCATCCCATCTTCCATTCATGAAGTGCTGATTCTCCCTGATAACGGAATTTTTCAGGTCCCGGAATTAAATGCGATGGTAAAAGAAGTCAATGAGACACAGGTGGAAAGACAGGAGCAGCTTTCCGATAAGGTTCAGTTCTGTGATAAAAAGACCGCAGTATTGGAAAATGCTGAGCGCAGGGAGGCTCGTTTGGAGAAAGAAAAAGCAGCTGAAAAAGCGGAAGCAAAAGGTGGAATCCATGGAAAACTGGAGAAAGCCAAGGCAGAGATCAAGGCAAAAGAGGCAGACAAAACGCCAAAGAACAAGTCAAAAGATCTTGCCGCAGCATTATAAAGAGAAACAACGATGATTTTAAGGGGACTGTGCTAAGCAGTCCCTGATTTTATGAAAAGGAGTAGCACATGGCAAATAAATTATATGCAATGGAACAGCTGACGGAAGAGGTGGCAAAAGATGTAGCTGCCAGTCCGCAGGAATGGATGCGGTTCCTTAACACGGCATCCAGACTGTACAAATACTCTTTTCCAGAACAGCTTTTAATTTATGCACAGCGACCGGAAGCAACTGCCGTAGCATCCATGGAAATCTGGAATCAGAAGATGTACCGCTGGATCAAAAAGGGATCTAAGGGGATTGCCTTGATTGACAATACTTCCGGATCGAAAACAAAACTTCGGTATGTATTTGATGTGCAGGACACTTATAAAGTGCGGAATCTTGGAAAGGATCCTCAGTTATGGAATCTTCCGGTGGAAGGAGAACAGCTGGTGGCAGATTATCTGCAGGAGCAGTTATCACTGGAAGATACAGAAGGAGGACTTGCTGAAAGTCTGCATCAGGCAGCGAAGGAGAGTATGCAGGAATGGCTTCCAGATGCATTGGAAGAACTGAGACTGGACGTAACAGGGACATTTTTGGAAGAACTGGACGAACAGAATCAGGAAGTAGAATTCCGGGAACTGATGACCAATAGTGTCTGGTATGTATTACTAAACCGATGTGGGCTGGATGCACAGGAATATCTGGATGCAGAGGATTTTCGGCATATTACGGACTTCAATCAGCTGAAAGTATTAGGACATCTGGGAAGTGCAGTCAACGAGATCAGCAGACCAGTCCTGATGCAGATTGGACGATATGTTCTGAATGATCTGGAAAATGACCTGAAAACGGTTGCAAAAGAAAAAGAAGTAGCTTATAATGAATTCAACGCGTTAATTCGTGAAAGCAATACAGATAACACAGAAGATAGAGAAGAAAAAAAGGAGGAAACAGACTATGAGAGAAATCAGTTACAGCCAGAACGGAGAGTATCAGATTCCAGATATCAGCCTGGAAGAGACGAGAGGAACCATCGGGAAGTACGGAATGATGAGGAAAGAGTATCTGAGAAACCACAAGGTAGCCAGGTTCAACATTCTGACACTGCAGAACCGTCTGGACAGTCACCTGATGGAGATCGACAGTCAGGCAAGGCAGAGAGTAGACAACCTGATGAACGAACTTCTGGAGAAAGATCCGGCACCGGACAAAATGGCAGACGGGATGGCATGGACCAGACACATGAACCAGATCAAGGCACAGGCAGAGGAGCTGGTGATTCAGGAGATTATTTACAGTTAAGCCTGTTCCCAACAGAAGAGGAACAGTTAGGAGAAATAAGGAAAGCGGCAGCTGCATTGGAACAGCCAGCCGCTTTTCTTATTTCCGATGAAGTGGTAAATGATATTCTCCGCACGGGAAGCGGACAGAAAAATACACTGTTTCATATTACAGCAAGACTGATTGAAGGTCTGGATAATGAAGAAATGCGGAGTTTTCTGAAAGATGAATATGGAACTGGTGGCAAAGGATTTACCATAGATGGTCAGAAAATCAGTATCTGGTATGACAATGATGGTATCCGTATCCGGCGAGGGGACTCTGCCAGAAGAAACTTTGACCGCATGGTTACGTGGGAAGAAGCAGCGAACAGAATTCGGGATATGTATGAGGATGGAAATTACGTGGATAATTTGATTTCCAATAATGCCATTGAACAGGAGCAGGAAGAAATGACCAATCTTCTTGCACTTCATTTTCGGGATACTTGCAGAAACTGGGAAAAGAAACAATCATATTCAGACTGGCAGGATGTAGTGAGTGGAGCATGGACAGATCAAGAGGAAGCAGATGCGATTGTCTATCGTTTTGAATGGCTGCAGAAATATATGGATGAGAATCCGGGAGATTATCACCGCTGGGAGATTCAGCATAATCCGGAATATTTCCAACGCTTTCAGGATCTTCAGAGGGAGCGTTCCTGGGTAGACCAGAAATTTACGGTCGAACGTCCGGCACTATCCTTTATCACACAGGATGAAATTGACGCAGTGTTAAGAAGAGGCGGCATTACTGCAGGAGGACGTAACCGAATCTATGAGTATTTCATGGAACATCATGATATGAAAGATGCAGCTGAGTTCCTGAAAAATGAGTATGGAACAGGTGGTTCCTCACCCGGAATACCAGGAGCAGATGCTTCCGACGCATCCCATGATGCAAAAGGATTAAAACTTGCAAAAGGGAAAATTGGCAGTCCAGAGGTAGAAGTTTTATTAAAGTGGAACAAGGTTGCAGAACGTGTCCGCCAGTTAATCCGCACAGATGATTATTTGTCACCGGAAGAAATGGAAAAGTACGAAGAACGACAGGAAGCACAAAGACTGGCAGATTTGGAAGAAGCACAGCAGATGTTAGGAGAACAGCTGGAGCAGGATACTTTGACAGCGGAAGATATAACGGATTTGCGATTAGTTGATTCAGAATATATGTCTGGTACCAGAACAAAAATCCACGATTTTGATTGCAAAGTTAAGGGAGAAGCGAATCGACTTCAATACACATTAGAATATCATGATGATGGAGAAGGTTTCACGATTCATACGGAAAAAGATGATATTTGGAATCGAATGTCAACACAAGAATTGGAACGTCTGGATGTAAAACTCGGACAAGAAGTACTTTATTATCATTATCACAACAAAACTGTAAATGCGGATACCTTAGATGAATTACGGGAAATCAGGGAAGAAATTATGGAGGAAGAGTCCTCGTATTTTACTGCTATTTCTCAACGTGTGTGGACAGATTATGATAAAAAAGAAAAAGAATTATCGGGAGAAGCTGAGGTATCGGAAGAAAAAGAATCTTTGGAAGAGATTAACGGAATAGCAGAACCGATTCAAGCAACGAACTTCCGTATCACAGATGATGAACTTGGACAGGGAACACCGAAGGAGAAATTCCGAGCCAATATCATGGCTATCCAGTTGTTAAAGAAATGTGAGGATGAGAATCGCAATGCAACACCGGAAGAACAGGAAATCTTATCCAGGTACGTTGGCTGGGGAGGTCTTGCAGATGCATTTGATGAGACAAAAGCTGCATGGGAGACAGAATATTTGGAATTAAAGACGGTTCTTACACCAGAGGAATATGCTGCAGCCAGAGCTTCCACCTTAAATGCTCATTATACACAGCCGATTGTGATTGAAAGTATGTATCAGGTGTTGGAGAATCTGGGATTTACAAAAGGAAATATTCTGGAGCCATCTATGGGAGTCGGGAACTTCTTTGGAATGCTTCCGGAGAATCTAAACCAGTCCAAACTCTATGGTGTGGAACTGGACAGTATCAGCGGTAGAATTGCAAAGCTACTCTATCCAGATGCCAATATTCAGATCAAAGGTTTTGAGAAGACAGATTATCCTAATGATTTTTTTGATGTGGCGATTGGAAATGTGCCATTTGGTGCATACAAGGTCAATGACCGTCAGTATGATTGCTACAATTTCATGATCCATGATTACTTTCTCGCCAAGACGATAGATCAGTTACGTCCAGGTGGTGTGGCGGCACTGATCACAACAAAGGGAACTATGGATAAGGCGTCACCGGAAGTCCGGAAATATCTGGCAGAGCGGGCAGATCTGTTGGGAGCAATCCGACTGCCGAACACAGCTTTTAAGGCAAATGCGGGAACAGAAGTCAGTGCTGATATCTTGTTTTTTCAAAAGAGGGAAAGCCTTACGAAAGAAATGCCGGAATGGATAAATCTGGATAGTGATGTCAATGGAATTACGGTCAATCAGTATTTTGTTCAGCATCCGGAAATGATTCTGGGTGAGATGAAAGAAGTGTCCGGTCCGTATGGTATGGAAACAACCTGTGCTCCAATGGAAGGAGCTGATTTGGAATTACAGTTACAAGAAGCTGTGAAACAAATTAAGGGAAGCATGGTACCGGCAGTAGATGTGGAAACAGAACTGGATGAGATGCCAGAGAGTATTCCGGCTGATCCGAATGTTAGAAATTACAGCTATACGGTGGTAGATGATCAGGTATATTATCGTGTCAACTCTTTGATGAATCAGGTGAAAATGCCTGCAGCCACTGCAGAACGTGTAAAAGGCATGGTTGCAATCCGTGATACCGTCCGGGAGTTGATCGCCATGCAGATGGAGGAATCTGTCACAGATGAAGAAATCCAGAAACAGCAGGAGAAGCTGAATCAGGTATATGATACTTACACAGCAAAGTATGGAGTCATTGGAAGTAATGCTAATAAACGGGCATTTTCTGATGACTCTTCTTATTGTCTGCTGTGTTCCCTGGAAGACTTGAATGAAGATGGAACATTGAAGCGGAAAGCGGACATGTTCACCAAACGAACCATTAAAAAGGCGGTCGCTGTGACAAGTGTGGAGACAGCCACAGAAGCACTTGCTCTGTCTTTAAATGAAAGGGCTAAAGTAGATCTCCCATATATGGCACAGCTGACCGGAAAGACCGAAGAGAAAATTACAGAAGAGCTGGTTGGAGTTATCTTCAAAAATCCACTGACAGACCAGTGGGAAAGCGGAGATGAATATCTCTCCGGAAATGTTAGGCATAAATTAAATACTGCGAGAACTTTTGCAGAGAATCATCCGGAATTCACATCGAATGTGCGTGCACTAGAGGCAGTTCAGCCGAGAGATCTGGAAGCATCGGAGATTGAAGTGCGTATTGGAGCTACCTGGATTGAACCTTCGGATTATCAGGATTTTATGCAAGAAACATTGCATACACCATGGTATCTGCTTCAGAAAGAAATACAGGTGAAATTCTCTGAGGTAAATGGTGAGTGGAGGATTACAGGAAAGAATGCCGACAGTCCCCAAAATGCGTTTGCCTATGCAACGTATGGAACTGAGAGAGCAAATGCCTATAAGATTCTGGAAGATACCCTGAACCTGAAAGATGTACGCATCTATGATAAGAGTGTCAATGAAAATGGTGATGAGATCCGTGTCCTTAATAAGAAAGAAACCATGCTGGCATCGCAGAAGCAGGATGCCATGAAAGCAGCATTTAAGGACTGGATTTTTAAAGATCAGCAGAGGCGTGAACGACTGGTAAAGGTGTACAATGAACGATTTAATAGCATCCGTCCCCGTGAATATGATGGCAGTCATTTGACTTTCCCAGGAATGAATCCGGAAATAGAACTTCGTCCGCACCAGAAAAATGCAGTTGCACACCAGCTTTACGGAGACAATGTACTTCTGGCACATGTAGTAGGAGCTGGGAAGACCTACGAAATGGTAGCGGCGGCAATGGAAAGTAAAAGACTGGGATTATCACAGAAGAATCTCTTTGTCGTGCCAAACCATTTGACGGAGCAGTGGGGTGCAGAATTCCTACAGTTATATCCGGGAGCCAATATCCTGGTTGCAACCAAGAAAGATTTTGAACCAGCGAACCGGAAAAAGTTCTGTGCCAGAATCGCTATGGGAAATTATGATGCCATTATCATCGGTCATTCTCAGTTTGAGCGTATTCCAATCTCTGATGAGAGGCAGGAAGCCATGCTGCGGAAGCAGATTGATGATCTGGAAATGGCAATCCAGAGTGCAAGGTATGAACAGGACGGCGGGCGTTATACCGTCAAACAGATTGAAAAGACCAGAAAGACACTGCAGACAAGGCTGGAAAAACTGAATCAGAAAGAGAAAAAAGATCAGGTAGTTACGTTTGAAGAACTGGGCGTGGATCATTTGTATGTAGATGAAGCACACAGCTATAAAAATGCGTTTCTCTATACAAAAATGAGAAATGTAGCCGGGATTGCACAGAACGAAGCACAGAAGTCGGCAGATATGTTCAATAAATGTCAATATCTGGACGAGATTACCGGAGGAAAAGGCATTACTTTTGCTACAGGCACACCAATCAGTAACAGCATGACGGAATTATATGTTATGCAGCGGTATCTGCAGAACAGTAAATTACAAAATATGGGACTTGGATTGTTTGATTCCTGGGCTTCCACTTTTGGAGAAGTTGTCACGAGTATCGAACTTGCACCGGAAGGAACAGGTTATCGTGCAAAGTCCAGATTCGCACGGTTTTATAATATTCCGGAACTGATGAATATGTTCAAGGAGATTGCAGATATCAAGACTTCCGATCAGTTAAAGCTTCCTGTGCCGGAAGCGGAATATGAAACAGTGGTGCTGAAACCAACGGAACAGCAGAAAGAAATCGTAGAAAGCCTTGGAGAACGTGCAGAAGTTGTCAGAAACGGCGGGGTAGATGCCTCGGTTGATAATATGCTGAAAATTACCAATGACGGAAGGAAGTTAGCACTGGATCAGCGTTTAGTGAACGAATTATTGCCGGATAATCCGGAAAGCAAAATAGCAGTCTGTGCAGAGAAAAGCTATGAAATCTGGAAAGATACAGCAGCACAGAAATCAGCACAGTTGATTTTCTGTGATTTGAGCACACCGAAAGGCGATGGCAGTTTCAATGTTTATGATGACTTGAAGCAGAAACTGATGGAGAAAGGTGTACCGGAAAAAGAGATTGCTTTTATTCATGATGCAAATACAGAAGTAAAGAAGACGGAGTTGTTTGGAAAAGTAAAATCCGGACAGGTTCGTTTTTTGATTGGTTCGACAGCAAAAATGGGTGCTGGCACCAATGTGCAGGATCGCCTGATTGCCCTGCATCATCTGGACATTGGCTGGAAACCGTCTGACTTGGAACAGAGGGAAGGACGTATTATCCGTCAGGGAAACCATAACAAAAAGGTTCATATCTTCCGGTATGTAACAGAATCCACTTTCGACAGTTATATGTGGCAGTTGATCGAGAACAAGCAGAAATTCATTTCCCAGATCATGACCAGCAAAGCACCGGTCAGAAGCTGCGAAGATGTGGACGAAGCGGCACTGTCCTATGCAGAGGTCAAAGCACTGGCAACCGGAAATCCAGCAGTAAAAGAGAAGATGGCATTGGATGTGGATGTGGCGAAATTAAAGCTTCTAAAAGCGAACCACATGAATAACCAATACCGACTGGAAGATGATATTGCAAGGAATTTTCCGCAACAGATTGCAAAACTGACGGAGATTATTGACAGCTATAAGGCAGATATCGCTCATTTTTCTGAGCATAAAATTACAGATCCAGAGCAGTTTTCTATGGAAATCAGTGGCAAAGTGTTCACAGAAAAGAAAGAGGCAGGAGCGGCTCTTCTGGCGGTCTGCAAAGACATTAAGTCTGTAGATGCAGCTATGGACATTGGAAGCTATCAGGGATTTAACATGAGAATCCAATTCGACAGCTGGAGCAAAGAGTTTATCCTGTCTGTAAAGCATGAATCGGTAGCTAAAGTTCGGTTGGGAGTCGATGCCCTGGGAAATATCATTCGTATCAATAATCTTTTAGAAAGTTATCCGGAAAAACTGGCAGAAGCAGAACAACGGCTGGAAACGGTACAGGAGCAGATGACAAATGCCAAAGAGGAAGTCGGGAAGCCATTTCCAAAAGAAGAGGAACTGAGCCAAAAACTGGAGCGGCTGTCAGAATTAAATGCACTTCTCAATATGGATGAACGGGAAGATACAGAAACAGAGCAGTCGGAATCAAAAGAGAAAGAAGAAAGACCGGCACGAGGTTCTATCCATGAGAAACTGCAGATTTATAAAGAAAAGAGTCAGCGGGAAAGTGAAACTGGCAAGGAAACCAGAAAACGGGATTTCGGTCTAGAATAAGAAAACAAGGAAGATGGCATAATCTGGCAGAAAGAATGTTCTGTGGGTTATGCCATCTTTCAGAATACAGGAGGAGTTTATATGGCAAGAAACAGGATAACAGGTAGAGAAACAAAGAAAATGAAGGAATATACGCAGGAACGGATCGCTCAGGCAGAGCGTAGAGGCATAGAATTTCCAACAGATGTAAAAGAACAGATTTTTGAATATGCAAATCTGATTGGCGAGGAAGAGAAAGTAAGGACGTTGGTAAGAAATCTGACAGATGCAATCAATCAGGCAGATGGAGATAAAGTAGAGGAACTTCTGGATGATGCAAAAATGGATATTCAGGACCTACCAGATCCAACCATAGGTAAGCTGGAATTACGTGATTATGGATATACAGCAGAAGACATGGTGCCGCTTAGAAAAGAAGCAGCTTTGGATTATCACAGAATGGGTTCTAAGATTTATTGCCTGGGCAGCGATGGCGGTAAGGGAGAGTATGCAAGTAAAGAAATGATACAGGCACATGAAGGTCTGTTTGGCATGGAATTACAGATGTGGGAACGGATAAGGGATCAGGATCTGGATTATGCCGATGAAGATTTTGGAGCATTTCAGGAGCCTATGAGTGTCATTGAGCAGGAAGAAGCACTGAAATTATACGATGCCGGAGCAGATATTTATCTGATCACTAATTTTTCGTCACCAATCTATGTCACGGAACGCATGGAAATCGAACGAGGACCGGAGCATTATCAGATGTCCATGGCAGAACGGGAGCGTTTCCGTAACCTGGAATGGGAAATGCAGAAATATCCACAGATTCAGTCTTTGAAAGAGGCAAACTTGTTGTTAGGAACAAGGCGAACCTTTGGTATTTATCAGATCAAGGACGATTCACCGGGCGAAAACTATGCATTTATGAATATGAGTTTTATTGAAAGTCATGGTATGCAGATAAAAAAAGAAGATTATAAGCTGGTCTATGTTGGCGAATTACTGCGAAATATGTCACTGGAAGATATTTTTGAAAGGTTCAACATTGACAGACCGGAAGATTTCCGAGGACATTCCCTGTCTGTCAGTGATATCGTAGTTCTGAATGACGGAGAAAAAGTAACCGCTCATTTTGTAGACAGTATCAGTTTTGAACAGCTAGATTCTTTCCTGAATCTGGAAGAACAGGTTCTTAGTGAACTGGCATATGAGGTAGGAGAACGTTACTTTGCTATTCAGAGAACAGAAGAAGGATATGATTATTCCTTTTACGATGAAGATTTCCGCCTGATGGATGGTGGCGTCTATGAAAATGGTGAAATTTCTATTGAAGAAGCGGTAGAGGAACTTTTGGAAGACGAAGGATGGACTGGAGAACGCATCCGTGGAGATTATGATCAGTTGATGGAAAAGGTAGAAGAAATGGATGAGGTTGTAATGGCAGAGATTCAGAAAAGCCAGGGCGAATATAAGCCATTGGCAAAGGTAGAAGAACTGGAAGAGGCAAATTATAACATGATTGATAATGTCCTCAATAATATGCCACCAAAGAAAGAGCCTTATCTGGAATATTTTTCCACAGAATGCGATGAGTTCCATGATATGGGAGCTTATGAAAAAAGTACAGATGTTAATCAGATAGCTGCAGTCTATAAAAAATATAGGGAGAATCCAGAAACTGCGTATCTGGGATGCTCGATGGGAATTATCTATCGTGATCCGGAAGACAGTTACTACGATGATGCTGAATTTGCAATCGTAAAAGGAAATACAGTACTTGGAAATCTGATGGATGATGTTCGGTTTTATGGAGAGCTTGCACTGGTACGGGAAGGGATTGAGAAAATTCATGAAGCATTGCCGGACTATAAGTATGTACCGATGAGGGATGTTCGAGAAGCAATGTATCCAGAGAAGATGACCACAGAACAGCTGGCAGAGGCACTGGATGAGATTGCAGAAGCTTTTGATCCGTATGAGTATCGAGATAATGTGGAGCCGGGAGAAAATACGGTACAAGAGGTGATGTTGGATTTGCAGAGTGGCAATACACATTCTTATATTTCTTATTTGAAGGACATTGTAGAGGAAGAATGTGATTTGTCCGTCCGTGCCGGAGTATTGATCGAACGATTGAAGTCCTACGAACCGGAACTTCCGAAAGATATGGAGCCGATGGTGTATGTCAATTACTGTGAGAAAAGTGAGTTGGGGAATCCAAGATGTCAAAAGTTATCTGATCTGGATTCAAGAACCGTAGAACAGGACAAAGCCTGGTATGCCGACTGTGATCCAAACACCAACGAACCAAAAACGACAGCACAGATGTTTTTTACAGTATATTATGCTGAGAAGGGCGACAAGATATTGCATCATTTTCAAGGTAAGATAGACATCGGTAGCGGAAATGGCGGCATCATAAGTCAGTTAAAGATGCAGAATGAAATGAAGTTGACGGATGAAAGCTGGATCAGCTATCAGCAAGGAAAAGGCAATGAAGAATATCAGAAGTATATGGAAGATCTGACGGATATGCAGAATCATGTACTGCCGTATTTGCAGAGTTTTTGCAGTCTGGAAGAAAAAGGTGTGAAGGAGAGACGAGAACAGCAGGTAGCAGAGAAAAATGAGAGCAGAGAAGCTGTGCCAAGAACTGGCGTTGAAACAAATATAGCAGTTAAGGACGCAGGGAAAGCTGAAAGAAAGGCAGTAGCACAGAAAAAGGCAATGCCAGGAAAAGAAAAGAAACCGTCAATCCATGAACGCTTGAAAATCAATAAGAGAATCATCCAGGAAAAGCAGGGAAAAGATAAGCCGGAGAGAGGAGCTGATTTGGGTGTAAGGACAGTGTAGAATAAGTATAACGAGTCGGAGGTCATGAAGATTATTGTGACCTCCGGCTTTTTGTAAATTGTTAAAAGAATTATATTGTTATATGATTTTGTAAGTGATATACTTAAATATAAGGAAAACCGTGTGAAATTACAGTTTGCTTTTCGCACGGTTTCTTTTATACATAGCAGTTAGTTAAAACTAACAGCAGAACGATGTGAAAGTTCTTTTGACTATACAGAGGAATACATAATGCTAATGAATGTTTTTGAAGGTATACAGATTCCATTTGTTGGAACAACGCTAGGTGCAGCATGCGTGTTTTTTATGAGAAAAACACTTAGCAAGTTACTGCAACGTGCACTTGCAGGGTTTGCAGCAGGTATAATGGTTGCTGCTTCAATCTGGAGTCTTCTGATTCCGGCAATTAAACAATCTGAGAATATGGGAACTTTATCGTTTGTTCCGGCAGTTGTTGGGTTCTGGATTGGTATATTGTTTTTACTCGCACTTGATCATTTGATTCCACATCTTCATGTTGGAAGTGATCAGGCAGAGGGACCGAAAAGCAAACTTGGCCGTACTACGATGATGGTGTTGGCAGTTACGTTACATAATATCCCTGAAGGTATGGCAGTTGGTGTTATGTATGCAGGATTTCTTGCTGAAAATGCACAGATTACAGCAACAAGTGCACTTGCTTTATCACTTGGAATTGCTATCCAGAATTTCCCGGAAGGAGCGATTATATCCATGCCGCTTAGGGCAGATGGTGAAAGTAAGAGAAAGGCATTTCTGGGAGGTGTACTTTCAGGAGTCGTTGAACCGGTTGGAGCAGTAATGACGATTCTTGTCGCACAGCTGGTAATCCCGGCATTACCATATTTACTCAGCTTTGCAGCAGGAGCTATGTTATATGTCGTGGTTGAAGAACTAATTCCGGAAATGTCTCAGGGACAGCACTCGAATATCGGTACGCTTTTCTTTGCACTTGGATTTAGTTTGATGATGATCTTGGATGTGGCACTGGGGTAAGAGGAGAGGAATGATTCTTATGAGAATATTGATTTATGGTGCTGGTGTGATTGGATCCTTGTATGCGGCTTTATTTGCAGAAGCCGGTTATGATACAAATATTTATGCCAGAGGTAAAAGACTTGAGGCTTTAAGAAATAATGGATTGCAATATAAGAAAAATCAGGAAGTAATAAAGGCAGAGATTAGGATTCTTGGAGAACTACCAAACGATGATATTTATGATTTTGTCTTGCTTACTGTCCGGGAAAACCAACTGTATGAAGCACTTACTGAATTGAAAAATAATAAAAGTAATACGATTGTTACAATGATAAATTCACTGGACAGTTACAATAAATGGGAAAACATTGTTGGAAAAGGGAGAATATTACCAGCTTTTCCAGGAGCTGGCGGAAGTATAAATGAATATTTTTTGCTTTGTACCATTGCCATTCTTAACGATTATGCTGGCAGTTACATTTGGAAGCAGTTTTGGA
>ERZ506922.698-NODE-698-length-13518-cov-5.129540_pt1 | contig 13518 bp, 10 predicted proteins | sample MGYA00513974_ERZ506922 | MGnify/ENA metagenome assembly ERZ506922 | reverse complement strand
ACCGCCACCCCTACGACGAGCACCTGTTCGACCCGTTCCGCGAAGTGGCCGCCAAGCATGGCGTGAGCTACCAGCGCGTGGTGCTGGCTTGGGAGCTGGCCAAGGGCGACCACATGTTCGTGATTCCGGGCGCACACCGTCCCGAAACCATCCTCGACTCCCTGAAGGCCGACGAGCTCGAACTCACTGACGGGGAACTCGCCTTCCTCGGCTGAAAAAGCACTGCCCGTCCGCATTTTGTTAACCCAACCACTCAGCTCGGGTAGCAAAACACGGACGGGCATACGTTTTTGCGGAACCGGACGGTCATCGCGGGATTACAGCACGGCCATCGCGAAATCAATCAGCAGTTTGACGCCGTACAGCACCACCACCGCGCCACACACGCGGTTCATCGCGGTGACGATTCGCGGGCTGAACTTGTGGCTGAACAGCGACACCAGCAGGGTGATGCCGAAGAACCACAGTGCCGACGCGGTTTCCACGCCGGTGATGAACGGCGTGGACTGACCGACGGTAAGCGTCGCGCTGAACGCGCCGAGCATCAGCGTGCCGTCGATGATGGCCTGCGGATTGCACCACGTCACCACACCGGCGGTGACGATGGTGTGCAGCAGCTCGCTGTCGCCGCCGAATTTCGAAGTGACGCGTTGCGCAAGGCCCTGCGATTGCGAGGTCTGCGACTGCGGCGTTTGCGCGGCGCCATCATCGCCACCCTTGCCGGGAAACAGCAGACCCGCGCCGATACGGATGACCACCAAGCCGCCGATCGCCAGAATGACCAGCTTCAGCCATGCGTGGTCCTGCATGAGCTTGCCGATGCCGAAAAAGCAGGACAGCGACAACGACACGTCGAAAAACAGCACGATCAGCGCGGTCAGCAGCGCGCGGCGGCGCGGCTTGGTCAGCGCCGAATCGATGACGAACAGATTCTGCATACCGATCGGCGCGACATACGCCAATCCCAACGTCAGCCCTTGGAAAAAGAATCCCATACTCGCCTCTTATCCATCCAAACATATTTGGTTGGTTGTAATCAACCCAGCCAAAACCAACCAAATCGCTCATTTTGTAATCGCAGGAAAAACCTCTATTCTGCGAAAAACAACGTAACCAGTGTCATATTGTATAGGTGTTGCTACAATAGGCAACCAGCCAAAAGCTGAGGTTTGGCTCAGCCAATCGCAGGACGGTCCACTGTCAGAAAGCAGATGCGCCGACCGCGGAAAACGCCGAACCATACCGACACCACCAATGTGAAGGAGCGTCATGGCACGCATCGCGCCGCTGAACATCGATTGGAAACCGGACCGTACCACCGGCGAACCCGTCACCGAACAAATCGTCGGATACATGTGCGAACAGGTGCACAGCGGCAACTGGCCGATTGGCTCGCGTCTGCCGTCGCAACGCGCGCTCGCCGAATGGTTCGGCGTGAACCGGTCCACCGTCATCGCGGCCATCAACGAGCTGTCCGATTATGGCATCGTCGAAGGGCAGCATGGAGCGGGCACGCGAATCGTCAGCAACACGTGGTCGCTGATGCTGCCGGGCGCGCCCGACTGGGCCGATTACGTGGATTCCGGCTTCTTCAAAGCCAACAACGACACCATCCAAGCCATCAACCGGTACGAGTTCACGCCGAACATGACGCGCATCGGCACCGGCGAGCTCGACCCGCGGCTCTTTCCGAAAGCCATGTGGCGGCAGGTGCTCGGCGAGGCGGCGGACGAGATCGAAACGCTCGGCTACCCGCCGCCCGAAGGCCTGCCCGAACTGCGCGAGGCCATCGCGGCGCACATGCGCGCCACCGGCGTCGACTGCACGGCAAGCCAGGTGCTGGTCACATCCGGCGCGTTGCAGGCGCTGCAGATGATTTCGGTGAGCCTGCTGCCGGCCGGCACCACCGTATACGCGGAATCGCCGAGCTACATCAAGTCGCTGCAGGTGTTCCAGTCGGCCGGCATGCATCTGGAAGGCGTGCCGATGGACGACGACGGCCTCAACGTGCAGGCATTGCGCGGCCTGCTGGCGGAAGGGGAGCTTGACACCGGCCGTCCGGCGCCGCTCAACGCGCGCAACCGCAAAGGCAATGCGATCCTGTACACGATTCCGACCAATCACAATCCGACAGGCGTCACCATGAGCGACAAACGCCGGCATGAACTGGTCGAGCTTTCCGTGGACAGCCGACTGCCGATCATCGAGGACGGCGCCTACCGCGACCTGTATTTCGAGGATGATGCCCCGCTGCCGTCGCTGAAGGCCCTCGATGAGACCGGCATGGTCATCACGCTCGGCAGCGCGTCCAAATCGCTGGCTCCCGGACTGCGCATCGGATGGCTGGTCGCCGCCGAGCCGATCGTGCAGCGGCTCGCCGACGTGAAAATGCAGATGGACTACGGTGCGAGCGTGCTGAGCCAGTGGACGTTCGCGCGATTCCTCACGAACGGCATGTACGACGAATACGTGGCCGGCCTGAAACGGGAGCTGCGGCACCGCCGCGACCGCGCGCTCGTTACGCTGCAGGAGAAAATGGACGGGCTCGCCCACTGGAACGTGCCGTCCGGAGGCTTCTACATTTGGATGACCTTCGACCGGCCGATACGCATGAACCGCCTGTTCCAGCTGGCCGCCGAACGTGGCGTGCTGCTCAACCCCGGCGACATCTACGATTTCGCCGCCGACAACTCCCTGCGCCTGAGCTACTCCTACACCACGCCGGAAGAGTTCGCCGACGCCGTGGACGTACTCGCCGCCGTCGCACGCGAGCTGGCGTAGCCCGAGCTTGCGTAACGGCTGGACGGGCTTTGCCTGTCCCGTGAATCTACGACAATATCTGATGGTCTTTTACGAGTAAGAGGAACATCCGTGCAAAGAAGAAACAAGCCAGAAGTGTTGGCCCCCGCAGGCAATTTGAGGGGACTGAAAACCGCGGTCGATTACGGTGCGGACGCCGTCTACTGCGGCGGCAAGGCGTTCGGCATGCGCAGCGCGCCGAAAAACCTGAGCCTCGAGGATTTCGAGGAAGGCGCACGCTACGCCCACGAGCGTGGGGCCCGCGTGTACGTCACCTTCAACGTGCTGCCGCGCAACAACGAGGTGGAAGCCATGCGCGAATACCTCGGCAAGCTGAAGGACACCGGCGTGGACGCGCTGATCGTCTCCGACATCGGCGTGATGCTCATGGCCAAGCAGGTGGCTCCGAACCTCGAACTGCATGTGAGCACGCAGGCCGGCGTCACCAACTACCAGGCCGCCAACGCGTTCTACGAACTGGGCGCGCGCCGCGTGGTGCTGGCCCGCGAAATGGACCTGCAGGCCGTGCGCGACATCCGCGCCCGCATTCCCGACGACCTCGACATCGAATGCTTCGTGCATGGCGCGATGTGCATGGCCTTCTCCGGACGCTGCCTGTTCTCCAACTATCTGACCGGCCGCGACGGCAACCACGGCGAATGCGCGCAGCCGTGCCGCTGGAAGTATTCGATCGTCGAAGAGAAACGCCCCGGCCAGTACTTCCCGATCGAACAGACCGCGGAAGGCGCGTACCTGTTCAATTCGCAGGACATGAACATGCTCGCCCACATCGACGATCTGCTTGATTCGGGCGCGACGAGCCTCAAGATCGAAGGCCGTTCCAAGAGCGCCTACTACATCGCCGCCATGACGAACGCCTACAAGACGGCCGTCAACGAATACATGGTCCAGCGCGGCTTCGAAGATGCCGACGGCAATGTGCTGAAGCCGTTCCGCGACCGCGTGATCCGTCCCGGTGACCCGGAATACGGCAAGCCGGACACCGAGGATGCGATCATGGCCAACGCCGATGGCGCGTTCGCCGGCAAGCCCGACATCGACGCCGTTCCCGTTGGGGGCGTGCCGTCCGGCAACGTTTCGGCTGGCAACGTTTCGTCCGGCAATATCGCGATTGGCGAGCCGGACAATCTGAGCTACCACGCACGCAGCACCCGACGCAAGTCGAACACCGCCGCCGAAATACTGCCGGAAGGCTGGCATCACGCCGGTGTACGGCCGGCACCGCATGTCACCCTGCCGGATTGGCTGCTCGACGAGCCCGACAAAGTGGCGCACCGCGACTACTCCACCGGCTTCTATTATCCGGAACACAAAGTGCGGCAAAGCACCGACCGTTCCGCATACTTCCGCGCATGGCTCGTCGTCGGCGAAGTGCTGTCATGGAGTCCGGAAGACGGAGGACGCGTGACCATCATGAGCCGCAACAAGATCGAAGCCGGCCAGGAAGTCGAATTCGTGCTGCCCGGCGCGGCCCCCTTCGCCTACACCGTGCCTGCCGGCGGTTTCCGTGACGCCGACGGCCACTGGGTCGAAGCCATCAACAACCCGGCGCACGTCTTCTCCATGCCGTGCCCGCAGGAAGTGCCCGTCAACGCGGCCATCCGTTCGCGCACGAAAAAGCCGACGCTGAAAGCCGAATAGAAGACGGCAATCGCAAGCAGGCCTTCCAATCGCAAAACCAAGGAAAAACAAGACATGAGCAGCACACAATACGATGACGCGATCCTCGATTCCAACGCCATCGACCCCACTGACAAAAACGGCAACCCGATTCCCGTGACCATTCCGATCATGCTGGCCCCCGGCATCAAAGTCGTCTACACCACGCGACTCGGCGGCACCAGCGAAGGCGATTTCGCGCACTTCAACCTCGGCGGCAAATCCGGCGACAAACCGGAACACGTGCTCGCCAACCGCAAGGCGCTCGCCGACGTGCTCGGCGCGAAAATCAGCCTTATCAGCCAGGTGCATTCCGGCGACGCGGTGGACGTGGACGAATCATTCGTCATCAACCAGCCGTTCGGATTCGACGTGTCCGGCACGAAGAAGCCGGAAGACGAGACGGACGGCGAAAACAACGCGACGGGGAATGACGGTGAGCCGACCGTCATCGAAGCCGACGGCCAAGTGACGTCCCGGAAGAACGTGGCGCTCGGCATGTTCGCCGCCGACTGCCTGCCGGTACTCATGGCCGACCCCGAAGCCGGCGTGATCGGTGCAGCGCACTGCGGCCGTCGCGGTCTGCAGAAAGGCGTGATCGGCGCGACCATCGAGAAGATGGTGTCCAAGGGCGCCCAGCCGGAACGTATCGTCGCCACGCTCGGCCCCTGCATCTGCGGCGACTGCTACGAGGTCGGCGGCGACATCGCCGACGAATTCGATGCGCAGTTCCCGGGAACCTTCACGTTGAGCCGATTTGGCCAGCCGGGCATCGACATCGCCGCGGCCGCCCTGCAGGAGCTTGCCAAAGCGGGCGTGCCGGCCGACAACATCGTCTCATCCCGTCCACGCGTCAACGCGGCCACGCAGTACCTGTCCGAAGACGAGGAACTGGCCGGCATCTGCGCCGCCGATGGCGAAGGCGATCCGAAGCTTTCCGAACGGTTCAACAAGATCCGCCGCAGCCTGTGCACGCTCGAAAACCCGTTGTGGTTCTCGCATCGCCGCGCGTCGCTCGCCAAAAAACAGCATGAAGGACGCATGCTGGCGCTGATCGTACGCGAATAATCACCATACGAGCCATACAAGCCACGCGATTCGTGCGATTCGAGTGATTCGCGTGGCCACTGTTGCGGATTGCGTGCAGAACCCGCCGCGGAACGGGGTGGCATGCGGCCGCGGCTTTACGGTGGAGCATATGAGTAAGGGAGAGCAGATGCAGGAACAGAAGATGCCGGTCGTGGCCGTGGTGCTGGCAGCGGGATTCGGCACCCGATTCGACGAGAACAACCCCAAGCAGCTGGTGTCGGTGGGTGGCAAGCCAATCGTCTGCTGGAGCATCGAGGCATTCGAAAACAACGACCGCATCAGCGACATCATCGTGGTGGTCAACGAACGTGTCGAAGAGACGGTGAACGAGCTTATCGACGAAGCCGGCTACGCCAAAGTGCGGGCCATCGTTCCCGGCGGCGCCGAACGCGTGGACAGCACGCTCGCCGCCTTGGACCTGCTCAAGCAGGCCGGCATTCCCTCCGGCGCGAAAATCCTCATCCACGACGGCGTGCGTCCGTTCGTCGAGGAGCGGTCCATCGACGGCTGCATCGACAGCCTGGACCAGTTCAATGCCGCCACCGTGGCCTACGCCTCCACCGACACGATTCTGCTCACAGAGGATCTGGGCGACCGCAAGGTGGTCAAATCCGTGCCGGAACGTCCGAACACCTTCCGCGCGCAGACCCCGCAGGCGTTCCGTTTCGGAACCATCGTCAAAGCCTACGAACTGGCCGCCGCCGACCCCGACTTCCACCCGACCGACGACACGCGCGTGGTGGTGGACTACCTGCCCGACGAGCCGGTCGCCATCGTGAACGGTTCCGAAACGAACCTCAAAATCACCACGCCATCCGACATGCCGATCGCCGAAGGCATCGCCCGCAGCCTCGACCCCGAACACGCCAAGGAGGAAGCCAAGGCGCGCATGCACGCCGTGTTCGCCGAGGCGTTCTCCCAGATGCACAGCCGTTGATTTTCATCGAACGTTAAGTCCGTCGACGTGTCGGCAGACTTAACGTTCAACACATTCACCACGTACACTGGAAACCATGCAGCAGATCAACATCGTCATCTCCGGTTTCACGCCCTATGAAGGCATCGACGTCAATCCGGCCGTGCTCGTGCCGGCGGCGGTAGCCAAGCAATGGGCCGATCCGGCGCAATCGCAGGCGATCTCCGAAGAACTGCTGCAGGACATCGCCGTCACCGTCACCAACGTCACGCTTCCGGTGAGCTTCGCCAAAGCCTGGCCCACGCTGCTGGAAGCCATCGAACAGGCCAAGCCGGACATCGTCATCGCCACAGGGCTCAAGCGCACCTCCCGTGGCATTCTGCTGGAACGATGCGCCACAAATCTCATGGATGCGGCCAAGCCGGATGCCGACAACGTGATTCCGCCCCGCCGCCCGATCGACCCGGAAGGTCCGGCCGCGTACTGGACGCGCCTGCCGTTGCGGTCGATACTGCACGATTTCGCCAAACACGAGATTCCCGCCGCGTTGAGTTCCGACGCCGGTACGTTCGTATGCAATTCGCTGTTCTACCATCTGCTCAACTGGTCGGCGGGCCAGGAACGTCGCATTCTGTCGGGGTTCGTCAGCCTGCCGATCGTCAACGGTCGGCCGCACGAACGTGGACTGTCGATCGAACAGCAGACCGCTGCGGTCGATGACGTGCTGCGTGAATCGGTACGATACTTCCTGCAACCCTCGTCAAGCGACATTCTGCTTGGCTGAGGACGGCTCCGCTTTCTACGGCACGATTTTCTGCGACATGTGAGTCATGCGGTTTCGACACGTGGTCGCGGACATACCGCCATACCCCCGACAGACTTTTTCGAACGATTTCTGTGCTCTCTGTGAGAATAATGCATTTCGTTCTGCGTGCCGCCTGCTGACTGAGATAGAGTACTGAACGAGTGCGCGCTGGCAGATGCGCAAAGTGTAGGGAATTCGTGAAAGGAAAAGGGCATGGTTGAGCAGTTCCCAATCGTGTTGAGGGGGTACGACAAGGATCGAGTCGACGAGGCGTTCGCTTCGGCTCAGGAGACGGTGAACCGTCTGCGTGAGCAGGTCAAGGCCGACGACCAGACCATCCTTGAGCTGCAGGCGCAGCTGCAGGAGGAAAAGAACAAGAAGGCCGCTCCGAAGTCCTTCGCGTCACTGGGCGCCAACGCCCAGCAGATGCTCGCCAGCGCGGAACAGACCAGCGCCGAGCTGCTTGAACGAGCCAAGAAGGACGCTTCCGCGGCCCGCGCCACGGTGCAGCTGCAGGCTGAAACACTGCTGAACAACGCCAAAATCGACGCCAAGCGCATCATGGACGACGCCAACGCCAAGGCGGCCAAGGTGCTCGGTGACGCCAAGGACGAATCCGAAGCCATGAGGGCCAATGCCCAGCATGAGGTCGACCAGATGCGCAGCGAGGCCCAGAAGGCCGTGGTGGCGCAGCGTCAGACCGTCGATCTGGAACTGACCAACTCCCGTGAGGAACACGGCAAGCGTCTTGCCGCCGAACGCGCCACGCAGGAACGTGAGATTTCCGACATGCGCACCGAGGCGACCAGCAAGATCGCCGAACAGCGCAAGAACGCCAATGAGGAGATCTCCCGCCTGAAGAGCGAGACCAACGACCAGATCGAATCCGCGCTTGCCGAAGCCAACAAGAAGCTGGCGGACGTGCGCGAGCAGGTGTCCAAGATGATGACCGACGCGCAGCGCCGTGCCGCCGAAATCACCGACACCGCCAAGGCGAAGGCCCAGGAGATCACCGACGAGGCGGAAGTGCACCGCACCAAGACCATCAGCCAGGTCAACGCCGAAGTGGAGCAGATCCGCGCCGACATCTCCGCCCAGCAGGAGGAGGCCACGAAGAAGGTCAATGAGCTGCTCACCGACCTGAACGAGCGTCGCGAGGCCGCCAACAAGCAGGCCAGCGAGTTGATTTCCTCCGCGCAGAAGACCCGTGACGAGGCTGAGGCGTACGCTTCCAGCAAGCGTGACGAGGCGGACGCGAACGCGGCGAGCATCCTCAAGCAGGCCACCGAAGACGCCGACGAGCAGATCAACGAGCGTCGCGAGGCCGCGAAGAAGGAACTGGACGGCGTGCAGCAGCGCATCGCCGACCTGCAGAGCCGTGAGGCCCAGATCACGCAGCGCGTCAGCGAACTGCGTGCCATGTTCTCCAACGCGTTCTCCGGTTTCGGCATGAACGACCTGTCCGTGGTCAACGCCGTCGATGAAGGCGAGCCTTCCGACGCGCAATCTGATGACGACGCGCAGCACGACGATGAGACCGCCGCACCGGCAGACGCCGACACGCAGGATGCCGTCGAGAACGATTCCGCAGCCGAGACCGAGCCGGAAGGCGACGCCGAATCCGCAGACGCTTCGCAGAACAACTGAAACCATAGAAAGGGAATGGATAATGACCGACATCACGCCATTGAGCGGTGATGAACTGAACAAGCTCGTCGACGATTTCGAAGCAAGCGAGCACAATCGCATGGCCATGAACGCCGTCACGGCGGCCGGCATCGACAAGGTGGCGCGCAACTACGATCGCGCCCGTCTGATGCAGCGTCGTTTCTCCACCGTCGTGGACAACGGCACCGTCACCCATCAGGACCGTTCCGGCCGTTGCTGGCTGTTCAGCTCGCTGAACGTGGCCCGTTTCGTGGCCAAGCAGAACATGGGTCTCAAGGAGTTCGAGTTCTCCCAGAACTACGCCATGTACTACGACAAGCTCGAACGCGTCAACTACTTCCTGAAGGACGTGGCGGCTCTGGTAGAGGCCGGCGAGCCTGCCGATTCGCGTCTGATGCGGCATCTGCTGTCCGACGTGATGGGCGACGGCGGCCAGTGGACCATGGCCATGAACGTGTACAAGAAGTATGGCGCGGTGCCGAAGGACCTGTTCCCGGAGACCGAATCCTCCAAGAACACCGGTGAGATGAACGTGCAGCTGCGCCGCATGCTGCACACCGCGGTTGCGCATATGTACGCTGATCCGTCCGCGATCGATGCGATCATCGCCGATGCGGTCGCCGCCGGTCACCGTATTCTGACGATTCACTTGGGCGAGCCGCCGAAGAGCTTCGATTGGGAGTGGACCGACAAGGATGGCGAGTTCCACCGCGATGGCGAGATCACGCCTGTCGAGTTCTGGAAGAAGTATGTGGGTTCCGCCGATTTGGAAAGCTATGTCTGCCTGGTGGACGATCCGCGTCAGGAGCACGTCAAGGGCAAGAAGATCGGCATCGAGCATCTGGGCAACGTGGCCGGGGGAGACCCGACCGAGTACCTCAACGTGCCGAACCAGTTCATGAAGGACTGCGTGCGTCAGATTCTTCAGGAACAGGGCATTCCGGTATGGTTCGGCGCTGACTGCCATCCGATGATGGACCGTGAGAACGGCGCGTGGGCCACCGACCTGTTCGAGTATGGCCGCGTGTATGGCGTCGATTTCGATCTGGACAAGGAACAGCGTGTCCGTTTCGGCGATTCCGCGATGAATCACGCGATGGCGTTCGTCGGTGTGGATGTGGATGAGGATGGCCACACCACCCGCCGTTGGCGTGTGGAGAACTCGTGGGGAGACAAGATCGCCGACAAGGGCTACTTCACCATGAGCGACGACTGGTTCACCGAATACGTCTACGAGGTAGCCGTCCCGAAGGCCCTGTTGCCCGAGGAATACCAGAAGGCCCTCGAAGAGCCAGCCACCATGCTCCCCGCATGGGATCCGATGGGCGCTTTGGCCTGACTTCGTCAGCCTCCCGGAATCGGCCTGACGGCCAATGCTGTGTTTTCTCGCAGCCTGTCGGCTGCTAGGGTCTCTCCCTCTGTCAGCGCGAAGCCGCTGACAGAGGGAGAGACCGCGGTCGCAGGCCGCACAACAACACAGCATCGCCGCAGGCGAGTCCACACAGGCGAGTCCACCCAAAGTCCATAACTGCCGGCCCAACAAGCAGTCCCCGTAACAAACTGCTATAGTTGGGCTTTTGCGTCTATGGCGACATACCGACAGTACGTATACAAGGAAAGGAGTCGAGCAATGGCAGCACTACGTGGTCCGGATAGTTCCGAGGATGAACGTCGTTTGGGGGAGCAGGCCGTCTTTCCTGAGACCGTCGATGTCAACATTCGTCAGCTTGACCCCATTCCCGCGCCGCGTGCCTTCCTCAGGGAGCAGCCGCTCACCGATGAGATGAGCGAGCTCGTGCTCCACTCGCGGCAGGAAATCCGCGATGTGCTCAACGGCCGCGACGACCGACTGCTCGTCATCGTGGGCCCCTGCTCAATCCACGACCCGAAGGCCGCGCACGAGTACGCAGAAAAGCTGGCTGCCGTCAAGCGCGAGTTGGAAGACCGACTCGTGATCGTGATGCGCGTGTACTTCGAGAAGCCGCGCACCACCATCGGCTGGAAAGGCCTCATCAACGACCCCGATCTGGACGGTCGCTTCAATATTCGTAAGGGCATGTGGCTGGCCCGCAAGGTGCTCACCGACGTGCTGAGCCTCGGCCTGCCCGCCGCCACCGAATGGCTTGACCCCATCACCCCGCAGTACATCTGCGACGCGATCAGCTGGGGTGCCATCGGCGCGCGTAACACCGAATCCCAAGTCCACCGCGAACTGGCCAGTGGCCTGTCCATGCCGGTGGGCTTCAAGAACTCCACCGACGGCTCCATCAAGGCCGCCGCCGATTCCTGTTTCGCGGCCGGCTTCGAGCATCACTTCCTGTCCATTAACTTGGACGGTCGCGTGATTTCCGCCGAAAACAAAGGCAACCCGGATTGCCATCTGGTTCTGCGCGGCTCCAGCCACGGCCCGAACTACGATGCCGAATCCGTGCGTCAAGCTCTGGAAGACCTCAAGGTTTCCAAAGCGTCCGGCCCGAGCCAGCATGGCCTCGTCATCGATGCCGCCCACGGCAACTGCGGCAAAGACGAAAACCGCGAAGCCGAAGTCATCGAAGAGATCGCTGAGCGCCTGGCGCACGGCGAACAAGGCATCACCGGCGTAATGATGGAAAGCTTCTTGGTCGGCGGTCACCAAAAGCCGGCCCCGCTCGACCAGTTGGTCTACGGTCAGTCCGTCACCGACTCTTGCGTGCCGTGGGAACGCACCAACGAACTGCTGCACACCCTAGCCGACGCCGTCACCGCTCGCCGCTCGGCTAAATAGCTTTGTCTTTGTAAAAATGCTCACTGAGACCCACTCAGTGAGCATTTTTTGCCAATAACGGTGGTCATGTCAGTTTGTTCCCGTGACACCTTATCCTTGGGAAGGATACTGACCCAAGGAGAGATGTTATGCAGCAGCAGGAGGAAGCAGCACATTCGCTGCATCCGTTGCAAGTCGGTCCGCAGCCGTTGAACACCCCAGAAGAGCTTCGCGCCATTCGTCAGGCGATGGGGGAGGGGAAGAACCCGCTCGTTGCCACTGATGTGCCGCGTTGGGGAGATCAGGTGGGTGTCAGTCGCATCATCAACCGCCGCGTATTGGAGTTGGAGCCGCTGCCCACGCCCGCGCAAGTGCTCGTTGAACTCCCGCTGACTGATCAGGCTCAGGAAATCGTCGCCTACTCGCGTGATGAGATTCGCGCGTGCCTGTACGGCCAAGACGACAGGCTGTTGGTCATCGTCGGCCCCTGTTCGGTTCATGACCCGAAGGCCGCGCTGGACTACGCGCGCCGATTGGCCAAGCTGAAAGATGAGCTCGGTGAACAGCTGCTCATCGTCATGCGCGTGTACTTCGAGAAGCCGCGCACTACCATTGGCTGGAAGGGCCTGATCAACGACCCGGATATTGATGGCAGCCACAATATTCGCAAGGGCCTGTTGCTTGCTCGCAAAACCTTGCTTGGTGTGCTGAAGGAAGGATTGGCGGCCGCCACGGAATTTCTGGAGCCCACCAGCCCGCAGTTCATCTCGGACGCGGTGAGTTGGGGCGCCATTGGTGCGCGCAACACGGAAAGCCAGATCCACCGCCAATTGGCCAGCGGGCTTTCCATGCCGGTCGGCTTTAAGAATGCCACTGACGGCTCGGTGAAGGCAGCGGTCAACGGTTGCTTCGCCGCTGCTCAGCAGCACACGTTCTTCGGCATTGACCATCTGGGGCGTGCCTGCGCAGTCGAGACCCTTGGCAACCCGGACTGCCATGTGGTGTTGCGCGGCTCGATTCACGGCCCGAACTACGATGCCGAATCCGTGGCCAAAGCCATGGAAGACGTACGCGCCGAAATGCCCGCCGAATCCGCAGCCTCGCATGGTCTGATTGTTGATTGCTCGCACGGTAACTCCGGCAAGGACGAACATCGTCAGGCCGAAGTCGTGCGCAATATTGCCAGCAGAATTGCAGCTGGCGAACAGGGTATTACCGGCATCATGATGGAAAGCTTTATTGAAGGAGGCAATCAGAAGGCCGCGCCGCTTGATCAGCTGGTCTATGGCAAGTCGATTACTGACAAGTGCATCAGCTGGGAAGAAACCGAGGCCTTGCTGCGCGAGCTTGCGGAAGCCGTAGCCACACGGCGTTGGCACTGAGTTGCGTCATCGGCTCTCTCGCGGGAGCAATGCAACGAAACGTCTCTACCCCTCAGCCTGCCATTCGGCGGCCACCTCCCCTGACAAGGGGAGCCGAAAGTGTTGTGAAAGGAACTTACGTATGGGTATGAAAACTGTAGCTATTATTGGCGCATTGGATGAGGAAGTGGCGCTGATCGCCAAATCGCTCACGCATGTGACGCACACCGCCAAGGGCAGCCTTGACATCGTGTCCGGCACGGTCGACTCCTTCGGTTCTGACGTCATCAAGGTTGCCGCAACGGTAGGCGGCATGGGACTGGTCAATGCGGCCGCCACCACGCAGCTGCTGATTGACGAGATTGCCCCGGACGCCGTGATTTTCAGCGGCATCGCCGGCAACCTCAACACCCACCTGCACATCAACGACGTGGTGCTCGGCGGCACCCTGCGCTAC
>ERZ506922.687-NODE-687-length-13670-cov-4.071465_pt1 | contig 13670 bp, 7 predicted proteins | sample MGYA00513974_ERZ506922 | MGnify/ENA metagenome assembly ERZ506922 | reverse complement strand
GCGAACATAAAAACAGTTTCATCAATATTCTCCTTTATATATAAATTCCGATTTGCTGCTCTCTATTACTCCCGTGCCAGTTCATATAGGCTGCGGATGGATTCCATGACCGTATGCCACGACAGGTCGGCGGCATAGGAAAACTTCTTCTGATAAGCCCGCCACAGCTTTTCCATGTTTGGGTCGGCCTCAACTTCATCAAAGGCCGCAGGCGCGTCGGCAAGATACTTCTCTGTACCGCGTTTCCTGGCCGTTGCAATGAGCGCCGCACGGAGATCGGCTGGGACGATGCTCTGGCCGTGGAGCTGGCTCAGAATGTGCAGATCATAGAAATCTCTCATGCGGGTGTTGGTGGTGGTTCTGGTGATGATTGTTTCCAGCTTTTCAGCCAGAACGGTTTCCAGATTGTATGCCCAAATGTCAATAGAGCGATCTTCCAGCATCAGCTTGAAAGAGTAGCGTACCCCCCTGGGGGTAATGGCATCCCCTGTGGAAATGTCAATCTTTAAAGGTGTCACCACACCGTCAAAGGTTGTAGTCATGCTGACCCGAATCCCAGGATACTCCGCTTCATCCATAATCTCTGAAATGCTTTTCAGCTGAAATTTGACGCCATCATCAATCGGCACACTCACAATAGCAGAAATCAGGTTCTCGATGTCCTCTACATTAACATTGGCTCCTTTTACAGTAGCGTCCAAGTCCATCGTGGAACGGGCATCCAGTCCAACCATTGCCGCTACCAGCATCCCGCCTTTCAGAATAAATTTATCACGATATTCAGAAAGGGAAATACGCTCCAGAAAACGCTCCATCATATAGTTTCGCATTAAAAGCTGTGCATCCGCAGATTTTTCTCTGGAAAGATTGCGAATCAAATCTTTTAGCTGCCTTGCTGTCTTTATCATAAAAGCACCTCCAAATACTGCCGTAAAATTTTTTCAACCCGGAACATACCGGCATACCGCATCAAAGTCCGCAGATCCTTGTCCTTTCTTCTGGCATACATCTTCAGCGCACCTTGAAAAGTCTGTATTTCCATGCTGCTTCGGCTGCGGAGCAGATCGCAGATGGTGCGCTCCATATCATAGACAGGAACCGTATGCCCAAAAGGTGTTTGGCCAGTTGTCAGCCCTACCTCATATAGTTCTGGTTTGATGGTGTAAACAGAAAGGCCCTCTGCCTTTAAGCGAGTGGTGCTGTACCCTCTGCGCACCGTGATAGCGTATGGAGATGGTTCCCGGTCTGTCAAGTCATGGAAAAATAGCGCTGATTCATGGGAAAATACTGCCTGACCACATCGCAGATGTAACAGAAACATCGCATCAATCCAGGTGTCCTCGGAGACATAAATTCCGTGAGCAACCTGCTGAAGATTTTTCTCTTTGACATATTCATAAAAAATGGGTTTTACAATTCCGCTGGCGATTACCTGTGCGGTTTGCAGCATCCCATCATGCTCAGTCAGAAGTCTGTCTAATTGCTCAAACCGTTCTGATTTGGTCACATCCATCACTTCCTTTCGTGCTACTATTATACACGGATGTAGCACAGAAGTAAATATAGCAATTTAACAGACACTGTCTGGCATTTTTGTGACCGCGCATTTTATCCATAAACCAAATCCTGAATGGCAAACTTCAAGTCCTGCACCTTGCCCAGCAGCCAGATGGCAGCCATCGGCAGACCATAGGGACTAATAAGGAATGCCATCACCAGCAGGATAATGCCGTTTTGCAGGGAACAGGTCAGCAGAACCGCCACACCCAGCAGGGCGATCACCATGCTGATAAGCCCCAGCACCAGACCGGAGACATAGACAATCCCCACACAAATCCAAACGAACAGGGTCAGCGCCAGAATCACCGGAACCATCACGATCTTCAACAGCAGTTTCAACAAAAATACCAATGCCCTCATTGTTATGCCTCCTCCCAAAATCACAGTTCCTGTTCCTGATTCCATTATCTCTGTCTCACAGCCAAAAGGCAAGGATACGGGCAAAAAGAAAAAGCGGAGGAAGGCGCGGCGAAGAAACGCCGTTCCTCCCTCCGCAAATGGAGTATCTATCCCTGTTATGAAAGTTTGGAGAGTTGGGTAAGGATTTCCTTTACACCCTCCCACAGTTGTTCCTGCCGCTGGGATATATCCTCCAAATCGACATCATAAATCCGCTCGGTCTCATGCACCTTGCGGGTCAGCTGGTTTAAGTTGTTGCTGCTCCGGCGCAGCAGGGATACCAGTTCTTTCAGTTCCGGCAAATCCAGCTGCACCACATAGCCGTCCACAGCCATTTTCCGCAGATAGGCGCTCAGGTTTTTTGTCCCAAACTGTGCCATTTTCTGCTGAATCAACTCCATTTCATCAGCGGACACCCAAAACAAAACCGGCACATCCCGCTTGCGCTTTGCCATGGTTATCGCTCCAGCTCCCGTTTTTTCGGGGCGGCAGGCTTGCGGGCAGGCGGTTCCTGCTTAAGCTTTTGCAGGATAGAGCTTTTCTGCTGTTCTTGAGCGACTTTTCGGAACTGTCTGGTGAACAGGTCGGTCAAACCGGGATTGACCCGATCTACCACCAGATAGGCACCGTGGCGGAAAGCGTCGCTGTCCTCCAGCATGGGAATAGTTTTTGCCCAGGCTTTATTGTCCTGAGAGATACGCCCGTCATGGTTCTTGTGCTGGATGGTGTTGGCAAGAATAAACTGTACCCGTTCCGTCCCGAATTTTTCCAGCACATCTTTGACCGCCGCCTCCGTATCCAGCCGATTCTCTGCATAGTGGGCGCTGATGGTCTGCTCAATGGCTTCTTTGCAGGCGCTGTTCGCCTGATATGAGAGGTTGTACTGTGCCATTTCCCCATGCTCGGACGCATAGGCAGCAGAATGGGGATAGACCGGTGTTGTTCGCAGTTCCTCTTTGGCTCTGCACACATCGTCAGCACGGTTCTCAATGCTGTCCCGGATCACATCCATGTGGCCGGTCTCCAGCTTTTCAAAATAGCGGTACACATCCGCCAACGGAGAGGGAGATTCCAAAAGTGCCTGTGCCTGGGTGTCGGTCAACTCCAGTTCCTCCATTGCCATCACGATGTCCTCGCGGATGGTGTACTCATAGGCATGGTTTAAGACTTCTTCCGGGGGCTGGCTTTTCAGCCAGTCCCGGAACTTGTCCTGTTCAGCAGTCATCTTTTCATAAAGGGCTGTATTCAGATTGTTGGTATTCATGTTATCGCACCTCCTCATGCTGTTTTGGTTTCTTGTCTGTACTGCAGGCCGGCACCGGGCGCTTCAGGCTGTCCAACACCGAAGTCCGTGTGCTTTTGGCAACAACAGCCTCTGCGTGCGCCTGTCCCTTTCCGTCGATGTTGAGCAAAGTATCCAGCTCCACCAGACGGGCATTTTTGCTTCGCAGTTCTTCTTCATAAAGGAATGGCTTTCCGACTTCCTCCTTTGCGGCAGCCTGCTGCTGATAGAGGTTATCCAGCTGGGCCTTTGCCGCCTCCAGACGCTGGGGCATCTGGGCGAGGGCATTGTCGATACGGGTAAGATTTCCGCGAGGGTCTGTACCAAGGGTTGCCCGGTGGGTCATCTGTCCTTTCAGCAGGAGCGTATACTCCTGTTTCCAAGCGGAAAATTCCACGGATATGGCATAGCCCCGGTAGCTGCCGATTTGCACCGGATCGGAGGTTTTGACCTCCTTGCAGGCATCCAGAAGTGCTGCGCCGGCATTCTCCTTATCGGTCAGCAGATCGCCGCGGATTTCCATACCAGCAAAACCGTCCTCCGGGTGCGGGTGCGCTGCCAAAACCTCCAGATCGGATTCAAAGCCCTTGATAAAGCCTTTGTGCTTTTCAATCTCCTCCGGGAAGTATTTGAGCAGCTGGTCCTCCAGACGATATTGCTTGCTCTGGTGGTCGGCTTTCATCAGCTTCAGGCGGGATACCTCCACATCTAAATCCATACGCTCCTTGATGCGGGGATCTCCGGCGCACAGGGCTTTGATCTCGGCAAAGGAAAGCGCCGTTTCGTCCACATCATCGCAGGAACGCACTGGTGATTTAGAAGTCATGATCTGACTGATGAATTTTTGCTTATTCTCCACCGTCTGCCAGAGGTATGCGTCAAAGGTTCCTTCGGTCACATAGCGGTACACATGGACAAGAGGATTCTGGTTACCCTGGCGCTCGATACGGCCCTTGCGCTGGGCAAGGTCTCCCGGTCTCCACGGACAGTCCAGGTCATGAAGTGCCACCAGACGGTCCTGCACATTGGTGCCTGCGCCCATCTTGGCGGTGCTGCCCAAAAGGACACGCACCTGGCCGGTACGGACTTTAGAGAACAACTCCTTTTTCCGCACTTCGGTGTTGGCTTCATGGATAAAAGCGATCTGGTCGGCAGGCATTCCCTGAGCAATGAGTTTCTGACGAATATCGTCATATACCGTAAAGACCGGTTCCTGCTCCGGCAGAGGCACAGCGCCTTCCAATGCGTGAAGCAGTGGATTATCCAGCGTTTTCGCCGCCTTGCTTGCAGGAGCTTTTGCCTGCGGTGTAGAAATGTCGCAGAACACCAGCTGGGTCAGCTTGTCAGCTTTGCCATCCCGCCAGATCTGCATGATGTTGTCCACGCACTGATTGACCTTTGTGCCAGGTTCATCCGGCAGCATCTGGTTGACAATTCTCTGGTCCAGGCCCAGCTTACGGCCATCCGAGGTAATCTTGAGCATATTGTCCTGGGATGGGTCAACGGTTCCGCTGTGTACCAGCGATGCCCGTTCCGAAAGAGCCTTGACCATTTCCTGCTGATGTTCGGTAGGCTGCGCCACGATGTTGTGGTATTCCACCTCCGGGGTGGGCAGGTTCAGTTGGTCGGCAGTCTTGATGTCCGCCACTTCTTTGAACAGGTTCATCAGCTCTGGCAGGTTAAAGAACTTGGAAAACCTTGTTCTTGCCCGGTAGCCGGTTCCCTCCGGTGCCAGCTCCAATGCTGTGACGGTCTCCCCAAATCGGGAAGCCCAGCAGTCGAAGTGGGTCATGTTCAGTTCTTGCAGGCGTTCATACTGAAGGTAACGCTGCATGGTGTAAAGCTCGGTCATGGAGTTGCTGACCGGGGTGCCGGTGGCAAAAATCACGCCACGGTTTCCGGTGATCTCATCCATATAGCGGCACTTGGCAAACATATCGGAGGATTTCTGCGCGTCCGATGTGGAAAGACCAGCCACATTCCGCATTTTTGTGTATAGAAACAGGTTTTTATAGTTGTGGGCCTCGTCCACAAACAAACGGTCCACACCCAGCTGCTCGAAGGTTACCACATCGTCTTTTCGCCCTTCGGCTTGCAGCTTTTCCAGTCTGGCTTCCAGAGACTTTCTGGTACGCTCCAGCTGCTTGACGGTAAAACGCTCGCCGCCGCTGGCCTGTACCTCTGCAATCCCCTCAGTGATCTCGTCGATCTGTTCATAGAGAAGCCGTTCCTGACGCTCCCGGCTGATGGGGATACGCTCAAACTGACTGTGTCCCATGATAATGGCATCATAATCACCCGTCGCAATACGAGCGCAGAACTTCTTTCGGTTATGGGTCTCAAAGTCCTTTTTGGTGGTGACTAAGATATTGGCGGAAGGATAGAGGCGCAGAAACTCCGACGCCCACTGCTCGGTCAGATGGTTTGGAACCACAAAGAGAGATTTCTGGCACAAGCCCAGGCGTTTGGCTTCCATCGAAGCAGCTACCATCTCAAAAGTTTTGCCTGCGCCTACTTCATGTGCCAACAGGGTATTTCCTCCATACAGCACATGGGCGATGGCGCTTTTCTGGTGTTCCCGCAGGGTAATGGCCGGGTTCATGCCCCCAAAAGTGATATGGCTGCCATCATACTCGCGGGGACGGGTAGAGTTCATTTCTTCGTTGTACTGGCGCACCAAAGTCTGGCGGCGCTCCGGGTCTCTCCAGATCCAGTCCCTAAAGGCTTCCCGGATCGCCTGCTGTTTTTGAGCCGCCAGGGTGGTCTCCTTGGCGTTCAGTACGCGGCGCTCTTTTCCGTCTGCGTCCTCTATGGTGTCATAGATGCGGACATCCCGCAGGTTCAGGCTGTCCTCTAAAATCTTGTAGGCATTGGCACGACTGGTCCCATAGGTGGTATAAGCTGCCACATCGTTGTAGGATACAGAAGATTTCCCCTTGATCTGCCATTCAGCGGTAAAGGACGAATAGTTGACCCCGATACTGCGCTGGAGATAAAACGGGGTATTAAAGGTCTCATACATAAACTGCTGGATATATTCCTTGTCAATCCAGGTAGCGCCCAGACGCACCTCAATCTCCGACGCATCCAGGTCTTTGGGCTGGGCGGCGGTAAGAGCTTCCACATTGACTGCATAAACCGGGTCCTGCTGTGCGGCCCGCTGCGCCTGACGCAGTTTGCGGCGTACATTGCCGGAGAGGTATTCATCAGCAGTCACATAATGGGGCGTTCCGTCCTGCTCCAACTGTCCCGGTACACGGAAGATTACGCCTTGCAGCTCTCCGGCCAGTTCTTCTTTTGTTTTTCCGGTAAGCTGGCTCATATAGTCCATATCCACGCAGGCTTTTTCCGAGATGGACACCGCCAGTGCTTCACTTGCCGTATCCACCACAGCCACCGCCTGATGGGGCTTGATGGTCCGCTTGGTGAACATATCTGCCTTGCGTTCCAGCTTTCCGTCCTCGTCGATGACTTCCAGCGCACAGAGCAGGTAATAGGAAGAATCGTCTGCATAGGCCAGACGGTTTGCACGGTCATTGATGAGACCGTATTTGGAAGAAAAGCTGTCATAGAGACTGTTCAGTTCCGCCTGCTTCTCCCGAATGGTGCTGTCCGGAACCGCTGCATCCATCTGAAGGTCGATCAGTTCCTGCACACAATCACGCAGTCCCACAAGACCTTTTACACGGGCTTCGGCGGTGGCGTTGAGGTCAGGGCGCACCATACGGCTGTTTTCCCGGTAGTACACCTGCCCGTCTACAATGGCATAGGAATAGTTCTTCACATTGGGGTCGGCAGGAATGGAGGTGTCAATAGCTTCGCCTTCGCCCAGCTCCGGCAGCTCTGCCTCCTGATAAGTGCCATGAATGTACTTCACAGCATCATGCAGCTGGTCGGAAAGCTCCAGTCCCTCAATAGGGTTCACGGTGTAGTCCATACCATGAGCAGTGCTTACCGGCTCCTGTCTGCCCAGCACCATTTCTGGGTGGTCGATAAAATACCGGTTGATGGCAAACCCGTCCTCCGTCTGTCCGGTCTGGGTCCATTCCGGCACGATGTCCAACGGGCGGTCCCGCTTTTGGAGGAAGATGATGTCCGATACCACCTCGGCACCGGCATTCTTTTTGAACGCGTCATTAGGCAGACGGATCGCTCCCAGCAGCTCGGCACGCTGGGCAAGATAGCGGCGCACGGTGGAATCCTTGGCGTCCATGGTATATCGAGAGGTCACAAAAGCTACCACACCGCCGGGACGCACCTGATCCAGTGCTTTGGCAAAAAAATAGTTATGAATACTGAAATTCAGCTTGTTGTAGGCTTTGTCGTTGACCTGATACTGACCGAAAGGTACATTGCCGATGGCAAGGTCAAAGAAGTCACGCCTATCGGTGGTCTCAAAGCCGCCTACTGTGATGTCCGCCTTGGGATAGAGCTGCTTTGCGATGCGCCCGGAAACAGGGTCCAGCTCCACGCCGTACAGACGGCTGTTTCGCATTTTCTCCGGCAGCATACCAAAGAAATTGCCCACACCCATAGACGGCTCCAGAATATTTCCGGTCTCAAATCCCATACGGTCCACCGCTTCATAGATGGCCTGAATGACCGTAGGGCTGGTGTAATGGGCGTTGAGGGTAGAGCTTCTGGCGGCGGCATATTCCTCCGGGGTCAGCAGTTCTTTTAGCTGGGCATACTCTAAAGCCCATACCGGTTTCTCCGGGTCAAACGCATCAGAGAGACCGCCCCAGCCCACATATCGAGAAAGAACCTCCTGCTGTTCGGGGCTTGCCTGCTGTCCGGCAGCTTCCAGCTCTTTCAGCAAACGAATCGCATTGACATTTGCCTGGAACTTGGCTTTCGGACCGCCTTCGCCCAAATGCTCATCGGTAATGCGGAAGTTTTTTGCATTGCGGCGCAGGTTAGCCTTGTATTCCTCATAAGATGCTTCCTCGGCAGCTTTGGCATTGGGGAAGGTCTGCCACTGGCCATTGACCTGAATGGAAACAGGGTGTTCATCCAACACTTCCTCAAAGGTTTTCTCCGGCTCAGTCACAGGGGCTGGTGGCTCCGGCTCCTCGATATGCAGTCGTTCCACCACCACATCATAAGGCAGATTGTTCTTATCGCCCGGATAGACGGCCATGGTCTCGGAATGGAAGGTCGGGGATTCGGTAGCCGGTTGGGGCTGTTCCTGTCCAAAACCGTCCTGCTGACGGGCATACATCCCGCGCAGCAAAGACGCAACCTCATCCCAGCGGAAATACAGCATAGCCAGACGCTTTTCCTCTGCATCCATGACTTCCAGTTCTATGCCCTGTGCCGTGGTACGGTAATCGGCAATATCGCCGGTCTCCAGATTCAGTGTCTCAATCTCACCGGAATAGGCTCTGCTCAGCCAGTAGGCGATCTCGCTGTTGCTCCTGCCGGATTGCAGCAGCGTGGAAATCTGCTTTTTATCCGCTTCATCCATCAGTCCATGAGCCAATACATCCCGCAAGTCCTGATCTGCCTTGTCCGGGTCAATAGGAAGAAACTCGGTATAGTAAGCATTGCGGCGGTCTGCCCGAAGCAGCTGCTCAAACTGTTCTTTGCGCTCTGCCCGGTAGATGGGATATACCATCCCGGTGGGCAGAAGCTGTACGGTGTCCTCCCGCAGCTCGGTGATCTGATAGGCGTCATCCTCGATATACACGGTATCGCCCACGGCATAGACCGGGGCGGCTGGGTCATAGGAGGTTCTTTGCGGAATTGGGCGGCGAACTGCGTCATATTCCTCATCGGAAATGGAAACTTCGGAAGTCTGCTCTGTCTCGGCATCTGCGATCTGCTCTGCATCTGACATCACCTGTTGGATAAACGGGGCATTGTCCAGTTTTTCCGGGTCTGTCACCTGTCCGTTGACGATCCCTCTTTCTTCCAGAGTTTCCCGGATGGCGATTGGGTCGATGTCGTCAAAACGGTTCTGTTCTTCTTCGGTATAGAACCGGTCCTCCTGAATGAGCTGGGCAATCCGGCGCTGTACCTTCGGCCAGGGCAGCTGCGTTTCCTCCGGGCTGCCGGCACGGACAACGAACAGGCTGTTGCTGTTACTGCCGCCGTATTCCTGAGCCAGCCATGCGGCGGTATCTTTTTCTCTTGCATGGTCTTTCATATAGCGGATAACAGCGTGTTTACTCTCGATATTGCCGTTCCATGCACAAAGGGCAGTATCAATATCTTCCTGAGAAAGAGGGCGCAGAAGCTCATGGAGCTTTGGATAGGTCTCGTCGATCACTTCCCGGTGTAAACGCTGACGGAACTCCGGCACATCCGAATAGAGTCGGATCAGCTCCATATCCTTAGAACCAAGAACCGCACGGCGCACAGCGGCATTGCCCTCGATGACAGCATTTTCATGGTCGCTGTGACCGCAGGCGTTGCGGTATGCGGCATCCTCGGAAATGGCGGCAGTCACCACAGGCTTATACTGCTCAAACTGCTCCCCAAGGGTAGGCTTTAGCGTTTCTTCCTCCATCTCCGGCTGCTGGGCTTGAATGGCATCTTCTTCAGCCAGTTCCTTTTCAGACTGGATTTTGTCATACTGCGCCTGTTCCTGTTCGGTAAGATAGCGGTCTTTCTGGACAAGTGAGGTAATGCGCTTGGCAACCTTTTCCCAGTTCAAGTGAACATCCGGGCAGTCCTGCTTTTTATAGTGCAGTCCTTTCCCATCGTGATCTTCGCCGCTGTGTGTTGCACCGGACAAGGCATGAGAGCGTCCGCCAATGCCATACTCGTCTTTGAGGAATCTCACTTTCTCCTTATCCGTATGGTTTGCCATGAAAAACGCATAGATACGGCCTTTTCCGCCGGCGAAACTGCTTCCGCCGGTCATGGCGGCGTCGATCTCATCCTCGGTAATAAAGTGCTGGACGGTTGGCACTTTGGAAAGCTCTGAAGAAAAGGTCCTGCGGGGCAGGTCAAGGTCCTTCAGGTTCTCCCAGATCTCCCTCGGTCTATGATAGTGAAAACGCAACAGATCACGGTCCTGCTGATAGGCAGTCCAGAAGGCGGCGTATTCTTCCTTGAGTGTCTGGCGGAAAGCCGGGTCACTCAGCTGCTCCGTCAGGCGGCGAGTCTCCTCCGGGAAACCATTGCCTTTGATCTCTGACAGGCAGGACAAATATCCGGCTTCTCTGGCACCCTCACTGAGATCGTGATACAGATACCAGAGCTTTTCTGCAAGGAGGGAGCGTTCATAGCCTGCCACTTCTGCAAGCTCCACATTGGAGGCAAACTGGCCGCTCTCCAAAAGCTCCCCGATACGCTCTGCGGCGCTCTCCCAGGAAATGACCTGGGCAGACCTGTCATAACGGACAGACTTCCCGTGGGAAAGATGGATACCATCCTCGGCATACCATGCGCTCACACTGCCAAGGCCATTGCCGCCGTGGTACAGCGTTTTCAGTATCTCGGCAATCTCAGCGGTGGTTTTCTGCTTTTCAAAGGCTGCAACCACACGCTCCCTTTGACGGTCTGTATTGCCGCCCAAACGCAGCACATGGTCGATGTCATTTTGGGCAAAAGAAAAAGCAGAGGATGTATGCGCTACATTCTCTGCTTCATCTATGGATTGGATCTGTTCCGCTTCGGAGAGGAACAGGTTTAGAGTCAGCTGTTGATAAGCTCCGCCATCAGGATTTCCTCGGCCTGAGCTTTGCAGGTGTTCATCAGCCCCACCCACTTCATGGGATCGCTGGCTTTCAGTTCCTCGGTGGCTCCCGCTTCCTTCGCCAGCTGGGGCATCATCTGCTCCAGACGGCTCTGCGCCGCCTGCTCGATCTCCAGCAGGTGCGGGAACAGGGCTTCCTCCAGAATCATCTGGTTCCAGAGAATGGGCCGATGCTCCTTCAGGTACTTCTGGCGCATCCGCCCGTACTTGCCGAGGGGCTGCTCCGGCACCTCGATCTTCAGGTCGGGAATCAGGTAATCCCCGTTCCGGGTGTAAGTTAGGTTGTTCTCCATGCTCCGCCGTCCTTTCCGCGCTGTGTTCGCGCTCATAATTTCGTATGGTGACTTCGATCTGCCGCAGCACCAGCTCGCTGGACTGGCTGATGGCCGTTCCAAGAGCGGCGACGGTCTGCGGGGTGTTGAAATCAAAGACGTTCAGAAAATCCTCATGCTCGAAGTAATCTCCCGGCTGCATCCCGCAGCGGGACAGCAGCGTATAGGTGGTGCTGACAACAGCGGCGTTCCGAAAAGCGGCTCCGATGTTGAACTCATCATAGTCCTCCAAAAAGGAACCGTCAACGATGCCGACAATATCGCGCCGGTTGTCGTGCCAGTATTCATCTACAAGCTGCGCCGCCACACGCTCCATCTGATCGGCAAGTCCGTTTTCACCGGAAACGTCAAAGCGCTGCTCCAGCGCCGCAGATACCACCTCACGATGCTCCTGCCGGTATTCCCAAAGATAAGGGCGGCGAGAGTTCTCGCCGCCGCTGGTATCGGAAACATCGAATACATATCGGAGTTTGGGTTGGTCGCTGCTGGTATCCACAAGGGCGATGCCCTTGCTGCCTCGCCGCACATAGCGGCGCATCTGCTTATTCCAAAGGTCGTATTCCGCGCAGGCCGTGGCTTCCGGGCGCTGGGCGAAAATCATGAGCTGTTCATTGTAGGGGTACTTATACAGCCTTGCGGCGGTGGTCAGAAATGCCGTCCACTTCTGGTAGCTTCCCGTGATCTGCTCCGCCGTGCGGTCAGCCATCTGCGCATAGAGATGTACTTTACTCGGCATCCATATCCTCCTTTTCAAAATCGGGGAACAGGTCGAGCGCGTCATATTCCGCGTCGCTCATCCTGCGCAGCTTTGCGATGGCGCTGTCCGTCAGCTCCCGCAGCTCCGTTTCATCCGCAGCGAGGTAGCCGCGCATTTCCTCCAGCGCCGCGATCAAGCCCGTGCGGGTGCCGGTGTTGTAGAGGCTCATAAGCTGGCGTTCTTCAAAGGTGATGTTCATATCAAAGCTCCTTTTCCGCGCTCTTTTTGGGCGCTGTTTTGTGTGGACGTTCTTGGGCCGGTTGGCTTTTGAGCTGCTCCAGCACAGATTTCTTCTTTTCCCGGTGTGCCGCCTCTGCCAAATCCATCAAGGAGATGGACATACCGGCCTTGACCTGTGCTTCAAGGTCGGCGACGGTGGGCTGTTTGGGGCCGTTGTTGATAATGCCGTCGATCATGCCGTAATCGTCCTCCATCGACATTTCGGCGGCTTTCAGGTAATTCTCCGGTTTCTGAAAGGCGGGCAGCTCCTGAAATCCCATGCTGTCACAGTAGTGATAGGATACCTTGCCGTCCTGTTTCAGCGCAACGATGTCGCTGACGGAGAGGCTGTGTCCCACAAAATCGCCGGGGCGCTCGTCGTTGAAAATGTAGTAGAAGTTTTCAAGGATTCTGCTGGTATCATCGTCCGGGTACACCTCACGGGTATAGACGGCTTCATAGTTGGCCGGGTCAGGCGGCGCGGCCAGACTGCCGAGGTTGGCAAAACGCAGCTCCACCGGCGCATCCCGACGCAGTTGGTAGATCGCCATAGAATCGGTGGGACTGTTCAAAAAACGCTGCTCCACATCGCGGGGTGGGATATGGCCTTTGACCGCATCCCAATCCGGTCTTGTGACGCCGAACATTCCGTCGTGCTTGATGATGTCCTCGGCTTCAAAGACCATTTCCTCGGCGTTGTCGGGATAGAGCATATAAACCGTGATGTCATGCTCCAGCAGCTCCACCGCCCGATCCTTGGAAAGTGGGAGCATATCGCTATCCAGATACCCATAGCTGCGCATATCGTCCACCGTCAGCGTGGGGTCAGGCATCGGGACGGCCTGTTCCAACTCCGGGAGCATATTATCTGCCGCATCGGTGGGAACAGCGACTGCGCCGGTGATCTGTTCGCTGTCCAAGGGCGGCGTAATCTGCGCCTCCTGCAAGTCCTCCAGAATTCTCATATCTGCAAATGTCACCTTGGTTGGTGTCATGCCCTGAATGGCAAATACCTCCGTTCGGACAGCCCCGGCAACAGATGCAACCGGCGAATCTTCAATGGCGCTGCTGTCAATAACACCGCCATCCAGCAGCTTTTTGCTTTCCTTGTCGTAGAGCGAATAGTCCCAACCGCCGTCTGTATGCTGCACATGGAGATATACCGAGCCATCCACAAGATAAAGCGCTTCGTCTGTTTGTGTGGCGCTCACTTCTTCACGATTGACGCCGCGCTCCTTGCAAATCTCCGCAAAGTGCCGGTCAATGTCCGTAATCAGCTCGGAGGCAGTCTTGTTGATGGTTTCCAGACTGGCGCGAAGCTCTTTCAACTCCTTGCCCTTTGACCATGTGGCGATATAGCCGAAGCTGTTTTCGCCCGTTTCAATGCCGTAATACTGGCAGACCGCATAGGAGATG
>ERZ506922.685-NODE-685-length-13683-cov-16.862195_pt1 | contig 13683 bp, 14 predicted proteins | sample MGYA00513974_ERZ506922 | MGnify/ENA metagenome assembly ERZ506922 | reverse complement strand
CGCCACAGCGCGAGGAGCTGGCCGAGGTGGATGTGGACTGGCTGATCGCCGAGCGTCCCGGCAGGGTAAAAACCTTGAAGCAGCATCCGCGCAAGAACAAAACGGCCATCAACATCGAATACATGAAAGCCAGCATCCGTGCCAGGGTGGAGCACCCGTTTCGCATCATCAAGCGGCAGTTCGGCTTCGTGAAAGCCAGATACAAGGGGCTGCTGAAAAACGATAACCAACTGGCGATGTTATTCACCCTGGCCAACCTGTTTCGGGTGGACCAAATGATACGTCAGTGGGAGAGATCTCAGTAAAAACCGGAAATAACACCAGAAATGGTGGAAAAAATAGCCTAAATAGGCTGATTCGATGTGTTTGCGGGACAAAAATCGGCCCAGATCCGCGAAATTTTAATCAACGAGTCAGCTTGGGAAGACATGACCTGCTTATTCGCACCTTCCCTAAAGGCGTCTTTGGCTTCGGTCAGCGAACACTGCTGTTTTTCTTTGCAGGACGGTGAATCTTTGTAGTCCGTCATCTGCGCCAGCAGCTGATAGCTGTCGTCAAGCTGCATCTGGCTGCGCTCTTTTTCCATCGCCTGCACCGCTTTCTGGCTAAACGCCGCAGAGTCATCGGTGATCACCGGATTAAACGTTGGGTCCATCGTGCCCATTTTTTTCCTGATGATGTACCGGAATGTCGCACCCAGGGAAAGCGCCGGTGATAAAGAATTGTGCCGTCGCAACGGTGCGTTGCAGACTGTTGGCATAGGTATATACCGTGTCCGGCGTCGGGCATTCGCCTGACGTGACCATCCCCAGCTCCGCCAGCCATTCTCGCATGTAGTGGCCCATATAAATTTCCAGCACACCGCCTTTCGTGGTGAGCTGCCCGCCGGGCACATCCCACTCCGGCCACTGATTCGGCGTGGACTGCTCCAGCACGCTGCCATTATTGGCCAACGGCGCGCGCAAGTTGTGTCGGCTCATCATCAACACTTGTTGCAGTTGATAACCTTCCGGCGTTGTCTGCGCTTGCGCGGCGGACGACAATAAAACAGCCCCTGCCACAGCGGCGGCGAGTATCAATTTTTTCATCCCTACAACCTCTTGTTGTTATCAATCCTCATAGAGTGTGACAGAAATATGACATTTTTCCGGGAACGGTTTCGCAAAACGGGAGATTCCAGAAGATAACCGGCAGGTCAGCGTGTTCCGGTTACTCCGAGATAAAAACCTCATACTTAATATTGCGGGCGCAATAAAAAGTGCCGTCCGTCAGATACAGTTCACGAAATCGCGTGTTATCAGAGATGTTGTCCAGCAGGGAACGTTCCGTATCGACAAATTCTTTTTGCACGCGGTAATGAACGGCGTTCTCCGTTTCAAAAGAGACATATTCCGTGGTGGCGTAGGGCTTATTTTTTGATTTCACGTACACGATATATTGCACGGTACTGGCCGTCAGCCCCGTTTTCGCCGCGATCTCTTTGAGACTCAACGTCTCAGAGGCATAAAGCGCCTGAACCTGCGCTATGCGTCGGTGATTATACGCCGTCACCCGAAGGCTCAGTTTCAGCCGATAGGCCATATTCCGCACGGCGGTAATATTAGTGTGAAGCAGTTGCGCTATCTGCTCTGTCGTGAGGATGCCCGCGTTTTCCCGCAGAATCGCAAGGCTTTCGTCGTTCCAGATAAATGCCATTGGGTATCTCTCCGTACGCGTCGTTCATCGCGCCGCCAGGCGCGCAAACGTGGCCTCTAACTCAGACGGCTTACGCATACCCTGGTGTAGCTCCAGAACGCGTCCTTCGGAGTCAATCAGTACGGAGGTCGGCGTGCCGATCACCTGATAACGTTCCTGGGTAATGTTGAGCTGATCGCGCACCACCGGATAGGTTATCTGATGTTTTGCCAGCAGATCGTTGATCCTGACCGTTTCAGGGTCGGTATTGACCGCCACAACCACCACTTTATCGCCCCATTTTTTGCTCAGCGCTTCCAGCGTGTCCATTTCCGCTAGGCACCCCCCGCATCCCGCAGACCAAAAATTCAGGTACACCGCCTTTCCTTGCCAGCGTTCAAGGCCTGACTCCTGGCCTTGCAGATCAAACGCCGCCAGCGCCGGGGCCGGTGCCCCGACCGCCAGCTTTTCTTCTTTACACCCGCTTATCAGGATCGCCGCCGCGAGTAACAGCACATTATGCCAGCGCATGTTGATTGGCCTCCTCACCCAGATATTTACCGTGTTGCAGCCGCAGAATACGGTCGGCAAACTGCCCAAGCGCAGGGTTGTGCGTCACCATCACAATCGTGCGCCCCTGACGATGCAGATCGGTGAGCAGATCCAGCACCCGCTGCTCATTCTCTTCATCCAGGTTGCCCGTCGGTTCATCCGCGAAAATAACCGGCGGTTCGTTGACCAGCGCCCGGGCGATACACACACGCTGCTGCTCACCACCGGAAAGCTGGCTCGGCAGGTGCGTCACACGATGCCCAAGCCCTACCTGTTCCAGCACCTTCCTCGCCGCCGCTTCATCCACCACGCTGTGGTAATGCTGGGCGAGCATGATGTTTTCCAGCGCAGTTAAGAACGGGATCAAATGGAACTGCTGAAATACCAGGCCGATTTTCTCGGCGCGAAAGCGACGGCGCCCCTCTTCATCCAGCGCGGCGGCATCGGTGCCATCAAGAAACACCTGCCCTTCCGTCGCCGTATCAAGGCACGTCAGAATATTCATCAGCGTGGTTTTACCAGAACCAGAAGCGCCCATAATGGCGACAAATTCACCCTGCGCAATGCGCAGATTAATGTCATCCAGGGCGGTAACGTCACCGAACCGTTTGTATAAGTGGCGGGTTTCGATCGCCACCTGAGGGATATGCGTAACGGACATGGCGCTACTCTCCTTTCAGCACTTTAGCAGGCTCGACGCTTACCGCGCGTCGCACCGGAACAATCGCCGCCAGAATGGCGACCAGTAAAGACAACACCAGAGTAATGGGCAACACCGGCAGACGCAGTGATATGGCGGCATTAAACACCGTTAATCCCAACAGTTGCGCCAGCAAATATCCCAGCACCCAGCCGCACGCCACCGCCGCCAGCGCGATGATGCTGGTTTCCAGCAGAATTTGCCGCACGATATCGCCGTTGCTGGAACCAAGCGCTTTTTGCAGCGCAAACTCGCGCGCCCGCTCGCCGACAATCGCCATCAGCGTGGTATTCACGCACAGCGAAGAGAGCGCCAGAATCACGATCGAGACCAGTCCCATCAGACCTTTAATTTTATCCAGCACCTGCCCTTCGGAAGCAGAGACCTTACGCACCGGACGAATCTCCAGGTCAGGATACTGCGCCTGCAACCGGCTGGCATAGTTCTCCACCTGGCCGACATCGTTACTGACGCTCAGCAAGCCGTGGCTGATTTTGCCCGGCTGATGCAGCCAGGCCTGCGCCACGTCGAGGCTGACGATCAGCATGTTGTCCGTCGCATCGCCAGACTCCACAATGCCTTTAATCTGCAAATTCTTACGCTGATTGTGATCCACCAGCGTGATGCTGTCGCCCGGCTGCACGTTGAGGCGTTCCGCCAGTTTGACGCCGATCATCGCATTACGGTCGTCAAAACTAACGCCAATCCAGCTACCGGTGACCTGCCAGTACGGCACCAGTTTTTGCAGCGACTCGAACCACACGCCAACCATCACCACTTTTTCCAGCTCGGTACGCGCCATGCCGTACAACCACGGACTGGCGCCATGCACCAGCCCCTGCGGCGCCTGATCGAGAATGCTCTGCAACTCCTGCTGCGGCATACTGGAACCGTGCCCCGGCCCGATGTAAAAATTCGCGCCGAAGGTGCGCAGTTCTTCGCTCATTTTGGTGTTAATGTCGAACCAGACGGCAAAAAGCGCCGTCACGATGGTCGCCCCCACCATCAGCGCGGCAAACACCACGCTGACCCGCTGAAAACGCAGACGCAGCGCCCGCCACACCAGCAGCCAGAGCATGGTACGTTTAGCGGCCATACAGCACCTCCACAGGATACAGCCGGGCAATCCGCCGGGCCGGGAACCAGGTGCCGATCAACGCAATCAGTACCGCAATCACCAGTACGCACGGCACCACAATCCAGGCAAAATTAAGCGGCGCGTCGAAGAGCATGACGCCAATCGCTTTCGCCAGCCCCCACCCGGCAATACATCCCAGCGCACCGCCAGCCAGCCCGCTGGACGCCGCTTCCAGGTAGAACAGCAGCATAATTTGCCACTGTCGCGCACCCAGCGCTTTCATCAAACCGATCTCTTTGGCGCGTTCCATAATGGTGCTGGTCATCAGCGAGGCGATCCCCATTGCGGAAGCCACCAGCGCCGCGACGGTAACGACCGCCATCAGCAACTGAATTTTATCGATCACCACCCCTTCGGACGCCGCGACCTGCCATACCGGGCGCACTTCCGCACCGGAAATCGCCTCTTCCAGCTGATGCGCGATCGACGACACATAGGCCGTGCAATACCAGAGGTCGTACTCTTCGGCATTGAGCGCGTCCAGGTTTTCCCGCGCGCGGCGGGACAGTTCGTTTTCCGGCACCGTCAGCGCCGAGACGCGAATCGCCTGCACTTTTCCGGGGAGCCCCAGCAGGTGCTGTACCGTGCTTAGCGGCATCACCAGTTGGTTATCTTCATCGCCGCCGCTGGAGAGGATACCGCTGACGGTGACCTGCACTGCTTCGCCTTCGGTACGTAATGTCAGCTTATCACCGGGTTTCCAGCCCATTTGCCGCGCCAGCGCGTGCCCGACTAAGGTCTGCGGCTCTGCGCCTGCGGGTTCCTGCGGCCAGTCGCCGGTCACCTGCCAGTATGGGCTGACCGTTTTCTGCCCCGTCTCATATCCCTCTTCATCAGGAATATCCACTGGCTGACTGAAGAAAGTGCCCAGAATCCGCACTGGTTCTCCCTCCACGCTGGCTTCGCCGCCGAGCATCGGCGCAAACCCGACAATGTTGTTTCGCCAGAAGATATCTTTGATGTTCGGCAGCTCGGCTTCATCAAGAAAATCCTGACCGGAAAGCGGATTACTGCTCTCACTAAACAGCGCGGGCAGCGCAGCCTGTCCGGCGGGTTCAATCAAAATGTTCGCACCATAAGACTTCAGCTCTCTGGACATTTTGTCGCCGATATCAATGGACACCGCCAGCAGCGCCGAGATCAGGCTGGAGGCCAGAAAAACGGTGATTATCGCCAGCACTTTGCGGCGTAAATTGCGCCCCCAGGATTGTCGTAACATCCGCCACAGCATGATTATTCCTCCCTCATGTCGGCAGGAACAAACTGCTCCGGCGTTTCACGGAAGCGTTCATAGTTAGCCTCTGACGAGAAGAACCAGGTCTTGCCGCCATAGCTGTATTTGTAATCGGCTGAGGTATTGGTCAACGTTGAACCATCGACCGGATCGGTCACTTTAATAGTCATGACCGTCGAGAAGTAGTTCACCCCTGTCGCCAGTTCTTTACCGGGGATCACCAGCTCTTTTTCATCATTGTGCCAGTTTTCAATCGGCACCGGGTTACAGCCACCGGCCTTGCCGATAGACGGAATAAAAATATGCACTCCGCAGGCGACGCAGATAACCTGATTGCCCTCCATGACATAACCCTGATCGCCGCACAGCAGGCAGGCGTCGAACACCACGCCAAAACGCAGCTTGTCGGGATAGCGGTTAATCACGAAGAAGCGCACCGCTTTGCCATCGTCCGCCACCCAGACGAAACGATGCAGTTTACCGTCACGAAGCTGTTCAACCGGCAGGCGCACCATGCCATCGCTCCCCAGCGTTACGGGCACGGCTTCAGAGAGTTGCGGCGGCTGCGAGGCCACTTTATCCCACCACAGTTGGCCTGCGATAACGACCACCGCGCAGCCGATTGTGACCAACCACAGCCGCAAAGCGTTGCGACGCTGCGCCAGCGCCAGACGGTGAGCAATCGGTTCTTCGGTTTCCCGCGTCTGTCGAAAAGCCCGCAACAGCGCCGGAAGCCAGCACAGCGCCAGGGCCAGCAGCAGCGCGGCTCCCGCCCAGTTATACAGCGCCGTGTTATTTGTGACTTTCGCCACGAAGCTCAGCAGTGATTTTCCCAGCGGAACAACCTGTAATTTCATCAGCAACAACAGCAGGTTGCCGCTCAGCGGCAGCCAGATCATCACCAGCAGAATCAGCGTTAACGGCCAGTACAGGCCGCGAATACGCCGCAGCAGCATCGCGCAGAGTACGCCCGCCAGACAGAGGATCGCAAAAGCGAGAACGACGGCCGTCAGGTTTAACAGCAGGTCAGTATTCAGCACATGCGTACTGGTCAGCCCGCCCAGATTAGGGTCCAGCGCCCAATGGCGGGCAGCGCCGAAAATCAGAATCCCCTGCCACAGATAGCGGATACGCGTTGAAGCCCACCAGAAACTGAGGACAAACAGCAGCGATACCATGACCTCCGCCCCAACCAGCAGCAGTTGTACCGGTTGGCTGCCGTGAATAAACAGTCCCGCCAGCACGCCGGCAATCAGCCCGGTCAGCAGCGTCCAGGTCAGCGGACGTAAAGAGGGAGGATCGTTTCGACTCCAGAGAACACCGGAAAGAAGCGCAATGCAGAAAAAGACCTGTAGCGTCGTGACGAAAAAGTAACTCATAACTTCGACTCTGTACGGCGGGTTGAATTAAGCGACGGGCATATGATCGGTCTGACCAACGCGCCAGAAGGGGGAATCCTCCTGGCGCGTTGGTTAGTCGGTTTTAGTTCAGACCGACATATTTAAACTCGTAGCTCACATCAAACGGTTTCCACCAGCGGCCTACGCCTGTTTCGCTGTCAGTATGGCGATGCATCCCGGCTTTTGACGGCGGTTCAATGTGGTAGGTCACTTTATAGTTGCCCACGCCCATCATTTTGATGTTCGCGCCATAGTGCGGGCCATCGCTGGCAACCATCGGCATGAAGGTGCCTTCCTGTTTTTCGCCCGTGTCGTTGTTGACCAGGGTGTAGCTGATGGTCAGGTACGGGATCCATTCCCCTGCGCCAAAGCCGTTTTTATTGCCTTCTACAGCGTGGATATCCGCTTCAAGGTGAACATCGGCTTTTGCTGCCGGTAAGCCCATGCCGCGCGGTTCCATATCAATCGGTTGCAGGTAAACGGCCGCCAGCTCCATTTCATTCATGGTGACAGGCTCGCCTGCCGGGTACTCTTTAAAAGCAAACGCGGCTGGCGCAATGAAAATGCTGGCCATCACTGCGCTGGCAATCAGGGTTTTCTTCATGGTCATCAAACGTATCCTCTCGTCTAAAACAACGGCTATACAACGATTATGGGTTATTTTTTATCGTCTCCCCGGGAACCGCGCTTTTGCGCCGCATCACCCACAGCGCCACCAGCGCCGCGAGCAGCAATACGACCTGCGGTAACAACGTTTCCACGTAGGGATAAATCCCCAGCCAGCTGATTTCAGGGAAGCCGTTAATCAACGTAGGCTGGAACAGTTTGCCTTCCACCAGTTCCAGAACGCCTTTGCCCGCAAAGACGAAGGCCATCAGATACATGAAACTGCCGGTAAACATAAAGAAGGGTTTCAGCGGCAGGCGCACCACTGAGTAACGCATCACCAGCCAGGCGAGCAGCAGCACCACGCAGCCAATCACAAAACCGGCGCCAATCGCCATATGGCCGGATACCGTGTTTGCATCGCCAATCAGAGCGTAATAGAACAGCACCGTTTCCGCCCCTTCGCGGTACACCGCCAGGAAGCTGGTCAGCCATAGTCCGACCAGGGAGCCTCGCGACAGGGAATGAGACAGTTTGCCTTCCAGCCAGGCTTTCCAGTGGCGCGCTTCCACTTTGGACAGCAGCCAGTAACTCATAAAGAACAGCATCACGACGGCAATCAGCATCGTTATGCCTTCCAGCAGTTCACGGCTGGCGCCGGAGTTAGTAAACAGCATCTGGAAGATAGCGGCGGTGATGACGCTGGCGATCAGCGCCACAATTACCGACTGACGAATAAGCGGCAGCTTATCCTGATGGTTGTTTTTCACCATGTAGGCCACGATTGCCGCAACAATCAGCAGCGCTTCCAGCCCCTCGCGCACGATGATCATCAGACTATAGAGCAGCAGACTCCACTGGGTTTCTTCGCCTTCGCCCAGCATCGTCACGGCTTTTTGCAGATCCTGCGTCAGCGCGCTGGCCTCTGCATTCAGGCGCTCAACCGGCTGACCGGCCTTCATCAGACTGACCAGGCGGGTAAAATACGCCTCCAGCGTGGTTTTAAATGCCGAATCGCGAGAGCCGATTTTGTTTTCCATGCCGCTGGCTTCGAAGCGGTCGAAGTAGGTATCCTGGATATCCAGAATCGCATTCTTCGCATCGCCGCCCTGATAGCGCGCTATCGCGTCCTGAATGCTCTGGTTAATTCCCGTCGTCACCTCAGCCCAGTCGGTGCGGTTATTTCCCTCGTCCGCCGCCGGAATGTTGTCTGCGCTTTGCGCTGCGGCAACCTGCTGATCGTCACGGGTGGTTGGCAAGCCGGGTAAGATATCCTCGATATCCTGTAGCAGCGTAGTGACCTGATAGGAGACATCGTTGAGATGGTCAGGTTGCGCGGTCAGCGCAATCAGGGATGAGAATTGTTGGTTAATGGAGGCGGCATCTTTTGCAGAACGGTTTTGTCTGAGGGACATCTCCATCTCAGAGTTTTTAAAGCCCTGATAGTGCGCCTGTTGAACGTGCTGACTGGCAACGCTGTAATTCCCGGCCTGATATTCAGTGACCGCCTGCGCCAGCAGATCGTCGATCGTCCTGAAACTCTCCTGCCAGTGAACGGCAATGTCGTCCCTGGACAGCGCGTTGTGCTGCTCTTCGGCCACCAGACGATGTCCGCCATCCAGCACCGGTTCCACTTCGCGCAGTGCGGCTTTCAGCCAGTCAATGCGCGCCTGGACGTCAGCGAGCGGTTTTTTCTCGCCAATCATTCGACGGATCTCGCCGAATGCGCTCTCCATCTCGTAACTTTTGCGCGCGGAAATGTTGATGCGGATCGGCCCTTCCAGGTTCTCGAACACCTCAAAATAGGCCATTTGTACCGTGCGGCGCGCCTCGTCGGCATGCTGTTGCTGATAAAGTTCCGCTGTTTTATCAAGACGTTGCTCGATATCTTCAATCAAAGGCGCATAATTCGTCGACGCCCAGACACTCATGCTTATAAACAAGCCAAAGAGAGTAACCAACAAAGAGTTACGGAAGTTACGCACGTGCACACCGCCAAAGAATACAAATGATAATTATTATCATATCTTTTTGTCGCGTTATACATGACCTGGATCATAAAAATGTCAGCAGACGACAAGTTATGTAAACTTATTTCATCAAATCGTGATGAACACACACATTATGCGTTGATAAAAGGGACGTTATCTCCCTGTTTTTCTCATGGAATTAACGGCAAGGCAGGCGCGGTAACAGAGGAATAAATCCCCCTGCCGACAGTGATATTATTCATTATCGGCAGGCAGAAATAAAACGCGTTATTGCGTACAGCAATATTCAAAGATTAAGGTTATTTCGATCGCTGGCAAGACGCTGTAAGAATTGACCATATCCCTGCGGCCCCATCCAGTAGTTAATACTTTTCTCAACGCCGGTTGATGTCAACGTCGCACCGGAAATACCGTCAACGGTATATTCATCGGCATGTTCAGGTTTATCCTGTACTATTTTCAATGCAGGATGTCCGCTGTTATCTAATAATCGTTTCCCTGGCCACTGTTTGCGCCAGTTGGCGTCTTCCACCCTAGCCCCCAGAAACGGCGTTTCCCGTTGCTGATAATAATACAGATTTCTCACCGTACGACCGTCCAGCCCCAGAGCAAGAAACGCATGCATCATGGATTTCGCACCCTTACCGGTAACTGGAATGATAACCTGCTGAATTTCATTATTTTTATCTTTCACAAAGAACACATCCGCCACCGTACAGCGCTGACGAACCTGCGCTGGGTCGCGTTCAGGGGCAAGTTTTTCACACTTCTGCCGCGCGGTGTCCGCGCTGCTGCCAGCCACCAGTTCGCCGGAATCTAAATTAACATGGCGTTGAATAATATAACGATGATAGAGCGTTTCGACTGATTTTTTATCCTGGGTCTCTGATTTCATCAGGCCCGCAGCGTGTAAAATTGCCGCCTGTTTTTCCTCCTCTGTCGGCTCCGTCATTTCTCCCTGGAACAGCATAAACCATGCCGCCGCCGCAACAAAAATAAGGACACAAAGCACCATCATTGATGCAACAATAATTTTACCCTTGCGCATTGAATTGTTATCCCTGTCAAAATGGAAATCGAAAAAATCGCCTGAACGTATCACAGACTTTCATTCAATTAAAACAGATATGCCATTATCAATTCAGGTTTGCAACGTCAGGCAGCGGTAAAAAATAATAACTGGCGTCGGTAAAAAAGCAGCAAAAATAACAGAAAACACGCTCTCCGCTCGTTTTACACATCCTTACAATGGGTTAAAAAATGCCGGGTTTCCCCGGCACGCTATCAAAACATGGCTGCCCGCCACAGACGTAACTTCATGCCCCAGTAGCTGGTCCAGCCGCTGGTCGTAGTTACCACCTGCCCCTTCGACACCACCACCAGCGTTGGCGTGACGCTGATTTCCCAGTTTCGTGATATCTCACCGCCGCTATCATTCACGACGGGGAACGTCACCCTTTTACGCGATAACCAGCGGGAAACCTCCCCGTCATTACCGGAACGCAGCGCGATGGTCATGACGCTCTCCCCTTCCGACTGCAAACGGGCGACATCCGGCGTGGTGAAACGGCAGATACCGCACCAGCTCGCCCAGAAGTAGAGCAGCACCGGGCGTTCTTCACTGATCGACGCCAGCGTTACGGTTTCCCCGTCCAGCGTATGCAGCGGCGTGCTGTCAAACATGGCCGGCATCTGCGGAGAACGCCAGACATCCAGCAGGATTATCACGCCAGCCAGCACAACCAGTAAGATCGCGCCTTCACGCAGCCAGCGGCGCAGTTTACTGAGCATGGGCCACCGCCAGTTTTTCTTTCACCACCGCCTCAAGGGTCTCCCACGATACCGCGCCGGGGATCATCTCGTCGCCAATGATGGTTGCCGGCGTCCCCTGAACGCCAACCAGCCGGGCGAGTTGCAGATTGGTGCTCAACGTCTCCATGCTTTTCTCATCGGGGTCAGTTTGGATATAGAGAATTATTGTACTATAAGGGCTTCCCCGGCATGTCAATGCCGGTGTTTACGGTTTCTGTCTGCACGGCACTGTTGCAAAGTTGTCTCTTCATCAATTTTATTATCTTTATCTCTGTCTTCCAAAGTCTATTTCCTCCTGTCTGTAAACGGATTTTGATTTCCTTTATTCAATTTCCCTTATCTCTATTATCTCATGCGCCGTGTCCAGCTCGTCGCGTATCAGCGCCCTGTCTCCGTACTCCGCTTCCCCGGTCTGATTATCATACGGATCGCTGCCGGGCCGCTTCATCGGCGGTGTAAACTCCCAGCCGAATTCCGAGTTCATCGGAATCCGGAACGGATCCAGGTTGCCGAAATAAAATTCTCTTCTCTCTTTTACATCGTCCCTGTATGCACCGCCCCCGAATGAACAGTCGGCATACAGCCATCCATAAGGTTCGATATAAAACTGCGCCCAGTCATGACAGCCGATATCGCGCGGATTTGCATAAAGTCCTGCCTGCCATCTGGCCGGAACGCCCGCGATCCGGCACATGGTTATGAAAAGCAGCGCCTGGATGCCGCAGTCCCCTTTCTGACCTGCCGCCGCATATTCCGGAATATCCGTTATCGTGAAATAAGAACGGACAAAGGAATACGTCACATGGGAAGTTATGTACTCATAAATGCGTTTTACCCTGCAAAGCGGATTTTCCTCACTTCCCGCCACTTCTTCCGTCAGGCTTTTGAGAAACGGTGTGAACCTGATCTGGGGAAGCTGTTCCCCAAGCCAGTTCCCAAGCCTGCTGCCGTCAGGTAATACCTTCCCTGCATCCGCCGCGCCAGTTACCCTGTTCTCATCTAATTCAATATAAGGCGTATGATTCTCAAATTCATATTCAATTGAAAATACACTGTTTTCCGTCAGCTCAGTCTCAAAACATACCGTCCTCTGCGGCCACAGAGGCGGCGCTGTCCTGAGAGGCTCCATCGATGTGTGAAGAAGCCTGAAATTCCTGACCTGTGCATATTCCAGAGGAATCGGCAGATAAACACGTACTGTTTTTCCCGGTTCAAATGCCTCTTCCCGAATCTTCAACGTACTCCTGATACGGAAATAATAGGCAAGGCCGCCTTTTTCCTTCATTCTCTTTATGGTCTGATCACGCAGACGGCCTTCCAGCTCTCCCTCCGCCAGAGCCGATTTATCGAAAATACGCGCTCTGATATCTTTCCTGGTCTTTACAAGATTGTCGACAAAATCATCCTTAATCCTTCTCTCACCCTCAATATACAGCCAGTCTATTGCATTTTCATCAATCAGGTTCTCAAGTTCTTCCTCTGAAAAACCTTCTATCCGCTCCGTTGCAAAGGCAAGGGCCGCCTGATGGCTGAAGGGATACTGAAGCGGAAGCCGCCTGATAGTATCACGCTCCAATACAAGCCTTTCCTTCATTATCCCGGGGATGTCTTTTCCGAGGCGGTTCTCTATAATCTTCAGCGCCCTGGTAAAATCACCGTGCCACTTCAGTTTTTCAATATCTTCCGGCAGCGGGACAGTCAGTGCCGCCAGGTTTTTCGCTCTGTTTTCTTCCATCTTATTTACTCCTTAGATGACGGCAGTATCTGCCGTTATTCACTTTGTTCTGCTTTCCAGTATACAATACTTATACAGAAAAGTCATTGGAAAGTTTTGTTGAGGAAGGGAGGAAGCTGCTGTTCACACGGTTGTGCCTGCGAGATGTTTTCGTGCGCATTTTGCAGGAAAATCCCGAGTTTTACGGCGCGCCGCTTTTTGGCGGGGTGTGAACAGTAGCGTGAGGCCTTCCCGGTATAAAAGACTTATCAGCAGGATATTTTCTCACCATTAAAAATGTGATAGAATAATCATATTGGAATCAGGCTGGATTTGGCTGAACGATAATCTGAATATCTGAAAGGAAAGAGCATTATGTGGTTTCTATTTGCATTAGGTTCATCCGTATTTGCGGCGTTGACTTCTATCCTTGCTAAAATTGGTATCGATGGGGTGAATTCTACTCTGGCAACGGCAATTCGTACAATCGTTGTCCTACTCATGTCATGGGGAATGGTTTTTCTGACCAATACCCAGGGCGGAATGATAGAAATCAGCCGGAAAAGCTGGATATTTTTGATTTTGTCGGGTGTTGCAACCGGCGCCTCATGGCTTTGTTATTATAAAGCGCTGCAGATGGGCGAGGCTTCCAGGGTTATCCCTGTCGATAAGCTCAGCATTATTATCACAATGGTGATGGCTGCCGAGGTGACCGTCATCAATAAAAGGCACAGTACCGGCCGGCAGCGGTTAACTCCGTACTGCCGGCCATGACACTGTGCCTCCGACGTTTATTCGCCGCGGTGCGGCATTTAGTTTTCCTGTACCTCCTGTTTCTGGCTGTCTTTTTTATAACCGAGTG
>ERZ506922.674-NODE-674-length-14005-cov-3.539211_pt1 | contig 14005 bp, 8 predicted proteins | sample MGYA00513974_ERZ506922 | MGnify/ENA metagenome assembly ERZ506922 | reverse complement strand
GGAACGCAATGCCACAATCGTGATAACCGTAAAGACTGCAAGGTTGGCAAACAGGTAAATCAGTACGTAGTATACCAGCGAGGTCATGCCCAGCGATGTCCCGCTGATCACACCCAGCATGATGTATCCTGCCTGTGAGATACTGGAGAATGCCATCAGTCGCTTCAGGTTTTCCTGACGGAGCGCAAAGAGGTTGGCGAGCGTAATGGAGGCGATGATCACCCAGTAAAGCACTTCCTGCCATTGCACCACCATGGGCGCGAACACCTTGTAAAGGATTGTCATCAGCACGAATGCCGCCGATCCTTTGGAGATGACGCTCAGGTAAGCGGTTACCGTACTTGGAGCACCCTCGTAAACGTCTGCCGTCCACAGGTGGAAAGGTACCAGCGAAATCTTGAAACCCATGCCGGAGAAGAAGAATACGAATGCCATAATCTGCAACGGGTTCCCGTCCAGATGTGCCGGGATGTCGGCAAAGTAGAGCGTGCCTACCGAACCGTATATCAGTGAAATGCCATAAAGCAGCAAACCGCTGGAGAACAGGGCGGTAAGGATGTATTTGGCGCCTGCCTCGGCAGAATGGTGGCGGTATTTGTCGAAGGCAACCAGGGCTGCCATCGGGATGCTTGCCGTCTCCAGTCCGATGAAGAACATCAGGAAGTGTCCTGCGGAAATCATAAAGTACATGCCCAGCAGTGTGGAGAGGGTCAGTATGTAGAACTCGCCTTGCTTGATTGCCGTATCGGGAAGACGCATCCACTCGTGTGCCATAAGGAATACGATGAGCGTACCTACACTGAGGATGGACTTGACGATGCTCTGTATGGGCTGGTTGTGGTACATTCCGCCGAAGGCGTCAGCCGCCGGACCGGGGACAATGGTTATAAGCGTATGGATAATGAGCAGAGCAACGGGCAGCATAGTGTTCAACATCGGCTTGCCGTCATTCTTGTGCGCATCCGGACTCATGAAGAGGTCGGCTATGAACAGGATAACGATGACCGCTATCAGCGACAGCTCTTCTTTCATTAAAAGAAATTGGGAGTAATCCATGTTATTTAGTGATGAATTGATTAATGATTAATAATTAGCGATTGGTAACTGGTGATTCATGATTCGGCACTTCATTACTTCATCACTAAATTGTTGACTATCGGCAGCACGCTGTCTCCAATCATGTTGCTCATCCACAGCGGGGCAAGACCGAGTCCGGCTACGCAGGCAATGAGGATGATTACAGCGGTACGCTCGTCCCAAGTGGCATCGCTCAGTGTCAGATGGTGCTTGTCGGTGCAAGTGCCGTAGAGGATCTTGCCCACAAGACGCAGGATGTAGACTGCGGTGATTACGATGCTCGTACAGGCTATGACGGTCCATACGCGGTGGAATGTATCGGGATGTTGGAACGCACCGTTGAAGATAGTCATTTCGGCAATGAAACCGCTGAGGCCCGGCAAACCGAGGTTGGCAAGACCGGCAATGACGTAGGATACTGCAAGGAAAGGCATTATCTTCATCAGCCCGTTAAGCTCGCGTACGTCACGTGTGTGTGTACGTCCGTAAATCATACCGATGAGTGCAAAGAATAAGGCGGTCATCAATCCATGCGAAAGCATCTGCAGTACGGCGCCGGTGCAGGCGGTACGGTTCATCATCAGAATGGCGAAAAGTACCAGGCCGCAGTGCGATACGGAAGAGTAGGCATTGATGTATTTCAAGTCGGTCTGTACGCAGGCGGAGAATGCACCATACACTACGGAGATGCCCGTCAGCACGAGGAATATCCATCCGAGTTCCTGTGCGGCCTCAGGCATCAGATACATGGCGATGCGGAAGCATCCGTAACCTCCCAGCTTCATCAGTACGCCTGCATGCAGCATGGAAACGGCAGTCGGTGCGGATGCGTGACCGTCGGGGCTCCATGTGTGGAACGGGAACAGGGCTCCCAATACGCCGAAACCGAGGAAGGTAAGCGGAAACCAGATTCGTTGCTGCTCAATAGGGATATTGTGCAGTTGGGCTATCTCCAGCAGGTTCATGGTGGTGCCGCCGCTGCCGAAGTAGATGCCCAGAATACCGATGAGCAGGAAAGCGGAACCTCCCATCAGCATCAATGTCAGCTTCATGGCGGCATATTCCTTGCGCCCCGAACCCCATACGCCGATCAGCAGATACATCGGTATGAGGGCCACCTCATAGAACATGAACATGGTGAACAGGTCGGTGGAGATGAAGAAGCCGAATACACCCATTGACAACAGGGTGAACCACAGGAAATATTCTTTGGTCAGCGGTTGCAGACGCCAGGAAGCGAATGTTCCGGTGAAAACGATGATTGCCGAGAGCAGCAGCATGGCCACCGAGATGCCGTCTACGCCTACGGAATAGTGAATGTTCAGTGCCGGATACCATGCCGCGTCAGCGCGGAACAGCATTTCATCCGTAGCGCCGCCATGACGGGCTTGCAGATAGGCGACAGTCAGTCCGACAGCGGCAATGAGCAATGCCGAAGCACCGGTCACCATCACCGCACGTATCTGTGCTATGCTGCGGCTGAGCCAAAGTCCCAGCAGCATCAGCAAGGGGATGAGTACGAATATGGATAAGAAATTCATCTTTATAATTATTGTATTAATTGTTATTGTTCTATTGGTTGATAAACCGATATCAACTTATGTTTCTCGTTTACAGCAACAGCAGCAGTATCAGTGCAAGTGTGCCCAGCAGGAATACGAATGTGTATTGCTGGATGCGTCCGCTTTGCAAGCCTCGTATCTCGTCGCTGGTGGCGTTAGCGCCCCAGGCAAGGAAATCGAAGAAGCCATCCACCACATGACGGTCCCACCAGGCTATCGGGCGGCTGATACAACCGAAGATGATGCGGTGGGTGATGAACTGGTAGATTTCATCGAGGTAGAAGCGGTGATAGGCAGCTGTCCATAAACCGTTGAAGCGGCGGGCAAGCGCATTGGCAACCTGCTGTTTCCCGCTTTTGTACATATAAGTAGCCAAAGCTATGGAGATGACGGCAATGGCAATGCTTGTGCCTGCCACACCCCAGTCCAGATGAATGGTATAGGCTTCACCGTTTGAGCTGACGAAGTGTCCGAAAGGAATGAAGCCGGCAACTATCGTAACCAGGGCAAGGAACATTAACGGGACGGTCATTGTCAACGGGCTTTCGTGAGGAGTGTGGTGGGCGTTGTGTGATGAGTGCTCATCATTGGCTGCTGACCGTTTGTCACTCCAGAAGATGCCGTAGTAGAGGCGGAACATATAGAATGCAGTCATTGCGGCAATCACTGTCATTATCCAACCCATGACGGGGCTGAACCGGAAACAGGCTGTCAGTATCTCGTCCTTGGAGAAGAACCCGGAGAACGGTGGAATACCGGCGATGGCCAGACAGGCTATCAGGAAAGTGATATGCGTAACCGGCATGTACTTGCGCAATCCGCCCATAGCAGACATCTCGTTGCTGTGCACCGCATGGATGATGCTGCCTGCGCCAAGGAACAGCAGGGCCTTGAACATGGCATGCGTAAACAAATGGAACATGCCTGCCATATAACCCAGTCCGCCTTCGTGGGGATTCAGGGAGGTGCATACGCCGAGTGCCACCATCATAAAGCCTATCTGTGAGATAGTGGAGAAGGCAAGCACACGCTTGATGTCGCTTTGCACGCAAGCTACACTGGCAGCATAGAATGCGGTGAATGCGCCCACATAAGCAACGAGGTGCAGCACCTGAGGCGCATAGTCTATGAAGAGCGGGAACATACGTGCCACCAGATACACGCCTGCAACCACCATTGTGGCGGCGTGGATCAGTGCGCTGACGGGAGTAGGACCTTCCATTGCATCGGGCAGCCAGATGTGCAACGGGAACATGGCGCTCTTTCCGGCTCCGCCGATGAACATCAGTCCCAGTGCCAGCGGAATCATGGTAGCGCCGCCTTTCAGCAGTGCCATTTCATCGGGTTGGAAAGTATAGGTTCCGGCATAGTAGCCGTAGACCAGAATACCGATCAGGAAGCCCAAATCGGCAAAACGGGTAACGATGAATGCATGTGCTCATCCACTTTCACACCGTTACGCAACAGTTCGACATTCAGCTTATCCAGCCCTGCTTGGCCGAGGTTTGCCTTGCGCCCTACGCTTACCAAAATTTTCCCGGCCTCTATCAGCGAAGCCTTGCCGTCTTTTTCAACGGTCACCCCTTCATGGGACACAGCCGTCACTTTCGTGCCCAAATAGAAGTTGACGCCACGCTTCAAATACTCCGAACGCAGCATGCCAGCGGTCTCCTTGTCCATTGCCCCTAATATTTCGGGCATCATTTCAACCACGCTCACCTTCACCCCCATACTATTGAAGAAGGAGGCAAACTCCATGCCGATGACACCGCCGCCGATGATAACCAGCGACCGGGGAAGTTCCTTACTTTCGAGCGCTTCTTTGGAAGTCCAGTAATCCGTATCGGACAATCCCGGTATAGGCGGAATAACCGTATCGGAACCGGTACACACCAGCAGGTAAGTGGCTTCATAGGTTTCGCCACCCGCCACGATGCGGAACATTCCATTCTCCTCACCCGCTATCACAGCTTCTTTTTCCACAATGGCGACTCCATACGAACCGACCGTCATCTTCACGCCGCCCGTCAGCTTCTTCACAACTTTATCTTTACGGTCGATAATCTTTCCCATATCGAAAGCGGGCGCATCGGGAACGGTAATGCCGTACTTGGCAGCGCCTTTCATCGTATCCCACAGCTTGGCAGAATACAACAGTGTTTTTGTGGGAATACATCCCTCGTTCAGGCATACGCCGCCTATGGCTTTCTTTTCAAACAAGACGGTTTTCAGACCGCCGGCAGCTGCTCTCTCGGCAGCCGTATATCCGGCAGGCCCGCCGCCGACAATAGCTATATCATATCTCATAACGTTAAGGTTTTAAGTTAGTTATCAACTACTAACAAATAATATAGCGACAGAGTTCTTCGTTTCGGCAAAATTCATTTCCTTAGTATTGCAAGGAGGATACAAAAATAATCCGTACTTTTGCGGGCAAACCCTGTATCCTTATGACAACCCCTGAAATAGCAATCGTCGCTCCCAACACACTTACCTCTTTGGGGCTGCAGAACCTTCTGGAAGAGATCATCCCGATGGCTACCATACGCGTGTTCCGTTCCTTTGCCGAACTTATGGACGACACACCCGATATGTATGCCCATTACTTCATCGCTTCCCAGATATATTTCGAACATACCGCGTTCTTCCTGCCCCGCAAACCCAAAACCATTGTATTGGCAGGCGGCGACAACCAGCCACAGCTGTCGGGAGTACCTACCCTGAACATCTACCAGGACGAGAAAAGCCTCATCAAAGATATTCTACGGCTGCACCGCTACGGACATCAGCAAGGGCATGTCGCCGCCAACACCCCCGATAACCACGACCTCTCCGCCCGCGAAATAGAAGTGCTGGCGCTCATTACCAAAGGGCTCATCAACAAAGAGATTGCCGACAAACTGAACATCAGTCTGACCACCGTCATCACCCACCGCAAGAATATCGTGGAGAAACTGGGCATCAAGTCTGTATCGGGACTGACCATCTATGCTGTGATGCATGGATATGTCGACGCGGACAGAATATGAAGCCGGTGGACAGTGATGAAATGATCAGCGAAAACTAACCATAATCCTCATAAATTAGGATTGCACATACTGGAGATTTCGCGTTACTTTGCAACCGAAATAAAACCAGTTATGAAACAATATAAGATTATCACCCTGATTTTGATGCTCCTCACTTCCGGCAACATGCTTGCGGAAGAGCTGGACACCTTGAAAGTAGTAGACGTAGAAGAGATACTCGTCATTGCAGCACCCAAAGAGAACCGGAAACTTCGCGAGCAGCCCACAGCCGTCACCCTGCTCTCACAACAGGATATGCAGGCAGCCCAAGTCAACTCCATCAAGAACCTGACGGGACTTGTGCCCAACATGTTCATCCCCGACTACGGTTCACGCCTGACCTCCGCCGTCTATATCCGCGGCATCGGCTCACGCATCAACACACCCTCCATCGGCCTGTATGTGGACAATATCCCCTACATCGACAAGTCCGCTTTCGACTTCGACTACTCCGACATCGAACGCATTGACGTGCTGCGCGGCCCGCAAGGAACACTGTACGGGCGCAATGCAATGGGGGGACTGATTAAGATCCACACCAAATCGCCTTTCTCCTATCAAGGGACAGACTTCCGCATGGGTGCAGGCACGCACAATGCCTACAATACCTCGCTGACCCATTACCACCGGGTATCCGAGCGTTTCGCCTTCTCCACCGGCGGCTTCTATGACTACGAAGGCGGTTTCTTCCGCAATGCCGCCCTGAACAACAAGAAGATAGATAAAGGACAGTCCGCCGGCGGACGCTTCCGCGGTATCTACCTGCCCTCCGACAACTGGAAAGCTGACTTGAACGTGAGCTATGAATACAGCGACCAGGACGGCTATCCGTACTACTACACAGGCAGCGTAAACCCCGCTGCCCAAAGCGAAGAGATGAAGCCCTACGTCGGCACAATCTCCAACAATCGCGAAAGCGACTACTACCGCAACCTGATGAACGCAGGCCTGAACCTTGAATATCAGGCACAGCACTTTACGCTAAGCGCCGTAACGGGTTATCAGTTCCTGAAAGACCGCATGTCCATCGATCAGGACTTTACAGCAAAAGACATTTATACACTGGAACAAAAACAACGCATCCACACATTGAGCGAAGAACTGGTGATGAAAAGCAAAGGCAACGGACGCTGGCAATGGGCTACGGGGGTATTCGGCTTCTATCAATGGCTGAAAACCGATGCCCCGGTGACATTCAGAAAAGACGGCATGGACATGCTGGACCAGATGCTGGGCAGTGTAATCCCTTCCAAGATTGAAGTCACCATGATGCCGGGCATGGGGCTGAACATATTACCCTCCCTCCAACTCGGCGGCAACGATTTGCTCATCAACGGCGATTTCGACACGCCGCTTCTCAACGGAGCATTGTTCCACCAATCTACATTCAGGGACCTGTTCGGCCTGAGGGGACTGTCTTTCACAGCCGGATTGCGCCTGGATTATGAAAAGATGAAGATGAACTACAACTCCGGTACTGCAATGGACTATACGGTAGGCATCAAGGGAGAAATGGTACGTGGCGGACAAATTATTAAAGAGATACTGATGATGCCCGAAACGTCACTCACCGTACAGTCGCGTTATCAGGGCTCCATCGACAAAGACTACCTGCAACTGTTGCCTAAGTTCGCCCTCCAATATGATTTCAAAGACAATCTGGGCAATGTCTACGCAACCGTAAGCAAAGGCTACCGTTCGGGCGGATACAACATTCAGATGTTCTCCGACCTATTGCAGTCGAGCTTGAAGAACGACATGATGAGACAAACGAAAGAAGAAGTCCTGAAAGCCATAGAGAACTCTCCCGGTGCGTCTTACAAGGATCTCATCAGTGAAAAGTTCCCCGATGCGGGCAAGAATCCCGACGCTCGTTCCGCCACCGAGTATAAGCCGGAGCAGACGTGGAACTATGAAGTAGGAACTCACCTGAACCTTTTCAATAACCGCCTGCGTACCGACGCCGCATTCTTCTGGCTGGAGACACGCGACCAACAGATCTCACGCTTCGCAGGAGCAAGCGGCTTAGGACGCGAAACGGTAAATGCAGGCAAAAGCCGCAGTCTGGGCGCCGAGCTTGCCCTGGCCGCAGCAATTACCACCGATTTTACGGTGAACACCAGCTATGGCTACACGTATGCCACTTTCAAGGATTACGCCACCAATGCCCGCGTAAACGGGCAACTTCAGGAAGTGAGCTACAACGGCCATTACGTGCCCTTCGTCCCCAAACACACGCTGACCGTAGGCGGACAGTACATCTTCCGCATCAATGCGGGATATTGGCTGGACCGCATCCAACTGAATGTCAACTATACCGGTGCGGGACGCATCTACTGGACAGAAGAAAATACCGTCAGCCAGTCTTTCTACGGCACTCTGAACGGCCGCGTCAGCTTTCAAAAGGGACGCGGGCAGATAGACCTCTGGGTGCGCAATGCTTTGGACAAGGATTATGCCGCTTTCTACTTTGAGAGTATGGGCAACGGGTTCATGCAGAAAGGACGTCCCATCCAGGCAGGCATCGAACTGCGTTGCAGGTTTTAGCCGACAGAGGAACAAACCCTTTCGGCAAGAATGGAATTCCTACTCGTTGATTGCCCCGCAATGCGGACAAACGCCTTTCGTCCCTATCTTTTGTCCGCAATTGCCGCAACGATAACGGGATGCCGCCAGCGATGAGCGCAGCTTCCTGAAGAACACCCACACGAATACGGCAATAAACAAATATCCGATATATATCTGCGTAGTCAATATAAAGAAGAAATAACAGAAGATACAACAGGAAGCCAGCCCCAGCAGATAGAACACAGCCGCCGCCGGGCTCAGCAGACGGAACAAATCGTCGAGCACCGCCAGCAAGACAATGACGAACATCCAAAGGCTCATCAGGAAAACAGAAAGCACCAACGGAACCCTAAACGGCGAAAGCGTAGGATTGAAATAAAAATGCTGCCACGTCTCCGGCACAAATACCTGCATAGACTCGTACACCGTAGCGCTGAATGCCAGCAGCAAGCACAGCAACAGCGGGTATACGCTGTCTATATCATTGAAGCAGACCATTTGCAACTGCTTGCGCCGGAACGCACGAAACAGCCATACCGCCACAAACAATGCAAAGATTACGATGAAATAAGAAGCATGCGTCTCACTGAACAGGTAAATGGCCTGTGAGATGCTGTCCGTAGGGACAAATGCCCGCATCATATCCTTTTCCCGAATCCACCCCTGTACCTCCTGTGAATGGGCGAGCTTCACCCATACGCTATCCACACTGTCTGCCGGATGAATGGCAAACTCCGCTACCACAACCCTGTCGCCCCTGTACAATGTGTTATAGCAATCCTTTACAGGCAGGCAGGCGATAGTTACCGAGTCATCCAGCAGTTCCAAATTTGTATCCCACGTATAATGGCGTTCGTACAGATACCTCAACGAATCGCGCGTCCTCATCCCCAGCTCCCCGTCTTCCAAGTCGGGACGGGGATAATGGCAAGAGGCAAGACAAGGCAGAAGTAAAAGCAGGAGATATAGCGGATGCAGTATAAGGCATAAGGTACGGGACACACTGCGTACAGTAACGTTATGCTTACGGTTGCTCCTATTTAATTCTGCTTTATGCATCTCCCACATCTTATTTGTTATATCCTATGTTTTATACTCTTCGTCCGTTATATCCCATACTTCATGCTTTCTGCTTCAAACCTCCCGTCTCACTCTCCGCTCACCTTCATTTGGCAGTTCTTACAGTCAAAGGTCAGGCGAAAGCGCTTGCCGTCCGTCCCGACCAGGTAATAAGGTTCCCGGTATGGAGAGTGTCCCTTTTGATGCGTAGGACACCAGCCCATGCTATAACGCAGGCAATGCTTACAGAACATCAGTACAGCTTCCGGTACGGCCTGCTTCTCGTATGCCGGTTCTACGGAAGCAACCCCATGCTCCAAATAAAAGCTACGGGCGGATGTATTCATCACATTCCCCAAATATGTCAGGGACTTCATCGGGAAACAATGCCGGGTAGGTTTCCAGACATGCAGTTCACGACGGTAAGTGATATGGCGGGCCGCTATCAGCCTGTCTGTCACTTGGCGACGCCAATCTGCTATCACCGAAGCCGGTATGAACCAGTTATGCGACAGGTTGATCGCAACAGCGGGAGTAGCCTTCACAGAAGTATCGTCCATACCTCCCAAAGCCACGACCTCAAAAGGGGTGTTACCTAATTTGCCAAGCTGGGTACGCAGATGCTCCTGTTGCGGAGTACGCGCCAGCTCTTTTGAACAGGGGAATGACAATGTCACACGATTCCCGTCTTCATCTGCGGCAGTCAGGGCAAAGCCCGAAGGGGTATCTGCCAGTTCCCACTCAATGCCTATTTTGCGTTCGGCAGACTTGCGGGAAAGGATGCGTTCAAACTCCTGATCGAAATTTCGATAGAGACGGGTACGCGGTTTGATGCGGGGCACTTCGCCTGCCGGATAGAGTTTGTTGCCATCCACCCGGTTGATACGGAAACCTTTCAAACGGCTCTGCTCATCAAGGAAACAAACACCGTCTCCGTTATGGAAAGGCTTCACCCCGGCTACGGTAAGGTAATTGCCGCGTTGCTCCTTCATCGTTCCCATTTCCTCACCCAGGGATTTCGGCGTATCGAAAGAGGATATCTCCCGTTCGCGGCCTTGCAAGAAGTAGTGGGTAAAACCGCGGCTGAAGCTCTTGTCCAGCTGAGGAACGAAATCGAAGCGGCAACTGCCCGAAGAAGCGCGTACATACTCTCTACGACGGGCAAATATGGCATCCAGCTTTTGGCGGTAGGCAGCTGTGACATTCTTCACATAGGAAACATCCTTCAGCCGCCCTTCTATCTTCAGAGAAGAAGCTCCGGCATCCAACAGATCTTCCAGAACTTCACTTTGATTCAAGTCTTTCAGAGAAAGCAAGTGCTTGTCACGTACGATTGTTTTTCCGTCAGCATCTACCAAGCTAAACGGAAGGCGGCAGAACTGTGCGCACTCCCCCCGATTGGCACTTCTGCCGAAACACGCCTGACTGACGTAGCACTGGCCACTGTAACTCACACAAAGCGCACCATGCACAAAGACCTCCAAAGGCGTCTCCGGACAAGCCTCGTGGATATTGCGTATCTCGTGCAGTGAAAGCTCGCGCGCCAATACCACCTGACGAAAGCCGGCATCCGTCAGGAAACGAACCTTCTCCGGTGTACGGTTGTCCATTTGCGTACTGCCATGCAAAGGTATAGGCGGCAGGTTCAAACGGGTAATCCCCATGTCCTGGACTATCAACGCATCCACACCGATACGGTACAAATCCCAAATCATCCGTTCCGTTTCGGCAAGTTCTTCTTCTTTCAAGATCGTATTCACCGTAACATAAACACGTACATTATACAAATGGGCATACTCTGCCAAAGCGGAAATATCTTCCAGGGAATTGACAGCTGCCGCACGCGCACCAAACTTCGGCGCACCTATATACACCGCATCCGCACCATGATTGACAGCCTCAATGCCGCACTCTAAATTTTTGGCAGGAGCCAACAGTTCTATTTTTCGTTGCTTTATCATATTTTCACCACAGAGGGACACTGAGTTCCACAGAGTTTTCGGGATTATTACTTGATCTCTTCAATATTGAACGGAGTTTCCTGATATACAAAGTAATTCAGCCAGTTGGAGAACAACAGGTTGGCATGAGCCCGCCAACGCACCAACACCCCCTTGTCAGGATCATCGTCCACATAGTAATTGCAGGGCATATCAATGGGTAGTCCCTTGCTCAGGTCACGACGGTATTCCGTATCGAGCGTCAAAGGAGAATATTCGGAATGGCCGGTCACAAAAAACTCACGTCCGTTACGCGCCATCACCATATACACTCCCGCATCTTCCGACTCCGAAAGCAGGGTCAGCTCGGAAACCTTCAGAATGTCTTCCTTACGGATCTCCGTATGACGGCTGTGGGGGACATAGAACACATCGTCAAAACCACGAAAGATAGGATACAAAGGTTGCAAGGTACGATGTTCGAATATGCCGAACATCTTCGCATCCAACGGATATTTGGGCACGCCATAATGGTGGTAGAGCCCGGCTTGCGCCGCCCAGCAGATATAAAGAGTGGACGTGACATGCGTACGCGCCCAATCGAATATTCCGGTTATCTCATCCCAATAGGTCACTTCCTCAAAGTCCATCTGTTCCACAGGAGCGCCGGTAATAATCATACCGTCGTATTTCTCGTCGCGCATCTTGTCAAAGTCCGTATAGAAAGCTTTCATATGCTCTATCGGAGTGTTCTTGGAAGTATGGCTTTTGATTTTCATGAATGAGATTTCCACCTGCAACGGAGTGTTGGAAAGCAAACGCACCAAATCGGTCTCCGTCGTAATCTTCAGCGGCATCAGATTCAGTATGACAATCCGTAGCGGACGAATGTCCTGCTGGGTTGCACGCGAATTATCAATAACGAATATATTTTCCTCTTTCAGCAGCTCTATCGCGGGAAGTTTATCGGGTAAATTTAAAGGCATAAGCTCTGTTCTATGGTTTAACTAATTACTGTTTACGATTTTAGCGTGTAAAGTTAGATAAAAAATCAGAGTGCCGTAAATAATTGGCGGAAGTTTTTGTTGAATTAGACTAGCCGATACGAAATATTAATATATATTTGCGGTCTGTATCTACCTATATGTGCCAAAAAAGAAGAAAGAAAAGGCCAAGCAATCAATTGTGACAACGGCTGGCAAGCAGCAGAAAGAGTAAATAACTTTCTTATATAATTGCGGTTCCTCTCAATCTAAATTTCTCGACACACACAAGTATTTGAGAATGAACCAAAGACGGGAAGATTTTCGTCTTACAAATTATTATATATGAAAAATCAAAAAGACCTTTTCAAGAAAGGCAGTATTCTGTTGTGTTTTGTTTTTGCCATAGCGGCTGCTTCTTGCGTCAATCAAATCAATGATGAAATCCGGGAAAGCAATATTCCCATCTCCTTTGTTGCAAAAGCGAGCAAGGGCAACACTAAAATAACGAAAAACACATTTGAGACCGGAGACAGAATGGGTGTATTTGCCATGCTGACCGGTAACGGCTTAAGCGAACAGCGTTACATCGACAATCTGCTTTTGGAATGTGGTGAAGGGACAACACTGATTCCCAAGAAAGAAGTTTTCTATCCGGAAGGAGATGCCACTCTGGATTTTATAAGCTATTATCCCTATCAGGCAGCCGGAATGGGCGGAGGCAGTTCTCTACTGCATGTCACAGTACAGGCGGATCAGAGCAAATCCTCCAATTACAGCTTATCCGATTTCATGACAGCACGAACCGAAAACATTGCCAACAGTAAAGAAGCCGTAAGACTGACCTACAAGCATCAATTTGCAAAAATAAAAATAGTTCTTACTCCCAAAGACGGAGAGAACGTAAATGATATGCTCAAAGCCAATCCCCGGATCATAGCTACCGGCTTCAGGACACAGGCGCTATACGACCTGCAATCGGACGAACTATCCGAAGTGGATGAAGAAAGTGAAACGGACATTATACCTTCCGGCGTATGGAAAGAGACCGGCAACGGACTGTCCGGTAAAGAATTCATTGTCATTCCGCAAACACATTCCGACAGCAAACAGGCTTTCAGCTTAGAATGGAACGGTAAAATCTATGCCTGCTCCCTGCCCTCAGCCATTATCAAAGAAGATACGGAATTGGAAATCCAGATCAACGCATTACAAAATGCCGGCGAATCCCTGACCGGCGTAATCGCCAGCATCAAAGAATGGGGAGCAAGCGAACAAGGAGACAGCGAAAATGAATATGACATCACTGCTATCCACACAGCCTCTTTGTCGTTCAAGACATCCGGTGTATATAGAGTATATCGCCAGGGGAAACCGGTAGCAGAGATCTGCCGGGAATATCTCCATACCCCTGCCGATGATGCAATAAATTCCAAAGCCATTGTGGTCTACCCCGTATCGGACAACGGTCGGACCGACCTGAACAATGGAACCGTTTTACAACTGCCCGACAAAACCGCCGCAACGCATGGCGGCAAAGTAAGCTGGAATGAAACGGACAACTCACTGGCTTATACAGATGGACACTCCGGCCCCATTGAAAAATTCTACATCGACGGAGACCTGAAGATTGTTACAGAAAAGCCCGACAAAGCATTGACTGTCAATGTAAGCAGCTACACAATCAGAGATATACGGAACGGAATATTGCAATCTTATCCTATCGTAAAAATAGGAACACAATACTG
>ERZ506922.660-NODE-660-length-14449-cov-4.341392_pt1 | contig 14449 bp, 8 predicted proteins | sample MGYA00513974_ERZ506922 | MGnify/ENA metagenome assembly ERZ506922 | reverse complement strand
TCGTACATGTCCTGAATCATACCGAGTTCGATACCGTAGCTCTCGCGCTTTACGTCCTCGACCTGCGTGATGGTTTCCGTAGTGCCGCTCATATTCGGACGTGCCTGCAATGAAGCCTCAGCGCGACGATAATCCAGCAACAGTGCCGAACAATGCTCGGTGTTGTACGTATCCTGGCCCATCTCGTCAATAAGCCGGCCGATAACATGATGAATCGCCTCGACCTGCAGTTCGCGGGTGCGCGCGAAAATCTGGTCCTCGCTCACCAATGGTGTGGTGTGGCGAATCTTGGACACCGTGCGTTTGGCGTAATTGCTCATCTGCCGCTGGAACATGCGTACACGACCGCGAATCTGCGATACCGCGTGCCCCGAAGTCGGATCAGTGGAAGTGTGACGCAACGTATTCATAATCTGGTCAAGCATGCGCTCGCAGGCTTCGACGTTCAGCTCTTGCGTGGCCGTATCCGCCGCCGGATGCGCCTTGGTGTCGGCAAGTCGGTCGCGCACGAATTCCTTTTCCCAATGCAGCGCTTCGATCTGCAATTGCTCGAATCCCTGAGGATCGGTATCGCCGATGCGCTGCTGCAATCGTCCGATGCGCTTGGTGTATTGGTCGATTACCATCAGAATCGCACGACGATTCTCTGGCGTGATGCGTCCGGTCAATTCCTCCACCGTGGCGCGTAACACATCGATGGTCACCGGAATCATTTCCGCGCTGGGATCCTTGCCACGGTTCGGGGCCAATAGCGGTAACAGGAAGTTGGCCAGCAGCAAGGTCACGATAATCACGCCTGACGCAATGAAAATCAGCTCGTCACGCATCGGGAACGGCGCACCGCCGGCAATGTAATACGGGATGGTAAACATCAATGACAGCGTGATGGTTCCCTTGGGGCCGCCAAAGGTCATCACTGCGGCCGAGCGCCAGCGTTCGGGTGTCATTTTGCGGCGCTGGCCGGAGATTGTATCTCGCGCAACGCGCAGCATGGCCGCAATCCAGAAGAATCGAAGCGCGATTACCACCAGAGTGACCAGCAGAATAATGCCGATCAGCACGGTATTGCTGATATACGGGTCAGACCAGCTGGCCATCATGGCGCGCGGCAGCTGCATGCCCAGAAGAATGAACACCGCACCGTTGAGCGAGAAACTCAGCACACCCCATACTGAAGTGGAAACGATATTCGTACGTGCCACATTCGGCCCCACGCCGGTACGGTCGAATCGGATGAACAGGCCAGCGGCCACCACCGACAGAATGCCGGACACATTGAATTCCTCCGCGCCCAAATACAGCAGGAAGGGCAGGAACAGTTCCATCAGAATACGTGTGGTAGTGGTTTCCCAGCCGAGGGATCGCACGGTCTCGAATAGCCAGTTGGCCGCTGCTGCTATCACCAGGCCAAATAAGGTGCCGCCAAAGAAGGAGATCACGAATTCGCCGGCGGCCTGCCCCACGGCGAATTCTCCAGTGAAGGCGGCGGCCAGAGCGAACTGGAAGCCGACGATGCCGGAAGCGTCATTGAAGAGTGATTCGCCTTTCAGCACGCTGCGCTGACGCTGCGTCAGCGAGGCTTCTTTACCGAGGGAGCTGACGGCCACCGCATCGGTCGGGCCGAGTGCCGCGCCGAGTGCTAAGGCTGAGGCTAAGGTGATGGACGGCCAGACGGCATGCAAAGTGAATCCGACCGCCGCCATCGTGACGATAGCCAGTCCGATAGCCAGCGATAGGCTCAGATCCAGCGTTTTCAGCAACGCCGACTTATCGATTTCGTGGGCTTCCAAATACAGCAATGGCGCGATAAACAGCACCATGAACAGTTCCGGGTCGAGCGTTGCATCCGGGAAAAACGGCAGATACGTAACCAGCACGCCCAGCACAATCTGGACCAGCGGCGTGGAGACTTTGGGCACGAAGCGACTGACAAACGAGCTCACCACCACCGCCGCAATGATGCATAGGATGAGCTCAAATACCGCCATGTTGCCGCCTTCTCCCTTAAATTTTTCTCCACCAAAAGTATATGGGAACCATGAAGAAAACGTTAAGCTTGCGGCCGATTATGCACATCATGAGACGATATGAGAAAAAGGCATACACTCGTTGGTATGGAATATGACGAGGCGATGCGCTGTGCACTGGAACTGGCCGGTCAGGCCGCAGCCGCTGGTGACGTACCGGTTGGTGCGGTGGTGCTGGATGCGGCCGGCCAGATTGTCGGGCGCGGATACAACACGCGTGAGGCTGATGGCGACCCGCTTGCCCACGCCGAAATCATCGCCATGCGTCAGGCGGCCCAAGCCTTGGGCGCTTGGAATCTCGCCGATTGCACGCTGGCCGTCACACTTGAGCCGTGCCCGATGTGCGCGGGTGTCTGCATCCAGACCCATATCGGCACCATCGCGTTCGGTGCCTGGGATCCCAAGCTCGGTGCATGCGGTTCGATTTGGGATATTCCGCGCGATCCGCATATCGGCCATAGTCCTGAAGTGCACGGCGGCGTGTTGGAAGGCGAGTGTCAGTCCATCCTGACTGATTTCTTCGCCCAGCGGCGATAGACACGGACGCATTACTTACCTCACGCAACCAACACGCGGCACCAAGGCAACATATTCCATTTCTTCTACCATCGAAACCAGTAGTGCAATGCAAATCCACACACGTCGAAGGAGACAATATGGCCGAGAACACCTCGACTTTCACCGGTGCCGCCGCTGACGGTACCGCACTCACCGCCGTCTACCTGACCCAGCCCGCCGCCAATGTGGCGATCGGTCTGGTGTTTGCCGGCAGCGACCTGCCGCACATCGTCCACTGGGGCCGCCCGCTGGCCAAGCCCGACACCCTGCTGGCCGCCTATGACGCCCTGAAGCCGCAGCGCGTGTCCGGCGCGCTCGACGACACCGCCTGGCCGTCTATCCTGCCCACCCAGGCCGAAAGCTGGATCGGCGAGCAGCGCGTGGTGCTGCGCCGCGCCGGCGTCGAGCTCTTCCCCAAGTTCACCGTGACCAATATCGAGGCCGGCGGCGTGCTGGAAGCCACCCTCGATGCCGTGTCCGGCGAAAGCTACACCGATGTGGCCGGCCATGCCCGCGCCACCGGCCCGGCCCGCGTGCCCGGCGTCATAGTCACCGCGCGCGATGAGGAGCAGGGCGTGGAAGTCGAATGGCACCTCGAACTGCTCCCCGGCGGCCTGGTCCGTCAGAAGGCCACCGTAACCAACCTGTTCGGTGCAGACGCCGGAGCCCCGCTCGAGATCGGCAAGATCGAGCTCGGCTTCCCGCTGCCCGAATCCGCCGGCGAAATCCTCACCACCACCGGTCACCATCTACGTGAACGCAGCCCGCAGCGCCAGCCGCTGACCGTCGGCCGTTTCGAAAAGCCGCAGCTCGCTGGCCGCCCTGACTTCGACGCATCCCTGCTCCTGACCGCCGGCGTGCCCGGTTTCGGCTTCGAGCATGGCGACGCCTATTCGGTGCACGTGGGCTGGAGCGGCAACTCCGTACTGTCCGCCGAACGTCTGCCCTACACGACCGGCGTAATCGGCGGCGGCGAACTCCTGTTCGGCGGCGAAGTGACGCTCGCCGGCCCCGGCGAAGGCCAGAACTCCTACGACACCCCGTGGCTGTTCGGCTCCTATGGCGATGGCCTCAATGAGATCGCCGCCCGCTTCCACTCCTACGCGCGCTCCCTGCATCCGCGCCTGTTCTCGCACGGCCGTCCGGTGATCCTCAACACATGGGAAGCCGTGTACTTCGACCACAACTTCGATACGCTGAAGGCACTCGCCGACAGGGCCGCCGACTCCGGCGTGGAACGATTCGTGGTGGATGACGGTTGGTTCGGTTCCCGCCGCGACGACACCTCCGGCCTCGGTGACTGGCAGATTGCGCAGGACGTCTGGCCCGATGGCCCGAAGTCCCTGAAGGCGCTCGCCGACTACGTGCACGCCAAGGGTATGGAATTCGGCTTGTGGTTCGAGCCGGAAATGGTCAACCCCGATTCCGATGTGGCCCGTAACCACCCTGATTGGATTCTCTCGCCCACCGCTGGCCGACTGCCGCTGCAGGGCCGCACTCAGCAGGTGCTCGATCTGACCAATCCGGATGCGTTCGACTACATCTACGGCTGCATGGACCAGCTTGTCGGCGAGCTTGGTATCGACTACATCAAGTGGGACCACAACAAGCTCGTCACCGAGCCCGGTTCCCGCCGCTCCGGCCGCCCGGCCGTGCACGCGCAGACCCTTGCCGTCTACAACATCTTCAAGGGCCTCAAGACCGCGCATCCGGGCCTTGAGATCGAAAGCTGCTCCTCTGGTGGCGGCCGCGTGGATCTCGGCATCCTAGAGCACGCCGATCGTATCTGGGTCTCCGACTGCGTGGACCCGGTTGAGCGCGCGGACATCCAGCGCTACACCTCGCTGCTGGTGCCGCCGGCGATGATGGGCGAGCACGTGGGCGCCAGCCCCGCACACTCCACCCAGCGCGCCACCAGCCAGGAACTGCGCATGGCCATGGCGTTCTTCGGCCACATGGGCATCGAATGGAACCTGTTGAAGGAGCCGGACGAGGCGCTCGCCAAGCTGGCCGTGTGGGTGGCCGAATTCAAGAAGCACCGCGACTGGTTCGCCATCGACACCTGTGTGCACGCCGACTCCAACGATCCGGCCGTGCGTCTGGACGGTATGGTGATGCCGAACCGTGACGCCGCCATCTACCGCTTCACCCAGCTGACCACCAGCCAGACCTATCCGGCCGCGCCCGTGCATCTGCCCGGACTTGACCCCGAGCGCACCTACCGTGTCAGCCCGCTTGCCCCGAGCTTGGATTTGACCGGTCTGACCAACGGCCAGAGCACTCTCGGCTGGTGGAACGAGGAAGGCGTAGTCCTGACCGGCGAAGCCCTGCAGCGCTACGGCATTCGTCCCCCGTCCCTCCACCCCCAGCAGGCAGTATTGCTCAAGGCTGTGGCGTTAAGCTGACAGCCTAGTAGGCTGTCAGTAGCCACGGCCTGAGCGAAGCGACAGCTGAGCGAAGGTGGGATTGAGCCTTGCCGATAGGCAAGTCCGTAATTGCTGGTCGTGGCGGAGTAACTGTGGCGAAGCAACGTTCTTGGCTCCCCTCTCTGAGGGGAGCCAAGAACGGCCTACCCAATATGCTTCACAATCACGCGACTGGCGGCGGCTTTGGCCCAGAGCTGCCAGTCGTGGTTCATAATCGTGAACTTGACCGGCTGGGTCTGGCTGTGACGATAGAAACGAATGCCGTCACGCAGCGAATCGGTGCCGAGCTTGGCCAAAAACGCGGACTCCCCGGCAATCATCACATGCCCGGGCATCGCGATGTTCGCCACCGTAGCCACCAGCGATCCCAAGCGATAGCACGTCCGGTTCACCAACTGCGTGGCCTGCGGCACGCATCCCTTGGCATCGCGCACAAAGTCCTCAAAACTGACCGCGCGACCCACAATCGCAGAGTACTGTTCGGCGATTGAATCGTCAGTCAAGCATTGTGAACAGCCGATATGTCCGCTGGTGCAGCGCGGCCCCTCCGGATCGATAAGCACGTGGCCCACCAGACCATAGCTCTTATCCGGGTACTGCACTGGCTTGCCGTTCACGGCCAGCGAATAACCAACACCCACGCCGATGGTCACCACGGCGAACATATCCACGCCGACACCCGGCCCGAACCAGGAGGCATCCACCAGCAGAGAATCGATATCATTGAACACCCCGCACGGCAGGCCGGTCGCCTCTGTGACCATCGTCCCCAAGTCCGTGGCCCCGTCCCAATGCAGGAACGGCGCGAACGTCACAATCGAATCGTCGACCACATGCCCACCTACCGCAACGCCCACCGCAGTGGGGGAGGGCAACCCGGAAGAGACGATATCGGCGGAACATTCGCGCACCAGCCGCGTGATGGCCGACACCACATACTCAGCCGACTGATCCGCCCCGATCGGCACCTCGTGCCGGCCAGACACCACCTCGCCATGCGCGTTCACCGCAGCGGCCACAATCGACATCCCATGAACCTTGACACCAATGAAGGTGCGTGCGTTCGAACACAACACCAGCGAAGTCTGCGGGCGTCCGCGACGATCCGAACTTTCCCTTGGCGTGAATCGCTCGGGCAGCTTGCCTGACGGGCCGGCCTCGGCCGGAAGCTCCTCGATCACCCCGGCGTAGATCAGATCGCTGGTGATGCGGGACAAGGCCCCTTGGCTCAGTCCCAGCATCTGTGCCAACGTAGTGCGGGCTATCGGCCCGTATTGGGCAATTGCCGCCGCCACGCGATGCGTATGCTCGGATCCGGAAAACCACTGTGGAATCGCGTTGGCATCAGACATGCAAGCCCCCCCTCGCTGTATTTATTGCGTTAATCACAAAATACCGCGCTTTTTGTTGCTTGCGCAAGTGGGCTCGCTGGCGCTGGGAATGAAATGGCCGAACCGTTATCTTAGAAAGTGGAAGAACCGCCGGCATCGAAGCCGGAGGAAAAAAGAAAGATAAAGGAGTCAACAATTATGCTGTCCGATTCCCCACATTCAACGCCTAGACTGAAGCGTCTGGCCGTACGCACCGCCGCCGTGGTGTGCGCGATTGCCGTCGGCTTCGGTCTGGCAGGCTGCGGCTCCAGCACCGCAGGCACCGTCACGCTGGATTTCTTCCAGTTCAAGTCCGAGGCCGCCGACCAGTTCAAGTCCATGGTCGCCGATTTTGAAAAGCAGAACCCGACCATCAAGGTCAATATCAACAATTCCGCCAACGCTCAGACCGATCTGCGCACCCGTTTCGTCAAGAATCGTGTGCCGGACGTGATCACCTTCAATGGTGACATCAGCTTTGGCAACTTCGCCGCGTCCGGTGTCTTCTACGATTTCACCGACGAACCCATCGTGGATACCCTCAATCCCGGCATGGTCGAGATCGCCAAGAATCTGGTGCAGACCACCGATTCCTCCAAGAAGCGCCTGTATGGTCTGCCCTTTGCCGGCAACGCCTCCGGCTACATCTACAACAAGGCGCTGTTCCGCAAGGTAGGTCTCGACCCGGAGAACCCGCCGACCACGTGGACCGAGTTCACCGACATGCTCAACACCTTCAAGGACGCCGGCATCAACCCGCTGCAGGGTTCCGTGGCCGACGCCTGGACCACTCAGGCGCCGCTCGCCTCCCTGGCCGGCACGCTGGTTCCCGAATCGAAGTACACCGAGCTCAAGCAAGGCAAGACCACGTTCCAGGAACTGTGGAAGACCGCAGTCGAGAAGGAATCCGAGCTCTTCACCTACTCCACTGCCAACACCGGCGTCACCTACCAGCAGGGCACGCAGAACTTCGCCCAAGGCAAGGCCGCGATCATCCCGCTCGGCACCTACGCCATCCCGCAGATCCTGCTGATCAACCCCGATATCGAACTTGGTTTCGCCCAGATGCCGGCCACCGATGACGCCAGCGAGCAGATCCTCACCGCCGGCGACGACGTGATGCTCACCATCGGTGCGGACACCAAGTACCCCAAGGAAGCGATGAAGCTCGTCGAATTCCTCATGCAGAAGGATCAGCTTGACGCCTACGCCGACGCCCAGTCCGCCATCACGCCGCTGAAGGACACCTACTTCGGCAACGATGCGCTGGAAACCGTGCGCCCGTTCTTCGAGGAAAACCGACTGGCCGACTTCTGCGACCACTACATTCCTTCGTCCATCAACATCGGCGGCTACCTGCAGACCATGGTGACCTCCGGCAACACCGACCGTTTCCTGAACCAGATGCAGACCGAATGGGACAAGGTCCAAGCCAGGACCTTCGAGTGATCGGTAGGAGAGGAGAACATCATGTCACACGCAACCGCAACCAAGACCGCTGCCAAGAAACCCGCCAAGAAGAAGGTCTCCGCCTTCTCCACCCGCAAGGTGGACCCCGCTTACTACTGGATGGTGGTTCCGGCGGCCATTATCTTCGCCTTCTTCCTGTACCTGCCATTTCTTGATGGCGTAAAGTATTCCTTCACCAACTCGCAGGGCTACGGCGATTACAAGTTCATCGGTTTCAAGAACTATATCGCGATGTTCCAGGACGCACGCGTCGGCCACGCGTATCTGTTCACGATTTTCATCGCGATTCTGATCACGCTCGGCACGAACATCCTCGGCATGTTCCTGGCGGTGCTGCTGAACTCCAAAATCGCCTTCAAGAACGGCTTCCGAGCCATCTTCTTCATTCCGTACACCCTGTCGGTGCTGGTCATCGGCTACGTGTTCAAGTACATCTTCATGACCCCGCTGCCGGCCCTCGGCCAGGCGCTGCACATCGATTGGCTGTCCACGTCCATGATCTCCAATCCGGATCTGGCATGGTTCCCGATCGTGTTCCTGTCCATCTGGCAGGGTGTGGCCTACTCCACGCTGCTGTACTTGGCGGGTCTGCAGACCATCGACAACGAAATCTATGAGGCCGCGTCCATCGACGGCGTGAACGCCTGGCAGAACTTCTGGCAGATCACGTTCCCGCTGATTGGCCCGTTCTTCACCATCAACATGGTGCTGAGCCTCAAGAACTCGCTCGGCGCGTTCGACCAGATCATGGCATTGACCAAGGGCGGTCCGGATTCCAAGACCGAAACCGTCTCCTACCTGATCTTCCAGAACGGCCTGGGCAACGGCGAATACTCCTACCAGATGGCGAACGCGGTCACGTTCTTCATCGTGCTGGCAATCCTCGCATTCGTGCAGCTGAAGTTCTTCAGCGGCAAGGAAAAGGTCTGAGAGTAAGGGGAAGAAATCATGACTAGCGCAACTGTTGCAACCAAGCCGGCCGCCGCGCAAAGCGGACAATCGCAAGCGAAGCCGGAGAAGATCCGCAAGGACCACAGCATCAACTGGTGGCTGACGGCGGCCGTCGCCGTGCTGAGCCTGACGGTGCTCGTGCCGCTGTACTTCGCCGTCGTCACCGCGCTGAAGACGCCGGGCGAAGCGGGCACGTTCAGCCTGCCGACCACGTGGGAATGGCATAATTTCGCGGACGCGTGGAACAAGGTGAACTATCCGAAGGCCGCGCTCAATTCCGCGATCATCACCGTGTGCGCGGTGGTGTTGACGCTGCTGACGAACACGTTCGTCGCGTATGCTGTGGCAAGGAATATGGATAAGCGATTCTTCCGTTTCCTGTACTACTTCTTCCTTGCGATGATGTTCGTGCCGTTCACGGTGATCATGCTTCCGATTGCGAAGGAAATGGGTTCGCTGCATCTTGATAATCAGCTTGGTTTGATTATTTTGTACACGATTCTCGGTATTGGCACCAATCTGTTTATTGCGATTGGTTTTATTCGTTCGATTCCGATTTCGCTGGAAGAGGCGGCTCGTATCGACGGTGCTTCCACTTGGCGCATTTTCTGGACGATTATTTTCCCGCTGATGGGTCCGATTAATGCCACGATTGCGATTTTGACCGCACTGTGGGCTTGGAACGACTTCCTGCTGCCGTTGATCACGCTGACTGATCAGAGCAATCAGACGATTCCGCTCGCACAGTATGTGTTCCAAAGCCAGTTCACGTCGAACTATCCGATGGCCTTCGCGTCCTACCTGATGGCCATGGCTCCGGTCCTCATCGTCTACATCTTCGCCCAAAAGTGGGTCGTCGGTGGAGTAATGAGAGGAGCTGTGAAGTAAACAGTCCACAGAGACTGTTCATAGGCTCCCTCCTGAGCGAGCCGATAGGCGAGCGAAGGCAGGAACAACGCGGCCGTAGGCCGTCTGCTTGTGAAGTAAAACTTCACAGCGCCGAGCGGGAATCCTCGTTTCCCCTTTTTCGAGGATTCCCGCTTTTCGTATGCATTGATGTGATTCCGAAGGGCGCATCCCGCTTGCAATATATCTTTCATTTCCTGCTTTGCAAAACGCGCCGCAGGCAAGAAAGAAAAAACGCTTTACGTACCATGGGATATAGCAAAGTTCATCCATTCCACTTAGGCAAAGGAGCTCAACCGCGATGACGAATTTCAATCGTTCCACTCTTCCTGACACCGTCCGTTCGAATGGCGCCACCCCGAATCCATGGTGGGCCAACGCGGTGGTCTACCAGATCTATCCCCGTTCCTTCCAGGATTCCAATGGCGACGGCATCGGCGATCTGAAGGGCATCACCAGCCGTCTCGACTATCTCGCAGATCTCGGCGTGGACGTGCTATGGCTGTCCCCGGTCTTCAAGTCCCCGCAGGACGACAACGGCTACGACATCTCCGACTACCAGGACATCGATCCGCTGTTCGGCACGATGGCCGATATGGACGAGCTGCTTGCCGAAGCGCACAAGCGCGGCCTGAAGGTCATCATGGACCTGGTCGTGAACCACACGTCCGACGAGCACGCCTGGTTCCAGGCTTCCCGCGACAAGAACGATCCTCATGCGGATTGGTATTGGTGGCGTCCGGCCAAGCCGGGCCATGAGCCGGGCACGCCCGGTGCCGAGCCGAACCAGTGGGGCTCCTATTTCGGCGGCTCCGCATGGGAGTACGATCCGAAGCGCGGTGAATACTTCTTTCACCAGTATTCCAAGAAGCAGCCCGACCTCAACTGGGAGAATCCCGAGGTGCGCAAGGCCGTCTACAAGATGATGAATTGGTGGATGGATCGCGGCATCGACGGCTTCCGCATGGACGTGATCACCCAGATTTCCAAGGTCATCGACAAGAACGGCAAGTTGCCGGGGGAGGCAGGATCCGAAATCGCCGATAATCCGGTTGGAGAGGAAGGTTATTCCAGCCCGTATCCGTTCTGCTCCGACGGCCCGCGCATCGACGAGTTCCTCGCCGAAATGCGCCGTGAGGTATTCGAAGGCCGTGAAGGCTACATGAATGTCGGCGAGGCTCCGGGCATCACCCCGGCCCGTAACGAGCACGTCACCGATCCGGCCAACAAGGAACTTGACATGCTATTCCTGTTCGACCATGTCGGCATCGACCAGGAAGGCTCCAAGTGGAATACCGTGCCGTTCGAGGTCAAAAACCTGCGCGACCGTATGACCGAGCAGCAGGAGGCCGTGAGGAAGGCCGGTTGGGCCAGCCTGTTCTTCTGCAATCATGACCAGCCGCGCGTGGTCTCCCGTTGGGGCAACGACTCCGACCGCGATTCGCGCGAGCTGAGCGCCAAGGCGTTCGGCATGGTGCTGCACATGCACCGCGGCACCCCGTACATTTACGAAGGCGAGGAACTGGGTATGACCAACGCCCACTTCACCAAGCTGGAACAATACCGCGATTTGGAGGCCCTCAACGGCTATCGCCAGCGCGTGGAGGAAGCCAAGTGCCAGTCGTCCGAATCCATGATGGCCGCCCTCGCCCTCATCGGCCGCGACAACGCGCGCACCCCCATGCAGTGGGACGCCTCCAAGTATGCCGGTTTCACCCCGGCGGACGCGGCAGCCGAACCGTGGATTAGCGTCAACCCGAATCATGTGGAAATCAACGCGGCCGAGGAATTCGACGATCCGGATTCCGTGTACACGTTCTACAAGAAGCTCATCGCCATGCGGCACAACAGCGCCACCATCTCCACTGGCGAATGGCATCTGCTCGCCGCCGACAGCGATCAGGTGTATGCTTTCACGCGCACCAATGGCGACGACACGATTCTTGTCGTGGTCAACCTCACCGACAGGTCCGCGGCGCTGCCTTCGGACGTGGCGGAGCTGCTTTCCGACGGCGTGTCCGATCCGCAAGTACTGCTCAGCACCTATGATGCTATGCATAGTGTTAAATCGATCGCTCGTGGCGAGCTCGCTCGCTGGGAGGGAGTCGTGATTCAGCTCTGATCGATCTTTCCCTATAACTCTCTGCGGAACGTCCGGCAGGTTCATCACGAAACCTGTCGGACGTTTCTTTTTCCGTGCGATTCTGAGGCACGGCCGGGATTCGATTGCGATTCGGCAATCGCACGGCATTTTCGGCAGACGTGCGCTTACAATAACGTCCATGGAACAAAACGAGGTGCTCAAAGCATTGCGGCGTGATCATGCCGCTGAATTGAAACTGGCCGCCGAACGACTGAAGGGCACCGCACGCCACACGGAGATTATTCCGTCCCCGGTGCTGTCCGAGATGACCGGACATGAGATTCTGCTCAAGCCGGAGAATCTCCAGGTCACTGGGTCATTCAAGATTCGTGGCGCGTATAACAAGATCGCATCGTTGTCCGACGAGCAGCTTGCGCATGGCATCGTCACCGCTTCCGCAGGCAACCATGCGCAGGGTGTGGCGTACGCGGCCCGTGAACGTGGCGCGAAGGCCACCATCTGCATGCCGCAGATCACTCCGCCGCTGAAGGTGGATGCCACCAAAGCGTACGGCGCGGACGTGGTGCTGTGCGGCGAGGTGTTCGACGAATCCGCAGCGCACGCGCAGGAACTGAGCGACAACGAAGGCATGATCTACGTGCCCCCGTTCGATGATTATGAGGTGCTGTGCGGCCAAGGCACCATCGGTCTTGAGATCCTCGAAGACGTGCCGAACGTCACCGACGTGGTCGTGCCCTTGGGCGGCGGCGGTCTGGGCGCCGGCGTGGCGCTCGCCATCAAGACGTTCAAGCCGGAAGTGCGCGTGATCGGCGCCATTCCGGAAGGCAGCCCGGCATGGAAGAATTCGTTGGCCGCCGGTCGCGTCGTCGCAGCCGACCAGGTGCGTACCTCCGCCGAAGGCGTTGCCGTGAAGCGTCCGGGCGACCTGACCTTCGCGCTGCTCAACGAGTTCCTCGACGATCTGGTCACCGTCACCGAGCGCGACATCAACGAGATGATCCTGCTCATGCTGGAGAAGCACAAGCTGGTGGTCGAAGCTGCCGGTGCCGTGTCTCTGGCCGCGCTTGAGCACCTGAATCTGCGCTCGCGCAAGTTCGCCGAGGCGAAGGGCCCGCATGTGGTGGTGCCGATTCTTTCCGGTGGCAATGAGGATACTGTCTCCATCAGCGCGGTGATTCAGAAGGGCATGATTGCCCGTGGCCGCATCATGAACTTCGAGGTTGAGCTTCCGGATACCCCTGGCCAGCTTGTCAAGGTGGCCACGATTCTGGCCGAGCAGCGCGCTAACGTCATCGCACTCGATCACGACCAGTTCAAGGCTTCCAGCCATTACACTGATTCGGTTTCCTTGGGCGTCACCGTTGAGACCAACGGCCCTGAGCACATCGACCGCATCCTTGACGCGATGCGCGCGGCCGGTTTCCAGCCCAAGCGCATCTACTGATTTCCCACGGTGGATAAGCGCGGATTCTCGCATATCTTCCGCATCAAAGAAGGCTCCTCAAACCCAATCAGGTTGAGGAGCCTTGCTTGTTCATTCGGTGTTATTTGCCCTGTTCCGCGGCGATTGTCTCGTCGACCAACTGCGGCAGCGCAATCGCAATATCGTCGCGGATAAGCCGTGTGGCCAGGCGATCGTATTGCGTGCGTCCCATGTTCATGATGGTGATCGGCACGCCCGCCTGTGCCGCGACCGGCACAATGCTCGCCGCCGGCATCACTTCCAGCGTGGAGCCGATCACCCACAATTCGTCGGCCTGCGAGGCAAGACGGTACGATTTTTCGATCGCACCATCCGGCAGCGCTTCGCCAAAGTAGACGACGTCGGTTTTGATGAGCCCGTCGCACGGCATATTGCCGCTGTACGGCAGCTTGCGATGACAGTGCGGATCCGGCTCGTTGTCGAGATTCGCCATGATTTCGGCGGTGTCGTATTTCGCGTGGCACTTCATGCAGTGCGAGGTGCCGATGGTGCCGTGCAGGTTGACAATGACGTTGCTGCTGTTGCCTGCTTTTTCATGGAGTGCGTCGAAATTCTGCGTGGCCAGCAGCGTCAGCAGCCCTGCCTGTTCCAGCTTGACGAGCGCTTTGTGTGCGGTGCCCGGCTGCGCGTTCCATACTGGCGATTCCTTTTGCCAGCGCCAGGAATACTCGCGGTCTTCCTTATTGGCTAGGAACGCGTCGATGTCGTACACGTTCATTTGCTCGGGATGTTTGGTCCAGACGCCGTCCGGGCCGCGGAAGTCAGGGATGCCTGCGGACGTGGAGATGCCTGCGCCCGTCAATACTGCGATTTTTTTGCTCATACCTCCATACATACCACCGCGCGGTTTCCTCCGTATGCGTCTTTTTCGGCTTTCCGACCGTATTTGGAAACCGTTGCAGGCTCACGACACGCCCGTAGACAGGTTTTCCTGATGAATTTCAGGCCGTTTTGAGGCTTGTCTGAAGCATTTCTGCGATGATGTGGCGTGCGATAGGCGGTTTTCGACACGCCGATGAATGCGTTGCGCCGCAAGGGTTTTTACGGGGTTTGCGGAATGCCGATTTGCGCAAGTGGACGGGTTCGTGTAAGTTAATCCCTTGCTGCCGCTCAGCGAGTGGTCCGGTTCACTCCGGATTGCGAGGTGGGTGAGT
>ERZ506922.653-NODE-653-length-14584-cov-5.393833_pt1 | contig 14584 bp, 9 predicted proteins | sample MGYA00513974_ERZ506922 | MGnify/ENA metagenome assembly ERZ506922 | reverse complement strand
CGCGGTCTGTTTCAAAGAGATGGCCTGACGCGGTTCGGCTTGCCTTCCTGCTTGAAGGTCTTACTTGTTGAGGACCTTCTTCATCAGATCAGCGGAAGCCTTGGCAAGTGCGAACTGGCCGAAGCCCGGATCGATGGAAGCGAGGTTGGAGTTGAGGATCTGGTTGAAAGTGTCGTTGTTCTTCATGATGTTTCCTTTCGGACGACCGCCTGGTTTCTTGCTTCTTTTTTTCTTCTCTACATCGTGCGGTGCGTCGCTATTGTGTTGTTTTTCTTGTTCTTCGTTCTTCTGTTGTTTTTCTGTTGTGCCTTTACTATACGCACGTCGGTATGCGTCTGGCATGCCGCAATCGTCATTTCTATTGTAAAATCATCGGGTTATCTTGAAGAAAATGTGATTACTGTGCCCGCATAACAACACAATCGCCGTATCGTACGCTGACACGAGACGGAACATATCCATTCCCATGTCAACGCACGATACGGCGATATCGGCGTAAATCAGCGGAATAATCGTAAATCAGCGGGGCTGACGGAAGTGACGGTCACCGATTGGATCGAACGGCGTGTGCGGTTCAAGCTGGTACCAGTATGCCACCGACGCGACGTCATCCTGCCGCTCGAAATTGCCGGCTTCCTCGGTGCCGATCTGCTGCCAGGTGACGCGCAGGTCAGAATCGAAATAAATCGGATCCGGAATGTGCCAGCGGTACAGGCCGCGCATGACGGGTGTGGCCACATCCCAGTAGTCGCTTTCGCGGTGCGCGGCAAGACGCTGCGAATAGAACGGGAATCCCAGGTACGGTCCGGTGAACGTGTTCTCGCGCATGCGGCCATGCTCGTCGAAGTCGGCGAAACTCCACGCGCCGCCGAAGTAGTCTTCCGCTCCGGTGCTGCACCACGTCGGGTACTGTTCATCGCCGTCGATGTACATCTTGACTTCGCCTTCGCCCCACCAGCGGCTTTCCAGCGCGGTCAGCGCAAGGTAGGTGCCGATGTACGCGCCATGGCCGTGCACATTGTCGAGAATCGTGTAGTCACGGGCAATTTCGGTGACGCGTTCGCGGCGCCACTGCGCATGGAAGCGCATCGCATCGGCTGGCAGCGCGTCGTATTCCGTGTAGTCGATTTGGTAGAAGAAGGCCGGCACGTCCTCGTTGTGATCGTTGCGCAGCACAATGCGCGCGTGCTCGAACGGCATGGCGAAATAGCAGTTGAAACCTCGATTTGGCACCACCATGATCGGGATGGAATTGATACGGCAGGCCTGTGCGTGACCGCAGCAGAAGAAATCGCCGATCGGGCACTGCACGGACGGCGTCTCCTCGCCATCCCAATAGAATTCGAGGATGAGATTGCGCAGTACGTTCGGACCGGTCGGGGAAGTGCGGTCGGTGACCGTCATCCAAATGTGGCGAATCACGCCCGGGCCATCGACGTCCATCAGCGTGACCGAATCGCCCGCCTTGATCGTCTGGATGCAAGGGCTGCCCTTACGTGACGGGCCGAGCGCGCTGGCGGCGGTGGCTGCAGTGCCCTTGCCGCCGGTCGGGTTTTCGGCGTTGACGCAACGTGTACGGCCGTGGTCCGTCGCGATTGCTAGCGAATCGAGGGCACCGTTGCCGAAACCGGAAGTCGCCATAGTATTCATTGTTCTCTCCTTTGTTAAACAGCTTGGGAAACGCGGAAATGGGTGCGCCGCCTACCACTGCCGACTATCGTAGATCCCCCTTGCAGTGGGCGCGTCGATAATGCCGGCCACGGTGCTGAAAGCCGCCGCGGCCGGTTGTGTCTGTTTTTGCGTTATTTCACAACATCCCAGCGTTGTTGGGTCGCGTTACTTCACTGCACCGGCGGTGATACCCTGCGACAGCTTGCGCTGGAAGATGATGAAGAAGATGATGGTCGGGATGATGCTCAGCAGCGAAGCCGATGCCAGCGTGGTCGCTTCCATGGTGCGCTGGCCCTGCAGGGTGGCGAGTGCCAGCGGAATGGTCTGTACGTCATCGCTCATGAGGAACGCCATCGGAATCATGTATTCGTTCCACGTCCACACGAAGAAGAACACGAACAGCACGCTGATGGTCGGCCAAGAAATTGGCAGCACCACCTTGCGCAGGATTTGCCAGCGAGAGGCGCCGTCGATGGCCGCGGCCTCAAGGATGGCCTGCGGGAACGTGCCGTATACGGAGGACAGCAGATAGGTGCCGTAGGCGCTTTGGATGATGGTGAAGATGATGATGATCGCGAGTTTGGTGTTGTACAGACCGACCTGCTTGAACATGGTGTACAGCGGGTAGAGCAGCGCTTCCTGCGGCATCATGTTGGCGAGCATGATGCCGAGCACGATCCAGGTGTTGCCCTTGACCTTGCCGATGCCGAGCGCGAAGGAGTTGAGCACCGACAGCACGACCGCCGCGACAGCCACCACTAGGGAGATGATGAAGCTGTTCCAGAACTTCAGTGGGAAGTTGGTGGTAGTCCAGAAGGAGATGATGCCCTCCATGGTGAAGTGCTTCGGCAGGGAGAGCGGGCCGGTGGCGTTGTAATCGGCGGAGGTCTTGAACGCGTTGACGGTCAGGACGAGCAGCGGGAACAGGACGAGCAGAGCTCCGGCGACGAGCAGGATCAGGGTGATCCAGTCACCTGCGGAACGCACGTGCTGCGTTTTCTTCGAGGCCTTGCGCGCGGCGGCCGTGGACATGGAATAAGTCATGATGGCACCTTTGCTTTTCGGATTTTTAGTATGTTCTTGCGATTGTTTTTCGGGTTTTCTCTCAGACGAGTTCCTTCTCGACGTGCTTCTGCACGAGGGTGAACACGATGGAGAAGACGATGATTACCACAGTCAGCGCTGTGGAGATTGCGGCACCGTAGCCCACCTGCTGCACCTGGAAGAACTGGTTGTAGGAGTAGTACGACGGAACCGTGGTGGAGGTGCCCGGACCGCCCTTGGTGAGCAGGTAGACCGGAGCGAAGGTCTTCAGTGCGCCGATGGTTGCGGTGAGGATGACCACCAGCAGTTCAGGGATGATGGACGGCAGGGTGACCACGCGGAACTTCTGCCACCAGTTGGCGCCGTCAAGACCTGCGGCCTCGTAGAGTTCCGGATCGACGCGCTGCAGGCCCGACATGAAGATGACGATCGGGTAGCCGAGCTGGATCCACACCAGGATGAACATGAGGATCGGCAGTGCGCTGTCAGGGCTGCCCAGCCAGTTGTGCTGCAATGCACCCAAGCCGATCTTGGCGAGCAGCGCGTTGACGGCACCGTCCTCCGGGCGGAAGATCCAGCCCATGATGATTGCGGCGACGGCCACCGGAAGCAGCTGCGGCAAATAGAACAGCGCGCGCAGGAAGGAAGCGGTTTTGCCGCCGAACTTCTTTTGGATCACGTCGGTGAGCAGAGACGAGATGAACAGGCCGAGGATGGTAGGGATGACCACGATAGCCACGATGATCCAGAACGAGTTAGCGAAGGAAATCCAGAACGTCGAATCGGAGAACAGGCGTTTCCAGTTTTTCAGGCCGACCCACTTGACGGGACCGACGCCACGCCAGCGGGTGAAGCTCAGGTAGATGTTCCAGATGAACGGAACAACAACTACCGCGAACAGACCGATGAGGCCGGGGATGAGGTATGGAACGAATTTCGCGGAGCGGTTGCCGGGAAGTCTCGACATGGAGGCTTCGTGCTTGGTCTTTTGAGACATTGCAAGTCCTTTGAAATATTGATGATCCGAGGGATTTCCGATGGATTGTTCTGTGATGACGCACGATTTGGCGCGATGCGACGTGCGGAATGTATGGGGGAGGAAAGGGTTGGTGCGGTCCGCCCGAAGACGGGCCGCACCATTATTGGAGTTGGAATGGAAAGGAAGGATCGGTTGTTTTTAGTTGTTCTTGACGCCCATGTCCTCGACGCCGGTGTCGTACTTCTCGTGGATGTTCTTGAGCACGTCTGCCGGCTTCTTGGTGCCGTTGACCAGCTCCTGGAACTCCGCTGGAACCGCGTCGGTGAGGTTGGAGGCCGCGTAATCCGGGTAGTAGCTGAGCTTGCCGTCCTTGGCGTAGGAATCGTATTCCTCGATCATGGCCTTGCTCTTCGCGTCGGTGATCTTGCTGGTGTCTGCCGCTACCGGAATGCCGCCTGCGTTGCCGAGGAAGTTCTGCACATCATCGGAGAGGACGTAGTCGATGAACTTGGCGGACAGATCCTTGTGGTGCGACTTCTCGGGAATCACCAGCAGGTTGCCTGCGCAGCCGACTGCGTAGTTGGATTCCGGCATGACGGCCGCGTCCCAATCGAACGACTTGATCTGCTTGACGAAACGGCCCTGGTTCCAAGTACCAGTCTGGTAGATCGGATATTCGCCCTTGATGAAGGCCTGCGTGGTGTCCTCGGCCTTCATGCCAGTGGCGTTGCGGGAGATGAAGCCCTTGTCAAGCCACTCGTTGATGGTCTTGACGGAGTTGGTCAGCACTTTGGAATTCCAGTCGACGTCACCCCTGTACAGCTGCCAGTTGTCGATGAACTTGGAGTCGGCATTCTTGGAAACGAGCTGCCACCACAGCCACATCACGCCGTATTCCTGCGCGTCGGCTGCAATCGGGGTCACGCCGGCGTCCACGAACTTCTGGCAGGCGTCCACGAACTCGTCGTAGGTGGTCGGAATCTTGATGTTGTACTTGGCGAACAGGTCCTTGTTGTAGTAGACGCGCTGGAATTCAGCGTAGCTGGTCATACCGTACCAGGTATCGCCGTCCATGATGCCGTTCTCGTCGTACTTGGCGACTGCTGCGTTTGCGCCGGTCACCTTCTTGTCCCAGCCGTACTGCTTGACATAGTCGCCGAGGTCGGTGAGCAGGCCCATGGTGGAGAGCACGCCGGCGGAGCCGTTGCCGCGGTTGGATTCCATGAGGTCTGGCGCTTCGTCGGAGTTCAGGAATTGGCTGCCGTTCTGCGCGATTTGGGTGAACGACTTTCGTTCGAAGTTGATCTTGACGCCGGTCTCTTTTTCGAAGGCCTTGGCCGCGCGACGCCAAGCCTGAGTCTGGCCTGCGTCGTCCTCTTCGTAATACCAGAACGACAGGCTGTCCGGCTTTTCCTCGTCCTGTGCGGTATCGCTGCCGCATGCGGCGAGGGAGGTCAGCGACAGTGCTGCGATGGCCAGTGTGGCCAGTCCTCGTTTGATGTTCATTGCTATTCTCCTTGTTTCCTTCTTGAGGCGCGCCCTGCGGCACGGCTCACATCTGGTTGTATTGAAACGTTTCGATGACGTGCGTGCGATTCCGCGGTCCGTTTGGATTCGCCGGATTTCGCCCGGCTTGTTCGTTTGTTCGGTTTCTTCGGAGACCGTTATATCGTCATTGAAACGTTTCGATTATCCGTATGAAATTATGTTGCCTTGCGATTCCGTCCGGCCGCTCTGCCTTCCGGTAATCGCAGGAAAATCTATATTGTTCCGCCGGACCCCGCTTCCGCAACGGATCCGCGTCGCTTCAGCGCGGGTTCGATGAGCTTGACGGAACCGTTGATATCGGCGCGTTCCTCGATGGCGGAAGTCAGCAGATTCACGGCTTCGGCGCACAGTTCCTCCGGCATGACCGGCATTTCGGTGATGGGGAAGCGCGTCGGCTCGCCTTCGAAATACGTGCCGCACGACAGGACCGAAACGTCCTGCGGAATCGACATGCCCGCGTCGTGCAACGCCATCAGCACCTGGCTGAGGACGCTTGCGTTCGCCTGGTTGATGATGGCGGTCGGGCGGTCGGGGTGCGCGAAGACGGTGCTGACGAAGTGCTGTGCGTCGAAGCTGTCCGCTTCGTAATGCTCGGATTCGATGACCGTCATGCCGAGCTCCTTCGCGTGCGCCAGCAGGCTTTCGCGGAAGATGACGACGTAACCGGAATGGCGGTTGTAGTCGGATTCGTTGTTGCGCAGGAACACGACGGTGCGGTGTCCCTTCTCGTACAGGAAGTCGACGGCCTTGCGGCCCATCAGCGCGAAATCGATGTCCACGCAGGCGCAGCCGGCGTGCGACGACGGATAGCCGATAGCCACGCACGGCTTGGAAAAAGTGCCGGATTGAGCGGCGCGCTCGTCATCCTGCTCCACGTCGAGCAGCACGATGCCATCCGCAAGATTGCTTTGCGTCACGCGGCGGATATCCTTCACTGCATCCGGACCGGTCAGCAACATCACGTCATACCCTGCATTCCTTGCGGCCCATGCGGTGCGCAGGAAGTAGGCGTTGTACCTGGCCTGGTTGATGTCGCCTCGAATCGGGGCGCTCAACGCGATGATCTGGTTGCGCATGCCGCGCATCTTACGGGCGCTGGCGTCCGGAGTGTAACCGAGCTTTTCTACGGCGGCCATGACTTTGCCGGTGGTTTTCGCAGAGATTGAACGCTTGCCGGATAGTACATAGGAGACGGTGCTGGCGGAAACTCCCGCTTCGCGGGCCACGTCTTTGATGCCTGCCATGCGTCTCGCCTCCCTCTTGTGCCGTTCTATCCGCTATTTATCGAATCGTTTCGTCGAAACGTTTCACTTAGCATAGCGCGACTATAAAATCATGTCAATCGTACGGCACGTCGCGTTCTCCCGTATGGGTTTATCGCCTATACGGGAGAACTACGCGTAGTTAGCGCTTCTTGCCGGACTTGCCGACCTTGCCAAACGTGAACGCGCGGACGATCGCCACAATGCCAAGTGCAACCAACGCGCATCCGCCAAACAGAATCAGCCAACCGGTGGAGGCCAGCGGGCTGAACAGCATGATGCAGCCGGCCACAATCGAAATCAGCGCGTAAATCACAGCCCATGCGGAACTTGGCATATGCCACGACTCAACCAGCGCCATCACGCCTTCCATCATCCAGCCGAGGCCCACCACCATAGTGACGAGCACTGCCAGCATGGCGCCGGACAGGGTCGCATTCTTCAGCATGACCACGCCACCGACTGTCAGCAACAGGCCGACCAGAATGTCAAGCACGCGCCAGCCTCCCGGCAGACCGAGCTCCACAATTGCGGTGACGATACGGATCACCCCGGAAATCACGAAATACGCGCCCAACGCAACCGCGGCGATCTTCAGCGTCACCCCCGGCCAGATGAGTAGCGCAATGCCGAGCACAATCGCCATCACGCCGAGCACGCCATACACACCGCGAATGGCATTCTTCGCGCGTTGCGGCAGCCACGATTCCACCAACTTGAACGGGCTTACCGGCTCCCACTCGCCACTGTCGTTGCTATGGCTATTCGGGTCGTAACCATACGGATTACCGTACGGATATCCATACGGATTGCCGTAGGGGTTGCCATATGGATTGCCGGAATAGCGAGGGGTCTGCTCGGCATCTGGTCCGCCGCTTTGTGGACCGTCCTGCTGTTGCGATTGCTGCGCTTGCTGGCTCGGTGCATAGGCGCCGTATCCCGGCTGCGGTGGTTGACTGGGGTCGTTGGGATTGCCGGGATTCATATTTGGATAGCTCATGATGCCCTCCTTCAGAAAAACATGCTTTGAGGCGTCGTTTGCTTCAAAGACGTGCTTTCATTTTAGGCACCCTGCCTGTTTTCAGCCATCAACAGAATCGGCCGGCCTGCCTATTGGCAAGTCGGCCGGAATTATGCCGCGAATCGGCGGTTATGCTTGAGGCTGAAGCTGGCTTAGCTTAGAACAGCTTGAGCTGAACGTTGAGGCTGAGCGGCTGGTCGGCGGGCAGCTGGTACTGCTCATGCACCGGCGACATCCACGAATCGTCGCCGCCGACGCCCATTTGCGCGGCCAGCAGACGCAGGAACATGTGACGCGGCTTCGGCAGCTCATCCTGATGCAGCGCCTCTTCCAGCATCGTGCTCGAATACGGCAGTAGGCTCATCGCGAACGGCTTTGCGCCGGCACCGCGCTTCACGCGCACACCGTGGCCGGAATCGTCCGTGATCTCCGCCCAACGCACATCCTCATGATTGCCGGTTTCCTGCGGCAGCAGGTACGGCGCGCAATCATCGCCAGCCGTCGTGCTCCATACACCCAGCTTCGCGTGCCTGCGGTCGGCGTACGTCTCTTCCGGACCGGCGCCGTAGAATCGCAGGTTCGCATATTCCACCGGCAGCGCCCATTCGATACCGAACGCCGGAATCGTTGGCAGATCGCCGTTCTTCTCGCCTGGATACTCGACGTCGAGCGAAACGAGGCCGGCCGTGTCGGCAACGTAACGGACCGTCACTTTCGTGCGCTGCGGAATCGCCAATTCGTACGTATACGTGGCTTCCACGGCATTTTCTCCACGATTTGCGATCGCGCAGTCGACGCAACGCGCATACTTTCCTGCGACCGCCCACGCGGCACGTTCGAAAGCGTGTCCAGCACCGCGATCGTTGTCCGTCAGCGGACGGAACGTGGTGATCGACGGGCGGCGCAGCACGAATTCGCGCTCGCCGAACGTATATGAAACCATACCCCCTTGTGTGCGGGAGAACAGTGCTTCACGACCCTGTCCGCGCACGCCGGCGTTCCAGCGGCCAAGGGTGACGGTGCCGTCGGCCGGAGCTCCGGCCGCGTCAACGGCATCTGCAGTGGTCTTCGCACCTGCCACCACGCACTGGCCGAACGCCAGCTCGTAGCCGGCCGGTGCCCAATCGCAAGCGTTGCCAAGCTGCTGCGATACCTCCAAAACCAGCTCTTCGGCGTTGCTGCGGTAGTCATCAACCGGCCAATCGACTTCGAATGAAGCGCTCTCGCCGGCGGCCACGTCGAAACGGCGCGTAGTCGACCATACCGGCTTGCCGTCGGCCAAAATCCGCAGCACGAAGCGATAATCGCCCGTAGACACGAACAGATTGTCGTTCGTAATACGCGCTTCATCGACCGAAACCGCAATTTTCACGTTCGCATACAGCTGCTTGACTTCCTGCGCTTTCGGCGAGGGGGTGCGGTCGGCGAACAGCAGGCCGTCGCCGGAGAATTCGTAATCGCTTGGACGATCGCCGAAATCGCCGCCGTAGCACATGCGTGTCGTGCCGTCGGGCAGCTTGGTCTCGATTGCCTGGTCGATGAAATCCCAAATGAAACCGCCCTGGTACATCGGGTAGCGTTCCAACGCCGTGTATTCGTCCATATTGCCGCACGAATTGCCCATTGCGTGCATGTATTCGCAGGAAATGTACGGCTTCTTTGGACCGTCCGTATGTGCCGGGCTGCCGTCGTTCAGATAGCGTTCGATTTCGTCAGCATGCGCGTACATACGGCTTTCGATGTCCGTCACATCCTCGAATTCGCGCATGTGCACGGAACCCTCGTAATGTACCGGACGATTCGGATCAATCGTGTGCGCGTGGCGATACATCGCACGAAAAACCTCGCCCGCGCTCGACTCGTTGCCAAGCGACCAGATCAGCACGCTCGGATGGTTGTAATCGCGGCGCATCATGCTGTTGATGCGGTCCACGCACGCGCCCTCCCATTCGGGGCGGCTGCCGGGGATGCCGTCTTCAGGACGCTCGACATTGTTTGCCACCCACGTGCCGTGCGTCTCCATATTCGTCTCGTCGATCAGATACAGACCGTACTCGTCGCACAGGTCGTACCAATACTCCTGGTTGGGGTAGTGGGAGGTGCGGATGGCGTTGATGTTGTGCCGCTTGCAGAAGACCACGTCGGAAAGCATGTCCTCGCGGGTGATCGCGCGGCCGCGCTTCGCGTCGAATTCGTGGCGGTCCGCGCCCTTGAACACGATGCGCTTGCCGTTGATCGTCATGATGCCGTTTTCGATGCGGAACGTGCGGAAGCCGATCTTCTGCGTCACGGTTTCGATGATGGCGCCGTCATGTCCGACGACGCGTACGGTCAGCGTGTACAGCGTCGGCGATTCCGCGCTCCACGGTGCGATGTTCGTCATTTTGCCGGAATTAAGGGCGATTTCGCCGTTGCAGGCCTGCGTTGATTCCCATACGACATTTCCGTCGCCGTCGCGCAGCGTGCTTTCGATAGTCATCGCGTCGGCGGGGTTGCGCAAGGTGAGTGCCGCGTTGAGTTCGGCGGTGTCGGCCGTACCGGCGGTGTCGGCTGCGGTGTAGTCGGCTTCAAGCTGCACGGTTTCGACGTGCGTATGCGGCTGGGCGGCGAGCTCGACGGTGCGGAACAGGCCGTGCAGTCGCCAGAAATCCTGGTCTTCCAGCCAAGAGGCGCTCGAATATTCGTAGCAGGCGACGGTGAGCGTATGCTCGGCTTCGGGGGAATCGGCGGCGTTGCCATTGCCGTTTCGCAGCGCTTCCGTCACATCGAATTCGCTCGGCGTGAATCCGTCCTCGCCGTAACCCACGAACGTGCCGTCAAGCCATACGTAGATCGCGGTGGCGGCACCGTGGAAGGTGAGGCTGACCGTGCCGTCGTTTTCCAGCGTGCGCGCAAGCTGCGCGTCGAGCGCGAATCGACGGCGGTAGATCGCCACATGGTTGTTTTCCGGAATATTTGGCGCCTGCGGATCCTCGTGACCGTCCCACGGATATTGGATGTTGACGTACTTGTTCTTGAGATAGCCGGCCATCTGCAAGTGGCCCGGCACCTCGATCGCGCCGAAATCGCCATCCTCGAAATCGACGGCCGCGAACGGAGCGCTTTCCACGTCCACGTTGCGCGCTTGTTCGATACGAACCTTCCATTCGCCGTCGAGGCTCTGCTTCGGCTCGCTCGTCTCGCCGATGACATATCGGTGGCTGGAATGTGCCGGCTTGCGGTTCGCTGCGAACACCGTCGGATCGGTGAGCCAGCTTGCACTTGCCGTGGTTGCATGTACGATTGCGAGTTCGGCTGTATCTGCCATCTTGCATCCCCCTGTATTACTTGGTGTCACTGCATCGTTGCGGTTGCGCCGTGCGATGTTGCACGACCGTTTAGTAATGAATTTTACTAACTACCGATAATATATCACACTTCATGGTATCGTGCATCCGTCGCGTGCCATGCATCGTTCCGCCACATGTCCATTTTTCACACGCCGAGGATGTGCGATAATAACAGGATGCGCCGATGGCGTCCGCCCGGTGCCCACAACCGCGCAGCGTTGCCTCGCCTTTGCAAAATGCTTGCGATTCCGCGGATTTTCGATTTCCGCGATTCGAGGCATACGTAAGACGGGGGAGAGCTGACTACTCCGCGGCGCTCCCAAGGAGATCACCATGGATGATCGCAAGAAAGATCAGTCCATCCAGTCCCATGCCAATTTTGACGGCGATTCCGCTACGGGCGATCGCACGCAGATTCGGCAGGATCAGCAAAACCAGCAGCCGCCACAAATCGACCCGTCGCTTGCCGACGCGCAAGCCGTGGCCGCATCGCTCGGCGTCGATCCGAACACCGGTCTGAGCCAAGCCGAAGCTGAACGCCGACTCGCGCAATACGGGCCGAACGAGCTCGCATCCGCACCACCCGTGCCAAAATGGAAGAAGTTCCTGGCGCAGTTCAAAGACCCCCTCGTCTACCTGCTGCTCGCTGCCACCGGCATCTCGCTCATCGCATGGTTCATCGAAAAAGCCAACGCTGCGCCAGGCGCGGAAGGCGGCGAAATACTGCCGTTCGACGCCATCGTCATTGTGCTTATCCTTATCGTCAACGCGGTACTCGGCTACATTCAGGAATCGAAAGCGGAAGAAGCCGTCGAAGCGCTCTCCCAAATGACCGCGCCGCAAACCAACGTGCTGCGCGACGGCAAAATCGCACGCATCAACACCGTCGACGTGGTGCCGGGAGACATGGTCGTGCTCGGTGAAGGCGACTCCATTCCCGCCGACGGACGTCTGCTCGCCGCCGCCAGCCTGCGCGTGGCGGAAGCGAGCCTGACCGGTGAAAGCGTACCGGTCGGCAAAAACGTCGACACACTTGCCGAAGCCAAGGCCTTGGGTGATCGCGCCAATATGGTGTTCAACGGCACGTCCGTGACGCAAGGCACCGGCCGCGCAATCGTGACGAGCACCGGCATGCGCACGCAGGTCGGTAAAATCGCGGACCTTCTGCAGGCCACGGATGATGATGACAGTCCGCTGCAGAAGGAAATGAACTACGTTTCCAAGATTCTCGGCATCGCGGTGTGCATTATCGCGGCGGTCGTGCTGGTGGCGCTTGCGCTGACCGAAGGCTTCAACGACATCCACGACGTAATCGATTCGCTGCTGCTATCCGTTTCGCTGGCCGTCGCGGCCGTGCCGGAAGGGCTCGCCGCGATTCTGACAGTCGTGCTCGCGCTCGGCGTGCGCCGCATGGCCGAACATCATGCGATCGTCAAGAAACTGCATTCCGTGGAAACGCTCGGTTCCGCGTCGGTGATCTGCTCCGACAAAACCGGCACGCTCACCCGCAACGAGATGACGGTGGAACGCGTGGTCACGCCGAGCGGTGAGGTGCAGCTGACCGGCACCGGCTATGCGCCAGAAGGCAGAATGATTGCGATTCCCGACGCTGCTCTGTCTGGTTCCGCCGCTTCCGCCGCACAGGTCGAAGCCGTCGCCACGCTCGCCGTGGGCTCGCTGGCCAACGACGGCGAATTGCGCGAAAACACAGGTGCCGGCGATGGTTCCGCTGCTTCCGACATAACGTGGGAAGCCGTCGGCGACCCGACCGAAGTGTCGCTTATCGTCGCCGCACGCAAGGTGAAGGCCGATCGCAAATACGCCAACTACACGCGCGTCGGCGAGATTCCATTCACCTCCGACCGCAAACGCATGGCCGTCGTCGCGCAGGACAACGCCGATGCCGGGCGTCTCACCGTCTTCGCCAAGGGTGCCCCCGACGTACTGCTCGGCTACTGCAGCCGCATCGCGGTCAACGGTGCCGTACGACCGATGACGCAAGGCGATCGCCAGCAGATCCTCGCCGCCGTGGAACGCCTGTCCGCCGAAGCGTATCGTACGCTGGGCCAGGCGTACCGGCCACTCGGCACCGCGTCGCTCGCCGCAGTGCCAGGCGTGCGCATCAACGCCGCCGGTCACGTCGCCGACATCGCCGACCAAAGCGATGTGCTGGAAAGCGACTTGATCTGGGTCGGCATGGTCGGCATCATCGATCCGCCGCGTACCGAAGTGCGCGATTCCGTCGCCGAAGCGCATCGCGCCGGCATCCGCACCGTCATGATTACCGGTGACCATCCGCTTACCGCGGCACGCATCGCCAGCGATCTGGGCATTATTGAAACGGACGGAGACGGCAGCTCGGTCGGCAGCGCCGACCTTAGTAGCAAAGTGCTCACCGGCGTTCAACTCGACGAGCTGCCGGACGAGCAAGCGTTCGACAAGGCCACCCGCGAAATCTCCGTGTACGCGCGCGTTGCGCCGGAACACAAGCTGAAAATCGTCGAATCGCTGCAACGGCAAGGCAATATCGTGGCTATGACCGGCGACGGCGTAAACGATGCTCCCGCCGTCAAAACCGCGGACATCGGCGTCGCGATGGGCATCACCGGTACCGAAGTTACCAAGCAGAGTGCCAAGATGATCCTCGCCGACGACAACTTCAGCACCATCGTCGAGGCGGTACGCGAAGGCCGTGGCATTTTCGACAACATCCGTAAGTTCCTGCGCTATCTGCTGAGCTCCAACGTCGGCGAGGTGTTCACCGTCTTCGGCGGTGTGATGCTCGCCGGATTCCTCGGCATCACCCAGCCTGGCAGCCAAGGTGTCACCGTGCCGCTGCTCGCCACGCAGCTGCTGTGGATCAACCTGCTTACCGACGCAGCTCCGGCGCTCGCCATGGGTGTCGACCCGTCCACCGACGACGTGATGGCACGCAAACCGCGCAAACTCACCGATCGCGTGATCGACGGACAGATGTGGGGCGACATCATTTTCATCGGTTTGATTATGGCTGCCGTCACGCTGATTGGCATGGACATGCACCTCGCCGGAGGTCTGTTCACGGACCGTTCCGTGGATGCTGTCGGACATGATGCGCAAATGACTGAGGCGCGCACGATGGGCTTCACCATCCTTGTGTTTGCGCAGATGCTCAACGCGCTGTGCTCTCGCTCGCACGACCAATCGGTGTTCGTTGGACTGTTCGCTAACAAATGGCTGTGGGGTGCGATTGCGTTGTCTGCGCTGTTGCAGGTGGTGGTGATTTACGTGCCGTTCCTCAACACCGCGTTCGGCACGATGCCTCTGTCCGCCGGCGCGTGGGTCGAATGCCTTGGATTGGCGATGGTCGTGCTCGTCGCGTCCGAGTTGCGTAAGTGCGTTCTACGTGCGATGCGTGAGTAGCCTGTCGTTTTCCGGCCTCCAATCCGCATTTTGCTGTGTCGTGAGCCGTTGCAGCGGCAAAATGCGGATGGGTGCTCGTTGCGTCCGTCTTATAGCGCCGCCGCGCTAGACTGGATTGCGATTGGCGGGCGCGCATTGGTTGCGCGTCCGTTCGTATGACGATTGTTCCGGCGTTTTTTGGAGGAATTTCGATGCTGCTGTCCGATCGCGACATTCTCGCCGCACAGGCCGACGGTCATATCTCACTCGATCCGTGGACCCCGGAAATGGTGCAGCCGGCGTCGATCGACGTGCGATTGGACCGTTTCTTCCGCCTGTTCAACAACCA
>ERZ506922.640-NODE-640-length-14831-cov-4.123917_pt1 | contig 14831 bp, 10 predicted proteins | sample MGYA00513974_ERZ506922 | MGnify/ENA metagenome assembly ERZ506922 | reverse complement strand
TGGTTGCGGGGCTTTTCTGTATATGGAAAACCGGTACCATTTCCTGGTACGGAATTTAGCGGATGGTCGCAGCCCCAACGATTATAATATATCAAATAATGAACGTGATAAAACCATATTATTTCGAGCATCCTCAATATGGAAAGATGAGAGTGCTGACAGCTGGGGGCAAACTCTTCTTCAACATGAGCGACTTGCAGCGAGTATTTGACAAGACACCCGAAGATCTCTATCAGATTGTTGCTGATTCGGAGGGCGAAGTGAGAAACTTCAACATCGTGATGGAGCCAAAGAAGGAAGTAGAATTCAGAACCTTCTTCCTTGATTTGGAAATGATGACCTCTAACCGAAGAAAGAAAAACGTTGCCGTAGATTATAACTTCTGCGATGAGGTGATGGTGACCGATATGGTGAACCCGCAGAAACGTGGTGATAAGTTGATTGCCAAATGGTTGCTAGGATTTATCAAGGACAGTTTGAACAACAAAATGTTTGTTCATTGTTACTGTGCTTCTGGAGTCTTTCTGCTGTCGGACAATTCAGAAGTCACCCCCATCGATGTCCGCTTCAATGGCAGAATCCTGACCATCAATGACCAGATTTTTGATTAACAACATTTCTTTCTAAAACTTCAATATATATGAGCAAGAAAAGTTTTTCTGCAGCCGCAGAGGCTGCTGTACAGGCGCTTTTGAACGCCCAGAAGGTAGATGCCAGTATCATTACTGACGAGTGTGGTAACGTAGCTATCCGTAAGGCTCCCTGGAACGATACGGAGACCATCTGCGAGGTGGCTAAGGTGATTCCGGGCAGAATGATCTGCAGCGGTGGCGAGCATGGCGACCAGCTCGACTTCAAACCTTACGCTCAGTCGGGCGGGAAGCTTTATACCGAGATTATCCATACCTCGCATGGCGCCCTCCGTACCTCGTTGCAGCGTGTGTTCGTTTCCTTCTCTTTTCCGAAGGAGATGAACAAGTCGGATATTCTGAAATATCTCTACAAAGAGATGATGGAGATGAAGGGCAAAGCTAAACATTTCAAGGAGAATATAGCATGGGAACAGTACAAGTAATGGCGCTGAATCCGGCACGCAAGGGCAATATGGGAAGATTGAATTCTTCCCAGCCCCTGTATGTCTATGACACCCTGATAGCACAGCCGTGGCTGAGGGGTGTGATTGCGCAGATACGTGGGGAGAAGGCGATTCCCGGCGTAGATGCTGGTGATGAAAAGGCGGTGAAGAAGGCGAAGGAGGGGCTGAAAAGACAGCTGCCTATCCGTGCCATTCATTATTCTAAGTTCAGGAATAATCACCGCTCTAGTGAGGATGCGGATCCTGAAAGTTTCCTCTTCCAGACGACTATTGATGTGGATGATATAGAGTATGTGGATGCTGCACTGGAGAAGGCTCGTGAGCTGAACTGCAGCAACACGATATGGAAGGGGAAACTGCTGCATCTGGAATATTCGGCTAGAAAGAAGCTGCATATTGATATCCGTATGCCGATGGGCATGACGATTGAGGAGACGCAGAAGGCGTATTGCGAGGCGGCTGGGATTCCCTACGACAAGAGCTGCATTACGCCGGAGCGAATCATCTTTATCACGGATAAGGACTCCGAGATTTATCGTTCGAAGGAGTGGTATGGGGTTCTGCCGGATGAGGAGATTCAAGCCCGCAGAGAGGCTTTTCTCAAGCGTGGGCTTACTATTGATGGAAAGGGGACGGCTCGCTATAGCTTGCTTGCCGGGGATTGCAAATCCCCGGAACACCTGGCGGGGGACTTTATGGGGCAAATACCTAATTGCAAATCCCCGGAACGCCTGGCGGGGGACTTTCAGGAATTTCAAATTCAAAATACAGATTCAAATGTTCAAGACAATCGATTTCAGGGCACTGACAGCCATTCTGCTGTTCCTTCTGGCGCTGCTATTCAGCCTGCCCAACCTGGTAATAGCCATCGTGCTGATGATGATCATATCAGCCATACTGGAGGCTCTCAGAATGCTGATGCCAAGAATCTGATAGCCTTCGACCTCTTCCAGGAATCCGCAGGACTCAAGGGGATGAATATTGATACCGTGGGATCCAGGCATTCCTCTCTGCTCGCTATTATGAGTGCTGGCGCTTCTCGTGTGATGAGTGAGGAGGAGCTGATGAAGGTGGTGGAGAAGAGGATGCCGAGCTATTATCAGGAGAATGACTGCCATCAGCTGATTCATGATTTCTATTCGAAATATGGGGACAGCTCCAAGCCTTTTTCGAGGGATGTGATTCGCGTGAATGCCTTGGCGGAGCAGGCTGCTAAGAGCTTGCTTGCCGGGGATTGCAAATCCCCGGGACACCTGACGGATTGCAAATCCCCGGGACGCCTGGCGGGTTCAATGCTTAATGTTCAAAGTAACGCCTGTGTTCAAAGTAGCACCGCCTCTTATCCGCCTCCACCTCCTATGCCGGGGAAGCTGCCGAAGCTGGTGGAACTGCTGATCTCGAAGACTCCAGAGATTTATCAGCCGGCTGTGGCGCACGCCATTTTCCCTCCGCTGGCTACCCATCTCTGGAGAACGAAATTCAGATATATCGACAACGTGGAGCACGAAGCTACCCTGATGACCTGTCTGCTTGCAGGCACAGGCGCAGGTAAAAGTTGCGTACAAAAACCTATCGATTTCATCATGGAGGATATCCGTAAGCGCGACCTGGAAAACCTGAAGCGTGAGAAGGAATGGAAGGATGAAATGATGCGTAAGGGTGCCAACAAGGATAAGCGCAAACGCCCTGAAAATCTGATTATCCAGGAGATTGATGCCGATATGACCAACCCAGCCTTCGTGATGCGTACCGCTGAAGCCAAGGAACATTTCCTTTATACTTCGCTGAACGAAATCGACCAGTTTGATGCACTCAAAGGTAGCGGTTATCAGCAGTTCCGCATTATGTGCCTTGCCTTTGACCCGGGTAACTTATATGGACAAACGCGAGTAGGAACCCAAAGTGTAACCGAGCGTGTTACCATCCGCTTCAACTGGAATGCTTCTACCACCATCCATAAAGGCATCAGGTATTTCAAGCGAGTGCTGACCGATGGTCCGGTTTCCCGTATCAACTTCTGTACCATCCCCGAAAGAGAGATCGGCGAGGACATTCCCATCTATGGAACCTATGATGAGGATTTCAGAAATTCTCTGAAACCTTACATCGATAATCTCTGTATGGCTTCGGGGCTGGTGGAGTGCAAGGAGGCTTTTCATCTTGCCGAGGTGCTGAAGGATGAGAATGCGGAATTCTCCCGTCTGTCGCAGGACAGGGTCTATGAGAATCTGAGTTTCCGTTCCAACGTAATCGGCTATCTGAAGGCATGTGTGCTCTATGTGGCGAACGGTTACCAGTGGGAGCCTGAGATTGAGGATTTCATCCGCTGGAGCGAGCGTTACGACCTCTACTGCAAGATGCGTTTCTTCGGTGATGCCATCAAGAAGGCGGAACAGGAGTGCGATCAGGAGAGCAAGAGAGGTCCGGCAAGTATCCTGGGATTCCTGCTAGAGGAGTTCAACTATCAGCAGGTGGAAGCCTTGAGAGTTGAGCATAAGATGAGTGCGAAGGGCACGATGAAGATGCTGAACAACTGGCTCTTCCGTGGCTACATCAAGGTGAAGGAGAATGACTCAAATACTCAGTTACTCAAATACTCAGTTTTTATCAAGACCCATTCCAAGAGTGGGGAATGAATCGCATCAGAAAAATTTTCTTGAAAATAATGAACGAAAAAATCTATTGTATATGGAAATAGTTTTAGAGCGTATAGCGAAGAAGAATACTTATACCATCGGCCGACTGTATCTGTTGGCTGATGGTGATGTGAAGCGCAAGGCGCTGTCGGGCAAGAATGCAGGCGACAAGCGCAGCTTCGAGCATCGTTTCGACTTGAAGAAGTTGTCTGATGACAGCTACTTCTGTGATACCATGGAGCCTACGTGGCGCAACCTGAAGGGGATAGCGCTGAAGCCCGGGGAAGTGAATGCCCGGTTTAGTAGAGAGAGCGGCAAGGTGGCAAGAAAGATTCCGGGTCATACAGCCATCCCTGAAGGCTCGTATCGTGTGCTCATCACCAAGTCGCCCCGATTTAAGGAGTGGCTGCCGTATGTGCAGGGTGTTCCCGGTTTTGAGGGCATCCGCATCCATGCCGGCAACTATCCCGATGATACCCAGGGCTGCATTCTGGTGGGCGAGAATCGGGTAAAGGGTATGGTGGTGAACTCCCGTATCTGGCTCCATCGTCTGATGAATCGCATCCAGGCGGCGGAGGCGCAGGGAGAAGGTATCTGGATTACCGTCATCTAATGAGGGGATAGTTTCATAGATATTCCTGGGAATAGTTTCATAGATATTCCTGGGAATAGTTTCATTGGTAGCCGGGGATAGTTTCATTCCTATCCCCGAAATAGTTTCATTGGTATGGTAGTAATCGTATATTTTAGTTCTTTTTCTTTAGATTTTGACCTTGAAAAAAGATTGATTAGGTGGTAAAAATCGTTTAGGGGGGTAATTTTGGCTTGATATATGCTGAAAAACAGATTTTACCCCCATATATGCTAAAAATTACCCCCTAGCAGACGGTTTTTGTTGTACCTTTGCACCAGAAAAAATAAAACGGCGTTGTGAAACGCTTTCATCATCTTTTACTTATACAAGAATAACAATGGGGTTTCGATAGGGGTATCGAAATCCCATTGCTGTTTTTATGCCTGGTGTCTGAAAGCTTTTGCCCTTACTATTATATTTGCACTTGGAAAAATAAAGAGGTGAAAATCTTTATATCTGCAAACTTTTGTTAACTTTGCAGAAAACTAGATAAGTACAATAAAAAAAGAAGAATACTCCATATCCAGCGTTAACCCTGTGCCCTTTCTAGCATAGTAAAGGCTTAGCCCTGTTTGGGGAACTGGATATTTTCTGAGCAGAAGCTTGAGAGTAAATTAGCCTGCTTGTGTAGAACAAGACAGGACTCGTAGTATAGTTGTAGCCGCTCAGAACGGAGCACCCTTCTTATTAAAAACTTCATTCAAAATGCAAATATACGGAATAGATTTGGCAAAAGAGAAATTTGACGTAAGTTTTTTCGACTTGACATCAAAAAAAGTATCAAACCAACCTTCACATAAGGTTGTAACGAACAATTTAAAGGGTATTGGAAAGTTTTTCAAAGGCCTTCCTAGCGATGCTGTATTGGTTGCTGAGCATACCGGAGTTTATGGTGATACCCTCTTGAAGTGCTGCATGGATAGCAATGTAAAGATTGCCTTTGTGGGTGGATATGTCATCCATAGATATAGAGCTACCCCTGACCGTGCCAAGACGGATGTCCTGGATTGTGCACTGCTCAGAGATTTTGGAGAGAGATATCCTGATAAGCTGAAATACAAGACGTTTCCAGAAGAGGCTCTATATGAGCTTCGGCAATTGGCACGCCACCGAGAAATGCTTGTAGAACAGCGTAAGCAGCTAATAACAGCCGACAGGAGCGAGGATTGTCGTCCTATCAGAAGTCTTGCCGTCAAGCGAAGCATGGACCGTATCAAAGAGATGTTGGACACGGAAATTGCAGAGACGGAAAAAGAAATGTTGAAAGTCATAAATGGACATGAAAGCATTCACCACAACTATGAGCTTGTTAAAAGTGTCGATGGAGTTGGGCTGATTACCGCAGTAGAACTATTGGTAAAAACAGAGAATTTCACAAAAATAACTACAGCGCGCCAATATGCTGCTTATGCAGGAACTGCGCCATACGAAAAATCATCGGGGAAAATGGACAAGGGAGCACATATATCCAAGATTGGTAATAGACGGTCAAAGACCTTGTTGTACATCTGCGCAGAAAGCGCCAGATTGCACAACAAGGAGATTAAACTGTATTACGAGAGACGTACTTTAATAGATAAAAAGCCGCGTCATTATGTATTAAATGCCATAGCAAACAAGTTGCTAAGGATCATATTCACCCTCGTGGAAAAAGGTGAATACTATGACGCAAACTTCATCAGGCAAGACCCAAGGGTCGTTAAATATAATTAACGTTAAAAAATACGCTCAAAGCTTGCTCAATTAGAGTAAAACAGGGCGTCTTGCTGACTGCCGTTATACCCAGGGCGATGCCCTGGGCTAGGAGCTTCTGCCCTTTCAGGGCGTGTGGGGCTTACTTGCGAAACTTGAATACTTTACTTGCGAAACTTTACAAGGGAGTTTCGCAAGTCTCACTTATTTACAATAATGATAATGCATAGAGAGGTAGAATGGTAACATGCCTTACTGCATCGTGATCCTCCTTGTCTATATAATCAAACGCTCCAAAATTCTCTAGAGAGCACCGGAAGGCATTGGTGAGTTTCTTCTCTCTCATAAATAGCCAGAGACTCTTCATGCCGCCTTGTGTTCCAGATTTGATTTCAATAGGAGTAATCTTCATTTTATGAATCTCCAGATAGTCTATCTCTGCCACACTTTTCCCCTTCTGTTCCCAGAAGAACATCTTCTGACGTTGGATACACGGTTTGTTTCGCAAAATCTCAAGTCCTGCAACCATCTCCGTAAGTCCACCTTTGTTGACAAGTTCCTGAGGAGTACCAGCCAAAATGAGTTCTATAAGTTGCTGCGCCAGGTTGCCTTCCAACTGAAGCACGGCCAGCAGTAATCCGGAATCCAGAAACAGTACCTTCATGCTCTTCTCATCTGCCTCTGCATCCAGAGGAATACCATTGCCCGAGGTAGAGACTACAGGAGTTACGATACCTGCCAGGGTCAATAAACGGAGTGCCTCCCTAATTTGCGAACTTTGATAGTCGGCTGATATTTGCTTGAATGTCAACTTTTCACCTGCCTGATGGCAGACACCACGCATCGTAGTGCGCAACAGATCAGAATTGACTCTCTTCTTATATTTACTGAAATCATCTTCGTACGTCAGCACGATATCTTCCTGAATGTTCCTGCATCGGTTGAAGTCATGAGTACGTGTCCAGGCAAGCACAGATTCCGGCATACCTCCAACAAGCAGGTAAATACGGAAGTATTCCACGAGTTTATCATGGAAAGCCTGTTCTAGGGGACGATTTCCACAAGCTTCATTTCGCATTTTTACTAGCCCCTCTTCATTATTGGCATACAAGAATTCATCGAATGTCATCGGGTACATAAAGAGAGAATGAATTCTTCCTACTCCAAAAGTGGGAAGTTCCTGAAGTGTGAATTCAAGAAGTGAGCCTGCGGCGATGACATGCAGCTCAGGATAATCTTCCTTGAAAAACCGAAGAGCCATAATGGCCTCTGGGCATTCCTGTATTTCGTCAAGGAAGAGGAGCGTCTTGCCTGCTTCTACAGGGACATTGATGTAACTGCTGATCTTTTCAGCTATTGAACGCACATCAAGATCACCATGGAAAAAGGTTTTAATAGCTTTGTTGCGCTCAAAGTTCACTTCTGCAAAATACTTAAACTGCTTTCCAAAATGTTTAACTGCAGATGATTTTCCTACCTGTCGGGCACCACGAAGCAACAGCGGTTTTCGCATGGAATCTTCTTTCCATGCTATAAGCTGAGTATCTATATTTCTTTTTATATATTCTGTCATATCTATAATTATTTGAATATCAGCAGCAAAGATAATTAAAATATTCAAATCCGAGAAATAATTTGCGCTAAAATATTCAAATCCGAGAAATAATTCGCGCTAAAATATCCAAATCCGAGAAATAACAGGCAAGTTTCGCAAGTGGTTCTGTCACTCATTCATAATAAACAGCGGTTTTCTCCGTTTTTATTTATTATGAAGAAAGTAAGTTATCTTATATATTTATGGCTGGTTTGCTGCCTGGGACTGCAAGCACAGAGCCGCCGCGAAATGGGAGGCATCTATTATGCTTACCCCGTAACGGATGATGCCGGAACCGATGCTTCGGAAGTGAAGGCACCTGCCGGTTTCTCACCTTATTATATCAGTCATTACGGGCGCCATGGGTCGCGATGGATGTCGAGGGATGAACGCTATCTCTGGATAGAAAAGCAGTTTGCTGATGACGGCAATCTTACTCCGCTCGGACTTCAGATTAAAGGTATCGTGAAGCGGATATGTGAGAATGCAAAGGGGAACGGCGGCAAGCTGACCCGACTGGGTGAACTGCAGCATCAGGCCATTGCCCGACGCATGTATGCCCATTATCCACAGATTTTTGCTGCCGGACACCAGGTTAAGGCACGCTCCAGCGTTTCCGACCGCTGCGCCAAGAGTATGCTCGCCTTTACTTCGCAGTTGCGGAGTCTACAGCCCCAGCTGCATCTGGATGTGAAGACCGATTCTGCCGATATGGCTTGGATAGCCTACGAATCTCCCGAACTGAAGGCGCTGAAGAAACGCACCAAGGTGAAGGCTCAGGTTTCGCCACGCCGCTTCCTGCAACAGCTATTCAAGAACACCGCAAAAATAGATGAACCCCTGAAACTGATGACCGAAATGTATGGACTCACCTCCTCCCTGCAGGATGTGGGCCTGAACTTTCCTGCCTATCCGCAGGAGATGGAAGACAGCCTGAATGCGCTCTTTACCGATGCCGAATTCCGTGCCATCTATGAAGCCAACAATCTCCGCATGAACATCACCAACGGCAGCATGGCTACCAATGAAGAGATTCCGGCACGGAGCGCCATCTCGCTCTGGCAGAACATCGAAACCGAAGCCGATGCTGCCTTGCGCTCTTCACAGTCATCAGCCACCCTCCGTTTCGGTCATGATACAGCCCTCTACCGGCTCCTGTCTCTTCTTTTTGATGCCACCTTGCCTCCTGCCGGTGCCCGTGAAGACGCCGACCAGGTGGTGCTCGGCGCAGAGACAGACAGGATGGACCGCGTGGTTCCGATGGGTGCCAACCTGCAGATGATATTCTACAAGAACCGGAAGGATAGCGTGGTGGTGAAGTTCATGCTGAACGAAAGAGATATCATGCTTTCGCCTGTAGGTCAGGTGATTTACGGAACTCATTATTATTCCTGGAAAGAATGGAAACAGGAGATGCACCAGCGTATCCACCAGCTGGAACATGTGCGCCAGCTCTATGCCATCCAAACGATGGGAGGAGCGGGACAGGCAATTCCTGCCGTACTGGTTCCGAACGGCCAGAACTTCTGGACTCCCCAAACCCGGGATACTGAGCAGCCTTGTGTGGCTCCTTATAATGATAAGGATACGCAGTTGCAGGGATTCCGGTGCAGCCATTGGCCGGGAGGTGGCGAGAAACGGGATTACGGCTCTTTCACCCTAGCTGCCTTGGGAGGCAAACTCCGTCTGCAGCCCGCTCAGCGTGCCACCGCTTTCAGCCATCAGGACGAGGTATCGCATCCCCATTACTATAGTGTCCAGCTGAAGGATGAGCATCTGAAGGCAGAGATGACTGCCCTGAGCCATACCTCCATGCTCCGTGTTACGCCCGATAAGGACGAACTGATTCATCTCGTTATCCAGCCCAATAATGATGACGGACAGGGAACCATCGAGATTGATACCGTGAACCATGTGGTTTATGCCTATAATCCGGCGCCTCATATATATCAGGGATGGGGGAAACCGGATGATTTCGGGGGACATTTCGTGCTGGCTTATGATAAAGATGAGCTGGTTGACTATGGTGTCTTTGATGAAGCACAGGCGGAAAGAAAGGGACTGATGGTGACCTGCAAGCCGGGCATCGGAGTCTGGCTCACCTTTAGGGGAAAGACTGGAAAGGCGATGGAATGGATGTCGGCTACCTCCTTTACTTCGCACGACCAGGCGGTGACCAATCTCAATGCTGAAAACTATATGTACGGCGGACTGGACTTCAACAGTATGATGGAGTATGCTGCCAATCTGTGGTGCGAACGTCTGCATACCATCGATGTGGAGAGCCAGGACACGGCGAAGGTGAACCGCTTTTATACCGCCCTGTACCGCAGTTCGTTTCTTCCCCATGAGTTGAGCGATGTCGGCGAACTGCAATATGGCGACTTTGCGATGTGGGATACCTACCGCGCACAGTTGCCTCTTTATCATCTTCTTACGCCGATGCTGTCGGGAGAGATGATGCAGTCTCTGGTAAAGATGTATCAGGATGGTGTCTGGATGCCTGTCTTTCCAACTTCCAACTGCGGGCAGAGGGAGATGCTGGGCGATGATGCCAGTATCGTGCTTGCCGATGCCTATGTCAAGGGCATCCGCAACTTTGATGCCGTGAAGGCTTACGAGGGAATGCGCATGAATGCCTTCTCTACTCCTTATCTTGCCAAGGATTACCGTTCCGGAAAGGGCCGCCGCTCCATCACTTCCTATATGACGAATGGTTATCTTCCGGTAGAGGAGGGGGCCGGTTCTGCTACCGCTTCTACCTCGCGCACCCTGGCGTATGCATACGATGACTTTGCCGTGGCGCAGATGGCAAAGCTGCTGCTTGATTCCTGCAAGGATGCTACGCTCCGCCAGCAGTATCAGGATGATTACCAGGTACTGATGCGCCGTTCTGAGAATTGGCGCAACGTAATCAACCCGCTTTCGGGCTGGGCTGACGGAAGATATGAGAATGGAAAATGGGCAGAAGATAAAGATCTGTTTTCAGGTAAGAGTAATATCCTGGGAGGTTCTGCCTGTCAGGATACCTGGTCGGTTCCGCAGAATATCACCGGTCTGTTTGAGGTGATTCATGACAGCAAACCGATGGACAAGAAGGAGAAACTGATTGATAAAGAGGAGAAGAAGGAGAGAAAGGCGCATCCTCAAGTGGAGGTGCTGGTAAGCAACGGTAAGGTGATTTCCCGATTAGACAGGATGTTTGATAGGGGATGGTATCAGCACAGTTATTCGCCTTGCCATCATCTGGCATATCTCTATACGGCAGCCGGTGCGCCGGAGAAGACGCAGGAAAGGGTGCATCAGATACTGGAAAATGACAGTTTTTCGGGTGAAGATGCAACAGGACAGCGTTCTGCCTGGCATATTTTCTCATCTTTAGGCTTCTATCCGGTATGTCCAGGCACACCTTTTTACTATATTGGTACGCCTGCTTTCGAGAAAGTTACGCTGAATCTGGAGAACGGAAAGCGCTTCGAAATCTCTGCACCAGCCAGTATATCAGGCAGTTATCGTGTAAAGTCATTAACACTCAATGGCAAGCCGCTGCATGATTTCCGCCTTTCTCATCAGCAGATTTTGAATGGAGGAAAAATATTTTTTTCTCTATTTTAATGCCACTATTGCCACGCTTATGGTTAACCTATTGGTATATAGTGATTTACGCGTGGCAATAACCCCTGTTTTTATTGCCACCTAATGCCACCTATTGCCACGCCCTAGCAAGCAGCGCGCTGAAGCAGAACAATTCTGCCCACGCCCATGGACACTCATACCCACGTACACGGGTTTCCATACCCACGTACACGGGTACGGATGCCCATAGTCTTGGGTAACCGTGCCCAAAACCTTGGGTAAAGATGCCCCACATAGTTGGGCAAAGATGCCCAAAGGCTTGGGCAATTGTGGGCAAAGCGAGATGTTACTTTTTCTGTGTGGCGTATCTCCCTAACGCCGATGTATTTACTACTGCATTGGGCAGCAAAGGAAACATGAAATTCTGCGATACAAGCTGTCGCAAAAAAAACACGAGAAAACGTAAGGTAAACAAAATCTTTTTTGTACTTTTGCATCCGGAATAAATAATCATAGTAAGAGAGAATTAATCAATGGAACAAAACAACAAGAACCAAATGAATCAAACTGCAGAGAACCAGGCTCTCAGCCCGTCTCAGCAGCAGTACAAACCACACCCGCTCGTATCTGTACTCCCACTGGCTGTACTTATCGCTCTTATCGTCCTGGTTGTCAAACTCTTCCCAGATGATGCCCTGGCTGGTGCATCACAGGTAGCCCTCATGATAGCTACAGCCGTATGCGTAGCGCTCAGTATGACCATCTACAAGATGAAATGGAATATCTTCGAGGAGATGATCAAAAAGACAGTGGGCGATGCAGGAGTGTCTATCCTGATTCTGCTGCTCATCGGTATGATGTCAGCCACCTGGATGATCAGTGGCGTTGTACCCACATTAATCTATTATGGTGTGCAGATTATGTCGCCTACCTTTTTCCTTCCCTGCGCATGTATCATCTCCAGCATCATCTCGGTGATGACAGGAACCTCATGGACCACCATTGCCACCATCGGTATTGCCCTGATGGGAATAGGTGATGCCCTGGGCATACCGGCACCCTATACGGCAGGAGCGATTATCTCGGGTGCCTATTTCGGTGACAAGCTCTCGCCTATGAGCGATACTACCGTGCTGGCTTCAAGCATAGCCGGAGCTGATCTCTTCTCACATATCCGCTACATGCTCTACACCACCATACCGAGCATCCTGCTCTCACTGGTACTCTATCTCATCATCGGACTCTGCTATGATTCCAAGCCAGTGGATGTAAGCCAGTATCTTACCGGTCTGAGCCATGGTTTCAACATCTCCCTGCTTACGATGCTGGTTCCTGCGTTTACCGGATGGCTCATCTACCGCAAGACTCCATCTCTCATCACGCTTCTGCTTTCGGCCCTTTCAGCATGCATCTGTGCTCTCATTCTCCAGCCGGAAGTGCTCGTAAAGATAGCTGGCGAAAGCGGCATTACCGCCAAGAATCTCTTTGAAGGAATCATGACTACCTGCTATACCCATACCCAGGTAGATTGCGGCATGGACAGCATCAATGATCTCGTAGCCACCCGTGGAATGGCGGGCATGCTCAATACCATCTGGCTTATTCTCTGTGCCATGTGCTTCGGTTCGTGCATGGTAGCCAGCGGAATGCTCCACGCCATCACCCACATTCTCCTGAAAAGCATCCACAGCACCGTATCACTCGTATGCAGCACGGTGACATCCGGTGTTCTGCTCAATCTAGTGATGGGCGACCAGTTTCTGAGTATCATCATGAATGCATCTATCTACAAGGATGAATATGCCGAACGTGGATACAGGCCGGAACTCTTGAGCCGAAGTACGGAGGATAGTGCTACCGTTACGAGCGTACTGGTTCCTTGGACTGCCTGCGGAATGACACAGAGTACGGTTCTCGGCATTCCGACACTCGTTTATCTTCCGTTCTGTTTCTTCAACATCATCAGTCCGCTGATGAGCTGTCTGGTTGCCATCCTTGGGTTCGTACCTAAGCCACAGCCGAAAGAAAGCCAAACCCTGGTGACGGATGATGACAAAGATTCTATCGGGTAATTATGAGAAAAAACAAAAAGGCTAGCCCCATTGCTGGGACTAGCCTCCGTTTTAATTATTTTCTAATGCTTATGAAAGTCATCAAGAAAACTGTTTAGCACGTTATGAGTAATTATTTGACCTCAATGTGCTTAACGTCTTCCTTCTTCTCCTCCTTGGCTACCTTAGGAATCTCTATCTTCAAGACACCGTCACTGACCTCAGCAGAAATTTTCTCCTGATCGGCATCCTCAGGTAAAGCATAGCTCTGAGAGTAGTTGCTGTAAGAGAATTCACGACGCAAGTAATGCTCTTCCTTCTTTTCCTCCTTCTTCTCATCCTTGTTCTCGATAGATACATTCAAGTAACCATCCTTGTCGATGTTCATCTTGACCATATCCTTCTTCAAACCAGGAGCGGCAACCTCCATCGTGTAGGCTGTAGCGCTTTCCTTGACGTTAACTGCAGGAGCTGTAGCATTCATGTGTGGCATCAAGTCTGTATCAAAGAAGTTATCATTAAACCAACTGTTCAACCAATTTGAAACACTATTATTTCTACGAGCTAACAACATAATGCAAAACCTCCGAATTTTATTTTTCTCGTCCTCTCTTCGCCTTCCGGCTCTGTCGGGATTTCTACTTGTTTATTGTATTTATCCTAATAATGATTGCTTCGGCTTTCGAGGTTCAAGGATTTCAAGAAACCCTCAAATGTCATTGCTTAGGGTTCTTATCGTTCCCCTTGCCCTCTTGGCTTCCGCTTTCATCCTGGGTAGAAGCAAGTTATGTGCCAGTCTCGGTTTGTATATCTAGAGTAATCCATTTTTGACAGGATTGGCATCAAAGGATAATTAATTTAAACTTTGCTGCCAAATTTATCCATTTTCATCCGTTTATTCTCTGCTCTCCTATCCGTGTTCTAAGGGTGATTATGATAAATAGGGAGATTATTCTCTTTCAGAATCATCCTGAGCAGTTCCTCATTAGCCTGATTATTGACTGCAGCATCTTTCACTTCAGAGAAATAGTCAAGCGTTGCGGAACATTCGCCAGTAATATCTACCCCTATCACTTTTTCATGAGCATAGATGATGCGAAGCACGGCTTGGAGCTGGAGAAGCGTCATGTCACCATTGCTCCAGTCGGTGATGGCATCCTGCTTTCTCAATACATCCTTGTCGATGGATATGTAAACCGGCTCATGTATGAGTTTTCCGGCCTTCGACGGCCAAGCCTGGTGATGATCAATCTCAGCCTGACTGTAGAACAACACCTTTTCTCTTAAGTGATCAGGCACCTGAGCAATCAACTCATCCGATGCTCCTACAATGATAATGTGTTTGACAAACGGGTTCTTCTCCAATACATCTCTCACCCAACCGCCACACGACACAACACCCTCCCATTCCGGTTGCTGCATATCCGGATGATGGTCAAAAACTATCAGGGAAAAAGGTTCATGGAGCCTGGATACCCAATATTCGGTAAGATAGTGGAAATCTCCGGAATCGATGAAATGAACAGCCTCGGCAGGAAAAGGAGCCAATCGG
>ERZ506922.639-NODE-639-length-14836-cov-4.108991_pt1 | contig 14836 bp, 7 predicted proteins | sample MGYA00513974_ERZ506922 | MGnify/ENA metagenome assembly ERZ506922 | reverse complement strand
GACTCGATAGCAGCGATGGCGGCAATGCCAGTCAATGACGTGGGGCAATGAGAACATGGAACGTATGACTACCATCATTATGAATACCTCTGAGGGCAGCATCACCATCAACCTGTTCGACGACAAGGCTCCGAACACCGTGGCCAACTTCCTGGGCCTCGCCACCGGCGAGAAGGAATGGGCGGACCCGTACACCGGCCAGCCTTCCCACGGCAAGTTCTACAACGGCCTGACCTTCCACCGTATCATCAAGCAGTTCATGATTCAGGGCGGTTGCCCGCTGGGCACCGGTACCGGCGGCCCTGGCTACGAGTTCGACGATGAGATCGACCCGAGCCTGAAGTTCGACAAGCCGTACCTGTTGGCTATGGCCAACGCCGGTCTGCGTCGCGGCATGGACGGTAAGGTCCATGGCACCAACGGCTCCCAGTTCTTCATCACCACCGTGCCGACCCCGTGGCTGGACGGCCACCACACCATCTTCGGCGAGGTCGCCGATGACGAGTCCAAGGCCGTGGTCGACAAGCTCGAAGCCGTCTCCACCGACCGCATGGACCGCCCGACCGAACCGGTGGGCATCGTCTCCGTCGAAGTGGTGAAGTGATTCGCACCGCCTGATCGAAGGCATATGACCATATGGAAAAGCGACCCTCAATAGGGTCGCTTTTCCATATGCAGCAACATGTCGCTACTTCATCTTGCGTAGCCGCGGCTCGGCGGACTCCTTGGCGCCGGTGAGACGGTACACGTCGAACACGCCTTCGATCTTGCGCACGGCGGCGAGCAGCGTGTTCAGATGTTGCGGGTCAGCCATTTCGAAGCTGAACTGGCTGGTGGCCACACGGTCGGAACCGGTGGAGATCGAACCGGAGATGATGTTCACGCCATGATCCGAAAGCACACGGGTCACGTCGGACAGCAGGTTGCGCCTGTCAAGCGCCTCCACCTGGATCTTGACCATGAACACGCCCTGCGTGCTGGTCCATTCGACTTCGACCACGCGTTCCGGCTGGCGATTCTTCAAATCAATCATGTTCTGGCAGTCGGCGCGATGCACGGAAACACCCTGGCTGCGCGTGATGAATCCGACGATCTTATCCCCCGGCACCGGCATGCAGCAACGGGCGAGCTTGACCCATACGTCGCCCACGCCCTTGACGGACACGCCGCTGGAGCCCGTGCGCTTGACGCGGCTTTCGACCGGCTTGAGCGGCAGCACCTCCTGCTCGATCTCCTCGTCGACTTCGTCGGCTCCCGCATCCTTGACCAGGTGGGAGATGACGTTCTGCGTGGAGATCTGGCCATCACCAATCGCCACGAACACGGCTTCCGCGTTGGCAAGGTTCAACTCGTCGGCGACACCCACCAATGCTTCCGGAGTCAGCAGCGTGGTGATTGGCAGGTTGCGCTTGCGCATGGCGCGCGTCAGCTCGTCACGGCCTTCCTCGACGGCTTCGGTACGGCGTTCCTTGCTGAACCATTGACGAATCTTGTTGCGTGCCTTCGGGCTCTTGGCGAAGCTCAGCCAATCACGCGACGGACCTGCGGATTCGGACTTGGATGTCAATATTTCAACGGTATCGCCATTCTCGAGCTTGGTATCAAGCGGCACCAATCGTCCGTTCACGCGCGCACCCATGGTACGGTGACCGACTTCGGTGTGCACCGCATAAGCGAAATCAATCGGAGTGGCTTCGGCGGGAAGCGAGACGATCTTGCCTTTCGGCGTGAACACGTAGACCTCTGCCGCGCCCAAATCCTCTTTGAGGGAGCCAAGGAATTCGTCGGAATCCGGCGTTTCGCTCGTCCAGTCGGCAAGTTGCTGAATCCATTTGAGGTTGTCGGCCTCGCTCAGCTCCTGGTTTTCGCCACGCTTGCGGTCGGACTTGTCAGGCGAGCTCAACGCGCGTCCGGCTTGGCCGTTCTCCTTGTACTTCCAATGCGCAGCGATGCCGAATTCCGCGCGGCGGTGCATGTCCCACGTGCGGATCTGAATCTCCACCGGCTTGCCGCCGGGGCCGACCACCGTGGTGTGCAGGCTCTGGTACATGTTGAGCTTCGGCATGGCGATATAGTCTTTGAAACGGCCGGGAACAGGGTTCCACCGCGCATGCACGGCACCCAACGCCGCATAGCAGTCCTGAATCGTGTCGACGATGATACGCACGCCCACCAAATCATAAATGTTGGCGAAATCGTGCCCGCGCACGATCATCTTCTGGTAAATGGAGAAGTAGTCCTTCGGACGGCCCGTCACATAGGCTTTGATGTGCTGTTCGTCGAGATCCTCATTGATTTCGGCGAGAATCTGCTTCAGGTACACGTCGCGTTGTCCGGCGCGACGGGCCACCAATACCACAATCTCGTTGTAGATCTTCGGATACAGAACCTTGAAGCTGAGTTCTTCCAACTCGGTTTTGATGGCGTTCATGCCAAGACGGTTGGCGAGCGGCGCATACACATCCAGCGTTTCACGTGCCTTTTTCTGCGCGTTCGACTGCTTGACGTAACGCCATGTGCGGGCGTTGTGCACACGGTCGGCGAGCTTGACCACCAGCACGCGCACGTCGCGGCTCATCGCCACCACCATTTTGCGGATGGTCTCGGCCTGGGCGGAATCGCCGTATTCCATTTTGGAAAGCTTCGTGACGCCGTCCACCAGGCCGGTCACCGTGTCGCCGAATTCGGCGCGGCATTCGTCGAGCGTGTAGTCGGTGTCCTCCACCGTGTCGTGCAGAAGGCCCGCTGCCACAACCAGCGGCCCCATGCCAAGATCGGCGAGGATCTGCGCCACTGCAAGCGGATGGATGATGTACGGCTCGCCGGATTTACGCCGTTGCGACGAATGCTGGTTGACGGCGCGCCGGTAGGCTCTCGCGAGAATGCTCATGTCCTCGTCGGGATGGTGGTATTCGCACATCTTGAGGATTGGTTCAAGCGGGTCAAGCGGATTCGTGCTGATCTCGCAGCCCAACATTCTGGCCGAACGAACCTCATGATCCATGTCGCTCATTTCGCTCCTCCTCGCTTGGAATGTACCCTATAGTACCCGCGCATCACCATATGACGGATGTATCCGGCCGCGTGTTGCACGGCCGGATACATCCTCGGTCTTTGTGTATTGCAGTCCCGTCAGGACGCAACGCCGGTTGATCCGAAGCCACGTTCCGCGCGGTCGGATCCGGGCAGGGTCTGCGCCTCGATGAATTTTGCCTCGACGTAGCGTTGGATGACCAGCTGTGCGATGCGGTCGCCCGGATGGAACGTCACGGCGCGTTCCGGATCGAGGTTGATCAACGGCACCTTGATTTCGCCACGGTACCCAGCGTCGATGGTTCCCGGCGCGTTAAGCACCGTGACGCCCTGCTTGACGGCGAGTCCCGAACGCGGATGCACCAGCGCCACATAGCCGGCAGGCAATGCGATTGCCACTCCCGTGGGCACCAGCGCCCGCTGGAACGGCTTCAACGTCACTTCTTCGGTGGTGCGCAGATCGGCACCGGCATCTCCGGCATGGGCGTAATGCAGCTGAGCCGGCTGCCCGGGATCCAGCGACTTTACCAGAACCTCGACGTTTTCCGGCTCGTTGTATGCCTCGTCGAACGCCATCAGGCCGCACACTCCTTGCATACCGGCTGTCCGTCGTCGGTAGTGTAGGCAAGCTGGCTGCGATGCTTCACCAGGAAGCATTCGGAGCAGATGAACTCGTCGCCCTGCATCGGAATGACGGTCACCGAAGCGTCCTCATTGCTCAAATCGGCGCCCGGCAGCTCGTAGTCTTCGGCAATGGCGTTCTCGTCATCGTCCATATCGTTGGAATTGTTCTGAGAACCCTTGCTCAAAGCCTGGAGCGACTCCTCGTCCTCGTCTTTGTTGCGCGGGGAATCATAATCCTGTGCCATCGAGATTCCTTTCGTCATCTATGGTGCTTATGCGCCATAGAATACATGACTTTTCCCCCGCTAGGATACACGAATTGAAATACTCGTAAAATCCGACACGTGGGGCACAATAGAATTAATAGAAAAATCTAAGGGAAAGTGGTGTGTTGTGCCTGAGAATGCGCTCGAAGATGCACGGTTCGATCATGTGAGTGAAACCGGTGAGCTCGTCTTTGTTTCAGGTGCCGGCAAATTCGCCGTCAAGGTCGATGAAGCGCTTGAAAGAGCCATTTTGGAGGCAAAACAGATTCGCACCGAAACCCAAGAGGAGCGTCAGCAGCAAGCGCCTTCCACGCTGCCGATCTCCCAAATCCAATCCTTGATTCGAGCCGGAGCCAATCCGACCCGCGTGGCGGAGCGATATTCGTTGAGCGAAGCGCTTGTTCGGCGTTTCTCGGCGGCGGTGGAAACCGAAAAGCAATATGCGATCGAACAGTTCCTGGCGGTTCCCGCGCCGAAGGAAAGCCGTGTGCGCACGCTTTCCGAACTGATCGAACGCACTTTCGCCGCAGCCCACGTACGGTTGGAGGATGTGCGGTGGAAGGCCACCAGACGCGGTTTGGAACCGTGGAAGATTACCGCGGAGTTCGATTCCGCAGGTCATGCCGCCCGTGCGGAATGGTCTTGGAACATGCATGACAACGCGGTCAACTGTCTGAACGCAACGGCACGCAAGCTCATCGGCGAGCAAGACACGCCGACGGAAGGACACACCGAGAAGCAGGTCGACCAGAATTTTCTCGCATCATTGAATTTGCCGGGCGATTCCGCACGTTCCGCACGTATCGAACAGACGGTGTCCGCTTGGAATGCTCCGGAACCGGTTGCACCACAAGCCACGAATATCAAGACCACCGTTGAGACTCAGTCATCGGCGACCGTTCCGCTGCCGAACCGTCCGGAAATCGCGACGACGCAGTACCCCGCCCCTTCAACGACGGAACCTGCCCAAAACTCGCAAAACACGCAATCCGCCGGCGAGCAGCAGTCCGATAAGTCCAAGATGGCATCATCCGATCCTCATAGTCAGAGCACCACCAAATCGAAGCGCCGTGCAGGACGCTCCGCAGTGCCGAGTTGGGATGAAATTCTGTTCGGTGACTGATTAACGTTCCCTAACATCCCACGGCAACATCCGTTCAGACGTTCGGATCATTCGATCAAGCCACGTCAATCAGGCATGGAATATCAGATTCCATGTAGGTCAGCGACCCGTGCACGCTGGGCAGATGCATCGCCTTCTCCGCCTGTGTGCGGGAATCGACAATGGTGGTAGAGCCCGCAGCGGAGACGACCACATCGCCGATCATCGACTTGACGCGTTCATCGACTGGTCCGTAGACGCCTTCCTCGATTGCCTGCCGGCGGGTGCGCACCTGGGCGCGCTCCCCCAGCACGTCACGCCAACGAGCGGCGATGTCCTCCGGATTCTCGCCATCCTCGCCATAAAGCATGACACAGCGTGGTTCGCCGCCGACATTCGCGACGCCCCACATCAGCTGGGGTTCGGACACTATGTCGATGCAGGCTTCCGGGTCGGCGGTTATCATGCCATGATCCGCCACGATGACGATCAGCGTGTTCTTCGGCACACTTCGACGCAGCAAAGACAACTGGGCGTCGATACGCTCATATGTGCCGATCCACTTGTCGGAGTCCCAGCCGTAATTGTGTCCGATCTTGTCCGCGTCGCGCAGGTACACGTATGTCAGTCCGGGCGTGTTCGCCGCTTTCGCCGCGGTCATGATACGTCGGCGTGGATCGTCATTGGAGATGTAGTCGCTGCCACGTAACGCCGCCTGAGTCAACGCGGAGAACGCGAATTTCGGCAGTCCCGAACTGGTGACGCGAACGTCCTGTTCCGCCAATCGTTCGAATATGGTCGGCTGCTGTTGCAGTTTCAGCGGTGCGGGCGCGTTTTTGAAAGAGATGAGCTGGCAGATTTCGCCATTGTCGGGATTGAGCTGCGTATACCCCGTCATGCCGGTTAATCCGGGGCATGTGCCGGTGCCGAACGTGGACATGGCGGCCACGGTGGTGCTGGGCATGCATGTGGCGATTGGCCGCTGGTTAACGCTGTCCGCCATCAGCGACCGTAGATAGGGTGAATGTCCCAATCTCATATTGATGTTCCAATATCCGAGACCGTCCACCAGGACCACGACTGCCGAACGCGCGTCCGGCAGGCCAAGTGCCTCTTGGAGTCGTTTCGGATCGGCATGGATGGCCGTTGGAATCGGATGCCCGATGGCGCTGGAAATGGCGGGAAGTACCGAGGATAGGTGGAGAGCACCGCCGCGGCTGCCCTCATCCGGCAGTTCGTCGCCATATCGTGCCGGACTGGTCATGGCTAGCAGCTGGTCGATTTCGGGCACTTCAACACTCATGGTTCCCATTCAAGCACCGCGGCAGTACCAGCTGGTAATATTGCTAGGTTGATTACCATAACCTTTCCGTGAGGAGAACCACCGCATGGTGTCGCACCGCAAACCGGCAAAACCAGCCTTTGACCCGCGTACGGTCAAGGAGAACATCGTCGAAACGCCGTTGAACGAGGAAATGAGCAAGTCGTTCCTCGAATACGCGTATTCGGTGATTTACGCCCGAGCGCTGCCTGATGCCAGGGACGGTCTCAAGCCGGTGCAACGACGCATCATCTATCAGATGGGTCAGATGAGCCTCAATCCGGACCGGCCGTATATGAAGTCGGCGCGTGTGGTTGGCGAAGTGATGGGCAAGCTCCATCCGCATGGCGATTCCGCGATTTACGAGGCGATGGTACGTTTGGCGCAGCCGTTCGCGATGCGGCTGCCATTGGTGGACGGTCACGGCAATTTCGGTTCTCTCGATGACGGTCCTGCTGCTTCTCGTTATACCGAGGCTCGTATGGCGCCGGCCGCGTTGGGCATGAATGCCGATATCGCCGAAAATACCGTCGATTTCACGCCGAATTACGATAACAAGCTTCAGGAGCCGACTGTGCTGCCTGCCGCGATTCCGAACCTGCTGGTCAATGGTGGTTCCGGCATTGCCGTCGGCATGGCCACGAATATGGCCACGCACAATCTTGGCGAGGTGGTGGCTGCGGCCAAGCATCTTATGCGCCATCCCGACGCGACGTTAGAGGAGTTGATGCGCTACGTGCCGGGTCCGGATTGGCCGGGCGGCGGCGTGATTGTGGGCCGCAAGGGCATCCGCGAGGCGTACGAGACGGGTCGTGGCGCGTTGACCACGCGTTCCGTGACGCATATCGAAAACGTGACGGCTCGTAAAAAGGCCATCGTCGTGACGGAACTGCCGTTCATGGTGGGTCCGGAACGTGTGTTGGAACGTATTTCCGAAGGTGTGAAGAACCGTAAGCTGGACGGCATTTCCGGTGCCATCGATCTGACTGACCGGCATAACGGCACACGCCTCGTCATCGAAATCAAAACCGGGTTCGATCCGAACGCGGTGTTGGCGCAGCTGTTCAAGCACACGCCGTTGCAGGACAATTTCACCATCAACAATGTGGCGTTGGTCAATGGCCGTCCGCACACCATGGGATTGAAGGAAATGCTTCAGGTGTGGGTGGACCATCGTCGTGTGGTGATCCGCCGACGCAGTGAATTCCGCAGGAAGAAGGCGCTTGAGCGGCTGCACTTGGTGGAGGGCTTGCTGCTCGCCATGGTGGACATCGATGAAGTCATTCAGGTGATTCGCTCTTCTGATGATGCCGAGGCCGCGAAAACAAAGCTTATCGCCGTATTCGATCTGGACGAGATTCAGGCACAGTACATTCTTGACTTGCGGCTGCGCCGTCTGACCAAGATGAGTCGTATCGAGCTTGAGGCGGAACGCGACGATCTGAAGCGGCGTATCGAAGAGCTTGAACGCATTCTTGCTTCCGATGAGGCGCTTGACGGCGTGGTCATTGACGAAATGGATGACGCCGTGGCCAAATACGGCACTCCCCGGCGCACGGTGCTGCTGGATGAGGATGAGGAAGGCAATTTGACGCCTGTTGTGGCGCATGGCGATGATGGCGTCTCTGCAAACGCGATGGCTGCCGCGCGCGCCGCCGCGACCGTATCCTCCGCAGCAGCCGATGTCGCCGCAGCCGCAAAGGCCGCAAAGAAGGCCGGCGATGAGAATGCCACCGCATCGGCTCTGCAGATTGATGACGAGCCGTGCGCGGTGATGCTGTCCGCCACGGGCCTGATCGCACGCACTTCCGAGGATGCGGTGGAACGTTGGGAGAATCGTTCGGCTTCCGACGGACGCGCCAAGGATGATCAGATCGTTTCGATGTTCCGCACGTCCACACGTTCCTCATACGGCTTGGTTACTTCAGCGGGTCGTCTGGTGCTGGCCCATGTGGTCGAATTGCCGAAGGTTTCCGCGGATGGGCCGCTCAGTGTCACGGGTGGTGTGAAGGCCGAGGAACTGCTGGGCATGACGGAGAACACCGATCCGATCCGCGGCGAACGGGTGATTGCTGCGATTGATATGCCGTCCACGGATGACGGCGGTCAGCTTGTTCCTTTGGCGTTGGGCACCCGCAACGGCGTGGTCAAGCGTTGGAACCGTGAATCTCCGACCACAATGGATTCGTGGAGCGTCATCGATTTGAAGGATGATGACGAAGTGCTTGCCGCTGCCGAAGCCCGTGATGAGGATCGTCTGGTGTTTGTGTCCACCGATTCCTCGTTGTTGACGTTCGAAGCGAAGAATGTGCGTCCGCAGGGCCGTACCGCTGGCGGCATGGCGGGCATTCGTCTGGCTGAGGGGTGTTCGGTGGCCGCGTTCGCGGTGGTGCCTGACGGCAAGGTGACATGGAATTACGAAGAAGGCGAGAATGGACTGTTCTCCGCTTCCGGAGCCGTGGTGTTGACGGTTGCCGGCGATTCCGAAGCGTTGCCTGGCACTGAAAACGGTGCCGCGAAGGTCACGCCGTTGGAGATGTATCCGACGAAGGGCCGTGGTACGGGTGGCGTGCGTTCGCAGCGATTCCTCAAGGGGCAGGATACGTTGATTCTCGCGTTCGTGGGCGCGTATCCGTTGCATGCTTCCACGCAAAGTGGCGCTCCTGTGGAATTGCCGAAGCCTGATATGCGACGCGATGGTTCCGGTACGGATCTGTCGGCGCCGATTGCGGTGGTCGGCTGATTCGACGAAATCGATTGGCGGGGCTCTGGACTGGTTCTTCTTCCGGTTCAGGGCCTTCCCGTTTTGCGCACTTGGGCCGCCAGGTTGAATGAGCAGGCTGGGTGAAAGTGCCTCCGGCTTGGTTCAGCCATATAGCTTCATGCCTTGTGGGCTGTCCACGAACCCGGCAGCATGCAGCAAACGTCTGTATTCGTTGCGTTCCTTCAATGATTCACCGTTCATTTCGGCGAAGCTGACGCTGCCCTTGGACTGATGCTGCAATGCATAGGCAAGTTCCGTACATGCCGGCTGCAATATTCGCTCGTCATCGGTGAAGCTGACGATTCTGTGGCTTTTCGGCACGGCGAACAGCACCGGCATGCCGTGGTCGAGCACGATGACCGATTCCGCTCTGCGCGCCGGTTTCATATGGTGTTGTTCGGGCCATGTGATCGCGGAGCCTGTCAGGTTGGCCGGGTCAGTCACGTCGAGCGCCACGCAGGATTGGCTGCGCGCCTCGTCGTCGCCGCGCAAGGCGTCCACTGTGTCACGTCCGGCGAATTGGACCGCTCCGAATCCTTTGACGAACATGCCTCTGACCAGATTGCCGTGTTCCTCCATACGTTTGAGTACCGGGTATAGTCCGGAGAATCCGCCTGCGACCTGCTCCTTGTCGATTAGCGGAGCGGCGATCACGCCATATCGGTCGAGCAGCGATTCGATCAATGCGATGTCGTATTCCTCGATGCCGGCTGTTGGTTTGCCGGCGGTATCGTCCGTTTGATCCGGTATCGCCATTGGACTGGTCCGGGACGAGTCGACCGCGGACCATAATCCACCGAGCGTCGCCGGTGTCGAGGCGTGGATCCGTACGCGTCTGCGTGCGGCAGTGCGTGGCGCGCGCACTGAAACCGTGCCTTGAGCCAAGGCCCGAACGGGAGCGAATGAACTGTTCGTCACTTTGCCTTGCCATACCAAGGACCACAAGGCTTCCTCGAACTGGCTTTCGCCCCATGCGGGAAGGATGATTTCCCCTGTTTCAGGATTCACGTTGACTTCCGCATGTTCCTGCCAGATGGCTTTGGCGGCTGTGGAAAGCTGCCGCGCATGGAAGGCTCCCCCATTCGATAATGCGGCAAGTATCGTCTCCGGCACGGTCATGGTTCCGGCACTATAGGCATTGTTCTGCGATTGTTCGCCGGGTTTCGTCAGCAGCCGTGAATCAGCTGGATGGAATGCGATGCCGCCGGCTTCCTTGGCGTTGGAACCATTGATTTTGGAGCCGACCCATACCACGTCTCCGGATGCGAGCAATTCGTCCAACATACTCGGTTGGTAGTCGCGAACGCGTGCGGGGAAGACCGAGGATTCCCAAACGGAGGCGTTGAGGTATATGCCTTCAAGCTGTTCGATCACACGCATCAGCCCGTCGACGCCTTCATATCGGGCGCCACCCACAGGTCCGACACCTTGTCTGTCCAACAGGAACGCCTGATAGACGGCCGGTTCCACCGGCTTGATGGCTTTGCGTGCCTTGGCAAGCGAAAGCGCGCGGATACGCCGAAACACGTCTTTGTGGAGCCATTGCTGGGGCGTTTGCCGAGGTGACCGTTCCGATGCTGAATCATCGGAACCATTGGCGTCCGCTCCGGCCGCATCATCGACGAAATGGCCTTTCAGCAGTTCGCCTTTGGCATGTAATTCATCCAACATGCGTACGCCTTGGACAGCGTCCAATCCCAGTTCGGCGATCATCTGATCCGCGGTGAATGGGCCATGCGTTTTGACATATCGCGCCACACGGCCGGCAATGTCGGTCTCGTCCAAATCGTTCCAGAACGTCCGTCCGGCAAGCTCCTTCCCAATCTGCGCGATGACGTCGGCATCCAACAGCGAAGCCATGTCCGTGGCTCCCAGAAGACGTTCCAGCACTTCCGGGTCCATGGACAGCAGTTGCGTGCTGCGTTCGGCTTGCGGCACGTCGTATTGGTACATGACCGCGCCCACGTATCCGAACAGCATGTTTTCCGCGAACGGCGACGGCGTTTCCGTGACGGTCTCGCTCAAAGAGATGACGCCGGAGCGTAATCCGGACATCACATGTTTCAGCGCGGGCAGATCGTACACGTCCTGTAGGCATTCGCGTGCGGTTTCCAACAGCAACGGGAAGTTCTTCCGAGTTCGGGCGGCGTTGAGCAGTTGCGCCGCGCGCAGCCGCTGCTGCCATAAGGGGACGCGTCTGCCGGGGTTGGCGCGTGGCAGGAACAGCGATCGCGCCGCGCATTCTCGGAATCGTGCGGCATACAGCACGCTTTCGCCGACTTGCGTTTCGATGATGCGTTGCAGCTCTTCCGTGTCGAACAGCAGCAGCTCGCGGATCGGCAGGTTGCCGTCGCCGTCCGGGAGGCGGATGATGATGCCGTCGTCGGCCGCGTATACCTGCCCATCGAACCCGTATCGTTGTTTGATACGTGTGGTGATGGCCATGGCCCATGGTTCGTGCACGCGTCTGCCGTATGGCGAGTGGACGATCACACGCCAATCGCCTTCTTCATCCTGGCAGCGTTCGACGACCAGCTCACGGTCGTTGGGAATCGTTCCCGTGGCGGCGCGCTGTTCGGCAAGCAGGTCGGCAAGATTGCCGATGGCGTTGTCGTCCAATCCGTCACGACGTAGACGTGCGATTGTTGTCGTGTCGAATCGGCTGGTCTTGTCTCCTGCGATGCCGTCCGAGACTTCCGCGCGTAGTCCTTGCGCCATATCGCGTATGAATCGGCCTTGGGACCGTCCGAATGCCGCGTCCCGCCCGTCGCCTTCGCCATGCCAGAACGGCAGTCGGGCGGTACGCCCTGGAGCAGGAACCACCACCACACGGTCCCGGGTGATTTCCTGGATCTGCCAGGTCGATGTGCCGAGGGTGATGACGTCTCCGACCCGGGATTCGTACACCATTTCCTCATCCAGCTCCCCCACTTTGCGTGGGCCCGGTCCGGAGCCTTCTTCGGGAAGCACCACGGTGTAGGTTCCTCGGTCGGGTATGGTGCCTCCGCTGGTCACGGCCAGTCGTTGAGCGCCAGGGCGCGCGGAGATGAGACCCGCCTCTTCGTTGTATTGCAGTGGTGGCCGGAAGGCGGAGAAATCCTCGCCGTTGTAGGCGCCGGTCATCATGCCCATCACAGCATCGAACATGGTTCTGTCGAGATCTTCGAATGGCGCGGCCTTGCGCACGGTCACGTACCAGTCGTCTGGTTTCAGATCATCCATCGCCGCGGCGGCGACGGTTTGCTGGGCAAGCACGTCCAAGGGGGTGCATGGAATGGTCAGTGTTTCGATGTCTCCGGAGCGCATGCATTCGATGCTTGCGGCCGTGCCGATGATTTGCTCTCGTGTAATCGGGTAGAACAGTGCATGCGAGACTCCCCCGACCTTGTGGTCGGCGCGCCCCACCCGCTGCAATCCCGAGGACACGGACAATGGCGGTGCGATCTGGATGACCAGATCCACCGACCCCATGTCGATGCCGAGTTCAAGGCTCGATGTGGCGACCACGCAACGCAATTGGCCGCGTTTGAGCTGCTCTTCGATCTGTTTGCGCCGGTCTTTGGAAACGGAACCATGATGCGCCATGGCGATCGCGTCGGCGTCCGCATGCGAGGAGACCAGCATGGTGGTGGATCCGACCACGGAATCGTAGTGTTTGGCGAAGCCTTCACGGCCTTCCGGGGAGCCCAGATCCGGATACGGCTGGGTGGAATCACTGGCTGTGGACTCCGGCTGGGATGCGTTGTCCGACACACTCAAGTCCGTTCGGCCAAGCCTACGGTCGGACAGCGCATCCCGCCCTGCGTCCGCTTTGACGGCGGTTTCAGACCCAGTTTTCCGGGATGTGCGCAATTGCGCATACAGGTCGTTGAGCCGTGCGGTGAGTTTTTCCGCAAGGCCACGGGAGTTGACGAACACGAGGGTGGTGTGGTGTTTCAGCACTTCGTCAAGCACGCTGCGTTCGATGGCCGGCCATACCGAACCTCCGGTCGAAACCCGTGAGGTATGTTCATCTCCCCCGACCGAAGTCAGTCCTTTACGTTCCGCCAATGCCTCCATGGCAGGACCCACCCCGGAAATATGCGTGGTATGGCGGTTCGGAAGTTTCACGGCGCCTGCCCTCCGCCCTGCGTCGTCGGAGACGGGATCGCGCATGGCCGAAAGCGGTTCCACCACTTTCAGATCCATGTCGGGGTGCGATTCGGGTCTGATGACGCGTACCGGCCGCGTGCCGCCAAGGAAACGTGCGGCTTCGGCCGGCGGTTCCACAGTGGCGGAAAGCCCGATGCGTTGGACAGACCGGCCGGCAAGGCTTTCCAATCGTTCCAAGCTCAGCGCCAGGTGCGCGCCACGTTTGGAGCCCGCGATGGCGTGCACTTCATCCACGATAACGGTATCAACGGCGGAAAGTATCCGTCGCGCCTTGGAGGTGAGCAGCAGGAACAGCGATTCTGGCGTGGTTACGAGGATATCCGGCGGATGGCTGACGATTCTGCGCCGTTCCTGCGGCGTGGTGTCGCCGCTTCGTATGCCCACGCTGACTTTCGGCGATGGCAATCCCATCGCCTCGCACTGTCCGGCGATGCCAGCCAATGGCGCTTGGAGGTTCTTGGCCACATCCACGCCCAGAGCCTTCAATGGCGAAATATACAGGACCTTGACGCCGCGGACGGGTTTACGTTTCTTGGCATTGCAATCGGATTCAGCCGTGCCGTCCCCACCGCCGGACGTCCGCAATAAGTCATCGCCCTCCTTCGTCATCAGACGGTCGATTGCGGAAAGGAAGGCGCACAATGTCTTGCCGGAGCCGGTGGGCGCCACCACCAACACGTTCTCGCCGGAGCGGATGGCCGGCCATGCCAAACGTTGCGCCTCCGTCGGAGCATTGAACGCATGCTTGAACCAGGCCTTGGTAGGCTCCGAGAACAAGTCCATGCATTCGCACATACGTTCGATTATGGCATCGCCTTCAGACATCATCCACAACCGGCGGAAAGCTCGTCATCCACCGTCGTCGGCTCATTCGAGCACACCGCCCGGCTGACACATTCGAGCGTCTCACATATGGCGTCGTCAGGCGGCCGCACGGTCGCCGCACTTGCGGCGCAAAGTCTCATGCATGGCGACCATCAGCGCCAGGAACACCACCAGATAGAACGGGAACAGGTTGACCGAAACATGTTGCGCGATCAGCCCGAACAGCGGCGGCATGCACATCGATCCCACATAGGCGCAAGCCATCTGCATGCCGACGATGGCCTGCGATTTGTCCTCGCCGAAATAAGCAGGAGTGGAATGGATGACGCACGGATAGATCGGCGCGCAGCCCAAACCGATGACCATTAGTCCCGCGATGGTGCCGATATTGTGCGGCAACGGCAGGAGCATGATGACGATGCCGGTCAGCACCAACGCCTGGCCAAGACGAATCATGGCCGGATCGTTCAGTTTCATGGTCAGGAAACCGCTGGCGAGACGTCCGACGGTGATGCCGATGCAAAACAGGCTTCCCCACATGGCCGCCGTGGTCTTGTCGATGCCCTTGCCAAGCGCCATATAGCTGCTGGCCCACAACATGGCGGTCGATTCGAGCGCGCAATAGCAGAAGAACATCACGAGGATCTCGCGGGCGCCACGGATGGCGAGCACACCGCGAATACCAAGCGGCTTGCGCCGGTCAGCCGTTTCCCCTTCCGATTGCTCGGACTGCGCGGATTGCACGGAAG
>ERZ506922.629-NODE-629-length-15111-cov-3.610919_pt1 | contig 15111 bp, 10 predicted proteins | sample MGYA00513974_ERZ506922 | MGnify/ENA metagenome assembly ERZ506922 | reverse complement strand
ATGAATTTTAATTGTATTAGAACGGCTTTATTAGCTGCAGCGGCAATGGTCAGCCTGAACTCTTTCTCTCAGGATCTGATTGCCCGTCAAGCTCCTGTTGATAGAAAACTCAAAAGTGTGGATTCATTGGCTTTGCAGAAACAGATTCGTGCGGAACAGGCTTTGTATCCGGGACTGGATTTGTATCCAAGCTGGAACAATGAATTGGTGCAGGCTTATGGCAACGCTATTGTGCCGGAAAGTTATACATTTGATTTGAAAAGTTTCTGTATGCCTACTGAACATACCCGTATCACTGATGTATTCGGTTACCGTCCTCGCAGAAGAAGAGCGCATTATGGCCTGGATATCAAGGTGTATGTAGGCGATACCATTCGCGCAGCTTTTGACGGCAAGGTGCGTATCGTCAAGAATCAGGGGCGCCGCGGATATGGAAAATATGTCGTTATTCGCCATGATAACGGTTTGGAAACAGTGTACGGACACTTGTCGAAACAGTTGGTTGATATAAACCAGTTGGTAAAGGCAGGAGAGCCGATTGCACTTGGAGGTAACACCGGACGTTCTACCGGTTCGCACCTGCATTTTGAAACCCGTTTCTTGGGAATTCCTATCAATCCTGCATTAATGTTCGATTTTGAAAAGCAAGATATTGTTGCCGACTCTTATACTTTCCGTAAGACAAAAGGTACTTCCGGTACGGCTCGCAGCATGGCATCGGGTGAAGGCTTGTTCTATAAAGTGAAGAGAGGTGATACTTTGTCTAAGATTGCAGCCCGTCAGGGGACGAGCATTGACAAGCTTTGCAAGCTGAACCGCATCACCCGGAAGACTATTCTTCGTCCGGGGCAGGTGTTGCGTTGTTCATAAAAAACGAAAATACTCTCTAAACGTAAACAATCTCTATAAGGAGGGCACTTTAATATAATTTAGAGTGCCCTCTTTTCTTTTTTCTTTAATTATTCCTAACTTTGCGGTCTATTTGTAAGGATATGAAAGATACCAAGCAACAATTTGAGCATGTCATTGCTATTTGTCGTGATTTGTTCTTTAAGAAACTTCATGATTACGGTCCGGCATGGCGTATTCTTCGTCCGGCTTCCGTAACCGATCAGATATTTATTAAAGCCAATCGTATTCGGAGTATTGAAACTAAAGGGGTGACTTTGGTGGACGAAGGTATTCGTTCGGAGTTCATAGCCATTGTCAATTACGGTATTATCGGTTTGATACAGTTGGAATTGGGCTATGCCGAGGCGGCGGATATCACGAATGAAGAGGCAATGGCCTTGTATGATAAGTATGCAAAAGAGTCGCTGGAACTGATGCTTGCCAAAAACCATGATTATGATGAGGCTTGGCGTAGCATGCGTATCAGTTCGTATACGGACTTGATACTGATGAAGATTTATCGTACGAAGCAAATTGAGAGTCTGTCCGGCCAGACGTTGGTTTCGGAAGGTGTTGATGCCAATTATATGGACATGATTAATTATTCGGTCTTTGGTTTGATTAAGTTGGAGTTTGGAGACTGAGAGAAAACATATCATAAAGCTTGTCTGGGTCAATGCCTGCCGTTTTTTATTGGCTGCGCTGTTTATTTTCTCCGGATTTGTGAAGGCTGTCGATCCGCTCGGCTCTTTTTATAAGATTCAGGATTATCTGACGGCATTCGGTATGATTTCATGGTTTCCTACATACCTGCCGTTGCTTTTCGCCATAATTTTATCATCGGCAGAGTTTTGTGTAGGCGTTTTCCTCTTTTTTGGCGTACGCCGGAAGGTTGCATCTACATTGGCACTCTTTCTTATGGGAGTAATGACTCCGTTGACTCTTTACCTTGCTTTGGCAAATCCCGTATCCGACTGCGGATGCTTTGGCGATGCCTGGGTATTGACGAACTGGCAGACATTCGGGAAAAACATCATATTGCTGATTGCGGCTGTAACCGTATTCAAAGAGCGGAAACTCATTATCCGTTTTATCACTTTGAAAATGGAGTGGATGGTGTCTTTATATACCATATTGTTTGTCTTTGCACTCTCTTTTTATTGCTTGGAGTATTTGCCGGTGCTGGATTTCAGGCCCTATAAGATTGGCGTGAATATAAAAGCGGGTATGGAGATACCCGAAGGTGCGAAGCCGAGTGTTTTTGAAAGTCGTTTTGTCTTGGAAAAAGACGGCAGGCAGCAGGAATTCACATTGGATAATTATCCGGACAGCACGTGGACTTTTGTTGAAACGCGTACCGTATTGAAGGAAAAAGGCTATGAACCGCCCATTCACGACTTTTCCATGATAAGTTTGAGTACGGGAGAAGATATAACCGATAGTGTGTTGACGGATAAAGGATATACTTTCCTGTTGGTAGCTCATCGGACAGAGGAAGCGGATGACAGCAATATTGATTTGATCAATGAAATCTATGATTACAGCATAGAACATGGTTATGGCTTTTATGCACTGACCTCTTCGCCGGATGAGGAAATTGAAGCATGGCGTGACAGAACCGGTGCGGAATACCCATTCTGCCAGATGGATGATATTACGCTGAAGACGATTATACGTTCCAACCCCGGTTTGCTGCTGATAAAAGACGGCACAATTCTGAATAAATGGAGCGATAGCCAATTTCCCGATGAATATGTACTGAACGACAGTCTGGACAAGCTGGAATTGGGACAGCAAAAACAGGAAAACAATTTGCATACTATCGGTTACGTATTATTGTGGTTTATCGTACCTTTGATGCTGGTTCTCGGTGTAGATATTCTGGTAATCAAACGCAGGGAGAAAAAGAATAAGAGTGATTAATGATTTGTTGATAATGTGAGTTGCGCTATTATGCTGAGAGGCTGTGCAAATCACCAGTCATTAACCGCCAATAACTAAAAACATACATTAACCCTTTTAATAATTAAAACAAAATGAGAAAGAACATTGTTGCAGGAAACTGGAAAATGAACAAGACCCTTCAAGAGGGTATTGCTCTTGCAAAAGAACTGAATGAAGCGTTGGCTAACGAAAAGCCTAATTGTGATGTAGTTATCTGTACCCCGTTTATTCACCTTGCATCTGTTACTCCGCTGGTGGATGCCGCTAAGATTGGTGTAGGTGCAGAAAACTGTGCAGATAAGGAATCAGGTGCATATACCGGTGAGGTATCGGCAGCTATGGTTGCTTCAACCGGTGCCAAGTATGTAATCCTCGGCCACTCTGAACGTCGCGCTTATTACGGTGAAACAGTGGAAATCCTGGAAGAAAAGGTGAAACTGGCTTTGGCCAACGGACTGACTCCGATTTTCTGTATCGGTGAGGTTTTGGAAGAACGCGAAGCTAACAAGCAGAATGAAGTGGTTGCTGCCCAGTTGGCATCTGTATTCTCTTTGTCTGCTGAAGATTTTTCTAAGATTATCTTGGCATACGAACCGGTTTGGGCCATTGGCACCGGTAAGACTGCTACTCCGGCACAGGCACAGGAAATCCATGCATTTATCCGTTCTGCCGTTGAAGCAAAGTATGGTAAGGAAATCGCAGAAAACTGCTCTATCCTTTATGGTGGTAGCTGCAAGCCTTCCAATGCAAAGGAATTGTTTGCAAATCCTGATGTGGACGGTGGCCTGATTGGTGGTGCTGCTCTGAAAGTTGCCGACTTCAAGGGTATCATTGACGCGTTCAATTAATAAATAACAGAGAGTTGGAAGTTGTTGCATCCGATATGATGCAGCCCACTTCCAACTCTTGATGCTTAAACCTTGGTGTGGACCATTCGGTTCTCAGCTTCAAGGATTTAAAGTCTGTTTTTTTTAACTGTATAAAGACACCCTTTTATGAAGAAACTTGGTTTGCTTTTAATTGCATGTTTTTCTTTTACCCTTGTATCCGCAGCGCAGAATAACATCGTAAAGAGTCTGGAGCGTAATGTACCGGGACAAGGCAAGGTATCCATTCATCAGGATGCCCGCATTGAAGCGCTGATAGGTTCAGAGTATATTCCTACCGGTTCGGAAGACCAGAAGGTGATTAAGAGTTCGGGTTATCGCGTACAGGTGTATGCCGGTAATAATACCCGTCAGGCCAAGAACGAAGCCTATTCGGTAGCTTCCGATATAAAAGAGCGTTTTCCTGATCTTCCCGTTTATACATCTTTCAATCCGCCCCGCTGGTTGTGTCGTGCGGGTGACTTCCGAAGCATTGAGGAAGCGGATGCCATGATGCGCCAGCTGCGTGCAACCGGTGTCTTTAAGGAAGTGTCAATTGTGAAAGACCAGATCAACATTCCTCTATAATTCATAACTCATAAATCATAAATCTTCGCATGTTAGGAAAAGAAGAAATCGTATCTCCTTCATTGGACGAACTGAAAGAACATTATCACCGTATATTGACTTTGTTGGGTGAAGACCCCGAACGCGAGGGCTTGCTGAAAACCCCGGAACGAGTGGCAAAAGCTATGCTGACGCTGACTAAGGGCTATTCCATGGATCCGCACGAAGTGCTCCGTTCCGCAAAATTCAAGGAAGATTATAATCAGATGGTGATTGTGAAAGACATTGATTTCTTTTCTCTCTGCGAACACCACATGCTGCCATTCTATGGAAAAGCGCACGTGGCCTATATTCCCAATGGCTATATTACCGGCTTAAGCAAGATTGCCCGCGTGGTGGATATTTTCTCTCACCGCCTGCAAGTGCAGGAACGCATGACGCTGCAGATAAAAGAATGTATTCAGGAAACACTGAATCCTTTGGGCGTGATGGTGGTGGTAGAAGCCAAACACATGTGCATGCAAATGCGCGGTGTGGAAAAACAGAATTCAATAACTACTACGTCCGACTTTACGGGAGCTTTCAATCAGGCTAAAACGCGCGAGGAGTTCATGAACCTTATCCGTCATAATTCATAATTGTCAGGGGAGCACCACCCGGTCTCCCAATCGTTTTGCCATAATTCTTTGCACTTCACGCATTTCGCTGTAACGCTTCATGATAGCATTGCATTTCTCTTCGTTGTTGGCTACGGCGGGGTCTTGCAAGGCGGACATCATGTGCTTCAGCTCTTCGCTGACGATGGCATATTTGAAATTAATCATTAATGCCGGGACCAGTTCATAAAGACGTTCCTCGTCCGTTACTATCTTCTGGCTTTTTGAATGGTACTTGCTCAGTTGATAGCGGTTGCTGATGAGTTCCACACTTAGTTTGCTGATAGCTGCCTCAGGATGTGCCAGAAAATAGCGTTCGGCAGTGAAGCCCTCGTCATGTATATGGACGGCGGCTTCCGTCAGTATCTGGCGGTGCAGCGGGTTATGGAATGACAGTTCGTCCTCTTTCAGGTCGTTGATGACGTATTCAATCACACTTATAGGGACTTCCTGTCCCTCGTCATTGGTGGCGTTACACATAATCTTTTCACCATAGCGCACAATCATCTGGAGAATCAACCGTTCGTATTTATAGAACTCTTGCCCTTCTTTTCCCTCTTGCGGGATGAAGGAAATATAATTGTCTTCCGGTGGAAAAGGTGCATTCGTGTCATATCCGGCGGCTTCTCCGGTGGGTAATGCAGTTCCGTTTGTTGTTGTCGGGGTAGCGGGATTCGAACCTTCAACTTTTGGCGTATTGGGTGCACCCTCTGCCGACCTTACTGCATTTCTGCGCTCACGTTCTGTTTGTTCGGCGCGTTTTTCGGCTTGCATCTCACGCCGCTTGGCAACTTCCGAAACCAGCAGTTTGTCTTCTACGCGCAGCAGTTGGGCGCATTCTTTGATGTAAACGTCGCGTACAATCGCTTCGGGGATGACTGAGATGCTTTGTACAAGGTTGCCGATCAGTTCGGCGCGCTTGATGGGGTCTTTGCCGGCATCTTCCAGCAACAGGTTGGTTTTGAAACGGATAAAGTCGGTTTCATGTTCTTGTATGAACTGCTGGAACTCGGTAGAGTTGTGCTTGCGGGCAAAAGAGTCGGGGTCGTCACCGTCGGGCAGGAGACAGACTTTGATGTTCATGCCTTCTTCCAACAGCATGTCAATTCCCCGGATAGAAGCCTTGATACCGGCTGCATCACCATCGTAGAGCACAGTCATATTATTGGTGAAGCGATGAATCAGACGGATTTGTCCCGGTGTCAGTGCGGTGCCCGAAGAAGCCACTACATTTTCTATGCCGGACTGGTGCATGGATATAACGTCCGTATAGCCTTCCACTAAGAAGCAGCGGTCTTGCTTTACAATGGCTTGTTTGGCAAAGTAGATGCCATACAGCTCATTGCTCTTATGGTAGATTTCCGATTCGGGTGAGTTGACGTACTTTACTTTCACCCCTTTGGTGGCGCTGGCAAGCACACGACCTCCGAATGCCACTACCTTGCCCGACAGCGTGTGCACAGGGAAGATGACACGTCCCCAAAAACGGTCGCGCAGGCGATGATCGTCCGTCTCGTAGCAAAGTCCGGTCTTGATGAGGAATTCTTTCTTATATCCTTTTTTCAGCGCCTCTTGCGCCATGGCATCGTGGCTTTCGGTGCAATAGCCCAGTTGGAATTTCTCGATGATGTCGTCGCGAAAACCGCGGTTGCGGAAGTAGGCCATACCGATGCTACGGCCGTCTACGTGGTTGCGCAGGATATCCTGGAAATAATCGCGGGCAAACTGATTGACAATGAAGAGACTTTCGCGTTCGCCCTGAACCAGTTTTTCTTCGTTGGACAGTTCCCGTTCCTTGATTTCGATACCGTATTTTTTGGCAAGGTATTTCAAGGCTTCGGGATAGGACATCTGCTCGTGCTCCATGATGAAGTGTACGACATTGCCGCCTTTTCCGCAGGCGAAGCACTTGCACAATCCTTTGGCAGGCGATACGTAGAACGACGGTGTTTTGTCGTCATGGAACGGGCATAGACCTACATAGTTCACCCCGCGTTTTCGCAGGGTGACGAAGTCCGATACCACATCAACGATTTGTGCGGCATCAAGTATGCGGTCTATGGTGGCTTGGTCTATCATAATTCCTTTGTTATGCTTGCGCAAAAGTACATGATATTTCTTGAATTATCAAGAAAGCCACCAAGTCTGTTCAGGGATTAGGCTGCCAACTCCATTCGGCGCTTATGGATACTCCTCCCTCTGCTTCGTTCAGTGTGGGCAGAGGAAGGGAGAAGGGGAAATCGGCAAAGCCTGTACCAAACTCTTGCTTTTTGTCAAAGATTATCTCCTTTACGGCTCGCTTGAACTCTTCTGTAAAGAGTGAAGCGTCCCATTTGTCTTGAAGCACGGTTTCCAGATTGACCGGATAATCAGTATTTTCGGTCAGATTGTTTTGCTCGCGGATGTATCTGATGGGGTTGCAGGTAACGGTGTGCAGGGTGTTCATGCCTTGACGGGTATTCCATGTGTCCCCCATATCTATTTTGGAGACAGTGCCGGGAGCAGTGTCCGAGTCATTGTAGTAGAGGGAAACTTTTTTTATTTGGTTCAAGTCTGCATCCGCTGCATTGTTGGCGGCTAAGGCATAGAAAGAGAATTTGCCATTGTTGACAGGACAGGTATAGACAGGGTTGTCCGTGCCCTCATGCCCGGCAAAGGTACGGTTCAGCCGGAAGCTGTTTACCCGTTTGAGGGAACTGTAATGTATTTCCGCTTTGACACTCAAGTTCCAGTCTCGCAGGTAATTATTCAGTAAAGTTCCATCCTTTAGTTTGGGAAGCAGGTTGTCGCGGACAATTGCATCTCTGAGCGAGGCGATGATTAAGTCAACATTATCTTCGTTGTTCAGTACCTCCTTCATGTTTAGTATGTTACTTGTATAGTTTCCACTAAGGGCCACCGTTGCCCAATCCGGCAAGTTCAGAAAATCTTGTATCTTTGTTTTTATTTTCTCTCTGATTTTTCCTTCCTCCTTGGAAGCATTTTTCCTGCATGTCAGGTCTTCAAACAGAGATTCTTCAATCATCCGGCAAATAAAATCGTCTCTTTCGGGTTCGGCAGCCGGAATATCCATGCGCTGCACGTCCGTTCTTGTAACGATGCGTTGCAGCAAGACGTTGCACAGGTAGAAGTTATCGTGGCTGCTGTTGCCGGTGTTGATTCTATGCGACCACAGATAGTACAGGTTATCCTCTGTGAAAGGAGTGTCGGGCAGGGTGAGGGACGCTGTGGAGTACTTGTCTGTGCGTTGCAATAACTCCGCTTGGGTGTTACTGAAAAGTTCGGGGTCGGCATTTGCTACGAACACAATCTGATAGTTTGTCTTGAGCGGTAAGGTGTCTTGCAGGGCCAGCCGTTGCTCCCAGGTCATGTTCTGTCGAGACAGAGGCCACGAAGTAACTTGGGCTATGCCGGGAATCTTGCGTTGCTTCACCAGCACATCCTTATCTACGTCATAAACCAAGTAGTGCAGGGAGTTGATGCGGTTGTCCTCGCCGGCACGTGTGATGCCTGTTCCTGAAGGTATGGCGTTTTCCCCGGTGCCCAGGGAATAGTCTATCAGCAGCATGCCGTCTGTGGAACTGTGAAAAGATTCCTCGCCGGGAAGTTCGTGGTTGCAGGCAGTGCCGCTCATCAGCAGGGCTGCCAGTAATGCTATTTGGGGATAGAGTTTCATATCTGTTACGTATTTGTTCTTTTTAGAGAGATTGTTCTTTGGGGAGGTCATTGCTCTTGCCATCCGTCCCACTCGTCATTATCCACACCGATCTGTGAGTTTTCGAAGCCGGCATACTTCACTGTGAAACAGTCTTTGTGCAGCCCGTTGAATTCGAGGGTGGTCCGGGTGTTTTGTTTGATGAGAACCGTTCCGCCGCCATACACGCCTTGTAGGGAGTAGGTTTTGAGATTGCCGCCGGTAGTCACGATGATTTTGCCTTTCAGTTCGGAGGGCAGCAGGTTGAGGGTAACCCGGTGGTGCTTGCGTACTCCCCATTCGGGAACGCTTGTATAGATGAACGCTTCGTTGGTAGGGGCGGACATTATCAGTTCGTCTTTGTCGTTGTCGGCAATACGGATTAGGGTGGGAGTTTGTTCGATAATGACTTTTACCTCGGTCACTTCGTGCTCGAACTGGTCTTCGGGAATGCCCATGTCGATGATGAGCTGCCCGTTCAGGCGGTTCAAGGTGACATCCTCAGTAAGTGTTTCTCCGCTTTTCAACCATCGGTTGATAACTTTCCGGTAGAGATGTCCGCTGGTGGCATAGTCGGGGTTTTGTTGGGCGTTGAGCACAGTGCCGTAGTCTATCAGTTGCTGGTTGAAGTCGCATGAGTTCTCTCCGGGCTTTTCTTCGGAGAAGATTCCCGGAAGATTGGCGGGTACGCATATAAAGGCAAGTTTATAGCGGCGTGGAGGCAGGTTGTCAAGGCGGAAGGAAGCGCCTGTTTCCAAATCGTAGGCTTGGCGCAGGTGGAGATGGTTTTTGTCATCCAGATGTTCCGGTTTATGCTCTCCTACATATAGCCGTACTTGCTGGGTGGTTGCGTCGGGCTGTACGGTAGTGTTGTTTCCACGAGTGGATATGCCGAATACTGCTGTGGCGGGTTCTGCCGACAGGTCGGTAACTTCTTCTTGCGAACAAGCTGTCAGTACGGAAAGGCATATGCCGAATATGAATGTTTTTGGGTTCATTGTATGTTTTTTTAGTGGGGATTACGGATTATAGCTTACAAATCACAAATTATTAATCACTGACTGCAAATCACAAATCATTTGCCAGGCATTATCTCCTCTTCTTCTTCCCAAGGATCTTCCAAGCCGATGTTTCCGTTGCCGCTACTGTCATCATTGCCTGTCCAGGCATTTTGGCGGCGGCAGCAGATGACGTTGTAGTAGCGGTTGCGCATGGCAAAGGCTTTCTCGCCGTTTCTCATTTTGGTGTAGAAGGCGCGTCCGGGTATTTCGTCGGTATATCCTGCCAGATAGGGGGTGGAGGACCAAAACTTATCCTGGTCATTCTCGAACAAGAGGTGGTTTTCGTCCATTGCCCGGCGCAGTTCCGCCAGTTCGTCCAGGGCGGGCATGTACCACACTATCTCTTCGGGGTCGATGCGTCCGTTGCCGTTGCGGTCGCGGTTCTTGCGGATGGCATAGCCCAGGGCGATGTCTTGGGGAATGTCGATGGTGGCGGGGTCGGCGTTGCCGGGGTTATACATGCCGCCTTCTTTGGTGGCTTCGCTGTACAGCTTGCGGGTGTTGGACAGTCCGTCCCAGCGGTCGTTTATCATGCTGGTCATGATGGGGTTGGCGGGATATTTCAGGAAGCCCCATTGCAAGTTTTTCTCTTCGAGGGTATGCTCCACGTAATATTTGTGGTATTCGATGATGTTTCCTAACAAGTCCTTACGGGGTAGCACCACCGGTTGCGCCGGGCGTTGGGTGATGGTGAGTTTGGTCTCTTTTCCGTTCTTCCTGTCGTGCAGCACAATCACTCCGCTCCGATAATCGGCTTCCGTTGGTGGGAGTCCGCTTTCGGCGAGGGCTTCGGGCACGTATTCGTCGGTATGTATGTAGAAGTAGCGCAGCAGGGCTTGTTCGCCTTGCAGGCGGGTGGTGGCATGCTCTTCGGTGTAGGGCTGTCCTGCCGGATGGGGCACGTAGCGGGGGGCGAACGAAATCTCCAGCCAGGGTGTCCGGTCGGGATTTTCCACGAATATCTCCCAACTGCCTACTGCGTAGGCAAGGCAGCGGGCGGCGTTGCAGTGTGCGTCCAGTGGAGAGGCAAAGGAGGGAACCAGCATTGCCTGGTTCAGGGCTACGGCATCCACGCGGGTATCCAGTTTGTCGCAACTGCGGATGGTGACGGTGTAGGCATACCGGCTGTTGCGCTGTATGTTGAAGTCGCTGTGGTTGTCGGTGCCCAGATACACTTTGTAGCTGCTGTCGTAGGTGACTTTGCCGTTGTCCGCCACATACGTGCCTTTGATGAGTACGTATGAGCCTAAAGGAAACTTTTCTTCGGCGTACTTGCCTTTATATACTTGTTTCAGATTCTCTTTCTGCGGATTGGCATCGGAAATCATGTCGAACCAGTCCTTGCTGTTATCCAGTCCGCCGCGACGGTTTTCAAACTGATAGAAGGAGGTCTGGTAACTGCCCGTAGGGGTTTCCTTGAGGGGGAGACGCTGGTTTTGCAGGTAATGGGTTTGCATGATGCCCGGTTGGGCATCGTAGGTGGCATCCCCGTCGTTGGAGTCGAATTTGTAGCGTTCGTTTCCTTCCAGACTTCCCGGACGACTGATTACCCAACTGCGGTCGGGCAGGTTGCATGCCAGCACCTCGGTCAGATAGAACTTGTCGGTCGGCACGTAGGGAGCAAAACAGATGTCCATGCTGATGTGCGAGCCTAAACGACGGACGGGTAAGGGCTGCTTCGTGTTTTTATCCGCTACTTGGGCTGCACCGAGTTCCAAGACGCCGTACATCACTAAGCTACCCCGGAACACATCATCGGCTTTGTCGATGACAATCATTTTCTCGCGAAGCTCTTGGGCGGTTTTTATGTTGCTTACCCATTCGTCGCTGACGTTGCATACGGCATGCAATGCTATGTTTTTGCCTTTGGGCAGCAGTATGCGTATTTCGTTGTCCGGATAGTCCAATTCTTGTTCTTTGTAAGTAAGCAGTGCGCCGCTTCCTCCATCGAATACAAAGAGTGCTACCCGTTCCACTTTACCGTCGGGCAATGCCATCTCGGGAGTGGCGGTACGGGTCTCGACTACCGTTATATCTTCCGGCAACAGGCTGATAACGGTTTCTTGGGAATCCGGAGACGGAGCGTCTGTTACGGGAATGTCCTCTTCGCAGGAGGCGAAGAGGAGGAGAAGGATATATAAGTAATGAATCTTTTTCATCTTAGTGAGTTGTTATGGTATTCGAAATATATCTTTGAAGTAAACAAATCTGTTTTATGGAGTGATAAAGCGACGGGCTTGCCGAACATTTAAAGTTGTTTTCCGGTCAACTTTATGTGAAACTTCATAGTCCGCTCTGGAGCCGTATGCAGGGGCGGCGTAGCTGTCTCGTGAACTACCGCTTGGTCCATAGCATCCGGAGGAGGTCCAATACCACCCCGTTTCCAGGTTAGTCAGTTCAGGAATATCGATTGCTGGAAATTTGTCTTTTAATTTTTGAGTTGTAAATTGAATGTTCCATTGTTCTTGATATGCCGGTACGAACCATATTTTTTCGGCTGCATTGTTATTACCATTGTGGTCTGTCTCAATACCTTCTTTTATAGTTTTTTCTATAAGGCTTCCTATATAGCCATCTCTTTCTCTATCAACATCTTTAAAGTTATATTCACCGTCTGCGACGTATGTTGAAGACTCCCAGGAGCCATTTAGAAAAATATATTGGATGTCTGTCTTAAAGAATCCCCACTGTATTTTGCATCCCTCAGGTCTGACTGCTTTTCCCGTCTGGCGGTCAAAATAGCATCCATAGTCCAACCTGCTTAGCCCAAACGGTTTGTCTTGATATCCTGCACAGGTGATAGCATTGTATTGGCGTATCGAGACTGTGTTGTTTAATCCCAGCGTACTTGTGTGAAGTTGCAGGTTGGCGGTACGAAAATCATTCTTAATGGTATTAATGGCATCGGGGTCGGTTACCTCGGTAACGCTTACTGTGGGTCTATACACCACGTAATCATTAATCAGCAACTCCACATCCATTTTTCCCGTTCCCGATATGCTGTGCAGATACTTCACCGTTCCATCTGTTGCGTTGCGGTCCACTATATGAATCCAATCCACCTCTCGGGGTATGGTCAGTGTCCATGGATGAACCGGATAGGACGGGTCTATGTGTATCACCTCTGTGGTACTGATGCAATTGAATATATACTTTTCGGGATTGAAGTCCGTACGGATATAGGCAGGCTGCGATACGGGCGGAAACTCTACGTCTCCCTTATAATTCTCGTCGTACTTCTGCACGATTATTTCGATGATGTTTCCGCTTAAATCCATGGGCTTGTCCCCGTCGGTGGAGTTGCCCGTCACTTTCTTTCCGATGGAGTACAGGCAGTTCTCTTTGATGGGATAGGCGGTGGTGGGAGTGCCGTCCGCTTGTTTGTATCTTACTTCGTAGGTTTTCAACACTTTCTCCGTATGGTTTACGGCATCATCGCCAATCAAGGTGATGCTCAACGTAGGGGTACCCGTAGCAGAGGCTTCGAGCGGCAGCATGAAAGCACCGAAGAAGAGTGTGTTCTCTATTACTTTTATATCGTCTGTCCGGGGTTTCAGGCGGTCGAAGATGTCGCTGCCTTCCGTACGTTCCGACTCCTCGAAGGCGTAGCTGAATAGCAGACGGCTGTCGTTCAGCACACCGCTTCCGTAAGGGTTTGCCTCATTCCTGATGAGGGGCAGGGCAGTGTGCTGGTCGGTGTGCAGGTTCACTTCGAGCCGCTTCACGAACACGCCTTCCGGCTCGCAGGGGATGTTTTGCAGGTACACGATGACTCCCGCCACTTTACGTTTCAGCTCCACTTCCACCCGGTTGTAATTGGCAGCCTGTATCTGCGTCGTGGTGACGCCTACGTAGAGATCGGCATTGGGCATGAAAGTGCGTTGCGCTTCGTCCAGCTTCGCTTGGCAGTCGGCAAGCGAAGTACCCACCCCGATAGCGTTGGGGAATTGATAAACGCTTCCTGCCCGGTCGTCCACGCCGATGGCAAGAAAGGTATATTGACCTTCGCCGGACAATTGTCCCAATACATATTCTTTGGAGAGATCGCCGTTCCAACCCAAATCTTTCACCAGCACGCAAGTGTTGGTGGCGTCGAACACATACAGATAGACGGCGGCCACATTCCGGTAATCCACCTCGGCGCCCGACAGTTGGGAACGGGTTGTGCCTTTTTGTCCGGCAGCGGCCTGCCCGGAGTCGTGCTGCCGGGGAACGAATGAAATCACCACTTCCCCTGTACGCTCCTGTCCTGCTTGGGGCATTTCCGCTTTGTTGCAAGCTGCCAGCAGGCAGATTGACAATAAAAGAAATATCCGGTATGTTATTCTTATATTCTTCATGTTCTGACTTTTTTTCTTTTTTTGTGAGGCAACCTTTTACTTCTGTGTGCTAAACCTTAACTCTGGCTCGCTAAAGTTGAACTTTAGAATTCTAAAGTTCAACTTCAGCCCGCCGAACCTCCACTCTTTTCCACTACGTCCATGTCATCGTTTATTTCGTCCCAGTCGGGGTTGATGGAAACGATGATGATGTTGTTGCCCCCCACATCTATGGGAGCGTCTTTGCTGCCCACGCTGTAAAAGTGGTTGGCTATGATAGGGAAGCGTGACAAGCCTTCGGGGTCGATGATGCCCGTACCGCCGCCGGTGGTGCCGTCCGAAGGGTCACCGGAAGGCAGGAGGATGCGGCGTGTTTGCAGGAGGTTGCCGTTGGCGTCCGTCAGTTCCATCCGCAAGGTGTAGGCATCGCCGTCCGATGGCGGCGGCATGTCGGCGGGCAAGACGAAAGAACCTCCGCTGGCGATGTCTGCCCGATTGTCCGGAACGCGGATGCGGATCAAAGCCTGTCCGTCTGCTTCTGTGGAGGGGCTCAACAGGAAATCCTGAAATACGGGCGACTGCTGACGTTGGAGAAGCGGCATCCTTGTGTTCTGGGACGTATAGAGCGCAATGCGCAGCTCCCCCACCGGTATCCCGTTGATGGTGGCGGGCACGTTGCTGAACCAGCCCATTACGCCTGCCACGCGACGCCGCATTTCCACCATTCCTTGTGAGACTGTCCGGCGCGGGATAATTACCGATTTGCCTGCAAACAACTCGGACTGTGCCATGTCTGTGCTTGTTGTCCTCGCAGCCCAAGCTGCTTCAAGGCTGCCCAGTGTGGCGCCATGCGCAATGAAGGCGGGAACGTCGAAGGTCTGCCTGCCCGCTGTGTTTACGCCTACTGCCAGGAAGGTGTAGGCCTTGCCCAACTGCAAGCCTTGATATTTCACCCGGTAAATCATTTCGGCAGTGTGTATGGGCAGGTTGTTCTGAAAGTAGGCAGCCCATTCCGCGTTTTCGGAGGCGATGCAAGGGGCATTGTCATCCGTACCGTCGAAGATGTAGAGCTGCACATAATCCACGTGGTGCACATTGTCCGACCCTTGGGGC
>ERZ506922.596-NODE-596-length-15976-cov-7.522015_pt1 | contig 15976 bp, 10 predicted proteins | sample MGYA00513974_ERZ506922 | MGnify/ENA metagenome assembly ERZ506922 | reverse complement strand
GGATGTTCGGACCGCACTCACATTCACTCATACGGCGCAGGGCGTTCACTACAAAACCGTAATTGCCGTTGGTCACCATCCTCGCGATTTCCGCACGGGGAACTCCCAGAAGGAACAGCTGCCGGATCTTGCTTGTCTTCGTTGTCTCTTGTGCTAAAATGCTTCTAACTTGCTCGTTCATAACTTATTACCTCCTTTATTATTACACTACTAAGATAATGCTTTTATAGGAGAAGTCGTAATTGTAAGAACCTTATTATCATGCTATTAGCTTACTTTATCTTAGGCTAAAAGTCCTTATTTAAGGAGTCTGTATCCTAACATCCGTTACCGGTCGATATCGGATTCCTCCAGACCAATGGCATATCTTCTCCACCGATTCAGGAAGGTCTGTTCTTTTCCTTTTCTGAGTTCGTATCTTAAAATCTTAAATTATTAAATTACACAACCGGTATTGTCTCGGAATACAAAATAAGGGAAGAAGAGGACCGGACGGAATGAAACCACCTGTCACTTATAGTCATCCAAAGTCAGTTATTGTCATGATACACATGACGGGGGGGACGGAGATGCCGTTCCGTTCGGACGGTTCTTCCTATGCGGAGGCGACATCAGAGGCCCGTAGTGGTGTGGAAAAGCGAGCGGGATTCCGTTTCCTTGTCCACCGTTCCTTTTTAATCCTTATGGGCAGGCGTGAGAGCGCGCATCCGTCCGGATACGGATTCTTAAATTATCGGTCTATGGGAGTGTAAAAGTATTAATCCGTTAATGGAGAATTATGAAGGAAGACCATAAGGTGTACACGGCTACATTCTCCATTTGCAGAAGTGTAGAAGTAGTAATCCATTAATGAAGATAATGCAGAAAAACCATAAACCATATACGGCTCACTGCCGCTCTCCATTTGTAGATGTGTAAAAGTAACAATCCATTAATGGAGACAATGAAGAAAAACAATAAGGTGTATACGGCTACCTGCCATTCTCCATTTGCAGAAGTGTAAAAATAGCAATCCATTAATGGAGAATAGGGTATGGAAAGGGCAGATTTCCAGTACATACGTCTCCCTTATTCCTGAATTATGGGCGTAAGTCACATGATTCAGGAGAGACAGCCACCTTTTTATGGGGAGAGCAGCCGGCAAATGCCTGATGGAAATGACCCGAAAATCACAGGAGAATAGCCGTACAATGGGCTGATACACAATTCCTATTGGAGAATGTTGTCCCCATTAGGGGACAGCAAGTTGTGTTTTCGTTTAACGAAAACAGGACGGTTTAACGGAGAATACACCGATAAACCGTTACTTATTTCAAGCTCCAGCGTCGCTTTTTACATATCTAACTATAATTCATTTGAAATCACAAAACAGATTGAACCGAATGTGGTTAGTTTGTCTGTTTATTTCATGTCCGAATCATTAGTATGCTATGTTGCAAAGTTCGTATTCATTATGAAAAAATCCGCTTACGAGAACAAGATATTCAGGTAATTTGCCATCCTTTCCCCAAAGAAGTTCGATGTTAAAAAGTTCAGAAAGCGTTTTGGCTATGTCAAATCCGAAGGCTTCGAGTGACGGACGCACTTTTTCCGGGTGTCGGCATGGTGTGCCGCAGTTACGCGTACACTCGTTATCTGAGCAGTGAAGACATTTACCTATATAGGCAAATGAACGCCCTCCATATTTCCGTTCCATATCCAATAATTCGCTCTCGATTCGTATCCGTTCCGGTAAAATGAGTTTTTGTGTATATTCAATCGGAATATCTTTGTCTTCAGGGATTATCTTCGTTGCCATAAGATGTGCATACTTGTATTGTCGGAGAAACGATTCCGTATCAAAATCAAATGGAGGACACCCCCAACTTTTACCGTAATTGGTACATTGTTTGCAAAGTTCAAGAAAATGTGGTTCGTCACGGAATTCGGCGATATATCCTTCAACAGTGATGTCTGAAGTAAAATTTTCTACAGTGTATATACTCATTGTTTCAAAATCATTGTACCGCATAAGGAGTCGAAACGGATGTTTTCATTTTGGAAAAGTCTGTCAATGTATCCGCTTTTCTGCATTTCAGACGCGGTCAAGCAACTTAAATTCGGGGTATCTAACAATGCTATCGAATCGCACATGGACAACGCGATGTCAAGTTCATGTGTCGAGAACATGATACATTTTTTCTCGTCGTGGACAAGCCTACGAAGCAACGCCACAAGTTCGTAGCGATTAGGCATGTCAAGAAAGGAAGTCGGTTCATCAAGGAGAATGATAGGAGTATCCTGTGCCAATGCACGAGCAATCATCACACGCTGGCATTCGCCATCCGACATTTTATCCATCGTGCGGTTTGCATAAGCCTCCATTCCCACCGAAATGAGCGATTGCATGACTATCTCCTTATCTGTTTCTTGCATCCTACCTATCCAGTTGGTATAAGGAGCACGGCCTATGGCTACGACATCCTTGCACCGCAGGTTGGCGATGCGCGTGCGCTCGGTCGTGACGACAGCCAGCGTTTTTGCCATATCTTCGGTTTTCATGCAGGCGATGTCGTGCCCGTCGAGAATGATTTTTCCGGAATAACACCGGTTCAGACCGGCTATGGCGCGGAGCAACGTCGATTTTCCTGTCCCGTTTCTTCCGATAAGGGCTGTCAGTTGACCTTTTTTTATCGTGGCATTTACCTCGTGGAGCAACGAGTTTTCTTTGTAACCTATGGAAAAATGCTGTAATTCTATCATGCGGTGATGGATTTGTTGCGTAAAACCACCCATACGACGATTGGGATTCCCAATAGAGCTGTAATGGCGTTGATCGGCAAGGTGAATATTTTAGAAATGATGTCGCAAAGAAGCAATATCGATGCTCCCGAAAGAATTGTTCCGGGCAGAAGGACATGATGATCGCTATTTTGGAAAAGCATTCTTGTGACATGAGGCATAGCGAGACCTATGAAACCTATCGGACCGCAAAAAGCGGTTATCGTTCCGGCGAGCAGCGTTGTCGAGAGAAACAACAGGCTGCGTGAACGCCGAATATTCAGTCCCATTGTTACGGCATATTCCTCTCCGAACAGCAGGAGGTTAAGCGGTTTGATGGTCAGTACCGCCAACAGCAGTCCGGCAAACACCGATGGAACAAGAATCAGAAGTTGTCCGGAGGTGACGTCACCCAAAGCCCCCATCGTCCAAATGACAAAGGCTTTCAGCGATTCCTCTTTGCTGAGGTACTGCAATATCTGCACGACAGCACCTACGCCCGATGAGAACATCATGCCCAGAATCAGGATTACCATGATGTCTTTTATTCGCTGTCCGACGGCAGTTATCACGAGCAACACGACAGCCGCACCCACCCACGCTGCTCCGGCAATGCCTATTGATGAACCGATCCCGGCAAGTACCACAAGTGCCACACCGAGACTTGCACCGGAACTGATGCCAAGGACATAGGGACCGGCAAGAGGATTACGGAAGAGGGTCTGCATCTGAAGACCGCTGACCGATAAGGCAGCCCCGGCCAACAGTGCCACTATAGCTTTTATGAGGCGTATGTTGAGTACGATTTTTTCCGTGGCACGGGAACAATTTCCCCCGGTCAGTGCTGCCCATACATCGCGGATCGGAATGTTGACAGCTCCCACGGCCAAGTCCAGTAAAAAAAGACCGACCGTGAGCGTAATCAATATGGAGAATAATATAGTCGAACGGGAACGCATCTATTTCAGTTGCTTGTAATACACACACTCTTCCTGCACCAGTTCAGGATGGAATATCTTCACGAGGTCGCGGAGCACGATGTCAGGATTCACGACGGCAGACTCGTAATAGTCGTTACCCCCGGCTGTGTTGGTACGGGCGTTGTTGTTATACACCTCTCCATTTTTGAAACATCGGGTATCGGTGAATTTCGGACATGATGCCTTCAAGTCGTCAAGGGAGTTCGCCATTCCCACGTTCAGCCACATGTCCGCATCCGACGCGAGCAGATATGCTTCTTCTAAGTCAATGGGGATAGAAGCGTTTCCCGTGTTCTTCTGGTAGATATAGCGGCCTCCCGCATCAGTAATCAAGCGGGCTACATAACTTTGGGTTGAAGGCATGAACCACGAGTCGCCATAGGGAACATTAAGCATAACCGAAGGAGTGCCGAGGGTACTGTCGGCCACTTTCTTTTTCAAGGCGTTGTATCTGACCGGGATTGCGGCAAAGGCTTTTTCACCCTTCTCACGTTTTCCTGTGACTTCTGAAAGCACTACCATCCATTCGGCCTTGCCGAGAGGCGACTCTTCAAGATAATCGCCGACATACATGAACGGTATGTCGAGTTCTTCGAGTTTGCTTTCCATTGCGCTTGCGCCGTTCACCCCATAGAGCAGAACGAGGTCGGGATCGAGCGAGAGCAGCAACTCGTAGTTGATGTTCCCTTCATAGCCGACATCGCCAATACTGTCGCGGCGGGCTTGGATGTCTGGGTTGGAAATGTAGTCGATTCCCGAAACGCCGGTTATACACCGGACTTCACCGATTGCGTCAAGCATGGCGATATGAGTGGAAGACATCGCCACGATGCGTTTGGCGTCTCCTTTGAGTACCTGTCCTGCAAACCCTTCGGGAACCTCTTCACCGTTGCGGACGATAAACAGCCATGTGGTTACACTGTCCGCTCCCTGCCAGGGATTCCTGACGGTTATCAGTACGCTTTCCTTCCCGCCCGCCCCTTTGATGTCGAAGCCGGAGGCATATTCGGGAGCATAAAGCAGCAGGTTGAAATCATTGATTTTTGAGCTTTTGTTGTGGCAGCCTGTAAATGCCAGAGAAAGCAACAAAATCAGGCTTAAATTCTTTAATGCGTTCATATTGATGCAGATTATCGTTTACTATTTTTGTTTTTTCCGAACTTGGGTGTTATGCCGATGAATATCTCGAAATTGATGCCCGGCATGGGACGGGACAATACGGAAAGGTATTCTTCATCGAACAGGTTGTTGATGCTGCCCTTTAGCGACAGATCGGCCCATCGGAAAGAGAGCTGTTTTTCCAGTGTCACGTTATTCATGAAGTAAGGGGGCAGATAGCCCGTCAGGGTATAGTCATTACTCGACATGGTATAACGCTGGCTGTAATAACACCATTTGTAAAGCAGGCTCCATGTCCGCCATGACAGACGTCCGGTCACCGTTGCGGAAAACTCCGGCACGTATGGCAACTGTTTGCCGACGGATTGGTCTGCCGGACTCATCGGTTCGCTCTCGTTGATCGAGGGAGTCCACGAGAAAGTTCCGTTCATATCCAGTTTCCAGTCCTTTCCGAGCATTATATCAAGGTGGGCGTTGGTCTCTGCCCCGTAAGCATGTACCTTTTTGAGGTTTCTGGGGGAGAAGAATCCCTTGGTTGTGGGTAGCCAGATGATCCAGTCGTCGATGTGCGAATCGAACCAGTTGATACCACCGCTCAAAGCATATACATTTTCTTTCCCCACCGAGAACGACAACCCCACGTCGTATGTGAAGCCGTGCTCGCTTTTCAGGTCGGGATTACCGCCCGGCAGAAAATAGAGGTCGTTCAGCGTGGGAAAACGGTAGTTCCGGGAGATGGATGCTTTCGCCACGATATTGCCTTTTTTCGACAGTACCCCGTCGATGAAGAAAGCCGGGATAACCGGGGCCCATTCCGTACCGAACATATCCTCGCGAAGGACAAGCGAGGCGGCAAAACGATCGACAGGCCGCCATTTCGCAGAAACGGAACCGGAAAACTCGACACGTCCCTTGTCATACCCGACAACAGCCTTGTTACCTTCCTGCGAGATGATATTTTTGTCCGCGCTTTCCACCAAATGCTGGTGTACGGAAACACCGGCCGTGAACAGCCATTTCTCTGAAGGAGCATAATCCCCGTCCGCACTTCCGTAGAACGTGTTAATCTTACTGCGTGAGCGGGTCATCGAAGCCATTTCGCCGTTTCCCTTGTCCCGCTTGTAATCATAGGCCATCCATGTGTGTATATAGCCGCCTTTTACACCGACCTTCCATTTCTCCCGCACGCGATCCCACGAGAGGACGCCGCGAAACGTCTGCTCCCTTTGGCGGTTCTCGAAGTCCATGTCGTTCCCGTAATCCGTGCTGAGCATCGCCAGTTCCCGGTTAGAATTGATATACCAGGCGTTTAGCCCGAACTTGTCGCCTTCGCCCGTGTTATAATAAATTTCCTGCAAGACGTGCAGATCCTTATAAGCCCCGCTGCGGTTGCGTTCCGTCGGGTAATAGGAACCGATGATGTTCTTGTCCTCGTCATAGATGTTTTCCTTCTTGTCCCGGTTTCGGTATTTGTAGTCGTTGGGGGAAGAGGAATACACCACACGGGTGGAGGACTGCCAGTGTTTGTCACCGTAGGTCAGGCGGAGAAACTCGTCGAACGTGCTGAACGACCCCACTCCCTGCACGTACTGCAACCCGAACCCTTCATGGTTGGCCGGAGAAGTGGAGAGCCTGACCAGACCACCCAAGCCGCCGCCCGTTTCGTTTACCGATGACGTTCCGTGCAGCAGCGAGGCATCATCGATAAAGTAAGAAGGGATGGTGGAAAAATCCGTCATGCCCAGCATCGGGTTGTTAATGCGCATACCATTCCACGTCACTTGGGTATGCGAGGGAGAGGTACCCCGGAAAGCCACGGTGGATAACGTGGCGCGTCCGTAGTTCTTGACAAAAACGGATGAGTTGAATGTCAGCACATCGGCCATAGACAAGGCGATGTTCTCTTTCATGGCGATGGAATCGAAACGGGTTCGTTGCACGCCTATATCCTTCATAGGTCGTTTGCCCACCACCGTAACCTCCGGAATACGTAGTACCCTTTTGGTAATGCTGACGGAATTTTTCTGCTGGGCGGCAAGCAGAAAGGGCAGGCTTACCCCCACGAACAATAGAATAAGATGTCTTTTCATTTTTGTCCTCCTTCCTCGTTATTTCCAGCAGAAAGCTCCCGGAATGATTCCCACGTAAAATTCATCGATCAGCTTGCCTTGCGGCGAATAGCGATACACGATACCTTGTTGCTGGTAATCAATAGCGTCGGCCACATATACCTCCCCGTTGTTGGGATTGACCGTAAGGCCGTAGTATTTGGTGTCCCGAAACTCCAGAAAAGGCCGGACGGGAACACGGTCGGCTTCCACCGGCATTCGCCAAATATCGTTGTTGATCCAGTAAAGTGTATCCCGTGTACCGTTGAGCTGGACTTCCGAAGGCCAGTCGCCCAGCTTAAACTTGAACTGTTTCTCTACGGTGAAAGTCTCGGCGTCTATACGATAGAGAGACGGTGCCTCGTAACCGTATGGGCTGCCCTCGTAACCGCCATCCGTGATGGTCCACATCTTGTTGTATTTGTCCATGACCAGCGAAGTAGGTTGTATGCCGATGGTCAGTTCGTCCACGACCTTGTCCGTCTCCGTGTCGATTTTCAGGATGCGGTTCTGGTACGACCAGCAGTTCACATAGACGTACTTGCCGTATTGTACCATTTGTTCGGTGGAACCCGATTCCATGTCCATGTCTGGACATTCGATATAGCCGGTAATCTCGTATGTCTTGGGGTTGATGATGAAGATACGGTAGTCCCATATCTGCGTCACATAGGCTTTCTCATCCGACAGAAAATGGATATACCGGGGTGAGGTGAAACCTGTGATACGGCCCACTTCCTTGAAAGTATTGATGTCGATGGCGAAAATCACATGCGAGTTGTTCACCACGATCCAGCCTATACCGTCCCGGATAACCATAGACTGGGCCACATCGCCCAACTTGAACCCGTTGGCACGGTAAAACACTTCATTCTCCACTTCGCACGTGGCGGGATCGTAGTAGGAAAGCGTGGCATTGCTGTACTGGAAATTCCCCTCGTTGGTAATGAAAAGACCAGAGGCCGATACAGAGAAATCTTCCATCTCTCCGTAATCCCATTTCATGCAACTGCCGAAAACTGGCAGGCAGAAAAGAAAAAGGCAAATCCGTTGTATTGTTCTGCTCATTGTCATTCGGATAAAAAAGAGTACCCGAATCATTACGGGTACTCTGGTTAAGGTATAAGGTTTAATCCTGCTGCGTATATTGTTTGTCCTTCATATTTTGGAAGGTTGGGTTATACCCACATTTCGTCACGCTCCAACTTTCCCCCGTAATCATTCCGTTTTCTATAAACTTGCCGAAGAAAGTGTAGTCGGTAAATTTCGTCAAACCGTCAAAAACAACCCCATGCAAGGTCTCCAACTTCTCCATGGAAAGTGTTTCCTGAGAAAGAGAAGTCGCACTTTTTATCTGTAGCGTACCATCTATAGTCTGTAATTTATCACAAGTAATGCCTGTTGCTTTATTAACGAACAACCCTTCACCTCCTACGTGAAGCAATTCCGGAATATCCAGCGATTTACTTTGTAAAGATATTGCTAACGAACCCTCTCCCTCTTTATAATATACAGGAGAAGCTGAACAACAAACTTTGGATAGTAAGGGCAAGTTACAACTGGTAAAATTTCCAGATAAATAGAACTGTCCTCCCACTTCTTTCAAGACTGGCATTGTGATTGAAGCAAACATGGGTATTTGGATATATCCATATCCATCTATGATTTCCAAGTCGGGAAATTTGGCATTGCTTCGCATTTGGCCTGTCACATTTAGATTTCCATATACATGTTGAATTGTCGATATGGTATAATCGATATTGTTGGTGGTTGGCTTACAAGTGAAGTCTTTGATATTCTTGAACGTGATTTCAGGGAACTTATTATTCGTGAGACTGGTGATGACAAAATTTACATTTGACAAATCTTCGGCTGTTTCAATTTTGGAGAGCTGCACCTTGTTTATAATTTCAATCTGGGGCGCTGTTTCTCCGAAGGTTTCAAATCGGGCGTTCGGCAACAGCAGTGTTCCGCTCACATCTTCAAGATAATCCAGCGTGATGCTTCCAAGTGTGGTGATCTTGCTCCAGTCGGGAAGTTGTTTGAGTGCCGTGAAATTCTTTATCTTTATCTGTCCCTTTATCGTTGTCAGTTTGTCCATTCCACCGAAAGCCTGAAGCACGTCATTTCGTTGGGGAACAAAACTACCGGTAGGAGGAGCTTCCATATTGGCTTCCATAATAATACTTCCGTTTACTGTTTCGATTTCCGGAAGGTTGATGGTTTCCAACATCACGGGGACGGTATGGAAATCAAGGCCACCGGTCTCTTTCAGCTTAAGGAAGCTCATGGAAGTCAGCTTGGCAAGATTGTTTACGGACAAGACCCCTCCGACACTTGTCAGTTCCGGTATTTCCAAAGACGCAATCGAACCGGCTGCTGTGTTCTCTTCATTGAGTCCTTGAAGATTCAGATCCTGACCTACAGTAGTCAGAACCGGAAACTCAAAACTCTGTAACGACGACGCATTGAACATCACGCTTCCTTCAATAGTTGCCAGTTTCTCGAATAGGACATACGTCACTTGGTCGTTATATACCGATATGTCTCCGGAGAGCGTTTCCAATGCTTTCATGGAAATCATGTGAAGTTCCGTAGCTTTCGAGGCGACATCGGTCGAACCTACCTGTAAACCTCCGGCAGAAACGATATTATCCAACCCTGTCAAGTCTGCACCGTTGTAACTGTTACGAATGACAATGTTGCCAGTAACCTCTTTCAAAGATGCCAATGCAGATATGTCAGTGATTTTTTCTGCCTCTTCCGCATCAGAGCCGATAATCAGGTTCCCTTTGACAACGGTTGTTTTGGTTGCGGCAAAAGAAGCTACCTCCTCGGTGGTCTTCAACTCCACATCTCCGTCAGATTCTATCTCGCTTTTCACGACCTTATAGGTATATTCGCGGGCATCTCCGTTATAGGATGTCACCCGGAAGGTTCGTTCGTTATCCCAGTCCGTTACCGTTTCAGGATCAGGTATGATTGTTGCAGAAGTTGTGTACTTGAATTCCACTTCGGCGTTGTTCAGCGATACCGTATAGGGAACGGTTATTGTTACTGTATTGTCCGTAATGTCGGCCGTGTACGATTTCCCGTCCACGGTCATCACGACCGATGTGATGAAATTTTCATCTGCATCTTCAGGTATAATTTCATCGTTTTTGTCACACGCTCCCAAAAAGAACAAGGATAGGAGCATGGGAAGAAAATAAATTTTCATACTTGTAATTTTTATTATTTGGTTAGATCCTCAAAAGAAAATACCTCCGTAGAAACTTCGCCCAGCCAGCCGCTTTTGGCCAGAACACCGCATTGTATTTTGATAAAGTCAATATATTGCAGATTGGCTTCCGTTCCATCGGCATGGATGGCATTGGAAATTTTGAAACCGTTCCTTTGTCCGCTTCCATCCACCGTACTGCCGCCTTCTATCTGGTCGTTTCCGAAATTATCCACGTACCCCCAGTCATAACTCTGATTATCCCAATAACCGGTTTGAGAATCTTGGGTGTTGCGGGCGGCCAGACAAGTGCCTGTCAGGGTATAACTGTTTTCCGAAATCCAAGCCGGATAATAATAGTCTTGTGTATGATAAGCGGACAGATAGTCTACCCAGCCGTTTCTACCGTCGGAACTGATCCATTGGACATCCATTTTTTTGCCTTCCGGACGGTAATAGGTCACTTCAAAATTCTGTATTGTTTCTTCCTTGCCTGCTTCAGATCCTTTCAGTTCGTACCACTCGTCATCCGGCAATCCGTTTCCGTTTATATCTTGCATGACCCATACGATACCCGGTTCGGAACTGCCGTCAAAGGCGTTCCCCTGAACACAGAAATCATATTGGTTACCCGAATTGGGAATACTGTGGTCGAAGCCGACGATGATATAACCCCCGAAAGAACCTAAAGAGACGTGCAGTTTGTCTTTCAAACGCTGTGTTGCCCATGCGACAGCCGCTTCAGGGGATGTTTCGTTGCCGGTCATACCGCCTATCGTGCTCGTCTCGTTGATAAATTGGCCGGGAGCTGGGGTATATTCATAGACTTTATTCCAGAGCTTGGAACTTCCCGAAGCCCGGAAGCCGTCTTGTTCCTTTTTGTCCACACAAACGACTTTTACGGTGGCAGTGACAGCCGTTTTCCCTTTGTCGATATTCCTGCTTATTTTTTCCGTCGGTGTGTCTTCCGACACAGTACAGGAGACGGTGTATTCTCCGGGTGCGGACGGCGTGAACTTGAACATGCGTTCCACTTCTCCTTCCATGACCTGACTGTCCACACTCCACTCAAAACGGGGATTGTCGAAATACTCCAACAACGGACGCAGGAAAACAGGACGGTCGGCAAAAGTGTACCTGTCCGTGGATGTTTGCAGGTAAGACGGGGTCGGGAATTTGACAACGTAGGGCATCGTTTCCACGACCTCTACGCTTACGTCTTTCGTTGTTGTCCCATCTATATTGGAAGCGTTGATTGTCACCGTATAAACACCGAGTTCTTTTTCATTGAAAGTATAAGTATTCTCGGTGGAAACGATTTTTCCTTCCCGTACCCATTCGATTTTGAACCCTTCGACATCCGAATGCTGAATATCGGGAGTAAATGTGTAATCGGTATTCCGGACGACTTTTAGCCCCTGCGAAGGTAGTGCCAGTGAGATGACCGGAGGGGTGAGTTCTTTCACTTCTACTTTCAGTTCCTCTTCGGCATAGCCTTCCGCATTGTCTACTCTTAGTTTGACATAAAAATCCCCGCATTCATTCCATGTACGTTGAAGAGACGGACCCGAAGAAACCAGCGTACCGTCTATCGTCCAAGCAAAAAGAGCATCTTCAACATTCTGGTATGTCGGGGCGATAGTCAATTCGTGATCGACCTTGACCGTGTAAATACCGGTCTCGCTGTCAAGTTCTATTATAGGTTGTCCTCCTACTTCTTCGGTAATGACTTCATCCTTGTTGCAGGAGGTGAACAGCATACAGGCAGAAATAATAAAATAGTGAAAACGATGCATGATGTGTGGATTTTAGAAAAATAACAGGGATACCCCCGACAGAAGGGATATCCTTGTATTCTTTTTATTGTATGGTGATATCATCAATACAGATATAAGCCGGAGTATTCAAACCGTATGCTCCCGAATCCGAACCCTCGAAGTTGAATTTCACACTTTGCACCCCTTCGGCATTGATTTCCCAATAATCCCATGTCGTGATAGGATCAACCTGTTGTTGGCCGTTACGATAATCGGCTAAAAGACGTTTGTAAGTGCGGATCAGACCGCCATTCGCATCATAACATTCCAGATTCACTTGGAAATACCCTTTCATCTCTTTCAGAGGAGTCGCTACCCCCGTAGAACCGAACTGATTACCATAAGTAATGACACCATAAGTGTATGAGGTGTTGCAGATCCACAGGCCGACCAATTTCCGGGGAACATTGAAATAAAATTCTGGTTTAGCCATCCATGCCTGATTGTAAGCATCCACATATCCGTAAACGACACCGAAATTGGAACCGCTGTGCCCGGCTTCCTTATTCTGTCCTTCCGCTTCCACCGCAGTGTTATAGACAGAACATTGGTTTAGATAAGAATACCACCAGTCTCCGGTATTTCCCGACTGATTGGAGCGGATGTTCCAGTTGGAAAGTGCGATGCCGCCGCTGGAATACTCTGTGCTTCCACCTACAGTATTAAACATTGAAAGGAAGAGATATTCTTCCGGAGTATTGTCGTAAATGGTGGTTACTTGAGGATACCCTTGGTACGAATAAAGATTTTCTCCGGCCGAGGTAGGTCCTGCTAACATGCCGGGATCGAAATCATCGAAAGTGATAGTTAAAGTACCGTCCGGATTTGTCACAGCACGGGTTTGCGAAGTTCCGGAATCAACCGGGTCCATCAAAAAGTCATCGTCCGAGCTACAGCCAGAGAACAAGGCGGTTGCGGTAAATAGACAGGCACCTGCCAGAAAGCGTAATTTTCTTTTCATAGGTCACTCATTTTAATGTAAAACATATTATTAACAAACACAAAAAATTCCCGTTCGTGCGGACTTACACGAACGGGAATATGTCTGTCTTCAAATATTGAATGGCCGATGAGCTATTCCTTATTTGATTACGACCCGTATATCCCGCAGGTGTAAATCTCATTCCGGTCATGGCAGGTCTTCTGACTCGTCCCGGTCATCGTGCCTTCCCGGTATTACACCAGTGGCAAAAGTTCGATGTCCGTTTTTGTGGACTCACAGCAGCGGGTACTGTCCCGGATTTTCACCGGGTTCCCTTTTCATTCGGAAGGCGTAAACCTCCCGAAACCATTTCCCGACTGCAAAATTATCTATATTACATATCAATTCCAAATAATTCATAATATTTATAATAAAACACACAAAGCATGACAACCGTACTGTTTTAATTAGAGCATTCAAGTTTACGACAAACGAAGACGGTAATTATCATACACAATATCCATAAACCAACAAAACAGCTTGCCATTTTCCATAACAATGCGTTCTGGAATAGATAACTGTTAGCTGCAATTATGCAAGCAAAAAAAGCAGACAGAATAATGACTATTAATATCATGCACCAGAAATTAATCCTATAAATTTATGGAAAACAAGTAAGGGAATGGAAGTTCCGTTGCCGCATGGATGCAGGTGAAGGACCTTCTCTTTTAACGTTGGATACGCCAATGCACGCCAACGGAAGACTCTGATATTATCTGTTTGGAAAGGATATAGGATGTGCGTTACTTTGTCGCATATTCAGAATCTTAAAAAGAATTTTAGTATGGAACTGACAATTATTGAAACAAGCGCGTATTAGGAGTTGAGAAAGCTGGTCAGCACGCTGGTCGTACAGATGGGCGACTTCCAGAAAAAGATTGCCCCGCCTGCGCCGGACAAGTGAATGGATGCGCAGGACGTATGTGATGGACTTATGCCCAAACACTTTCTGAAGAGTTTCCAGCAGCATCCCCTTGAGTATGGCCAGAACGGCAAATGCGTGGCGTCCGATGTGCGGGGTGACCTCGCCCCGGAGTTGCATTTCCTGCCTATGATTCCAAGACTGAGCCGCATGGCATTGTATTCACCTACCGGAAAGACACATTCGGGGAGTCTTTCTTTTCATCCGTACCCCTATATTTTTCAATCAGTTCGATAGCAATGGGCAATAATTTTACGACATACGCCACTCCCGTTTTTATACGGTTGCCCATCAGCCATGTACCGCCGTCGGAGTCGGTATGGATATTATCGTATGTTATGGCTTTCAAGTCCACATAGGAAAGACCGGTGAAGCACATGAACAGGAACATGTCGCGCATGGCACGCTGGCGTTTGTATCTCGGTTCTATATGGATTATCCTTTGCAGTTCCTCTTCGGAAAGGAAAGAACGCCTCTTGTATTCGGGCATACACTCGAATGATGCGAACGGATGAACCCGTATCCAGCCTTTTTCCTGCGCGATATACATCAGCCACTTCAAGGTATTGACACGCCCGAAGACAGTGGAGTTTGCCAAAGCGCATGTACCGAGCATCCAGTTGTAGTAATCCTCGATGAATGATTTCTCAAGTTCTTCGATGACAATATCCTCTGCATTCTTCTTGCTTTTCATGAAAAGCAGGAGACTCTTGTAATCGGCAACCAGACCGCAGTAGGTGCTTTCGGCTTTCTCTATGCCGATTTTCTTTTTATACGGTTCCAGCTGTTCCCTGAAAAGGTTCATAAGGGTGTGGCATTCCTCTGAGAAGCCGACATAGCGGTTATAGACTTTCTTGGCTGTAACAAAACTGTCGTGGTCGCAGATGTACTGGTAGTGCCTGGTGATTTGCGCCTTGATATTGTCAAGCTCCTGATTGAGTGTACGGGCCTCCTCGGACTTGCCTTTGGCCCGGTTGGTTTTGACGTCCCACAAAGCGAGGGACACTTCTTTCTTACAACTGAAACCGGCTTGGGTTCCATTGATGGTGATACGGCCCATAATCGGTGTCTTTCCGTTTTTTACAGACTGTTTATTCTCAAAACACTTAGCTATACATGGTCTGCGATAAGCTAAGAGAGATTCCCCTTACACAAAAGCATGGCATCTCCTTGTCGTATCTCGCCTTTATACTTTTATGTATAGTAGTCTACCGGATCGAATGAACAAGACCTATCCCATACATAAACCAATTTAGACTGCTATGTTATTTTTGAGGAAGAAGATGGAATGAGACCAGATACCCTCTTTAAGGCTGACTGTAAGTCGATTAAATGTAGAAAAAGATTGCTTTTGTCACAAGTAAAGTGTATATTTGCATTGAAAGAATCGTTCTTTGACAGAGGCAAAAGAAAACAGAATATTGTAATTCGCTCGTTTCTAAATCGTTACCTGATATTAATTAAACAGAAATAACTGTTTAATTTTCAATTAGATAGAGATTGTATGATGTTTCGCCGTATAGGAAGATACCTTCTTGCCCAGCTTGCAAAGGCGCGAAAGCTGCCCCAAACGCAAATTGAGCTGACGCAAAGCATGCTGGTAGTTGCGATATGCAGCCTTACCGGAAAGAGCGCCATCGAGAATATCCAGCAAGTAGGGAGAAGACGGGTCTTTGCTTGCATAAAGCTGGAGTAGCTTCATGGCTACCGGGTCTACAGCAATCAAAAGTGGCATGCCAGTCTTATGACGGCGGACAGTGAGATAGCCATTTTGCAAATCGACCTTGCGGAGGTTGGCCAAGTCGACAAAGGGGATGCCATGAAAACGGAGCATCAACTCCAGACAAGCACGCGCCCAGTTGAGGTCGCGGGAAGAGCTGCGGGAAGTTTTCAACTCATCCTGATCCGTAGCCTTAGCCGCGCTCTTAGCTTTAGCTTTATACTCATCCGTAACCACACCCGCGTCTTTATTCACACCCTTCAACAGCACCAAGCGGATTTCCTCTTTCTTCAAAGCCCGCTGATGATTGGCATACCGCCCCGTAAACACGTTGTTGAACTGACGGGG
>ERZ506922.548-NODE-548-length-17070-cov-3.531590_pt1 | contig 17070 bp, 11 predicted proteins | sample MGYA00513974_ERZ506922 | MGnify/ENA metagenome assembly ERZ506922 | reverse complement strand
CTGGAGTTCAGACGTGTGCTCTTCCGATCTAGATGAGGCTTTTGATATGTGGCGACAAGGTCATTACAAGGATGATTATGGACAGTATTTTGATAAGTTATGGAAAGAAGATCTGTATAGCATGGTTGCACGTGATAGAAATCACCCTTGTGTCATTATGTGGAGTATTGGTAATGAAATCAAAAACAAAGAAACTACTGAAGTAGTAGAGGTATGCAGGGAATTGACAGGTTTTGTGAAGGCACTTGATACAACTCGTCCTGTTACGGCGGGAGTCAACTCTATTGTTGATGCAACGGATGATTTTCTGCTCCCCTTGGATGTTTGTGGTTATAATTACTGTTTAAATCGTTATGAATTGGATGCCAAACGTCACCCGGACCGAATTATCTATGCCTCGGAATCCTACGCATCCCAGGCTTATGATTATTGGAAAGGGGTAGAAAATCATTCATGGGTGATCGGTGATTTTATCTGGACTGCTTTTGATTATATTGGTGAGGCAAGTATCGGCTGGTGTGGGTATCCGCTTGATAAACGTATTTTCCCTTGGAATCATGCTAATTGCGGCGATTTGAATCTTTCGGGCGAACGTCGTCCCCAATCCTATTTGCGCGAAACGTTATGGAGTGAGGCACCGGTATCCCATATTGTTGTGACGCCTCCTGTTCCCTCTTTCCCTTTGAATCCGGATAAGGCGGAGTGGAGTGTATGGGATTTTCCGGACGTTGTGGATCATTGGAATTTTCCGGGATATGAAGGAAAAAAGATGACAGTATCTGTATACTCCAATTGTGAACAGATTGAATTGTTCTTGAATGGAGAATCTTTAGGCAAACAAGAAAATACTGTCGATAAGAAAAATACGCTTGTTTGGGAAGTACCTTATGTTCATGGAATATTGAAAGCCGTGAGTTATAATAAAGGCAATGAGGTGGGCACTGCAGCATTGGAAAGTGCCGGTAAGGTTGAAAAAATCAGATTATCTGCAGACAGAACGGAAATCGTAGCTGATGGTAATGATCTAAGCTATATTACATTAGAATTGGTAGATAGTAAAGGCATTAGGAATCAGTTGGCTGAAGAATTGGTGGAATTTTTTATAGAAGGGGATGCTACGATTGAGGGAGTAGGTAATGCCAATCCTATGAGTGTAGAAGGTTTCGTTGCTAGTAGTCGGAAGACGTGGCGTGGAAGCAACCTGTTGGTGGTGCGTTCTGGTAAAACGTCTGGTAAAGTTATTGTAACAGCAAAAGTACAAGGACTTCCAGTGGCTAATATTATTATAAATCAGAGGAGTAAATAAAGACATCTACAATAGAAAAGTGGATATTGGCGGATAATGAAGAGTATCCCTAGATTCTATCAAAATCGGATAAAATTTACCTTTTATCTATCTTCTCTTTGTTATATATAAGGAGTAGGTCTAACGAAAATAGGAGATAATATGAAGTTGAAAGCATTAGTAAAACGATATGTATTTGTCATTGTAAACTCGTTGATTGTTACAGCATGCAGTCAGAGTATGGATTGTTCCGTACGAAAGATTAAGTTTGATCAGGGCTGGAAATTCCATCTCGGTCAAATAAAAGATGCAGCAAAAGAGTCTTGTGATGATTCGGAATGGCGAGTGTTAAATCTACCACATGACTGGAGCGCAGAACCTCTTCCCGATTCAGAAGGTTTATCAGTAGGACCCTTTTCTAAGGAAAGTATTGGAGGTTTTGCTACCGGACAAACCGTAGGTGGTGAAGGGTGGTATAGAAAATCATTTATTATTGACCGTAAAGATGCTCACAAGCTTCATTCCCTTTATTTTGAGGGAGTTTATGCGCAGTCCGAAGTGTGGGTGAATGGACAGAAAGTGAAATTCAATGCGTATGGATATTCATCCTTTAAATGTGATATCACTTCGTATTGCCATCCGGCAGGTGAAGTGAACACTATTGCTGTAAAGGTAACGAATGAGGGGAAAAATTCTCGTTGGTATGCCGGTTCAGGCATTTACCGGCATGTATGGTTAATTAAGACCGATCCTGTTCATTTGGATGAATGGGGAGTTGCTGTGCGTACTGTGAAAGTAACAGATGATGAGGCAATATTGGCAATAGAGGTAGATGTGCTGAATGAGAAAACTGAAAGTGCGGAAGCAAATATGGTGATTACTATTATTTCTCCTGATGGTGAGGAAGTAGGTGTGGAAGAGCAATCTGTGAATGTTGATGCAGCTGGTAAACAGACGATTGCTTTTTCTTTGCCGGTGAAACAGGCAAAGTTATGGTCGGTTGATACTCCGCATTTGTATAAAGCGAAGATTTTGCTTAGTTCCGGGCATGAGGTGTTGGATCAAATATCTATTCCTTTTGGTATCCGTACCATTTCTTTCAGTGCGAAAGAAGGATTTAAGTTGAATGATTTGTCTCTGAAACTGAAAGGTGGCTGTGTACATCATGATAATGGTTTGTTGGGAGCTGCTTCGTTGGATAGGGCGGAGATGCGTAAAATAGAATTGTTGAAGGCAAATGGATATAATGCAGTCAGATGTGCTCACAATCCTCCGGCAGAAGCTTTTCTCAGAGCTTGTGATGAGCAGGGTATGTTGGTAATTGATGAGGCTTTTGATCATTGGCAAAAAGAAAAGAATCCTCAGGACTATCATCGTTTCTTTGATGAATGGAACGAAAAAGATATTTCGGCAATGGTGTTAAGAGATCGGAATCATCCGTCTGTCATCATGTGGAGTATCGGAAATGAAATTCAGGAACGTTCGGATGATGCCGGTGTGGAGATTGCTGAAAGATTGAGGAATATAGTGAAGAAGTTGGATCCTTCGCGTCCGGTAACTGCTGCTATCAACGATTATTGGGATAATCCGCAACTGAAGTGGAAGGAAGATGCTGTAAAAGCCATGCAGCATCTGGATGTGGCAGGATACAACTATATGTGGTACGAATATGAGAATGATCATCAGCAAGATCCTTCACGTATTATATATGGTAGTGAGACTGTTGCTCAGGAAGCTGCTGTAAACTGGAATCTGGTGGAAAAGCATCCATATATCATTGGTGATTTTGTATGGACTGCCCTTGATTATTTAGGTGAATCGGGAATAGGTCATACACTGGAACTGAGTAAAGGCGAGAAAAATCCTCAGTTTATGGGGTGGCCCTGGTATAACGCATGGTGTGGAGATATTGATATCTGTGGAGAAAAGAAGCCACAATCTTATTACCGCGATATTGTTTGGAAGGAAAGGGAAATAACAATGGCGGTACAACCTTTGCCGGCTGCCGGGAAAACAGAAGATGTGAGCTATTGGGGGTGGAAGAACGAATCTCTTAGTTGGAATTGGAAAGGGCTGGAAGGCAAACCTGTAAAAGTGAATGTTTATAGTCGTGCGCCTAAGGTAAGACTCTATCTTAATAATGAATTGCTGGGTGAGCAAGAAGTTTCAAAGAAAGATTATACGGCTACGTTTATAGTCAACTATCAGCCGGGTGAATTGAAAGCAGTGGCTATCTATGACAACAGCGAATCTTCATGTGCTATTTTAAGAACCACAGGTGCTCCGGTACAGATACGTTTAATCGCTGATCGCAAAGTGATTAAAGCGGATAGGGATGATCTGGCTTATGTCACTGTTGAATTGATTGATAAAGAGGGTAAGGTAGTACCTGATGCTGATATGAAAGTGACTTTGAGTGCTGTGGGAAATGGTATTATCAGGGGATCTGGGAATGCATGTCCTACAGATATGGAAAGTTTCCGTTCCTTATCACCTAAAACTTTTAAAGGTAAAGCAATGGCTATATTGCAACCGGATGGAAATGCAGGTGAGATAATCTTGAATGTTTCAGCAGAGGGGATGAAAGGGGCATCGGTTACAATTAAGACGGTGGATCGGATGTCGGCTAAGCAACAGGGAAAAGATATCGTAACTCCCGGCAGTATTTGGAAAGATACGGATGGAAATCCGATAAATGCACATGGGGGAGGTATTCTCTACCATGAAGGTACTTATTATTGGTATGGTGAATTTAAAGGTGATTCTACCTATCGCCTGGACTGGGTTAAAACCTGGGAGTGCTGGCGGGCTGAAGCTGGAGGGGTGGCTTGCTATTCATCCAAGAATCTGACAGACTGGAAATTTGAGGGTAAGGTTCTGCCTACGGTAGATGATGATCCGACTTCTGATCTTCACCCTTCGCAAGTGATAGAGCGCCCGAAGGTCATCTATAATGAGAAAACCGGTAAGTTTGTAATGTGGATGCATATTGAAAGTCCTGATTATGAAAAGGCACATGCTGGGGTAGCAATCAGTGACTCACCGACAGGAACCTTCACTTATTTGGGGTCTTTTAAACCGAATGGAGCAGATAGTCGTGATCAGACTATCTTCAAGGATGATGATGGAAAGGCTTATCATATTTGCTCCTCAGAATGGAACAGTACTTTGTATATCAGTTTGCTGACTGATGATTATACAAAACCTTCAGGAACTTATGTCCGGAGATTTATTGGACAATCTCGGGAAGCTCCTGCAGTCTTTAAACGAAACGGTCATTATTATATGCTCTCATCCGGTTGCACCGGTTGGGACCCGAATAAAGCCAAATGGGCCGTATCTGATTCAATGTTGGGAGTTTGGGAACTGAAAGATAACCCCTGTTTGGGGCGTGATGCCGATAAGACATTTTATGCCCAAAGTACTTATGTACTTCCCATTGAAGGGATGCAGGATCAATTTATTGCTATGTTTGACAGGTGGAATAAAACGGATTTAATAAATTCACGATATGTTTGGTTACCGGTTGAGTTCGATGGAGACAGACCACTTATTCGCTGGGCGGATCAGTGGAGTACTCAGACAATGGAAGCGGTTTATTAACCTAATGATAGAATACAAATGAAAAAAATATCCTTTTTATTTATCGGTTTTTGCTTGTTTACGAATTTATCAGCACAGAAAGTTTATAGACTGGATGCTTCGAACGTCATGGAGACACCTTTGTACGGTCATCTGAAAATGGGAAATCCGGGGCCTAAGGAGAGAGCAATAGAAGTTAATAGCCTATATATGACCGTGGGCGGGAAGCCAATTCTACCCGTTATGGGAGAATTGCATTTTTCACGTATCCGTAAGGATTTGTGGGAAGATCGTATCTTGAAAATGAAAGCTTGCGGTATCAATATTATCTCGACTTATTTGTTTTGGAATCATCACGAAGAGATAGAAGGTCAGTTTGAATGGGAGAATGAGAAGGATTTGCGCAGCTTTATTAAGTTATGCCAGAAACATGGGCTGTTTGTAGTTCCGAGACTGGGTCCCTGGTCGCATGGAGAAGCTCGTAATGGTGGGACACCTGATTGGATTTTACAGAAAAAATATCTGAAAGACCGCTCAAATGATGTGGTTTATCAGAATTATGTCAAACGCTATTTTGCTCAAATAGCTAACCGGTTGAAAGGGCTTTACTATAAAGATGGTGGGAATATCATAGGCATCCAGTTGGAAAATGAATATTGGTATGGCAAGGAGGGTGAACCACATATCCAATGGTTGAAAGATACGGCTTTGGAAAATGGTATTGATGTTCCGATGTATACGGTTACTGGATGGGGAGATGGTTCTGTTCCTCCTTTTGAAGTGATCCCTTTATGGGGAGGATATGCAGATGCTCCATGGGTGGAACATGTGGGAAAAGAATACCAGCCGGGAAACTTCTTGTTTGACTCGTTTCGTGATAATGAGAATATAGGTAATGATCAAATAAAGCGGCAAGATGTGTATATGACATATGAAAAATACCCTTTCTTTACTTGTGAAATGGGAGTGGGTGTGCAAAATACCTATCACAGGCGACTCAGCATCGATCCTTTAGACGGGTTGGGCATGATGATAGCCAAACTTGGTTCAGGGTCTAATCTGCTGGGATATTATATTTTTGCCGGTGCCACTCAGTTTACGGGTAAACTATGGTCTACTGAGGAAGAACAATTGAAAACAGGGTATTGGAGTCGGCTACCGGTGAAGTCTTATGATTTTCAGGCTGCTATCCGTGAGTCAGGAGAAATAGCGGAATCTTATAAGAAGGTGAAAAAACTGCATTACTTTGTCAATGAGTTTGAGAAAGACCTAGCTCCCATGATGCCTGTTATCCCGAAATGGGAAGAAGATGGGTTACAGGTGTCTGTACGCTCTAATAATGAAACCGGCTATATGTTTGGAATCAATTATTCCCGTTATCATCCGAAGAAGGCACAGAAGAGTGTGAAGTTTGAGGTGAAACTGAAAGATAAAATGCTTCGTTTTCCTCAGAAAGGTGTTGAAATGCAGGATAGTACGGTCTTTATCTGGCCCTTGAATGTGGAACTTGATGCTATGCGCTTGAATTATGCTACGGCACAATTAATGGGAAGCGTTGATAATTGTTATCTGTTTTTCCAGAACAGGCAAATTCCCGTGGAGCTATCTTTTGATAAATCGACTGTGAAAGGAGTGAAGGCAAGTCGGGCTAAGATACAGGAGGAAAGTGATAGTTGGATTGTTAACGGACTGAATCCGGGAAAAGATTGTGTACTTGAGGTACAATTGCAGAATGGAGAAGAAAAGTATGTTGTTATTCTGACAGAAAAAGAGGCTGATAACTGCTGGTTATTGGAACAAGATGGAAAGAAGGTATGCTATATTTCTGATGCGGATTTATACAGTTCACTTGGAGATGTTTATATTTTCTCTACTGATAGGAAGGCTGCTTATTATAAGTTGAAGACGGGTATGAATCCGCGATTTGAACAGAAAGCGGTTATTTTCAATCAGCCGCAAATGGATATTCGTATTCAGCCTAAGGGTATCCTGGAAGAGGCAAAATGGTTGGAAACAGCAAACTTTCATGGGATTGAACCTTATCAGCAGCGTTATCGTCGTTTCTTCTTTAAGGAATTCAACCTAGATAATCCTTCGACGATCAAGAAAGTCACTTTGTTTATGTATCCGGAGTCAAAATGTATACTCAATCTGAATGATACTTGGGTAAATCAGGAAATAAAACCAAACCAGTTAAATGAAATAGACCTTACAGGATATGCCAGGAAAGGTGTTAATCTGTTGTTTGCAAGTTTCCCATTTGTTGAGGGGAAGAAGCTATTTGCTGCACGTGTTATTGTGGAATACTATAATTATGACAGGATTGAATTTAGTACCGACTCTTCCTGGCTGTCGACGGACTATTACTCCAATCCTTCACTTACACGGGAATTTCCGCAACCGATGATGCCGATGGTGGTGGATAAACCGGGATATGCCGACGGTATTGCTTATAATACATTCAAAGAGTGGAGGCTACAAGTGCCGATAGATGCATTGGAGAATTTGAATAACATCTATATGCGTATCAATTATTCCGGTGATAAGGCGGAAATCTATAACGGATATATGCTTTCGGATGATGATTATAACAGTCATGCCACCTGGACGGTAGGTTTAAACCGACAGGAACATTCTGTAGAGGGGAAAGAGTTAACGCTTGTGATTTATAAATTGGATAAAGACGAGAAAATATTTTTTGACTTACCGGCAAACGGGACTGATGAGCAAGCTGATGTGAAAAAGGTTAAATTTGATTTTGAATGTTTACAAAAGATAGACTGATAAAATGAAACGACTCAATATTATCTTGTTTCTCCTGGCTTTGGCTGTTTTAACAGTTAAGGCAAAGAAATTGAAGGTTGCCGATATTTTCGGCGATAATATGGTGCTACAGCAAAAGACGGTCACGCCGATATGGGGTTGGGCAGATGCCGGGACGACAGTCACAGTGACTTCATCATGGAACGACAAGAGTTATTCCGCCAAAGCAGGGAGAGATGGTACGTGGAGAATTATGCTTCATACACCGGAAGCAGGAGGTCCCTATGTATTAACCATAACGGGAGACAATGCTTTGATTTTCAGTGATATATATGTAGGAGAAGTTTGGCTAGCAAGTGGGCAATCAAATATGGCTATGCAGCTGAAAGAATGTTATGAATCTACCAAAGCTATCCTGACTTCCCAAAAAAGCAATATTCGTTTTATAAATGTGCCTCCACTTGGCAGTTATAAACCACTTACGGATATAAAAGCGGATTGGGTGGTGGCTGCCCCGGAAAATGTAGGAGATTGTAGTGCGGTTGCATGGTATTTTGCTCATTTTATTCAGGAGAATCTTGGGGTTCCTGTTGGTATTATTAATGCCAGCTTTGGTGGTTCCGTTGTTGAAACCTGGATGAGCCGTGAAACTTGTCAGACACTGGGTGATATTTCAGTTCCGGAAGTGAGTGATGCTACTACAGAGTGGGAGGCCAATATACCTACTACCATGTATAATGGAATGTTGAACCCCATTGTCGGTTATGGCATACAGGGTTGTCATGGGCTATTATTAAAGACTGATACGTCCATGTATCTCCCCAAAAACGGAAACCAACAGTTTTTTTCGGATAATCCGCCAAATTTGTAGAGCCCAATAAATGTGCACCTCTTTCTAAACGAAGAGTTACATTACTCTTCAAGAAAAGAGTGCCTGTTACAAACTCACCTTGCGGAATAATCACCTTTCCACCTTTTTCCGCACATAAATCTATAACACGCTGGATTGCTCTCGTATTAACAGTTTTTCCATCTCCCCTCGCTCCGAAGTCAGACACCGAATAATCCATTGCAGAAACATTTACTGCAAACAGTCCCAAAACCAACAAACATTTAATAAATTTCATAAGCAGCTATTTTTTCTTCTAAAAAGCGAGCGGTTTGTAAATAAGCCTCATCAATATCGGCAACATGGCTTTCATCACCACCCACATCAATTGAAAGTTCTCCGGAAAAACCTATTTGTTTCAAAGTCCCGAAAAACAAATCCCAATCTATCGTTCCATTGCCTGCGGCCTGATGCTCTATGCGTTGTCCATAACTATCAGAGATATGTATATAGTCCAAATCCTTTCCCAGTTTAAGCAAACCTAAAGACAGATTTTCATGCATATAATACAGATTCGATGTATCAAAATTGAACTTTAGATTTTCCCATCCCAATTCTTCTTTCAGCAACAGATAACCATTCGTTGTATCCGTCAAAGAGCCCACACAGGGATGCATATAATAGTTCAACCCATAATCTGCCGCAAATTTGCAAGCTGTATCCATCCGAGACAGCAAATTGTCCCAATATACTTTCCACGACAGTCTTTGCGGCAAACGCACATTACGAAGTACGTCCGGTGAATAATGCCGGTGAATAGGCATATCTGCCGGAAATTCATAAGGAACAAGAGGGCCGTTATCCAATACCCCTCTGGCTCCAAAATAAGCTCCGAGTTCACAGCCTGTTTTAAATAAATCCAAACTCTTTTGTGCAATTTCTCCCTGTGGGGAAGCTATCCCCGGAAGTACGGTACAAAACACAGGTAACGCCACCCCCCGGTCTTCCAATGCCTGTTTTATCTCTTTCCGATGTTTGTAAACTGTCTTCAGATGTGCTTCCCCTATCCCTTCCAGTTCGATAGATTGAAAACCAAGATCGGCCATTTCATGTACATACGTAACCATATGTTCTGCATCAGGCGGATAGCCATATCTTGTAATACTATAAAGAAATGCACAAGTTATGTGTCTGTCAAAAACGTTTCTCATGTTTATGCTATATTTTAATAATTAATAATTCCCAGAATAGCTACAATGGCAACAATGAGTGCAAACAACAAAGTTATGCCATACAGAACATTGTCTTTTATTGTAGCCCTATGTTTTCCCATTAAAAGTTTCTTATTCAACAAAATAATCATCAATGCAATGACAAGGGGAGTAGATATAATCGCCAAAGATTGAGAGAAGATCATCACAAAAACCGGACTACCGCCAAAAACCGGCACCACAAGCCCACATAAAGTAGTTGCTAATGCCATAACCCTGGCCCAACGCTTAGTCAAATCTCTATCTATACCTAAGAAATCGCTGATGAGCCATGGTCCTAATACTATAATAGGAAATAAAGAGGAAACACCTGCGCACACAATTCCTGCCACAAACATAGACACAGCCAGTTGTCCGGCCAATGGTTCCATCAGTTTCACCATATCTATTGCATTATCCACAGTAAGCCCCTTCGTGAACATTGTTCCGGCAGCACACGCCATTACAGCAAAGCTCAACAGAAACATTATACTCACTGACACAGCAGCATCACGTTTCTGTAATTTCATATCTTCTATATGCCAGCCTTTCTCACTAATCAAGATGGAACGAACCACATAAAGGACGCCCCCCATAGTAGTACCTACCATTCCTGCCACAATTAAAAAAGCATTCGGATGATTGGGAAGAGTAGGAACAAGTCCTTTCAATATACTGGCAGGTTCCGGCATTACAATAAACATGGTAGCAAGAAAACAAACTCCCATAACAAAAACAAACAGGCTAAGTATCTTCTCAAAAAGAGCTTGCTTTCCCTGCCAAAATATATAATATAATAGTATGCAGATAACACCTGCCACTACTATCATATTGAACCCTTCGCCATCATGAGTGATAGGACGAGACCACTCTTGGATTACTTGCGCCACTACCCCCATAACTCCCATACAGGATACAATTTCGCTTATTAATAAAGAAAATAAAATAAAGATGGTAACTCCTCTACCAAAGTTATTCTTAAAACTAAATAATGCAGTTTTTCCTGTAATTATAGTATAACGCGAAAAAGCGATTATTAAGACATACGTAAACAAGCAAGAAAGAGCCAATGCCCATGTCAGCGTCATTCCATAACTTGCCCCGGCAGAAGCCATCGTTGTAATACTACCTGTCCCGATATTATATCCTACGAGAAAGATACCCGGTGCAATAGTCGCCCAAAACAATGCTATCTTTTTAATTATATTTTTCATATTTACACAGCTCATTTTCTAATTCGTGTTATTGTGTATTTTAAAATTTCTCTTTCTTATCAGTACTGATTATTTCCACAAACAGAAACATATCTCCGCTTTTGCGATACAAATATCCTGCTTCTTTTGATATTAATAACACGTTACACACTGTTATAAAACACATTTTCAGCGTTACAAGAAAAAATATAGTGTTTTTATTCGTGTAATCGTGTAAAATGCCATTTTTCCATTTTATGTTTATTATTTATTCGTGCATTTATCAGTTCTATTATATCTTTTAGTATATTTGCAACTAAAATCAATAAAACAGAACGGAACTACGATGGGAGAAAAAGTAAAATATAGAATCAGCGACATCGCAGCAATTGCAGGCGTGTCATCAGGAACAGTAGATCGTATACTTCACAATAGAGGTGGCGTATCACCGGAAAGCCGCAAAAAAGTGGAAGACGTTTTACAACAAATTAATTATGTGTGTAAAATCCATTCAATAACTCCTAAAAACGAACGTCAAATACGTCTATTAGTTATATTCCCCCAACATGCCCCCGGAGAATATTGGGAACAAATAGAGACCGGCATCGAAAAAGCGTTAAGCCATTTTGCCAATACCAAACTGAAGATCCGTTACTTATACTACGATCAGTTTGATGTTTTCTCATGTCAAAAGGTGTTCAAAGAAGCACTTGCCCTAAGAAAAGACGCAGTAATCATAGGTCCGGCATTCTATGACGAGACTGTATTATTTGCCAACCAGCTTTATATGAAAGATATTCCATACGTGTTTGTAGACACTCCGGTAAACAATACAGAGCCATTGGCAACCTTTGCCCTCCATGCCTTTCAAGCAGGCAGGACACAGGCTAAGCTACTGACATCTATCATGGAGCCCAATAAGGAAATCGCTTTATTTCAGGCCAAACGAATAGGCGATGAAACATCTATCCAATCTGTTGTGTGCCAACATGGTTTTTTCTCTTATTTAAAAGAAAATTCGCTGAATATAAATATCGTATATGCACAATACAACCGTACCGATGCAAAACAAAATGAAGAAATGCTAACCGATTTTTTCCGTACCCACCCTAATATCGGAGGAGCTGTAGTATTCAATACTTGTGCATATATCATATCCGATTTCATGAAACGCAATAACATCAAAAACGTCAAACTGATAGGGTTTGATATAAATACCCGGAATGTTAATGCCCTGAAAGAAGGATATATCTCCCACCTGATAGCCGAGCGTCCGGAATATCAAGGATATATGGCCATCAAAGCCATCTTGGAATATTTAATCTACAATAAGAAACCCGAAGTCTACAATTATACACCCATAGATATTATAATAAACGAAACAGTAGATTTTTATACTACTACAAATTTTGCATTCGCATTATAAGAAAGATGTCATAAGGAGCGGATCCGCATACAGTTTCCGGTTGCGTTTAATCCAGCATACCAGTGTGCGAAAAGTGTTTGGAGGAAAGATATGAACCTTTCCTGAGAAAAGTTCATATCCCACTCACTTGCTGAGATTTACCTTAGGAAATTCGAAGACATATTATCCCAGCGGATTTTCTTCCTCTTCCCCATTTCCACCAGTACCGGGATTGGAACCTCCTCCTGAAACGACCTCCGAGTTATCCCACCCGGCTCTCGTCACGCTGGCACGTGTCAGCATCTCCTTGAATTGCTGGCCCGGAGTGAAAATTATCTTCCGGCGGTAAACCGTATCCGACTTCACATCTTCCTCCTTATCCTGACTTTTTGCATTAAGCCCCGGACGGAAACAGCCGAAATCTCCCAATTGCACCGAGAAGCCTTTATTGATATTCATATTCAGCGTATCTATCAGGCCGTCCAGCACCATTTTCACCACACCGCGCGGCGCCATACCTACTTTGGTGACCTCGTCGCATAAGTCTCCAAATTCCACCATGCCCAGTGTTTTCAATTGAGCCACATACTTTTCCGTTTTTGTCTTATCAAAACCGAACACTCTTTTTTTCACTTCATAATTTAAAGCCATAATCTTTGAATTTTTAATTGTTAATAATAATAATATGTATATCAAGAAGCTCTTATCTCATCCAAGAAATCAGGAAAATTTCACTGTGAGGCCTCAAGCTGTTATACTTTCTGTTTCTCTAAATCGATGTTGCAAAGTTAGGGTTAGAAGAAGGCGAAAGCAAGAAAATGGCATCTACAGCCAAAACGCATAAATCACTCAAAAACAACAGATTAAAAAAACCTTATCTCTACAAGTGCAGCTAAGCTCCAAAAGAAGAAAAAGTAAAGAAAGAGCATCACACCCTCGTAATCTCTACAAGTGATGCAGCTAAACAACTGATAATGAAAGGTGGCTTTGCAGAATGTCTCTACAAGCGATACCTCACAGGCATAAATTCCTAAAGTCGGAACAGCCTCCCTATTTACAACACGAAATATTTTTCTATTTCACCGAATTTACTTATATTCGCATTCTTAGCCCAATATCTCATTAATTACAAAAGTTATTTGTGCAGGGAGTAAATATAATATGAGAGCAAACAAAACTCGTGCAGGCTTATTAGTCTGTTTATGCTTCCTGCTTATTTTGGGAAGTTGTAAGGAAGAAGAAGATGCAGTTCTAAGCATTTCGATGTCGGAAATAACCTTCGGTTCAAAGAGCGAGGTTAAATCTGTCGAAGTCTATGCCAATACATCTTGGAGTGCCGAAATAACCCCCTCAGCTTCCTCATCCTGGATCAGTCTGAATGTTGTCTCCGGAAAATCAGGAACATCTGCGATACAGATTACTTTGACGGAAAACGATACGCCCGACGAACGTACCGCCGAGATCATTTTCCGCGGGAGTTCGACGTCACAGACTTTGAAAGTCACCCAAGAGAAAAACGAAATTTTAGAGCTTCCTTATGAAGAAATTGGTTTCTGGCAGATAGGAGGAATATTCCCGTTAGAAATTAAACGGAATATCGAATACTCAGTCGAAATAGAACCGGAGGCCAGGGAATGGATGAAACTGGTCGAACCGAAAGAATTGTCGTCAGATTTGATTTATATAAACATAGAAGAAAACTTCAGTGGGCTTCCCCGAATCGGCAGTGTTTATGTAAAAGGAAAAGATTCTTCTTTAGCCGATACGCTAAAGATCTACCAATATCCGTTAGAACTTAGCCTGTCGCGTAAGACCCTTGATTTTGGAATGTCTGCCGAGAGCAGGACGGTAATCGTGACGACGTCTCATCAGGATTACGACGACATCCCTTTACTGGAACTCAAGCTTCCCGAAGACGCAAAAGACTGGTGTACGGTCGAAGTCGACAACCAAGGCATACTTTCCGTATCAGTATCAGAGAACCAAACCGGTATTGACCGCGAGACAGAACTAACCGTTACCGCCTCGATTTTGGAAAGGACATTACACATCGCACAAAAAGCAGAAACAAAGGAATATTATCGGGACGGCGAATATATGCAGCTACAGGCAGCCACCAAAGGCAAAGGGATTAATATCGTTATTATGGGAGACGGATTCCTGCAAACCGACTTGGACAAGGGCGGGTATTATGAAACCCTGTCCCGTCAGGCCGAACATTATTTTTTCAATATTGAACCATACAAATCTTTCCGGGAATATTTTAACGTCTACATGATAGCTGCCGTTTCCGAAGAGGAAGGTGTAAGCGAAGAGATTCCCGGACGAAAAGTGAACAACAGATTTAGTTCGACTTTCGGTGAAGGGACAAGTATCCTGTGGGATGAAAAGATATGCAGGAATTATATGGACCTGATCCCAGGTTTAAATAAGGTGGTGGAGGTAACCGGCATCCTTATTCTGAATAGTCGCAAATATGCCGGAACTGCCATAATGTATTCCAATGGATTCTCTGTTGCAGCTTGTCCTATCAGCGGGAACATACCGACCTATGACTTTGAAGCACTTATCCATCACGAAGTCGGCGGACACGCTTTTGGCAGATTGGGTGACGAATACAGGTATTATGGTGTAATTCCGTCGAAAGATAAGGAAAGACTGAAATATTGGCAGTCGTACGGTTTCTACCCTAATCTGGATTTAACAAATGACCTGACCCAAATTCTATGGGCCGATTTTACTAAGATACCGAAATATGCCTATGTCGGTGCTTTTGAAGGAGGTTTTCTCTATAATTATGGTGTATGGCGGCCCGAATACTTGAGCTGCATGGAAAATAATATCCCGTATTTTAATGCTCCGAGCCGCTGGCGAATCGTGGAAAGGATTGCAAAACTGGCTGACGTACCGATAACGTTTGACGATTTCGTGCGTCAGGATCATGTTTCTCCTCCTACCGATGCGATGACGAGAGCTGCCCGGAGTAGGAAACACATTCCGCTGGGAGAACCTATTTTAATAATACAGGATTAGGGTTTGGAAAGCACCTTTGCATACACCACATTCCTTCCCGCTCCATAGCGCATCAGCACCCCTACCTCGATAAATCCGTTCAAATCGGTGACGGCTTGCTTCACGCTGCGACCTGCCAGCCGGGCATACTGGGCACGAGTTATGAAAGGATATTCTTTCAAGTACGCTTCAAGCAAGCGGAGACGTTCTTCCGGAGGTAAAGCCACAGCAGAGGCGGTTGCCGACTGCGGACTACGCTCCAAATGAATTTTTTCATTCAATTCATTATAAAACTCCTTACCTAAACGGAAGTTCAAGCCACGCAGAGTCACCGAGGCAGAGCGCAGCTCTTTCTTCTCCATCACTTCCCGCCGGCAGTTCAGGGAAGGGGTGAAGTAGCCAAGCTCACCCAGCTCCACCGTCCAACCGTTGGCAAGGCAGTCTCGAAGTTCATCCATGAAACCCGCCATGGCACCCTCCAACAGACTTCTACTAATCCCTGTGAAAAGATGAACACGATTGATAAATTCTTTCCGTTCAATGGTTCCCTTAGGAACGAGACGGGCATAAAGAGGTTGCTGCTCACCGGTCTGACGGACATCCGGTTTTTCAAAAAGGTCGTAATAGGCACTCATTGTATCTGAAATTTATCCCCGCCAACGCTATATCCGACAACTAAGCCCCCGACGGTTAAGGGAAAGGATGCCTAAAACTAATTCTTTCCAACACGAGGAAAATTATTTTCCATCGTGGAGAACTTTTCTTTCCGTCATGGTGGAAAGAAAAGTTCTCCACGACAGAAAGATTTAGCCTTAAGCAACAAAGGTACTAATCTTTTGCCGGAAAAGCGATAAGAATCGCATTATTTTAAAGAAAATCATCACAGCGCTTTCCAAAACTTCCGGAAGTCCCGATACTGCCCGTAACACACCAACCTGTCTCCCGCCCGTATCAGGTCATCATCCGGCAGTCCGTTTACAGAAACCGACAGGAAGCAAATAGGACAATCCAAGCGGTTCCACGCGGATAAAAAGAAAAAGCAATGCAAAAAAGGCAAAATAACAGCATATAAGCGGATAAAATGGCAAGGATAAAATTTCTTTTGGTATCTTTGTATTGATAAAATCAAGTATTGAATGGCATGAAGAAGTATTTCATTGGATTGCTGGCATCAGCTTTAGCGTGCAGCAGTTGCGGTACAAGCCAAATGGCATCAGGCGATCCCGGTGCCATATTTGCCGGAGCAGCCATCGGCGGAAATGTGGGCGGCGCCATCGGCGGCCTGATAGGTGACAGCAACGGTGGCTGGAGAGGCGGCTACCGCGGATCTGCCATCGGCACAATTATCGGAACCATTGCGGGAGCCGCCATTGGAAATGCCGTTTCCGCACCGAAGCAAGAGGAGTACGGTTACCGGATAGAAAGGACGGAACCCTATGAACCGCAGCCCGAAACCTATCCCGCCCCTTCGGTCTTCGACAACCTGAAGATACGCAACATACGCTTCATCGACGATAACCGCGACCACGTCATCACCTCCGGCGAAAGCAGTAAAGTGATTTTTGAAATCATGAATGAAGGCGACCGGACAGTCTATAATGTGGTCCCCGTAGTGACCGAAACTACGGGAATGAAGCGCATCTACATCTCCCCGTCCGTAATGGTGGAGCAGATTGCTCCCCACAACGGCGTGAAATACACTGCCAACATCAGTGCAGGCGAGCGGATAAAGACGGGAAACATCACCATAC
>ERZ506922.547-NODE-547-length-17078-cov-8.856488_pt1 | contig 17078 bp, 10 predicted proteins | sample MGYA00513974_ERZ506922 | MGnify/ENA metagenome assembly ERZ506922 | reverse complement strand
GCAGAAGAACTTGAACTATTTCGTGATCAAAGAAGAACATTCACAATTTGCCATGGCAGGTGACCACACCGCTTACTGGATTCCGGGAGATTATGACACACAGGAATATGACTATACCGTTTCCCGCCTGTCGGAAATCAGAGGATTGTTTTCAAAGGCTTATACGGAGAACTCCTCGCAAACCGCATTCAGCCCCACCGGTGTACAAACTGCCCTGATGATGAAAACAGACGACGGTCTGTACATCAATCTGCACGAAGCAGCTTTGATAGACTATGCCTGCATGCACCTCAACCTGGATGACAAGAACATGATTTTCGAATCATGGCTGACTCCGGACGCACAAGGTGACAAAGGATATATGCAGACTCCCTGCACTTCACCATGGCGTACCGTCATCGTTAGTGATGATGCCCGCAACATTCTTGCCTCACGCATTACGTTAAACCTGAACGAACCTTGCAAAATAGCAGACACTTCCTGGATCAAGCCTGTGAAATACATCGGCGTATGGTGGGATATGATTACGGGAAAAGGCTCATGGGCTTACACGGACGACTTATCCAGTGTAAAACTGGGTGAAACAGATTACAACAAAACAAAACCTAACGGCAAACACTCTGCCAACACTGCCAACGTAAAACGTTACATTGATTTTGCAGCAGAGCATGGATTCGACCAAGTATTGGTAGAAGGCTGGAATGAAGGTTGGGAAGACTGGTTCGGAAAAAGCAAAGATTATGTGTTTGATTTTGTAACTCCCTATCCCGACTTCAATGTGAAAGAACTTCAAAGCTACGCTGCAAGCAAAGGCGTAAAACTGATGATGCATCATGAAACTTCGGCTTCTGTACGTAACTATGAACGCCACATGGACCAGGCATACCAATTCATGGTAGACAACGGATATAATTCTGTAAAAAGTGGCTATGTAGGCAACATTATTCCACGTGGCGAACACCACTATGGACAATGGATGGATAACCACTATCTGTATGCGGTGAAAAAAGCAGCGGACTACAAAATCATGGTAAACGCCCACGAAGCTGTACGCCCTACCGGAATATGCCGCACCTATCCCAACCTGATCGGTAACGAATCGGCACGCGGAACTGAATATGAATCATTTGGCGGTAACAACGTAAACCATACTACCATCTTGCCTTTCACACGATTAATAGGTGGTCCGATGGACTACACTCCGGGTATCTTTGAAACCCACTGTAACAAAATGAATCCTACCAACAATTCACAGGTACGTTCTACTTTGGCACGCCAACTGGCCCTGTATGTAACAATGTACAGCCCATTACAAATGGCTGCCGACATACCTGAAAACTATGAACGCTTCATGGATGCCTTCCAATTCATAAAAGATGTAGCCATTGACTGGGATGAAACCAAATATCTGGAAGCCGAACCGGGAGACTATATTACCATTGCCCGCAAAGCTAAAGGAACCAACGACTGGTATATCGGCTGTACGGCAGACGAGAACGGTCATTCTTCAAAACTGATATTTGATTTCCTTGATCCGGACAAAAAATACATCGCAACTGTATATGCAGACGCAAAAGATGCCGACTGGAAAGATAATCCACAGGCATATACCATCCGTAAAGGCATTGTGACCAACAAAAGCAAACTGAACTTACACGCAGCAAGCGGTGGTGGTTATGCAATCAGCATTAAAGAGGTAAAAGATAAAGCAGAATTAAAAGGCATCAAGAGGTTATAGAAAGTGATCTTTTGACAAACAGTTAACATTAATCCTCATAAAATGTAGCCGAATGAGCCTTGAACAGTTCACATATAGTTATATTTTTAAGATAAGCCAACCAGTATATTATACTATGAATCAATTATATATGATTTGCACTAGCACTAAATCATTTATATTTTTATTCTTATCTCAAAAATCGCTTTATAAGACCGCTACATTTGTAACAAACAAAACAAAAAGTAAGTGAGGATGATGGTTAGCTAAAGCAGCCGCCAATCATTCTAAAAGGTAAAAACATACATTATAACAGAGATTGATTAGAAAATCAGGTTGTTTGGGAAAACAGTTTTCAATAGGTATTTTTTAACTGAGAATATAAACTTGAAATAATTATTTAACTTTAAATTTAAAGACATGAAAAGAAACTTGATGTTCAAGGTCCTACTAATGTTAATGGTAGGATGCTTCTTGTCCATAGACGCATTTGCCCAGCAAATGACTGTTAAAGGACTTGTAAAGGACACAACAGGCGAACCAATTATTGGAGCCAATGTTGTGGTGAAAGGAACAACCAATGGTACTATCACAGATTTTGACGGCAACTTCCAGTTAAATGCCAATAAAGGTGATATAATCGTTATTTCATTTATCGGATATCAGTCACAGGAGGTCCCCGCCGCCCCATCTCTAAACATTCTTTTGAAAGATGATTCGCAAATGTTGCAAGACGTTGTGGTTATCGGTTATGGTACGGTAAAAAAGAACGATGCCACCGGATCAGTGACTGCCATCAAAGCGGAAGAAAAGAACAAAGGTCTTACAGTCAGCCCTCAAGACATGATTGCCGGTAAAGTGGCAGGTGTCAATGTAGCCACATCGACAGGACAGCCGGGTGGAGGTTCAGCCATCCGCATCCGTGGAGGTTCCTCTCTGACCGCCAGCAACGATCCGTTAATTGTAATTGACGGAGTAGTCATGAGTTCAGGTTCCGTAGAAGGCCTCTCGAATCCCCTGAGTTCGGTCAACCCCACCGACATAGAAAGTTTCACGGTATTAAAAGATGCGTCGGCAACCGCCATCTACGGTTCCCGTGCCTCTAATGGTGTAATCATCATTACTACCAAGAAAGGCAAGACAGGTTCTGTGAAGATAAACTATTCGGGCAATGTCTCTGTCAGCACCCGGAAAAATAAAATAGATGTCATGACAGGAGACGAATACCGCGATTTCATCATCAACAACCCCAACGCAACGGAAGCCATGATTACAGCCGTCAACCTTTATCCGGGAGTAAACACCGACTGGCAGGACGAAGTGATGAGAACCGCTGTTTCCACAGAACACAATATCAGTGCCTACGGTTCTGTCAAAGACTATCTTCCCTACCGTGTTTCTTTTGGTTATACCAATCAAAACGGTATCCTGAAGACCTCGAACTTTGAACGTTACACCGGAAGCGTTTCTTTGACTCCCAAATTCTTTGACGATCATTTGAACATGAACCTGAACGCCAAAGGCATTTACATCAAAAATCAGTTCGCTGACACCGGTGCCGTTGTGGGTGCAGTGTCTTTCGACCCCACCAAGCCCGTTAAGAATGACAACAATAAATTCGGCGGATACTTCACCTGGACTACGGATAATGACCCCAACGGTACAAAGGCATCCTCTGCCGGTGTCAACCCTGTATCCCTACTTGAGATGACAGACGACCAGTCAAAAGTCAAATCCTTCATCGGGAATGCCCAATTTGACTATAAAGTCCATTTTCTGCCCGACCTGCGTCTGAACCTGAATGTGGGCATGGACTATACCAAGAGTGACGGTGACAAATATGTTGATCCCAGCGCCCCCGGTTCGTATGGTGAAGACCCTCTGAAATCGGGCAGCAACTACCTTTACTTTTACGAAAGAAGAAATACCTTACTTGATTTCTATGCACAATACAGCAAGGATTTCGCCAAGCAGCACTTTGATGTCATGGCAGGTTATTCCTATCAGAAATATCATTATGAAAGCAACAAAGAGACATGGTATCTTTCAAGAAACGAAGAGAACTTCGGTGAAAAAACAAGCATGAACGGAGACCAGCAACCGGCTGAATCCCAATATGTCCTATTATCATTTTACGGACGTTTGAACTATACGGCATGGGACAAGTACCTGTTGACTTTCACTTTACGCGATGACGCCTCTTCACGTTTTGCCAAGAACAACCGTTGGGGATTATTCCCTTCCGTAGCCCTAGGATGGAAAATGAACGAAGAAGCTTTCTTGAAAAAGTTCAAGGATTTAAGTGAATTGAAACTTCGTTTGGGATGGGGTATCACCGGCCAGCAAGATATCCAGCAAGGTGATTATCCTTATATGTCTTTCTGGAGATACGGTCAAGGTGGTGCCATGTATCCCATCTATGATGAGTCAGGAAATGTAAAATGGGTGAATGTAGTATCACCTTCAGCTTCCAGCCCCGATTTGAAATGGGAGCAGACCACTACTTATAATGTAGGTATAGACTATGGGTTCTTTAACAACCGTATCAACGGTTCGGCCGATTTTTACATCCGCGATACAAAAGACCTGATCAATGCCGAAGTGAATGTTCCTGCAGGTACCGACTTTGCCGAATATGTGGTGGCCAATATCGGTTCATTGAAAAATACCGGTTTTGAATTTGCCATCAATGCAAAACCCATCGTTAGTTCTACATGGAACTGGGATTTAGGCTTCAATGTCGCTTGGAACAAAACTGAAATTACCAAACTGGACTACAATGACAACAGCGACTCACCGGGCAAACGCTTTGAATCGACCGGAGGTGATGGTGGCAAGACCATTAAAATACACAGCGTAGGCTATGCTCCCGGAACTTATTATGTATTTGAACAAGTATATGACAAGAATGGTAACCCGATGGAAGGAGTCTATGTTGACCGTAACGGTGATGGTGAAGTGACTGAAAAGGACTTATACCAGTATCATAAGCCCACCGCTGACGTGATTATGGGATTCAACTCCAAAGTATCATATAAGAACTGGGACTTCGGTTTTAACGGACGCGCCAGCATAGGGAACTATAACTACAACGGTATAGCAGCCAATGCCGCTATCGGCACCAGCGCCATTTTCAGCAACAGCGCTTTGTCCAATCAACCGAAAGCCGCATTCAATACCAATTTCCAAGAAAGACAGCGCCAGTCGGATTATTACATCCAAAACGCTTCTTTTTTGAAGATAGATAATATCACATTGGGATATTCCTTTGAGAATTTCCTCCAAGGAGCTAAATACCACGGTTTGTCGGGACGTCTGTATGCCACTGTACAAAATCCCATTACCATCACTCCGTATGACGGCCTCGATCCTGAAGTAGACGGAGGTATGGACCGCTAGGTATATCCTCGTCCTATCAGTGTATTGTTCGGTGTTAATATCAACTTTTAATAAAGAAACAGTATGAAATTCAATCTTAACATAAAAAAATACGTTTTCGTAGGAGCAGCCATTCTCTGCCTGTCCACATCCTCCTGCATAAATGATCTGGATCAAAATCCAATCATAGACAAAGGCCAGTCCGAAATTATCAATGAGTCAGACTGCCAGTCTTTCCTCGCCAAAATTTATAGCGGTTTCGGCTTGTCCGGCAATGTAGGACCTTCGGGAGGTGTTCAAGACCTTCAGGGTCCGGATCAGGGTTCTTTATGTTTCCTGCGCGGACTGCTGTCCCTTGAGCTATACCCTACCGATGAAGCCCTTTGGAACTGGAAAGATGAAGGTATAGTGGAACTCTGTACCAATAATTGGGACTATACCCTGTTCTACGCTTATACATTTTATCAAAGAGCCATGCTGAACATCCGGTATTGCAAAGAATTTCTAGACAATTATCCGGAAGACTGCGGAATACCTAATATCAAACAATTCAGAGATGAAGTCCGTGCCCTGCGAGCCATGAACTATTACTATCTGATTGATGTATATAGAAACCCGGGATGGGTATGGGATGACAGCCCCACTAATGACAAGTCCTGGAAACCATCCCAATTGGGAGCTAAAGAAATATTCGACAAAGTGGTAACCGAATTGAAAGATCTTTCAGAAAACAGTTCTCTGCCGGAGAAAGGTACGATGGGCACTTACGGGCGTATGACCAAACCTGTAGTCAATACCCTTTTGGCCAAGATGTACCTCAATGCCGAAGTATATACAGGTACACCCATGTACGACCAGGCAGTCTCTTATGCCAATAAAGTCATTCATGAAGGGGGTTTCGGATTGGAAAAGAATTACAGGAATCTGTTCTGCGGCGAGAATCATCTTTCCCCGTTGCATGGCAATGAGATTATTTTCGCCATTCCTTGCGATGGTGAAAATGCCAAAAGCTATGGAAACAGCATTATGGTCACAGCGGCAGCCTACGGTGGTTTGCTTAATCCCAAATGGTTGGGTATGGACGCCTCATGGACTTGTTTAAAGCCCTGTTCACAACTAGTCAAACAATTCGATTATTCACCGGTGGTAGGATACGACCACCACGGAAGCACCTTAAAGAAGGACAGTCGTTTTATATTCTTTGATGTAAAGGAATATGTGGATGGTGAAAACGGAGACAACTGCACAGAGCAAGGAGTGAAAACCCGTAGAGATGTAGTTCCTGTACTGACCGATTGGAACAGCGGCTATCTCTGCCACAAATTCACCAATCTGGGCTGGGATCAGAATGAAGTCACCCCTTCCGCATGGCCCGACACAGACTTCCCTCTGTTCCGACTGGCTGACATCTATTTAATTTATGCGGAATGTGCCGCACGACAAGCAACCGGAGCCGATGTCTCTACCGCTGTAGGTTATATCAACTTATTGCGCGAAAGAGCCAATGGTGACAAATCGGGCAATATCTCCGGTTCCGATCTGACTCTGGATTTCATTTTAGCGGAACGCTCCCGTGAACTATATTGGGAAGGTCAGCGCCGCTCGGATCTGATACGCTTCGGCAAATTCACTAAAGAATATGCCTGGGACTACAAAGGCGGCCCTCAAGAAGGTATAGCCAATATTGACAGCAAGTTCAATATCTATCCCATCAGCGATAAAGACTTGACAGCCAATCCGAACTTGGTTCAGAATCCGGGCTATGCCACACTAAAATAACAGTTTAACCTTATAAATTTGAGAAACAATGAAAAAGATGATATACTTATTCATCCTCGTATTCAGTTTGAGCACACTTGTAGCGTGCTCGGACGATGAGGGCACTCCTGTCTTCACAGAGCCGACCGAGTTTGTGCTTAATGTTCCTAAATACGCATCGGGTATCTATGATTTAAAGAACACAGCCACCATACAACTGACCTGTTCACAGCCCGATTATGGTTTCACAGCTGCCACGCGCTATACTGTAGAAATCGCTCTGGACCAGGCTTTTGAAAAGAATGCGACTCTGGACACCAAGTATTCAACAGCCAAAATGGAAGTGGACGCACAAGAAGTTGCTGTCGCTATTTCCAATTTATTAGGAGTAAATGAAGACGAGTTTCCCAAAGCCCCCATACCTTTGTATGTTCGTCTGACGGCTTCCGCCCTGACCGACAACAAATCCGAGATAGCAGGCAGCACCATCACCTCGAACATCATAGAATTGCCACAAGTTCTCCCCTATTATGCTTTGCCCGCAGTGACTCTGCCCACCAATCTATATCTCATCGGCAGTGTGTGCGACTGGGATTGGAGCAAATGTTATTCCATGATTCCGGTTCATTCCAACGAAGGTATGTTCTGGTCCATGCAATATCTGGGAGCCGATGCAGACGGGAATAAAGCCGCATTCAAACTGAATACAGCTACATCGTGGGACAACAATCAAGTAGGAATCCAGGGAGTGACCATCAGTGAAGCATCTAAAAAACTGGTGGATGCAGGAGGCGAAGATAACATTGAGATTGGTAATCCGGGATGGTATATAGTAGTCGTGAAAGTCACTCTCGAAGGACGGAATTATAAATACGCAGTCGATTTCTACAAGCCCGAAGTGTATCTGACCGGTGATACTTCCGGTGGCTGGGACTCATTCACAGAGGCCAATATGTTTACCGTTCCCGAGGGCAAAGGAGAATTCGTATCCCCCGCCTTCGTTGCATCCGGCGAAGTACGCATGTGTATCAAGTTAGCAGACATTGACTGGTGGAAAAGCGAATTTATTATTCTGGGAGGTAAGATAGAATATCGCGGTACCGGTGAAGACCAGGAACGCGCCATGGGAAATGCAGGTCAAAAAGCCTATCTGAACTTTATTGACAATAAAGGCGCCATCAAGTAAATCATCCCTTAAATTACAAGATTATGAAAAAAATTAATTTATATATGTTATTGATATTCATTGCAGCCCTGACGGGCTGCGATGACAACGTCAACGATCATTTCGCATTGCCACAGACCAACCCGCAAGAACCTGTACAAAACGTAGAAGGGTTCACCCTGTCTTTAGGAAGTTCATGCACAGCCCCGATCCTTTTCAAGGACTTGGATGATGCAACCCTGCTGGAAGTTGCCAAACTGACCGACCATCCGGAACTGACAGAAGGAGACACCATCAATCTGGAAGTGGAAGTTTCGAAAGATGAAACCTTTACCCAAGCAGTCCCCTTGCCCTGTAGCGTTAAAAACGGAACAGCCTCCGTCACTGCAGGAGAGCTGGAAGAGGTTGTAAAAGAGATCTATGGCAAAGCTCCCTATGCACGGACAATCTATACACGCGCGACAATCTATATCGTAAGCCACACCTCAGCAATAGCCCTTCCGGAAAAAATAACACTGGGAAAAATTGAAGCGACTCCCGAAGCTTTGTTCATCGACACCGCCTATTACTTGATAGGGGATGTAAATAAATGGAATTCCGAAGCATTGATAAAATTCGGTCATAGCGGAAAAGATGTATATGAAGATCCGGTTTTCAGCATGATTGTGGAAATGCCCAAGGATGAATGTTACTGGAAGATTATTCCACAAAGCAATGTAGATGGCGGAGATATTTGGGCACCGGGGGCACTGGGCGTAGCCACAAACGGTGACGACTCTGAGAGCGGCCTGTTAGTGACAGAAAACCCGCAAGCCGGAAAAATCCCTGCCAAAGGATGGGTGAAAATCACCTTGAACATGCTGGAATATACCTATAAGATAGAAGCATTGGGAAATATCAGCCCGTTCCTTTACGTTCCGGGCGGACACCAAGGATGGAAACCAGAGACGGCGCCTTATCTTTATTCTACGGATATGACTCATTATGACGGCTATATCTATATGGATGCGGATAACACATTTAAACTTACCTCACAGAAAGACTGGGACGGTACAAACTATGGCTATGCCAGTGATACCGAACTGAGCACCGATGGAGGAGCCGGAAACCTGAGTGTCACAGAAACCGGATTTTATCGTATAGAAGCCAACCTGTCCACCTTGACTTATAAATTCAGTAAAACCGAATGGGGAATAATAGGCGACGCGACCCAAGGAGGATGGGACAATTCAACCCCCATGACACTGAATGCGGAAACCGGTGAATGGAGTATAACAACCGAACTGGCAGCCGGAAACTATAAATTCCGCGCCAATAACAAATGGGATATTAATCTGGGTGGAGACTTGAACCATCTGACTTATGGAGGAGACAATATCACTACCGAAGCTGGTACTTATGTCATTACTCTAAAATTAGGAGACGCAAGCAACTATCATGCCACTGTAGTCAAACGCTAAATAATTGATCCGAAAAGACATCAAGCACCTACCGTTTATCCGATGATGCCTGATGTCTTTTTTCATTTTACCCCTTAAATAACAAGATTATGAAAAAATATACTTTTCTTTTTTTCCTAGGACTCGTTGCGAGTTTATTCACTGCCTGTTCCGATGACGATAACTTGACCGATTCCATCACTCCGGCTCCTGAAAGTGAGAACTTCTTTGCCAATGGAATGACATTCGCCTCACAACCCGGAGTAAGAAGCATCACTTTTACAGCCGGCAGAGCCTGGCAGGCTGCACTGGATGAACCTGGAGCAAACAACTGGTGCATCGTAACTCCGACCCGGGGAGAAGCCGGAACTGTTACTGTCAGCATCACCGTCAATGAAAACGAAAGCGATGACACCCGGAATGTCCATCTGAACCTGATAGCGGGAAGCGCACAAAAATCGTTCACCATCTCCCAAACCCCCAAACCCATTGTCATACCCGAAGGACTCAGCTATTCTTTGGAAGAGCCTGATGCCGACCGACCGCTGACCATCTACTACAGAGCCGCCAGCTCTTCTCTCCTATATAACTATCAGGGAACAGTATATGCACATACAGGCATTATCTGTGAAGGCTCTTGGTCATACGTACAAAGTGAATGGAATGAAAACACGGACAAGTGTAAAATGTCCAAACTGGATAATAATGTATGGACGCTTACCTTATCTCCGTCCATCCGCCAATGGTACAGTTCAGAAAAGACCCCAGTCAAAAAATTAGGATTCGTACTCCGCAACGAAGATGGAAGTCTGCAAACCGAAGACCTCTTTATACCTGTCACAGACAATACTTACCAAGAATTTGTTCCGGCCTCTATCAAGAAAGGAACGTTGCCTGAAAATGTAGCAGAAGGCATCAACATTATAGACAACTCTACAGTCACCCTCGTCCTTTACGATAAAGACACGGACGGGAACCATAAAGATTTCGCCCATGTGGTAGGTGATTTCAATCATTGGCAACTTAGCAACGAAGACAATTGCCAGATGTATCGCGATGATGCCAGCGGTTGCTGGTGGATCACTCTCAGAAATCTGGATGTAAACAAAGAATATGCCTTCCAATATTATGTAGGTACCAGAAATGGTGAAACCATCCGTCTGGGAGACGCCTATTGCGAAAAGATACTCGATCCTGATAATGACTCCTATATATCCTCTTCCACTTATCCGGATAACAAAAGTTATCCCGAAGGAGGAAAAGGAATCGTATCCGTTTTCAAGATACAGCAGGATAACTACCGCTGGTCAGTATCTGACTTCAAGGTACCCAATCCGGAACAACTAGTCATTTATGAGATGCTTCTCCGTGATTTCACGGCAAGTAATGACCTCAATGGAGCCATGCAAAAACTGGATTATTTGAAATCACTGGGTGTTAATGCCATTGAATTAATGCCTGTCCAGGAATTTGACGGCAACGATAGCTGGGGATATAATCCATGCTTCTTCTTTGCTCTGGACAAAGCGTATGGAACAAAGAAAATGTACAAAGACTTCATTGATGCGTGCCACAAGGCAGGAATGGCAGTTATTTTTGATGTAGTTTACAATCATGCAACCGGAAGTATGCCGTTTGCCAAATTGTACTGGAACAGCGCAAACAATAAGACAGCCCCAAACAATCCCTACTTTAACGTAGACGCACCTCACCCTTACAGCGTATTCCACGACTTCAATCATGAAAGTCCTTTGGTACGTAAATTCGTGAAACGCAATCTGCAATTCTTATTGAATGAATACCATATAGACGGATTCCGTTTCGACCTGACTAAAGGTTTTACACAAGCCGCATCAACCGAAAGTAGCGCTTCCAATTACGACAAGAGCCGCATCGAGATTCTGAAAGATTACCACGCGGCCATCAAAGAAGTGAAACCCGAGGCATACGTTATCCTGGAACATTTCTGTGATAGCAAAGAAGAAAAAGAACTGGCCGAAGACGGTATGCACTTATGGCGGAACATGAATAACGCCTATTGCCAGACCGCCATGGGTTGGAACGATGACAGCGCATTTGACGGACTGTACGAAAGTATCCCCGCATGGATAGGATTTATGGAAAGCCATGACGAAGAACGAGCCGCCTACAAGCAAACCCAATGGGGAGATGAAGCATTGAAAACAGACTTAACCACCCGTATGCGGCAACTTGAAGTGAACGCATCCTTCTTCTTCACTGTACCCGGCCCTAAAATGATCTGGCAGTTCGGAGAGATGGGATACGATGTTTCCATCGAAGAGAACGGCCGGACAGGAAAGAAACCGCTACACTGGGAATATCTGGAGAACAAAGACCGCAAGGCTTTACACGATAGTTATTCACGGCTGATAAAATTACGCAATGATAATCCCGAATTATTTACCAGCACCAGCCAATTCTCATGGGAAGTCGGTACAAGCGACTGGGGACAAGGAAGATTCATCACTTTATCTTCCACAACCAAGCACATGTTAGTTGCCGGAAACTTCAGCAAGACCGATGGAGCATATACCGTTACTTTCCCCGTTACAGGCAAATGGTATGATTATCTCATCGGTGATGAGGTTGAAGTGAAAGATGCAACTCAGAAAATGGAAATTCCGGCACACAGTTACCGTATTCTGACAACTTTCCCATGCCTCAACTAATTGTTGATCTTGGCGAGGCTGTCTGATAAGTTTTTTCACTACCATCGTGTTCCCTGTAGGGGCGGAATGCTTCTGTCTGATACCACAAAGAAGGTGTATCCGGGCAAATTCAACCCGCCCCTACAGCCAACGATCCGACGGTTACTGCAAGCACTGCTCTTACGTTCTGTCTAAAAAGAGTATCCTAAAGACACCCAGAACGTATTTCGGGCAAGGTATTCATGCCCTGCAAACAGCCATGCAAAATCCAGACGCACACCGGCATATTCCACTCCCGCTCCAGCAGTAGCATAACTGGCATCTCCTTTCTTCTTATCACCGCAATGATAACCACCACGCAACATCACCAGTTCCCTCCATGCATATTCCGCGCCGGCACTTACACTTAACGCCTGTACGTCGGCAGGTGAAAGTCTGTAACCCAAATCGGCAGTCAAAGTCAATTTATGCATTTGTAAAAAAGGCAGGTCAGCAGCACCTCCCACTTTAACCGTTGCAGGAAGAGCATCTTTAGAAGTCAGATAGTTTATTTTCGGTCCAAGATTACTCACATGAAGCCCGACCGACCAGCCGGCACCCTCCCAATCATTTATCCCGCACTTATACAATACTCCTAAATCAAACGCCACAGAACTTGCGCCACGGCTATTGCCTATCCTGCCCATATCCGAAAACAAGTATTTGAAAGTAGCGGAAACAGAAAAATTCTTTATAACCTCGTATGCATAACCAGCCTCCACGGCTATTTCTTTGGGATGTATGCCCGAAGCACCCTCCCCTGTTCCATCCATCTCCGGATAGCCGAAATAACGGAGACCTAACAGAATGGCATTACGCTGATTGATTTTGTAAAAACTACCCAGGCTATGAAGAGAGTATCCGGACTCATAGTCACGCATCCATGGAGAATAAGTATAAGCAACCCCACCTCTGCGCGTCACATCCGATAAAGCTGCCGCACCATTATGAAAAACGGCATGATCTCCTCCCGGAGCCGCCACACCGACTCCCCCATGGCCGCGCTGCGCGCATCGGCTGATATAGTCAGATAGTTTGCCGCTCCGGTATTGACAGGTCCGTAATCCTCCTGACCATAAGCCTTGGCAAAAGTTATGCCTATTATAAACAGACCTAATCCTATTCGTCTCATATTCTTTATTTTTTGGGATTAGTACTTGATAAATTTCTCTCTGATTTCCATCCCTTTAGCCTGATAGACTAAGGTATAATATCCGGCAGAGAGTTTGGTTATGTCCACAGCATGCAGGGATGCGGCTTCAAGTTTCAGATGAAGATCCAACACCTTGCTGCCGATGCCATTATACAAAATCAATTTCCCATTTCCGGACATACTACTGCTCACACTGAATATCAGCATATTATCAGTTATTTGATTGGATTTTAAGATAAAAGGATGAAGATTGGAGACATCGATCTCTAAAGCGGCGGCGGCATCCACACATCCGTGTCCTAACTGACCGGCATATCGCGGATTATATTCATCCAAGTCGTATGCACTCTGATAGAGGATCTCCTTCAAAGCCTCCGGTGTAAACCCTTTCTTGCCTACCCCATACTTCTCTATCACCAAGGCCGCTACACCACTGACCAGCGGGCACGCCATCGATGTACCAGCCAAGTATTCATAATTATTGGATCGTTCCGTAGTCGTGCTCCAAATCCGTCCGTCTCCATCCAACGATCCGCCGGGAGCAGAAATATCCGTATAAGTGCCATAATTGGAATAAGAAGCTTTCCTATAATCGGCCTCAATGGCTGCAACCGCAACAACCTTTTCATAATCAGCCGGTGCCGCTATCCTGGGATCGGACGTATTCGCATTACCTGATGCAAACAATACAATACCTCCCTTCATGGGACTTCCGTCAAGTTGCTCTCCTTTGTTATCACATCCGGCATATTTTATAAAGTAATCAATAGCTTCCTTATGTACAGGATTAATATACGAAGAAGCATTCCTTCCCGCCCTAGTGGCAGCGTATCCCCAGCTGTTCTGGCTGATGACAGCTCCATTATCAGCGCCATACTTAATCGCGGCGGCAATAAACGGATCAGAAGCTACTTCTCCTCCGATAGAGGTAAGGCTTTTCAAAATCTGACAACTCATGAGTCTCACCCCACTGCCGGAAGTTCCGTCCCCCCCTGCAATGCTGCTGATACCTGTTCCATTATTATTTGTCGCACCGATAGTGCCCGCCACATGAGTCCCATGGCGGTGAGGAACCAAAGTCGCATTATCATCCACAAAATTATAACCATGTATGTCATCCACATATCCATTGCCATCATCGTCCATACCATTACCTGGTATCTCATCCGGATTCGTCCATAGATTATCCTGCAAATCAGGATGTTCCTGATTAATGCCTCCATCTACAACCGCTACAATGACAGCCGGATTCCCATTATATTGTTTCCACACATCAAACAAACGGATATCCGCACCCTTCTTCTGCCAAGACTCCGTACCGGGATTATCCAGATACCATTGTCTGGACAGATCCGGATCATTGAACAGCCACTCTCCCGTCCGGACGCCATACAGGCTCCACGCTGTTTCCGGCGTTGCCCTGGATACAATCTTAGGAACAGGTACAGCCGTTTCAATACCATCCAGAAAAGCCACTTCGGTAGCAGCACGGGTGGCCGATGTCTCTTTAGAAAACCAGACATTATACCATAAATGAAGCCCCTCTTTACGGGTACGTTCTTCAAACTTGCCAGCATAAGGGAAAGTACGTTCCATTCTCTCGATTTTCAAAGAAGAAGCAGCCCGATCCAATACCTTGACTCCTGTCGTTACCGTGTTGCCTATGCTCCTTACCCGCACCTCTCCGGCTGGTTCTTCTTTCAATTTCACATAAATGCAACCCTGAAGCACCTCTTCTTCCGATAAATCAAAAACAGGCTGTTTCCCTTCCGGTTCATCTGGAACAGAAGAAAGTTCTTCTTGATGGCATGAGGCTATCAATATAGTCATCAGGAAAAAAAAGACGATCTTTTTCATTATACTATCTTGTGTTGTTAATTGAAGTATTTAATTATTTCACAAATATAGCGTATTTTCCCGATCTTACAATAAAAAAGAGGAAACCTCATCCTTAAGACTTTTCCTCCTATCAATTACTACGTTCTTCCACTGTGAGACGTACATCTTGCTATGGAAGGATGCAGTAGCTTTCTGTATAAAAGGTCTTGACCATACAGCAAAAACGCTTTAGCGTGCAGCATGAGGACAGTTGTGTGTATCAGAACACCGGAATAGAGTAAACCAACCCGATGGAGACGCGTTGGGTATCCGGACTCATGCCTCCCAAGGCCTGCGCACGCCGGGCCAAATGATGTCCTTTATATAAAAAATGGGCAAAGAGAAGCAGTTCGCTATTGCGCATCGGGAAATACTCCACACAAGCCTGCGCATTCCATGTCGTACGATAAAGCCCTTTCTCAAAATGCCCGTTTGTCTTATAAATACCAGCCCTCTCATAAGCGCCTTTCAGGTAAAGATTCCAATTAGGATGGATACGATAGTCAAAGTTCACCACGGTAGTAAAGTATTCCGCATGCTGCGCTGTAGACGGAGCCGACAGAACAGGGCCTTGCAAGTCACTGATAATTCCTTTGCTATCCAATCCTTCACGAGAATACATCAAATCAACATAAGCGATAACAGGACCTTTCTCATATATATTACCCGCCGTAAAACAATAAAGGTTTTTACCTTCCGCCAGCTGTCCGTATGACGCCGCATAACGCAATTGCACCGCATTATCAAAGAAGAGCCCGTTCCAGTTCACGGTTGACAGAACAGGGACTTTGGCCTTTTCCACCCCTTGCGGCAAACCGTAAAGATAAGTCTCATCATTCTCTCCGCTACGGTTGTTTACTACCTGAAGCACCAACTCATTGGCAGGCGACAAATTGAATCTTCCGGCTACCCCCGCCTGATAGCAACTGATATTATCATTAAACTCACTATACTCGCGTACCTTGATGGCATTGACATAATATTCATATCCTCCCAAGGCGATATCTTGTTTTCCGACATTCAAAGTGAACTTATCGGACATCTTCCAATTTACCAGAGCATACTCAATAGAAGAGGATAAATTATCCAGCGAGTGCGGATTACTGTATTTATTAAACGACTGACGGAAATGATAAGAAAATTGCTTGCTGAAAGAACCTAATATTTCCAGCTTCACACGATTCAGTTTGAAAGAGGCGTCTTCCAAATCGCCTTCAACAAAGTTGGCAACTCCCGAAGTAGAGAATTGCAGATTCATGTGCGCTGAGATATCCGGATTGCTGTTCGGGAACAGACGTCCCACCAAACTGCGGATAGAATCATCCGGACTGATTAAGGGCTGTTCTTGAGCCTGCATAGCCGAAACGACGCATAACAGGATACAGCACGACAAGAGTAATCTTTTCATGGGGGCTTTTCGTAGTATTAAATTTTGGTTAATATAATAAATCGGGAATGATCAAACCGGACAAGATTTACATCATTCCTCTTCTCTGCAATTCCTCTGCCGCAATCTCCAGCTCCTTATACCATTCCTCGCCAAATTTCCGTACCAACGGTTCTTTTAAGAACTTATAAACAGGCAGATTCTCTTTTTGTCCCAGCAACACTGCGGCTTTACATACGTTCCAACGATGATAATTCACCGCTTTGTAAGGACCATAATCACCTATACGGATGGGATAAAGATGACAGGAGATTGGTTTATAGAAATCGGTCTTACCTGCCCGGAAAGCTTTCTCAATGGCACAATAACAGTACCCCTTCTCATCATAACAGGTAAATACACAGTCTTTATGATTGACGATGGAAGTTACCAAATCGCCTTCTTCATCTGTATAAACCACTCCCTGCTTATCAATCACCGCCCGTGCCTCGGGTG